>Ga0209427_10003908_pt1 | contig 17359 bp, 17 predicted proteins | sample DeeMarSWOR136_30_FD_187465 | JGI IMG/M metagenome (GOLD analysis project Ga0209427, IMG submission 187465) | Marine sediment microbial communities from White Oak River estuary, North Carolina - WOR-1-36_30 (SPAdes) (version 2) | ecosystem: Environmental > Aquatic > Marine > Intertidal zone >...
GTCTGCATGGTGCAATGATAGCCAACCCCCTCGAGGTAGCGACGATTCGTCCCGTAGGAGGATATCTCACCGTTATGAATCACGGTCCAGTCCAGGATGTTGAAGGGATGAGCCCCGCCCCACCAGCCCGGGGTATTTGTTGGAAACCTGCCGTGGGCTGTCCACAGGTAGCCCTCATACTGCTCGATACAGAAGTATTCGGCGAGCTCTTCGGGATAACCTACTCCCTTGAACACCCCCATATTCTTGCCGCTTGAGAAGACAAAGGAGTCCTTGATACCGGTGTTGATCTCCATAACTCTATCCACGACATAGTCGTCGTCTGACTTGAAGTCATACTTCTGCGCGTCGACGTTGATGAAGTAGCGCCAGACGAGGGGCGGGTTGACGATGGCAGGCGTATGTCGGGTCGGCACCTCCTCGGACACTTCGACGCGGAAGCGCTGTTCGAGGAATGATTCAACCTCTAACTTTGCTTCCTTGCTGAGGTACATTATGTGAAAGGCGTAGTGCTCGCGATACTCCGGATATAGGCCGTAGATCGCAAATCCGCCTCCGAGCCCATTGCCACGGAAATGCATGTTGGCGATAGCCTTTATCACGCCGTCACCCGCGAAGCGCTTTCCTGATGTATCCATCGCTCCGAAGATGGAGCAGGCGTCTATCACCTTACCTTCGGAATAGGGATTATTTATCTTGCTTAACTCTTTCATTATCACTACTCTGTCGCGTAATCGTTATTCATCCATTACGTCTTCCATTTCCTCTTCTTCTGGTAGTTCGACAACCTGCTCCGGCTGTGGCGCCCCCAGCCGTTCCCGCCACAACCTGCGAGGCAGTGACACGAGGCCGAAATTATCCGCCAAAAGGGCCCCTTTGAATTTGCGCACGTTAACCCTATCCTTCATCAGGCTGTAGAGTATGCCGGACTTTTCTATATCACCTATACAGACCATGCCTAATATGATGTCGTCTTTCATAACCAGCTTCTTATAGGTGCCGTCCTCTCTCCTGCTGACACATTCATAGACATTTTTCTCTGGTGGTGTTGCTATGCCGGCTGCTGCGATGTCGAGCCCGAAGTAGTTGAGTGAGTTCATGGCTGTACCACCGGGATATTCGGTCCTGACGCCGGCCATGTTATAGCCCGCTACCCTGCCTCCGATATGGGCGTTAGGCCAGATAGGGGTGAGCCGATTGGTATCGAGGACAAAGTCATAGGCTTCGGAGACGTCTCCGCAGGCGTAAACGTCGGGGTAGTTCGTAGCCATGGTACGGTCTACCACGATGCCGCGGTTAACCTTGATATCAGCGCCCTGTACAAGGTCAATACGCGGTAGGACCCCGATGGCGACCACCAGCAGACTGCAGGGAATCTCCTCTCCATCGCTCAGCACGACGCTCGATACCCAGTCTTTACCCATGATCTCGGCCACGGTATTGTCGGTGATCACGCGGATACCGGCATTCTCAAGTGTCTCCGCAGCCATCCGTGATGCCTCTTCATCGAGGATGGTATTGAGGATTCTGTCCTTCATTTCCACAACCGTGACCTCGAGCCCCCGTTTGCTCAAAGCCTCCGTTGCGCTGATCCCGATGAGTCCACCGCCGATGACGACAGCCTTGGTGGCGCTATCCACCAGCTCACTGATCGCCCTGGCATCGTCGAGGCTAATGAAGTTGAATACGCCTCTTTTATCCAGGCCGGTGGTATCGGGTACTATAGGCACCCCGCCGCTGGCGATGAGGAGCCTCTCCCATGTGATACGCTCGCCGCTTTCAAGTGCAGCGGTGCGCTTATCAAGTCCCAGGCCGGTCACCGTGTGGCCGAGCCTGGCATCAATGGCGTTCTGCTCGTAGAAATCGAGCGGGCGGAAGAGCATTCCCTCGAAGGTTCGCTCTCCAGTTAGATACTTGGCGATGAGGGGACGGGAATAGCAGTGGTAGGGCTCATCTGAGACAATGGTAATGGAGCCCGCCTTGTCCACCTCGCGTATCGCTTCGGCGGCTCCGATTCCCCCGGCGGAATTCCCTATAATCAGGTATTTGGTCTTTAACGTTCTGGCTTTTGCCATGCTAGTTACCCCTGAGCCCCGCTATTTTCAGGAAATTGTGGTACATCTTGAGACCGAGTTCGCCGCTTTTCTCGGGATGGAACTGGGTCGCCACCAGGTTATCACGGAGTATTACACTGCATAGCGGAACTCCATAGTCTGTGGTACCGCCCACAACGCTGGAGTCATCGGGGTCGGCGTAATAGCTGTGGACGAAGTAGAAATTCGCCTCATCCGGGATGCCGTCGAAGATGGGGTGTTCATTTCTCTGCTTCACCTGATTCCAGCCCATGTGAGGCACCTTGAGCCCCGGGGGCAGTTTTCTCACCGTTCCCGGTATCACTCCCAGGCACTTGTTCAAGCCATTCTCCTCGGTGGTAGAGAGCAGTACCTGCATCCCCACGCAGATGGCGAGAAAGGGCAGGGACTGGTGTATTGCCTGTTGTATAGCGTTATCCAGCCCATATTGTCGCAGGTTATTCATAGTCTCGGCGGCGGCGCCGACCCCGGGAAAAATAACCGCGGTGGCGTTGAGGACATCGCCTGGTTCACTGGTCACCTTATGCGGGCACCCAAGCGTGTTCAACGCATTGGTGACGCTGCGCAGATTTCCCGCGCCATAATCGATAACGGCAATCAATGAGCTATCTCCTCTATAGTCAATACCAGCGCTTCGTTGGGGCAGTTAGCCACACAGACGGGCACTTCCTGGTCGGGACAAAGGTCGCACTTGGCGACAGCCTTCCTGTTCTCATCCCTCGTCAATGCTCCGTAGGGGCAAACGAGGATGCATGTCCAGCAGCCCGTACATCTATCGGCATCGATGGTTACGGTACCGCTTGCGGGATCCTTGCGCATGGCGCCAGTCAGGCAAGAGTAGACGCATACCGGCTCGTCGCAATGGCGGCATTGAATCGAGAAGCAGGTCTCACCGTTTCTCTCCACGCGGATGCGTGGCAGTGGACGGGGCGTCTCCCGCTTGAACGCTTTTATTATGTCCTTGGAGCGGGAATGTTCCGTCTGGCAATAGACACGGCAAAGACCGCAGCCCATACAGACCTCTTCTCTGACGTATATCTTTTTCATGCTTCAATATCCTAAGGTATACGGAAACCGTTTTCCGTATACCTTATATTACTATTTTTATTGACTTTCGTCAATCATGCCATTAGGATACAGGCAATGCCCCCCTGTTTTCAAGCCCCTACGAAATTCGTCGAACATAATTCATTTTCAGGTACTTTTGTATATTGCTTTTTATATGCCTAATGTAGTATATTACCCAAACAAACAGTATGGTGAGCCACGGAGGAGCTCAATACGGCAAGGAGGTGCTACATGCCGGCAAAAGGAGAGAAGAAGATGGAAGAGGAGAAAGAGGTTACCTTTAAGTTCACCGTCCTTAAGCTGCTCAAATGGGGAGCAATAGCTGCGGTCATCGTTGGCTTGCTCTGGGGAATATTGGCCGCCGTGGGCTGGGAGGGAGCATCGGGGAGTCTCAGATTCTCAGAGTTCCTCCAGGGCTTGTTCTTCGCAATATTAGGTGGCGGCGTCCTGGCTGGGCTTGCCGAGATTCTTGAACGCAAGTAGCGAAACAAGAGCATAGACGGTCGGAATTTAGGATCGGTTAAATTCCAGGCTGGCTCAGCCTGAAAGATATGAGTTTGTGTTATTCGGGCTGAGTCATCGTTATTGGCTGTTGCCTAAAAAATCCATTATCTCCTGATTGAATCTGCCCCGCATCTCTATCAGCATGGCGTGCGAGCCTCCCTCGATCTTGACCAGCTTGGCGTTGGGTATGAGGCTCGCTATCGTCTCCGAGGAGCGGGGCGACACTATCTTGTCCTCGGTGCCCGTTATCACCAGTGTCGGGGCCTCGATGAGGTGTAATCTGTCCAGCGTACTGTGCCCCGATACCGCCTCCATTTGCCTGCGATGGCCCTCTATTCCAACGCGTTTTATTTGCAGCCTGGCCATGGGCAGACAGAACATCCTGTAGAGCTTCTTGCTGAAGGCCAGGGTGATAATCGTGTCCATCGCCTTGATGAAATCGACGCTTTCAGCATCAAGCTCCGTGGCGCCCACCTCGACGCCCAGTGCCTGCAGCAGTTCCGGGTGGATATCGCTGGTATTCTCTTCACCGGTTGTTGTGCTTGCCAGGACGAGCTTCATCAGCCGCTGCGGGTAGTTGATTGCCAGTTCCTGCGCAACGATGCCTCCCAGTGATACCCCGAGCACGTGGGCTTTTTCTATATTCAGGTGGTTCATAAGGCCGATAATATCATCCGCCATTGTCCTCACTGTATAGGGCTCGCTGGGCTTCTCGCTTTTGCCGATGCCCCTGGGGTCGAAAGTTATTGTCTTATAGTGCTTTTTGAAGACGCGGGTCTGGAAGAACCATCCCTCATGACCTCCGCTATAGCCCTGGATCATGACCAGCGGCTCTCCCTGTCCCTGTACTTTGTAGAAGAGATTGATTCCATTAACGTTAGCTTGAGGCATTTCTGGCTCCTATACAGGGCAGACTTCGGTTAAGCCCTTAAGAAATCAAGTACTTCCCTGTTGAATCTCTTGCTCATCTCCACGAGAAAAGAATGTGAGCCGCCTTCAACCTTGACCAGCCTGGCATTGGGTATCTGGCTCGCCAGGATATCCGAGGATTCCGGGGGCACCAGCCTGTCCGCAGTCCCAGTTATCACTAAGGTCGGGGCCTTGATCAGGTGCAGCCTGTCCAGCGTATTGTGGCTCATAATCGCCTTAAACTGTCCCACAATCCCCTCTCCCGCAAGCCGCTTCATGTAGATTTTGGCAAAAGGGACTATGAATATTTTGGAGAACCTTTTATTGAATCCTAAGGGAATTACATTATTTATTATCCGTTTAAAGCTGACCGTATCGATATCGGCCTCGGTAGCATCCTCTCCTATACCCAAAGCTTCCATCAAGTCGGAGTGGACGCCGCCGGTGCCGCTCGTCGTGGCGGCGGTGCAACCCAGCACCAGTTTCTTCACCCTTTCCGGGTGGTTGATGGCGACCTCCTGCGAAATCATGCCTCCCATCGATATCCCGACCACATGAGCTTTATCGATGCCGAGATAGTTCATGAGGCCGGCGATGTCATCCGCCATCGTCCGGAGGGTATAGTGTTCGCTGGGCTTGTCCGTTCTCCCAATGCCCCTGTTGTCCATGGTGATGCACTGGAAATGCTTCTTGAAGGAGCGCAGCTGGAAAAACCAGGCCCCGTGTCCTCCTCCGAGACCTGTTATCAGAACCAGTGGCTCCCCCCGGCCGTGGACCTTATAGAAGAGGTTGATTCCGTTGATGTTCGCAATCGGCAATCTATCATATCTCCAATGTTTGTTTTTGCAGCCTATCACTGGCGGCAGGCGGTGTCAAGGCGAGCGACAGGGTTCGGGTTACACCACATTACTATTGTTCGTTCGGTAAAGTAGGAAAGTCAGGGTGCAATGCAAGCAGGAGATGTATTATACTTAAAAACTACGCGTACAATTCAAGTATATCTGTTTTAAAAGGAGGCATATCTGTGGCTGGGGAGGGGGATATTGATGATATTGCAGGCAAAGAGGGTTATATGGGCGCGGTGTGGCAGTGGATGAAATACCGGGTGCACCTTGCCGTGGAGCGAGACCGGCGTGCCGAAGGTAATGTTGAGGCGATTTCGAGAGTGCTGTGGCCCTGGCGTGAGCAGTGGCTTCCGGCCCTGGCGGCGCTGCTGGCTCTTCTCGACTATATCACTACCTACGCAGTTTTAGAGCTGAGCGGCAAGGATCACGTCGAAGAGGGTGGTATGCTGGCGGGATGGGTGATACGGGAGGGTGGCTTGGGGTGGCTGTTCCTCGTCGATGTTTGTGTTGTTGTCGCGCTGTCGCTGCTGGCTGTCGGCGCGAGGCTTCTCTGCTTCAAGTTCAATTTCAGAGGTTACGGGCGGGCGGTTTTTGTAACCCTGCTGGTGCCGTACGCGGTGGTCGCCATAGCGGCCGTTATCAACAATATTGTAGTTGCGCTCTGGTAGCCAGCGCCTGTGGACTATGCAGGGGAGAAGCGTTACCCTCTGCTTATTTCATTCGGGCCAGACAAACTAGCTAATGGTTTACCCTGTTTTCTCTTAGTATATATAAGCTATTTTAACATTGTAATCGTGTTATAAAGGATCGAATAGGCCACGCTGGGCCTAGCACTTCCCAAGATGTACGTATCAACACTTTGTTCGTTTGCCTAAATGTATTGAGGAAGGCTACCTGAAGACAATTCTCGGTCGGGTTCCTAGGTATAACGTCCGCAACCGAAACCTTCGCCAAGTTTACACAACACACAGCTGCCTACCATCTCGTCAGCAAGTATAAGCTGTGATTCGCATTGGCCGCATAGGCGTTCCTCACCGGGTTTCATGGGACCGTCACAGGGAGGTATGGTCATAGGACAAAGTTGGATGCAGCTTTCGCATTGCTTACAGAAGTCTGGTCGGATGCCAAAAGGGTAGTCTACATGGCGATCCTTGCCTCGTCCCACAAAGCCGATGGCACAAGCCTTCCAGACCTCGGCGCAAACCCGCACGCAGCGACCGCATAGAACGCAGTCATCGTTCCGAAATGGATACCTGACCTCCTTCACTCCGCAGCGCAAGGCGATGTCCTGAATAGCTCGGGAGTTGGGCGCTTGGGCTACTAACAGCTCCGCAAGGTTATGGCGCAGTTTTCGAATCTTGTCTGTATTAGTCTTAATCACCATGCCCTCTTCAACCTTCAAGGTGCAGGAAGTGGTGACTGTCGAACGGCCGTTGACTACGTGTTCAACGATGCACAGACGGCACGCACCGATATCAGTCAGGTAAGGGACATGACACAGATGTGGAATGCAGATGCCGTATTCGAGCGCGGTGTCGAGTACACTGGTTCCCTTGATTGCGCGAATGATAGCCCCGTCTATATTAACGTTAACATATTGCAGCATCTTGACCTCTCGCTTTCTCAGACGACTCGAATTGCATCAAACTTGCACTCACTCCGGCAGATTCCACATTTTTCACAGAGTTGGGTGTCAATTACGTGCACCTGTTTTTTTGTGCCAGTAATAGCATTGTACACGCATCCTTTCAGACAGACACCGCAGCCCGTACACTTGTCGGGATCAATCTGGTATGTAATCAGAGCCTTGCACACCCCGGCTGGACATCTCTTTTCGTTTATATGTACCTCGTATTCTGAGCGGAAATAACGCAGGGTGGAAAGCACTGGATTGGGCGCGGTCTTGCCCAGACCGCACAGGGAGGTCTGGGCAACTGTATCGGCCAACTCCTCTAGGAGGTCAAGCTGCTCCGGTGTCCCACGTCCTTCGGTAATGTCAGTAATTATCTCAAGCATGCGGTCAATCCCCAGCCGGCAGGGTACGCATTTGCCGCACGACTCATCCTGCAGAAATTCCAGGAAATACTTTGCGACGTCCACCATGCAAGTCTCTTCGTCCATTACCACCATGCCACCTGAACCGACCATAGAGCCAGCTTCAGAAAGCACATCGAAGTCTACCGCAAGGTCGAACTTATCAACCGGAAGACATCCGCCTGATGGTCCGCCGGTCTGAACCGCCTTAATTAGATTACCATTGACCGCGCCACCGCCTATGTTAAACACTACATCGTGGATTGGCGTGCCCATGGCGATTTCGACCAGGCCCGTGTTCTTAATGCGGCCGGTTAGAGCGAGAATCTTGGTTCCCTTGCTATTCTGTGTACCTTTCGAGGCAAACCATGACGAACCGTTCAGGATGATGGATGGGACGTTGGCCCAGGTCTCGACGTTGTTGAGGGTCGTTGGCTTGTGATAGAGCCCGTCCACTACGGTATGGACGTCCTTGGCTCGAGGCTCGCCGACTTTGCCTTCTATGGAAGCCATAAGTGCTGTTGATTCTCCACAGACGAAGGCTCCTCCGCCTCTGGCGATATCGACGTCGAACGAGAAAGACGAGCCCAGTATATTTTCGCCGAGGAGTCCGAGTTCGCGGGCTTGCTCGACTGCAATCAGGGAATGCTTAACCGCGAGCGGATATTCGTTGCGGACATAGATATATCCCTTCTGGGCAGCGATGGCCCAGGCGCCAATCATCATACCTTCTAAAACGAGGTGCGGATTACCCTCAAGTATGCACCGGTCCATATAAGCCCCGGGGTCGCCCTCATCAGCGTTGCATATAACGTACTTCTCATTATCAGGTGCTTCCCAGCATTCTTCCCATTTTCGTCCAGCTGGGAAGCCACCACCACCACGCCCCCGCAACCCTGAGGACTTGATTTCATTGATGACATCTGCGGGGGTCATGCCATTAAGCGCTTTAGGAAGAGCGGAATATCCACCAACTACTATGTAGTCCTCGATCGAGCAGGGATCAACCATGCGATTCTGGGACAAGATCTGCCGGTCCTGAGCCTGATAAAAGGGAATCTCCGATTCAGTTCGAACTTTCTTGCCAGAAACCGGGTCCGTGTAAAGCAGTCGCTCGATTATCTCTTCATTCATTACAGTCTGGTAGACGATCTCGAAGGCGTCATCCGGCGAGACATGGCAATAAAATATATTGCCGGGCTCGATAATAACGACGGGCCCTTGCTCACAAAAACCATGGCATCCGGTGACACACAGACGCACGCTCGGGTTTAGTCCTTGTCTGGATAATTCATCTCCTATAGCGTCAATGACTGCTTGGGACCTCGAGGCCCGACAGCCGGTTCCTCCGCACACCATCACCGTAGTGGTAATATTTTTTCGTTGCTCGCGAAGCCATTCGCGAAGGTGCTCCACTTCGCGGATACTATTAAGCCTGGACATTTTTATTGGCATCTTGATTATCCTTCTTTTCGCGGTGGCTGAGGGTCTCGATCAGCTTTCGAAGCTTACCAGGAGTCATGTGGTGATAATAGGATCCATTTTCCGTAACGATTGGTCCCAGAGCACAAGCACCCAAACAGTTGACGTGTTCCACGGAGAAAAGGCCGTCTTGGGTCACCTCACCTGTTTTAACACCGAGTTGGCAGGTCGCTTGGTCGACGAGAAGACGTGCTCCACGGACGTGACAAGCTGTGCCCATACACATGGTGAGAACATTCTTGCCGGATGGGTTTAATCGAAATGCCTTATAGAAGGAAGCTACTCGGTAGACTTCTATAAGCGGTACGCCGAGACTATGGGACACGGATTGCATGGTCTCTTCGGAAATGTAGCCGTAGTTTTTCTGAACGTCTTGGAGCACTTCGATAAGCTGATTTGGCTGACTGCGACGTCCTTCTAGTATTTGATTGAGCGAACGGGTTTGCATCATAACCTCCTTTGAGTGAGCGTATGCTTGCTTATTTTCAAGATACCTGATAAGATTGATCGGGTAAATACGGAATAAATGCACCCATAATACCTATATAAAATGTGTATTATAATTACCATAACGATAATAATTGGCTATCCTACATAGACAGTTACAGGGAGGAATCTAATGGAAAATAAAAGAAACCACCCCTTGCCAGCTAAAGGCTGGCAACCGCCTTTCCCTTCAAAAGACTTAGCCCTTCTGTGGCGTATCCCGTTTCCTACCGATATCGAACCCGACAAGGTCGAGTTAGCGCTACGCGAGCGCATCAAGGAATTGAACTGCCTTTATGGTATTTCTCAACTGGCTGAGCGCTATCTATATTCTCTTGAAGATCTGCTGCAGGAGCTCGTTAATTTCTTACCCCATTCATGGCATTATCCAGAGGTCACATGCGCACGAATCCTCTTTAAGGGAAAAACTTACACGAGCGATAAATTTAAAGTGACTGATTGGCGGCAGTCGTCGCGGATTTACATGTATCATGAGGCGGTTGGTGAGTGTAGCATTTTCTACCTGGAGGAGCGCCCGCCGGCGGATGAAGGTCCTTTTCTAAAAGAAGAACGCGCTCTGCTGGACGCGGTGGCAGAGCAGATCGGAACTATTGCAACTCGGATATCGGCGGATTTGGAATTGCAGGAAACAAACAGGCAGTTGACTCTTGAGCGTGAATCCTTGCAGGAGTCCAATACCGCTCTGCGGCTGGTCTTGGCCAGGATTGAGCAGGATAAACAGGAAATCCATCAGGATATAAACATGAACGTCGAAAAAATACTGATGCCTATCCTGCACGCCCTAGCCCTCCAACTAACCCCTGCCCAGAAGAAATATGTGGAGATGCTCCAAACTAACCTAGAGGAAATCACCTCGCCGTTCATTCGTCAATTGTCCCTTTCCTGCAAAGCAATGACGCCAACTGAAATCGCTATTTGTAACATGATCCGGAACGGAATGCGAACCAAAGAAATCGCCGAGATGCGAGGCGTATCCGAGGCTACCATTAACCGCCACCGGGAAAATATTCGTCGCAAACTCGAGATAACGAACCAGGATGTTAATCTCGCGACTTTCCTGGAATCTAGCATGTGGGAGGGGTAATAGAAGGTAACAGATCAGAATATTTCATTTATGGTAAGTTATTGAAGGCAACAATTGGATACTCTGATACGTCGCCAAATTGGGGAGGAGATTCTCCATACTACTAAAGTGGCTTTTTCATCGAAACATGAGATCTTACGCTCATTTTCCAGAAGTATGGTCGGGGTGGGCGGATTTGAACCGCCGACCTCATGGTCCCAAACCATGCGCGCTTACCTGGCTGCGCTACACCCCGTACCATCGAGCGAGTGGCGCCCCTGGCGGGACTCGAACCCACGCTCCTGGCTCCGGAGGCCAGCGCTCTATCCTCTGAGCTACAGGGGCTCGTCTGTATCATACCCTTACGTCGAATGCGATGCAAGTTTAGCGCTCAGCTATAGTATCGAAAGCTCAACGCTTGTGTTTTACTCCTTAACAGTGTATCTGTTTCCTGAAAGCGCTACTTTATCTTCCTGTATCAGCTTGTTGATATGGGCCAGCACCTGCTTTTCGGCAAGCTCGACCAGGCGCCGGTCAAGCTCGGGGTAGATCTCTGCTACCAGCTCCGCTACGCTTTTCCTCCCCTGTCCTAGCAGTGACAGCAGCTGCTGCTCCCGCTCCAGACGGTGGGCGATAAGCTCCCTGATCTTTCGTTCAGGCTCTTTTACCAGCGGTCCGTGACCGGGGCAGAGCAGGCGGATTCGGTAGTTCAGCAGTTTCTGGAGAGACTGGATATACTGTGCCATATCGCCGCTGCTCGAGATGACGGGGGTGCCGAACCCCAGGATGTTGTCCCCGGTGAACAGGATTTCCTTACCCCTCAAGTAGAAGCAGACGCTGTCCAGGGTGTGTCCCGGCGTGTGAATCACTTCCAGCCGCTCGCCGTCGATATCTATGATGTCACCATCGTTGACCAGGATGTCCGCTGTTACCCTGAAATCCTCGGCTCTGGCAGCGCCGAGGGCATGAACGACGATTTGAGCACCTGTGGAGTCTTTGATAATGTGACATCCTCCCATATGGTCGGGGTGGGGATGGGTAACCAATATATATGCCAGCGTCGATGGCGCCATCCGGTTTATATAATCGAGATTCCGTTGCGCAGCTTCGCTGTCTTGATACCCGGTATCTATGAGAGCAGCTTTCCCGGCAACCACGAGGTAGGCATTGGGCGCGTACATACCCATAAAGCTGTCAGCGGCCGTCGGGATAGAATAAACGCCGGGCGCTATCTCTGTCTCCACTTCCACTTTATCCTCTTGTCCACCATGGAGCCGGATTCATTCACTCTCTTCGCTTACTCTGCGTGAGCTGAGTACAGACAATATCACTGAAGCAAACAGCACGGTGGCGACCACGCCCAGGGCGATGCCCACCGGCATCTCGTAGACCTCTGCAATTACCATTTTAACACCGATGAAAAAGAGGATAGTAATAAGACCGTGTTTCAGGTACTTGAACATCGGTATTAAACCGGCGAGCGCGAAGTAGAGGGCACGCAGACCCAGAATGGCACACACATTGGAGCTGTAGGCAATGAACCGGTCCACGGTGATACCGAGCACGGCGGGTACTGAGTCCACGGCGAAAACGATATCCGTCGTTTCGACAACAAGCACTACTACGATTAACGGCGTAGCGACGTAGCGTCCGGATCTCTTGACGAAAAACCTATCCCCCTCATAGTTCGCCGTTACAGGCATGAATTTGCGGAACACACGTAAAACAAGATTCTTCTCCGGCTCTATTTTCCGCTCCTTCTGGAGGGCCATTCTGAGCGAGGTAAGGATGAGGAAGGCTCCGAAGATGTACAGCACCCAGTCGAACTGCTCGATCAGCGTTACCCCCACGAGGATAAAAGCAAGCCGCATAACGATTGCCCCGAGGATGCCCCAGAAGAGAGCCTTATGCTGGTAGAGCGCGGGCACTGTGAAGTAGGAGAAAATGAGCAGGAAGACAAAGAGATTGTCTACACTGAGGGACTTCTCAACAAGGTAGGCGGTGAAGAACTGGAGCGCTTTCTCAGAACCCTGCCAGTAGTAGATGCCCACGTTAAAGAGCAGGGAGAGGGCGATCCAGAAGGCTGTCCAGAAGAGCGATTCCTTCACGCTGACGACGTGAGCCTTGCGGTGAATGACCTTCAGGTCTAGGAACAGCAGCACGAGGACAACGACATTAAAGCAAATCCACATCAGGGTCTGGCTTGACATAAAGCACCTGCTTCTTCTCTAAATACGCTGCTGCTTGAATGGCTGTGATTTCTTCTGTCAAGGATAGCCAATAGCGTCAATCAATTCAACCCGAGGGGGATAAAGGCGAGAAAATCCCGGTGATTTCATACGTAAATATGAAAAATGGGTCCTGCAACAGGGCAGGACCCGGCACGTGCGTAGTGTGTGCGTTTTAGAAATCCAGCAATTAGTTTATTCTCAGGCTATCTCGCCAGCCTTCTTCATCTCGCGGAGCTGTTTGACCAGCTTCTGTTCATCAACGAAGTGAGTAGTGTAGTCCCCGTTTCTGAAGACCTCATTATCCAGGGCCACGAGGTGGAAGGGGATATTGGTCTTGATCCCCTCGATATGGAACTCCTTGAGCGCCCGCTTCATGGTGGCAACAGCCTCTTCCCGTGTGTTACCCCAGGACAGCAGCTTCGCTGCCAGGGGGTCATAGTAGAACGGCATGGTGTAGCCGGCGTAGACGCCGGCGTCGAGCCTGACGCCGAAGCCGCCGGGCGGGTCCCAGGCTTCGATTTTCGCCGGGGCGGGCATGAAGTTCATGAACGGGTCCTCGGCGTTTATCCTGCATTCTATGCTCCAGCCGCGGAGCTGTATATCATCCTGGCTGTAGCCAAGCTCCTCGCCGGCAGCAATCCTTATTTGCTCCTTTACCAGGTTGAGGCCGGTGAGCAACTCGGTGAGGGGATGCTCGACCTGAAGCCTGGTATTGCACTCGTTGAAGTAGTATTTCTTTTCGTCCATGTCGTAGATGAACTCAACGGTCAGGGCGTTCACATAGTTCAAGAGCTTGGCGATTTGAACCGCGGTATCGCCCATCTCCCTCCTCAGTTCGGGGGTCATCACCGGGGAGGGGGCTTCCTCGATAAGCTTCTGATACCTTCTCTGCACCGAGCATTCGCGGTCGCTTACATAGACAGTATTGCCCTTCTTGTCGGCCATCACCTGGAACTCGATGTGCTTGGCATGGGTAACATACTTCTCCAGGTAGAAAGCCGCCAGCCCGAAGGTCTCGCTCCCCAGCGACTTGGCATACCCCATCGCTCCTTCCAGCTCTTCCTTGCTGTTGGCCACCTTCATCCCTATCCCGCCGCCTGCGCCGCTGGGCTTAACGATAACGGGATAGCCGATGCCCTCGGCGATCTCGAATGCCTTGGCCATGTCGCTCTCATCCTCGATTGCGCCGTCGGAGCCGGGTGAAACCGGTATCCCGTGGCTCTTCATCAGGTCGCGTGACTTGTGCTTGGGCTTCGCCGCGTGCATCGACTTGCTGGGGGGTCCGATGAACTCGATGCCGCGGGACTCACATGCCTCGACGAACTGGGGGTTCTCGGCGAGGAAGCCGTACCCCGGGTAAATAGCCTCTGCTTTTGACTTATCGGCTATGTCGAAGATCTTATCCATGTTGAGATAGCTTGCAGCTGGTTCGGGGTCTCCCAGGGGGAATGCTTCATCGGCGTGTTTCATGAACAGAGCATCGGCGTCGGCATCCGAGTACATAGCGACGGAGCCAATTCCCATCTCCCTGCACTCTCTTATCGCACGGAGGGCGATCTCCCCCCTGTTGGCAACCAGGATTTTATTGAACATCTCTATTTTCCTCGCTTAGTCTTCCTCGATAACAATAAGGACGTCTCCGGTCTCAACCGTCTGCTCCGGAGCGATCTTAACCTCGACAACCTTGCCGTCCACCGGTGAAAGGATGGGATTCTGCATCTTCATCGATTGGAGCACGCAGAGCTCGCCGTCCTCCTCCACTGTGTCGCCGACGCTGACGCTGACGCTGACTATCTTTCCCGGTATCGGGGCCTCGATTACTTCTTGACTCATCCTAGTTTAGTCTCCTTCCGAATTTACCCTTCCAGATATAACTCTCCCCTGACATTATTAAGGCAATCGGTATCTAGTTTATACTCAGCGCTCTTTCGTGTCAAATCCCTCTCCTCTGAACGCTCTAAAAAAGCAGGGGCGACCCGCCGGGTCGCCCCTGCATACATTCGAATGTTAATGGTTTAGAGCGGTATCAGGGAGTGCTTCCTCCAGGGCTGTGCCGGGCCCAGCCTACAATTCGGCTCTGCCTTGTAGGCTAGCCTGTTCAGCGTGTTAATCAGGACCGGCCTCGTCTCCCTGGGGTCGATTATATCGTCTGTGCCCTGGATGCCGCCGAGGTGGTACGGCGTGGCGTAGGTGTCGTGTATGCTCTGCATCAACTCCTGCCGCAGCTTGTCGACTTCCTTTGCTGTCTCGATATCGGCTTTATACAGCGCATCCGCTGCCCGCTCGTACCTCTCCACCCTGATATCGGCAGTAGGCCAGGCGTATATCGCGTCGCAGCCCATGCGCTCGGTGCCCATAATCAGGCGGCCTGCACCGTAGCACCTTCTGACGTAGACGGTTATCTTGGGCACGGTGGACTCGCAGATGGCGAACACGGGTTTAGCGGCGTTCCGCTCCAGCCCGTCCCGGTGCTGCTCCTGGTCGAAGTTCGGCAGGAATCCCGGGGTGTCCACGAGGAAGACCAGCGGTATGTTGTAGCAGTCGCAGAACCTGATGAACCGCGCCTGCTTGTCGGCGCTGAAGAGGTCGACGCAGCCGTCCAGTGCCGCAGGGTTGTTGGCCACGATGCCGACCGTCTTCCCCGCGAGGCGGGCGAAGCCTATCAGCATGTTGGGTGCATAGAGCGCCTGAAGCTCGAAAAAGTGCCCGTTGTCCACAATGGAGGCGATTACCTCGTGCATGTTATACGGTTGAGATGCATCTGTCGGCACGATCGCCAGGAGGCGGTCGTCTGTCCGCTTGGGGTCGTCGCCGGTATCTACCACAGGAGGCTTTTCCTGCCAGTTGGAGGGCAGGAAGCTGAGCAGTTCCTTACAGTTCTCTATGGCTTCCTCGTCGCTGTCGACGAGGATGTCGTTGGAACCCGTTACCTCGGAATGCAACAGTGCCCCGCCGATCTCCTCCTCGGTTACATCGACGAAGGTCACCGCTTTAAGTATGGGAGGAGATGCCACGGACATGAAGGCTATGTTCCGGCGCATGATGACGAAGTCGGCCATAATGGGTGAGTACGCCGAACCGGCATAGCACGGCCCCAGCATGAGGCTGATGTGGGGCACGACGCCCGACATCAGCGGCGGGTAGTACATGAATCCGCCGCCGCCGCCGACCGGGCTGCCGCGTACGGGCACCTTGAATCCCGACCTGCCGAACAGGTCGTGTATCCTTATGGCCCCCGAGTCGACCATCCCCACGAGGGGGATGCCTTCCTCCATCGCCTGCTCCATCGAGCGGGCAACCTTGCTGTTCTGAATCGTCGACTGCGTGCCGGCCAGCACGGTGAAGTCATGGGCATAGGAGTAAACCATGCGGCCGTTAACCTCGCCGTAGCCCACGATCACGGCATCCCGTGGTAGCTCCCGTTCGTCGATATCGAAGCCGGTCTTCATCGGCTGCGTCCATATCCCTATCTCGTGAAACGTCCCCGGGTCGTAGAGCTTCTCTATACGCTCCCACGCGGTCAGCTTGCCCCTACTGTGCTGCTTCTCGACAGCAGCCTTATCGCCACCGGGCTGCAGCCGCTTCCTTTCTTTCTCGAGTTGTTTAATCTTCTCCTTCATATCTGCCATCAAATTCCTCCTGGTGCCTACTTATGTACCGTTCATGGTTCGACAGGCTCACCACGAACGGTACTAATGATTCAGTATCGAATTTTTCCCGTTCGCCCTGAGCTTGTCGAAGGGCGGTTGGTTCTGCTCTTTGAATACTTGATTAAACTGTTCCAATCTTCAGCTATCAATGCTTGTTTCTTTCTGCGTGACCATCGCTTTATTTGCCGCTCCCTTTCAAGTGCATCCTCTCTAGTTTCAAATTCATAGGCATAAACAAGTCTGATGGGAAGTCTTTTTGACGTATAGCATTTAACAATGTTCTTTTCATGTTCGTATAGTCGCTTTTCCAAATCATCCGTATGGCCGGTATAGTAACTGTTGTCTGCGCACTCTAGAATGTAGATCCAAAACCCCATTATTATCTGTTTACCCTGAACCCTACGTTATAACCTGATGTTTTCATGCTTGCGCTGGGGCCGTTCCTCTTTTCTCTTTGACAAAGTCTTGAGCGCCTTAATCAGGAACGGCCTGGTGTCTCTGGGGTCGATGAACTCCTGCGCCCACTCGCGCTCCAGGGACGCGAATTTCTGCTGCATCTCCCCGGTCCGCTTCAGCTGCTGCTGTTGCCTCTTTTTCTCATCCTGTATTGAGGCGAACTCTCTCTTGTAGATTATAGATACCGCCCCCTCCGCTCCCATCAGCCCGCGCTGCACGGTGGGCCAGGCCACGTCGAGGTCGCCTCCCAGCGTCGTTCCCGGCATGCCGAGTTGACCGCCGCCGTAGAGCTTTCTTATAGCGATGGTTATCTGGGGAACGGTGGCCTCCACGTTGGAGAACACCAGCTTGCATCCGTGCCTGATGAGCCCCCGTGTCTCCTCGTCGACGGCGGGCAGGAAGGCTGGAGTATCTGCAAGCCAGACCAGCGGTATGTTGAACGCATCGCAGAACCTAGCGAACTGCGCCATCTTATCCGCAGCGTCCAGCGTCAGGGAGCCGCCCATCGCCTGGGGGT
>Ga0209427_10003909_pt1 | contig 17359 bp, 25 predicted proteins | sample DeeMarSWOR136_30_FD_187465 | JGI IMG/M metagenome (GOLD analysis project Ga0209427, IMG submission 187465) | Marine sediment microbial communities from White Oak River estuary, North Carolina - WOR-1-36_30 (SPAdes) (version 2) | ecosystem: Environmental > Aquatic > Marine > Intertidal zone >...
TGTTCTCTCCACAGGGGAAGTGGTGGAATGGTATACACGCTGGTCTTAGGAACCAGTGCCTTAAATGGCGTGAGAGTTCGAGTCTCTCCTTCCCCACCATAAGCGAAAGTAGCCGAACTGGTATAGGCGCAACGTTGAGGGCGTTGTGAGCTAAGCTCGTGTGGGTTCGAGTCCCACCTTTCGCACCAATAACCGAAAGGAGATTTAAGATGGAAAAGGATACAGAATCAAAGAAAAAGGTGAATCGGATAGCGCTTGCAGTTTTAGGCGTTGCCTTAATGTTTTTTAATCTAGGACTGACCAAAGTAATGGCCAATGAACCGTTTTCTGCGTTTGTATTTATGGCTTTTTTAACCAATATGATTATAGCACTTGGCTTCGTCTCTGTTTACAGGAAAATTACTAGAAAGGATGGAAAATAATGCGTGCAGTACGAAGAATTCTTAATGTTATTAAACACTCAAGCATAGGTTTTCTTTTTTTGGCAATAATTTTTACTGTTTTTAGTACTTCATTGTCTTTTAGTTCGGGCGTTTTGTTGGGTGGTCTTCTTGTGATTAGTAATTTTTATTTGATGTGTCGTTCAGTTGAAAAAGCACTGACACCGCCACATAGAATGCCTATGCAACCGGCACTTATCAAGCATTATGTGAACTTTGCAATAATGGTTGGTATAATAACTGCAGCTATAATCTGTGGATGGGTTCATCCACTTGGACTGATTGTTGGGTTGTCAACAATAGTAGCGGGTTTTATGACCGCGGCATTTGTAGAAGCAGTAAGGATATGTAAGTAGCAGGAGTGGCGTAATTAGGTAGCCGCGCTGGGTTTAAGCCCCAGTGCCCTAAGGGCGTGCGGGTTCGAATCCCGCCTCCTGTACCAAGCGGAAGTGGTGGAACAGGTATACACGGTAGTCTCAAAAACTACTGCTCCTAGAGCACGTGGGTTCGAATCCCACCTTCCGCACAGGAGAAACCATGGAACTTATAAAACTTGATTTACATAGTACTAAACATGAAGATGTAAGAAACAAAGTTATTCGTTTCATAGAAGAACATTGGAACGAAGAAGCAGAATTGGAAATAATAACAGGGCATAGTGAAAGAATGAAAGGGTTGGTAATAAATATTTTACAAGAATATAAGCTGCCATACCACATTGGTTATCTTTACGGAGTAGATGCCCCAAGGGTCATTACATGGACGTAGGCGAGTTGCCCGAGCGGTTGAAGGGAGCGGTTTGCTAAACCGTCGAGGTTAACAGCCTCCGCAGGTTCGAATCCTGCACTCGCCGCCAAAAAGGAGGACTATTGAATGCGTGGAATAAATATCATAGAAATTGTCGAGCTTGGTTATAAACACATAATTTTAAAAAGTGAAGATGAAACAATAAAGCCGGGGTTGCGATATTCTATTCCACTTGTAGTTCCTATGGTTTCAGAGTTAGAGCCATTTGAATTTATAGTATCTGGTGTTACTGCTGATGTTTATTGGGACAAGGAGCGCGGAATATGTACATTTAAATTGGTGAATTTAGATTTAGAAGAGCTATATAAAATAGATAGTTGGGATGTATACGATGAAATAGTGGATTGGTGGAACGGCCAACGGGAGCCCGTGGTAGGCAAGGATGATGAAAATGTCACAATATATAACACCAATAAATATAATAAATATAAAAAAATAAAACAAAAAATGGATTTGCTTAGGCTATTCAGATCAAGAAGGAGATAAAATGTCCGAAAAATCTAGTCTTGAATTAGAGCGCGAAACCAAAGAAATGAGGTGGCTACTTAACAGAGAAATAAGAAAGCGTAGAGTAGCCGAGCAAAAGCTAGAAAACATAAAAAAATATTTAAAAGAACTAATGGGGGACAAATGGGAAAAAAGATAAGAGAAGTGATAAGAGTTGAAAGCATCGAAGATGGTAGACCCTATCATCTATCAGTGACTAGAGAAGAAACAGATGACCCCGAATTAGAAGAGATTTGTGTGAATATATGTATGACGCAGGAAGAACGTAGAGATCTTATTAAACATTTAGAATCAATAGATCGTTTGGACGACACGTGTTTTTCTATAACATTTGGTGTCAGACATTCCAGCGATCCTGATTCAGGTCTTAAAATTTTTGAAAAAAGCCTTAAAAGTATATAAACAGAGGGTCGGAGGTCATGGTGACCAAGGAGTCTCCAAAACTCCAGGACGGGGTTCGATTCCTCGCCGGCCTGCCAAGGATTATAACATGAAAAAAGAAAAAACCCCTCTCGAAAAAGGTACTGAACGCGTTAGTTTTATTAAACAAAACGCTGAAAATATTGCCAGACTTATTGATAAAGCAAACGGAACGCCGTCAAAGTTTCTAGTAAAAGATTTATTGGCAGCATCCAAGGCTATTCGAGAGGATGTTACAGCTCTTATAGACGAACAGCTATTTGAATAAGCCCCTGTAGCTCAGCGGAATGGAGAGCACTCGGCTACGAACCGAGGATATGGCGCGGGTTCGAATCCTGCCAGGGGCTCCAAGCCCCAGTAGCTCAACGGATGAGCAGGAGTTTCCTAAACTCTTGGTATGCAGGTTCGACTCCTGTCTGGGGTACAAGAAGCCCTCGTAGTCTATTGGATAGGCACCAGTCTTCTAAACTGGATACAAGCAGGTTCGAATCCTGCCGGGGGCGCCAGATGGCCGCTTAGCTCATTTGGTAGAGCACTCGACCGATAATCGAGAGGCGCCAAGTTCAAATCTTGGAGCGGCCACCAAAAAATTTTACTTGACATTTGAAAAAGAGTGATTATATTATAAATAGAAGCCGGTGTAGCTTAATGTTGGTTTCAGCACGGGTCTTGTAAACCTGACAACGGGGGTTCGATTCCTCTCACCGGCTCCATAAATCAACAAGCGTACGAGGAAGACCTATTAAAAGTAGTGGCGTCCTCTAGTATGAAGTTGAAATCTTAAAAAGGAGGATGTCATTATGGCAAGCGGTACCGTAAAATGGTTTAACGCCAGCAAAGGCTACGGCTTCATTGAGCAGGAAGACGGCCCGGATGTGTTTGTTCATCACACCGGCATCAACATGGTTGGCTTCAAGTCTCTTAATGAAGGCGACAGCGTAACCTTTGACATCGAGCAGGGCCAGAAAGGCCCAGCCGCAGTTAACGTAACTGTTAATTAAAGGTAAAACCAGGCACCTCGTAAGCGGGGTGCCACAAGAAACGATGGTAACAGCCAGGAAAGGAAAGGATTATGAGCAGCCAACTAGACCTAATAAAGACGTTAAAAGGTAAAAAGGTTGTTGATGTGAAGTTGGATTGGGATGATAGAATTGATGATTATTATCTAGATTCTATAATTTTTGATGATGGGACGGTAATGGAGTTATGGGGCGATGATTATTTAGCCCGCTGGGAAATTACGGAGAGTTAAAATGGAATGGATTGAGGTAAAGGATAGATTTCCGGAAGAAGACCAACGTGTTATCTATTGGTTTGAGCACACCGGTGTTCATTATGGAAAATTTACCATGACAGAACACGGTGCTTGTTTTTATGGGCCAGGCGGTTGGTTGACAGATGATGTTACACATTGGATGCCATTACCAGATCCGCCGAAAAAAGATGAATAGGGGCATTCGTCCATCGGATAGGACGGTAGACTGTCGATCTACAAAGAGGGGTTCGATTCCCCTATGCCCCGCCAGAGGAACGTTCCATAATGGCTCCGCTCCCGTGCCATAAGGGTATGAATAACCCAGGGGGCTCCACGGGGAGTGGCCTAGTCTGGCTTAAGGCGCGTGGCCTGGGACCACGAAATCGGGGGTTCGAATCCCTCCTCCCCGACCAACAAAGGAGAAAAGAGTATGACAGTCGATAAAATTAAAAACTATTTTACAGTCGTAAAACATGCTGATTTAATACACAGATTTAATTATCTGACATATCTTTTATTGGTTTTTCCGACGCAATTTACAAAAGAAATGGCAGAAGAAATGCTTTATATTATAAAAAACCACAGAGATGATATTGAAGAACTTGCACAAGCTTTTATGGATTCGGGTGAAGATGTGATTATGATACAGGAACATGAATGGTTCAATCTTGAAGAAATACTTATGAGTTATTTGTAATCACCCCTGGCGCAACGGCAGCGCGGCTGGCTGTTAACCAGTAGGTTCTCGGTTCGAATCCGAGGGGGTGAGCCAACGGCGAGGTGGCGAAATTGGTAGACGCTATAAGAAATGAAGTGAGAGCGAAGCTGCGATGAAGTCCAGAACTTCCAGGCAAATTACTGGGTGAGCCTATGGCCGTCTCTAAGGATACGAATCGCGAACGTACCTATAATAGCAGCTAAAAGTCCTTTTACAGGTTCGACTCCTGTCTTCGCCAAATGGGAAAGAAAAATTTTAAAAAATATTCAAAAGAGCCTATAAGTTGCAAAGAATGTGAATCCCATGGTTGTAAAATGAAGCCCTCTGGAAAAAACTCTTATAGATCTCAATATATTTGTAAACTAACTGGCAAGCATTTATCAAATAACCCTATGATATTGATACCAAAATGGTGCCCCAAAGGATATGAAAATTTATTTAATTTATAACTTGACAAATGAAAAATAATGATTATAATATAGTTAAGAGAGAGTATAAAGCTCTAAAAACAAATTTAAGGAGGATTTTTAGTATGAAGAAAGGAAAAAGTATTAAAAAGGAAAAGGATGTTCAAGGCAGTAGGGCTAACAAAGCCGGAAAAAAACTGGAAGAAATGGTAGCGGCAGAGTTTATGAAGAGGGGTATTTATCCTATATCCTACAAAGAATGGCAGAAGAGAAAGCCTGCTAATGCATTGGTTAGAAACGTACCTTATGTAAATATCTATGGGCGTCCAGCTAGGACGGAGTTTCTTCTTGTGCGAGAAGGTTTTTCGAATGTTAGAATTGAATGCCGTTCCCAGCAGGTAGCCGGCTCGGTCGATGAGAAGCTTCCTTACATGTTCGCAAACTCAGTCGCTTGTGAAGAGCACACGGTGCTTCTGGTTGTTGATGGCGACGGTTTTAAGAAGGGAGCTAAGGGGTGGCTCGCCGATCAGGCAGCAGCGATTAGACATAAAAATATTTGTGTTCAATCATTTAAAGAATTTCAGGATTGGGTAGAGGGTATTCTTGGAACTTCAAAAATTAAAGTAAAAAGGGTTTATCATGGAACGAAAACCGGAGGAACAACTTACCGCGGAAAGGCTGCAGGAAGTCGGTCTTAAAGAGGTTTGGTTACTTGAATTAAATGGAAAACCGATTAATGAAAATACAAATGCCGCTTGGGAGATCATTAAAGGTGCTTACTGTGAAGTGCTGAGAAATGACCCTGAGTGGCATTTCTTTTATGAAGATACTTATAACATTATTCGGTGCTTACCAGAGTTTTATGATGGGTTGTTAGACTATCTTGATGAATGTGGTGTATTATATTCACAAATAGGTAGGTGGGTAGATGGGCAATCCACTACCCTCCGACACCAACATATATTTCAACCAATGTTTCATACATTTTCGATGATGGCGTTGGAAGAATATAAATGGTGGACCATAACAAATATTCTTGATAGAGTCGTCCATTGTTTTTTGAATCATCAGTATCTTGTTTTGGATAATTATATAAAAACACGCGCTTATCCTGCTTTATGGGAATCAAATTTAATTCTAGAAAATGCCATGTACAGAGCACATTATACGGGAAGATGTGAGGGGATTAAGGGGACAAAGCAGTATTACGAAGATAAGAAAAAAGATGTGGGTATTACTATTTCAACAAACAACAGGTGGATTTGTAAACTTGTAGATTTTTTTAAGCGAAAGCCGGCGTAGCTCAGGCGGTAGTAGCGCTTCCTTGGTAAGGAAGAGGTCCCCAGTTCAAGTCTGGGCGTCGGCTCCAAGGAGAGATATAGATGTTTAAGAAAAAAGAAAAAGAACATAAACCATGTAAAACTTGTTTGATGGCAATAGAAGAGGTAAAGGAAAAGGAAGGCGATAAATATTTAAGATTGGCAGCGGAGTTTGAAAACTACAAAAAACGACAGGAAAAGGATCAGGAAAAGTTTGAAAGACTCACACTCAAATCTATAGTTGAAGAATTTCTGCCAGTTATAGATGATTTAGAGAAGGCAGCAAAGGCTACAAAAGATGCCTCAACTAAAGAAGGCATCGAAATGGTTTTAAAAAAACTCAAAAAAACCCTATCAAAGTTTAATGTCTCTTCTTTTAAGTCCCTCGGCGAAAAATTCAATCCGAATTATCATCAGGCGGTTTATTTGGAAGTGGGTGATTCATATGAAGAAGATACTGTAGTGGCTGTGATAAATGAAGGATATATGATAGGAGACGTATTGTTGCGCCCGGCCGAAGTCGTGGTGTCGCAAAGGAGGGCTTTATGAAAAAATTTATTATGGGTTTATTAGCACTTGCTTTTTGTATGGGCTGTGTTTCTGTCACGGCTCCAGTACCAGCACCAGCACCTGCTACTCCCGCGCCAAAGAAATATAATTTGACGTTCGTCAACAAGACTGATGACATTGCTTTAGGTATAGTATGTTTGGCTAAGTTTCCTCCCAAGGAAGGAGACAAATGTTTGTTTGGTGGTGTGGTATTATTCCCCGAAAAATATTCACTAGAAAACCCCGATTACCCCTGCAAAGTAACAGTCCCTGTAGAAAAAGGCAGATATATTATATTTATACTAGGGAAAGATTTATTAACTGGAAAAGAGTTGGGGGGAACACATATGGTTTTTGATGCTCTTGCAGAGGACGGTGAGTTTGTTTTTAAAGATAGAAGAATAGATGTTAACCGGAGTGTCTCATGTCACCGATAAGTTTGAAAAACATCTTTAAAGGCCTGTTAATAGGCATGACACTCATTGCCAGTATTATGGTGGGGCTTACTATATCTACAAAATATTTGAAATCAACTGAAATAGCTGCGAAAACATCTGTAGAGGCAGGAAGATTCATAGAAATTGGTGATACTTTTATTATAGGAGATACGGCATACATACAAATATACGACAGTATTGGCAGTATAGACTCCCGGAGTTTTTGGTCTAAAGTAAAACACCTTAAGTGTTTTAACATAAAACGCGTGGTGATTTATATTAATTCACAAGGAGGGGTTTTACCTGACGCATTTGCTATAATAGATACTATTATAGAGCTAAAGAATCAAGGAATTATTGTAGAAGCACACGTTAGAGGAATAGCTCTCAGCGCTGCTATACCAATTGTGTCAGTTTGTTCCCGTAGAATAGCTGGAAAAGATACAATGTTTTTTGTGCATAACGCAAGGCTAAACATTATTGACCAATCAGAATCAGATAGATTGGGGCTTCAAATGTTTGCGAAAAAATATGTTAATTTTTTAACATTTTTTAGATATTAATACTTATATTAAACCTCTAGCATTTTTATAATAAGATTTACCTAAATGTGATTAAAATTGAAAATTATTAGTTTAATTGGTTATTCTGGAAGTGGAAAAACACATTTTATCGTGAATGCTACTAGAAGATTAAAAAATCAATTTAATTATAGTATAGCTGTAATTAAAAACGTCCATAAGCACCAAATTGATGAAAGAGGAAAAGATTCTTATAAATTTAGCGAGGCAGGAGTAAGTTATTCTGTTATAAAAAATATCAACAATGAGATCGGTATTTTTTTTAAATGCGAATTTGATATTCAAGAATTAATCAATTGGCTTTTAAAAGGACCATTAAAAATTGATCTCTTATTTATTGAAGGTTTTAGAAATCTAACCTATCCTGCTATATTGTGTGTAAAAGAATTAACTGATATAAAATCACAGTTAATAAAAGAAGTTAAACTGATATCGGGAAAGGTAAATTCAAAGAATGTTGATGATTTTTCCGCAATCGATATACCTATCATTAATCTTGATAAGGATTTTAATATTTTTTTAGATGTATTTCATATTAGCTGAATTAAGATTATAATTAAAATCTTTATTCCATTTCTTGCCAAAAAGAAGAAAATTGTTCGCAAACAAATTTGAAGCCTTTAATTTTCGCCCGTTCTTCACTAGGAACATCACTTAATAAGTATTCACTTAACTTTTTAAAGATTTCAGATTTATCTTTTAGATCTTTAATCATATCGCGAATTTTGAATATAAAGCTATGTAAAGGTATTATTACTTCATCTATTAACCATTCTTCGAATATCAATTGATCAGAGTATGATTGGAAATTATAAGTAATGACGAAGCGAAATATATCTTCCACGTTATAAAAGTATTTATCGGGAATAATAACATTATAAGGTTCGAGATCTTTTTCTAAAATCTGCCTATTCATGCTGATTATGTAATCTGGCCAAACATCATCCGAAACATTTAAATCTTGAAAGATAAATAATTCTAAAACCCTCAAAGCTATATTTCTACCGATATATCGACTTCTTGGGTCTATAAAGTTGCTAGATGCGTGACTAGGATCATTTTTAATAAAGATTTTATCTATAAGTGTGTATAGCATCCGAGAAATATGATCAATAATTACTTCAAGATTAAGTAATTCATTGACAGGATTTTCCGCTAGAATTTTATTCTCCTTTTCAATAATTTTCATAAGATTTAAATTCAGACTTCTTAAAAATGTCTTAAAAAAGGTGTAATTAATTTGACTAATACTATTTGCAAATATTTTATTAAAAAATAAATTTGGATCTTCTAAGTTTGAAATAATAGAAAAATAATTTAAAAAATTTTGAATTAATTTAATACTATTAGCATTAATAGCATCATCTGAATTTTTATTGATTTGATTTAATTTGGATTTAAATTTAGCAGGTAAAAATAATAAATCACCCACCTCCAATGCCTCTAAACTTCCGCTGCCAAAGTAATATTTTGTATATAATAAAAATAAATTAAATTGGGATTTAGGAGATGGTAAATTATTTGCTTGAAATGTTGAATATAAGGTAGATTTCTTGTCTAAAATATCGAAAATCCTGACTAAAGCATTTTTTTTCTCTTCTGTGTAAGGAAAGTTTGCCAAAAATTCTTTTTTAACAATATCGATTTTAGAATAGATTGAATCTTCTACTCTTGCACACACAAAATTAAGAAAGTCTAATAAAGGAGAAATATTTTGTAGTAAGTTACATTTCTTATAAAAATAATATAGCAAATCAACTAATTTTTCTTTAGCATGGGGATATTCTTTTATTGCATCATTATATAATTTTTCTCTGCCTTCTAATAATTTTAGAAAATACTCTTCAGGAATCCCTTTAAAATGTTTCAAAAAGTAGTAGAGAAACATAAAATAATAATTTTCAAACACCTCATCCTTACTATCCTTAATTACTATTAAAAACTTTAATTTATTTCGCTGTTCGCCATTGCTAATAACTACGGCGTCGAGTATAATATAAAATTTTTCTCGGAGAACTTTTCTAATTATTACCCCCAAAACGGAAACTATGAGATAGAGATAACCAGATGGAGACGCAATACCGTCTAATTTATCTTCAACTTGCTTAGCGAAATTATAAAAATCTTTTTCTTCTTCTTGAGATAAAAAGTATGTATATTCTAAAAATAAATTTTCATCTGAAATTTTTTCTTTAATTATTAAATTTAATGAATTTTCATTAAAGCCGCAAAAAGTTTTTAAAAAATAATTAAAGTAATTATGAAAATTCTGATAAAAAAAAGTTGTATATGTCTTCTTTATTAATCTTTTTTGGTTTCGAGTATTAAATTCGTCCCATTCTAATTTAATCTTTTCTTTAAATTTTTGATATTCTTGATTATTATTTTCTAAAAGATCAAATATTGCACTAGAATTAAATCTAAGGCTTAATCCTTTGCTCTTAATACTTTCTCCTAAATAGTCTAAAATTTCACTTAATTGTTTTATTTCCAACTTGAATCATAAAAACCATTAATTTCATTTAATTCAAATTCTCAAAGCCCTAGGCAATAAATACTAATATATAAGATCTAATGATTTTCAGAAAATAAAAATATTAGTTAAATGATAAAATTCATACTAATAGTGCAAATTTGAGTTAAAATATCTTAGTGATCTCATCAATTTCAGAATAAATTAGAGGCTTTTTAGTGAGATTTTTATCAATTATTTCATATCCTTTATCTTTTGATATGAAATTTCCAATAATTTCAGCTTTTATGTTATTTTTTCTTAATAGATCAACCAAATCGTCAGAATATTTGTCTTCAATAGATATTAATAAGGAACCTGAAGAGATGGTTCCAAATGGATTTAAATTGAAAATCTTACTTAACTCAAAAGGTTCTGGTAATATTTCAACTTTATTTTTTTCAATTAATACTCCTAAATTTGATGCTATTGCCATTTCAGCAATACCTAAATTTAAACCCCCTTCTGTTGGATCATGCATAGCCCTTATTTTAAAATTTTGATTAGCTAAAAGAGCTTCTTTAAAAACACTAATTCCGGGATTGTATAAGTAATTTTTACATTTTTTAATAAATTCAGAATCATAACCTCTTTTTTTCAATGTTTTTTGTTTTTCTCTCCCAATTATCGAAGTACCTTCTATAAATATTCCTTTTGTTAAAATAAGACGATCACCAATTCTTGCACCATGAGTTTTTACAAGTTTTTCTTTTTCAACCTCCCCTAACAAAGATCCCACAATAATCGGTCTGTTAAGATTGGCAGTTATTTCAACATGTCCTCCTATAACAGAAATTCCCATTGATTTGCATGCATCATGAATATCTTTAAATATTTTTTCAATTGATTGCTCATTTGTATCTCTTTGAGGTAACAAGATTGTTGATTGGAACCATTTAGGAACGGCCCCTGTACAGACTACGTCATTTACATTTACATGTACTACATAATACCCTATATCGTCAGAAACGAATGTTATCGGGTCTGTTTTTGCAACTAAGTAATTATCTCCCATATCAATTACTGCAGCATCTTCACCAATCTTGGAACCTAAAATAATTCTTTTATCTTTCATTTCCAAGTCTGATACAAAAGTTTTCAACAATTTATTTAAAAATTCATGTTTAAGTTTTCCTACGCCAAAATTGTTGGGATTTCTTCTCATATTTTAATCATTATTATTATAGATAAAAAGTATTTAAATTTTAAAGATAGTTGAAGAAAGTTTTTTATTTTAATTATATGTATATTAAATTCTGATATTTAATTCCTAAGTTAAATAAATTTAAATAGATATTACAACCTAGATTATACATATTATAAGTAAAATAAATAGAATCAAATTTTCAAAATAGAGTTTGATAAAAATGGGATTTGGTAAGGCTTTTGGGTTTAGTTTACTTGCGTATATTGGTTTAAATTTCTTATTTATTATAATTAGTTATACAGTATCAGGCGATTTGAATAATCTTTTTAGTAATATTACTTCTGATCCATTAATTCTATTATTAATATTATTTGGTCCAATAGTATATTTTCCAGGAGAAGTTTTTCAGTTAATAGTAATGCAAATCGAGTTTGGATTCACAGCAGATTTGTTAATCCTATATATTGGTTATATAATCTCTCCTTTTGTAGCATCATTAGTAGCAGGAAGGATGGGTGAAAATAAGGGGGGAAGTTTTGGCGGTTGGTTTCTCACATCAATTGCAAGTGCTGTAGCAATGGCAGTGTTTGGCTTTATAAGTGTCCCCTCAGCATCAACAACGACATTAATTCTTGTGTTGATTAATGGCATCGTAAACGGTATTTTTTATGGTTGTTTTGCATTATTATTCACCAAAACGGAATATTACTAAAAAATTTTATATTTTTTTTATAAATGATGGTAATTTTCACATTTTTCAGAAACATTTTTGATGAAGAAAAAAAATACCTACCTAACTTCATCGGATCACGTACGATTCGCTCCAATGGTACCCGAACGCTATATAGATAAGTATCATTTGTTAGTACTGCTAGCTCAACTTATGTAATTAATCTTGTTAACAAACTAACTTACCCTTCCTATAATAATGTTCCTTTTTATAGAATTGACTAAGTTATATTCTTAGCTAACTGATTAGACAATAATATTTAAATAATAAGTTATGATCAATTTTAATATAATATATTTCATAAAAAAGAGCTATGCTAAACCAATCTACATTTTTTTTAATATATTTAGGTAATATCCTAGGAATAATTTTTTACACTATAATACTAATCTTTGCGATCTTTATATATAAGAGAAATTCATATAAATATGGGATTACCCTTTTTGTCTACTCAATCATATTTTTAGCTTTAAACATAATTTGGATATCCATCCAGGGTGCAGATTTGGCTAATCGATTGGTTGAAGAATCAGGATTACCCGGGATGACAGTTTCGTTAATAATATTAACACTTGATCTCACTTTTAAGATAATAAATGCGATTGGTATGATTATTTTAATTGTATCTATATACTTAATTTATAAAACTCATAGAAAAGACAAAATTGAGTAGAATTGTAATTTATCTATCTAATTTCTTTTAGTATCTTCTAAATATAATAGATTTTTCAGCTCTGAAAGTATATTTTAGTAATAATTTAAAAAAAAATTTCTATAATTAAAGTATATTTCACATCATTTTTTTATAAATTTTTTCTAATGAGGAATGCTAATCTTAATTATAAAATTGGAGTTTTATTCGAAATTTCTAAATAAAAACCATAATCTGATCTTTTAGTAGTTAAATTCGTTAAAATCTTTCATATCTCCTTTTTGAATTCATTAGCTTTATGAAAAAATTTTATCGAAATTTATAAAGTTAAAAATTAAATTGCTAATAACTTTCTTATTAAAATTTTTTTAATTAAGGAGGATCGTATATGGAGCATAAAAAAAAACTATTTAAACGAATAATATTAGGAGTTATGATTTTGGTTTTTTCGGCTTACACTATTTTATATTACCTATTCTGGCCATCTTTTAGAGAATCCCTATTAAAAATCGAAGCTTTTTCGATTATAACAGGAATCATCTTAATAAGAGTCTTTATTTTTCTATTGATGACTTATATATTGTTCCGGCAATGGATTAAACAAGAGTCAATATATACCTCTGATGCATATTTCTTATTCGGTACGACCTTCATAATATTAACAGCGGGTAAACTTTTTGATCTTTTTTATAATTTTATACATGCAAGTGGAAGCTTTAGTGAAGATTTTACGTTTAATTTGTTGAAGATCCGGTACTTAATCATAATCTTGAATGTAATTCCACTTTTATACCTTGGCTTACAAGTATTAATTACTCTCGTTAAAGTTTATATAAAAGATCTTTCCAAACAACAGTTCAATAGGATGAGATTATCAATTATCACTGTATTTTTAAGTATAATATCATTACTAATTATTTTTACAAATGAACGCGCAAGACTTTATAACCTTTTGCCTGTAATTGTGTCAGGTACTATGATAGGAATCGTAGTAATGTTTCTTTTTATGTATAAAAATAAACATCTCTCACAGGCTCATGGATTAATAATTGGAGCAGGTTTTATTTTGGCAATTATTTTTTCATTTGTAAGATTTATTTTGCTTCTAACATTTGATGAAACCCTAACCATTATATATTCAGAGATTTTTGATATGATTGCCTATTCTATTATCTTTACAGGATTTATCCTGAAACCAAAATATGCAAAAGAAAATATTATAGCTTTCCCTGAAGCTTGTATTGAAAAGTAATTATTATTTTTTTTCCTTAATTTTTAATTATATTTTTTAGTCAATTATATTCGGTTTATAAAAAAATGAGGAGATGAATAATATTTTTCAAGCCTTGTTTCACTTTTTACTATATTTGGGTTTATGAACAAAAATGGAATGGATTCCGAATAAAAATGTAAAGAATAGGAAAATAATTAGAACAGCATACTCTTGTGCTATTAGGATTGGATCTAATCCAGGTCTTGGAATTATTTTTGCAAACTGTACATACATTTTCATAATAATTAGAAATAACGCAATTGTGTCTATTCTTAGTACCTTAATTTTTTTTTGTAAATAATCTGTTCTATCATAAATTACGCCAATAATGTATAAAAAGAGGAGAAGATCAATAATGAAAGTTAAAAATGTATAGAAAAGATCTCCTGATTCATGACTGAAAAATACACCATATAGGAAATCGAATATAAGATATAGAATATAGAAAAAGGTTAATAAGAAAAACAAAGTTATGTATGCAGCAAACTTTTTAATAAAGATAAGCCTTAAAAATACTATTATTGCTAAAATAATATCTACCCATAAAATTATCCGAAAAATAGCTGCAGCTATCTGTGCTAATAGATCAAAATTATTTCTAAATAGATTCCAAGTTGCTCTTAACAACCACCAACTTAAAAAGCCAAATAAAGCAAATTCAATAATCCTTAAAAATTTCCCCGATTTTCCTTTTGAATAAAGATAATCATCTATTTTTGTGGATGAATCCATACACAACTTAAAAGCGAAAAAAGCGGTGAAAAAAAGATTAACATTTATTGATATTAGAAAAAATAATTGAAAAGTAGGAAGAAAAATTTGTTCAGTAAAAATAAAAGCAATTATAATAGCAATAGTAAACGAGATAATAAATAATATTTTACCTATCTTATGGATTGGTTTAAAAAATGAAAGTGCGAAAAGAATAATATTAAATAGTATTAAACCACCGCCAAAAATGATGATAAGAATGGAAAGTAACTCATTACCTCCTATTTGAATGTTATAGAGAATTAAAATCCAGATAATGATAAAAATTATTATCGTAAATACATAAATTGGTTGTTTAAAAACACCCTTTAAACCCGAGATAAAGCTCATTTAACCATTCCCTGCCAAATAGTTGATTTTTATATTATAATTAAAGCAATCCATTTTAAATTTGTTCATAATTCTAATTATTAACCCTTTAATATGTCCTTCACTCTCAAATTAATATAAGCTAAATAATAGTTTATGTAAATTTTAAGAAAAAGCATCACTTTGCTATAGTTTTGAACAAAAATGGAAAACTTTGAAAGGATTCCGACAAAAATGAGAGAGGATATGGCTATTTTGAAAGTTCTATAAGGTGATGAATGTCTATTTTTAATATAAAACCAAAAGTGAAGTAAATTGAGCTCTGGTAGAATAATAAAAAACAATCTTTTTAGTATTAATGGTGATCTAAGAACAAGAGGGATCCTAAAATTTGAGAATTCAGAATATGTAAACCAGAAATTTGACCAAATAAGTTCTTCTCTCCTTTATAATAATGATTTAAGAATATTTTCTAAAAATTCCATCGATCAAGAAATTAATTTTGAATTAAATAAATTCTATCATAAAATATTTGAAATTCATTTAATACTCTCGAATAATTCAAATCTAACTAATGACGAAAAATTAGATTATTGTAGAATTGAGAGAGCTTTTATGAAGCTCTATCTAAAAGCAATTGTTAAAAAATATCTATAACAACCTAAATTACTGATATTAAAATAATTATAAGTAGAGCCCTCTAGATTTTAAAAAGTCAACATAATCACATAAAAATGAAAAACTAATCGCAGCTTCCCTCATCGAAAAGAAATATAATACTCTCTCTTTATGTAAGATTTTTTTAGCGGATGAAAATCGCTGTGCAAGTTCTAAAGAATCTGAAATGCTAGGAAGACAAAATGCAAATGGCTTAGAAGTTGATTTCTGGATTTTAATCATTCTTTTAAAGACGTGATTGTATATAAAATGTGGCCAAAGAGGTACAACTATAATATCAATATTGGGATCATTAACTACAATCTCAATACACTTTTCGAAAACTTCTACAACGAAACCCATTGCGCCAAGATCTACCGGATTTTGAATATTTACATTTTCTTTGGGTAATATTTCATCAATTTTTTTTTGCGATGATGGGGTAAGTTTAGGGATTGTTAAATTATGAAAAGCAAATAAATCAGTAGTATTCACAGCTGATCCACCTCCAGGAACAATGATGCCAACATTCCTACCAAATGGTGTATGATCAGGAAATAATAACTCGAAAATTTTTATTGTATTCCAGAATTCTTCGTTACTTTTTACTATAATTGTACCAGTTTGTTTTCCCATAGAATTCCATAAACATAAATCGCTAGCAATAGCACCCGTATGTGAAAATGCTGCTCGAGATCCATCTTTTGTATGACCTCCTTTCCAAATTATTACCGGTTTGTTGGTAGTTGTCTTCTTCAATACTTCATAGAATTGATGGCCATTTCCTGAACCGAATGATTCTAAATAAGCTGCAACTAGTCTTGTTTTCTTATCTTTTCTATAATGTTCCAAAAAGTGTAAACAATTTAGATCGATTTGATTTCCAAATGATACTCCATATCTAAATCTAATATCACGTTTAGATCCCACATCTAGCAATTGATTTAAGTGTCCGCCTGATTGGGACATAAAAGATACAGTTCCAGGCTTTCCTTTGGGAGCACTAAAAGAAAAAGCCATTCCATTTTCACTATTGTAGGGTCCCAAACAATTGGGTCCAATAATTCTAGTACCAGAACCTTTAATTATCTCTTTGAGATGCCATTCTAACGCTAAACCATCAGGTTCTCCTGTTTCTGAGAATCCTGATGCGAAAATAGTGACCCAAGGAATCTTTTTTTCAACACATTCCCTTAAAACTTTTGGAACTATTTTGGTTTTAACTGAAATATAGGCAGTATCCACAGGATAGGGAATATCTAGTACTGAAGAATAACATTTCCAATGCATAATTTGTTCTTGATTTGGGTTAACGGGGTAAAATGTGTCATTCCACACAGAATCTTTAAAAGCAACCAGATAAAGCATAGAACCAAAAGCAGAATTTTCAGAAGCACCAATAAATGCAATATGCTTTGGGTGAAATAAAGTATCAAATTCTTCAAAATCGATTTGTTCTTGATCCATTATTCATTAAAAGTATTAAATAATTTAAGTAGGAAAAAATTAGAAAAGTTTTATTATTTTTGAAATTTGATTCAAAAAATTTGGATAATTTTGTTCATTTATCATTTCCATAATGCAGATCTGGATAGAGCGGTTCGAATTTTTCATTAAAAAGTTTATGATTCATCCATTTCTTATCGAATTTATTCCAAATAAGATTTTTTATTGGAGTATACGAATCTAAAAAGTTTAAAGTACCATAGACGGATTTAAGTAAATTAGTGCCCTTAACTAAATCAGTTAAAATCAGATATTTCTTTATTTTTAAGTATTGAAACAGGAGATCAAAAATTTCGAAAAATTCATCCAATTCACATCTAGGGAACCAAATTTCGATTAAAAATCCATTTTCGAATGTTCTT
>Ga0209427_10003910_pt1 | contig 17356 bp, 16 predicted proteins | sample DeeMarSWOR136_30_FD_187465 | JGI IMG/M metagenome (GOLD analysis project Ga0209427, IMG submission 187465) | Marine sediment microbial communities from White Oak River estuary, North Carolina - WOR-1-36_30 (SPAdes) (version 2) | ecosystem: Environmental > Aquatic > Marine > Intertidal zone >...
ATCCTGTGTCTGCTTTTGTTAGCTCTGACAGGCGTACACTGCACCCCACAACCCATTCCGCCTCCAACCATACCGCCTCCACCCATACCACAACCACCGGAGCCACCCCCTCAGGACATCACCACACCAGATACACTAATCACCAAAGCCCCTAATGATACAATCAACTATAACGAGGTAACTTTGCAATGGACGGGCAGCGATGATACTTCTCCAACGGCCAGTTTGACCTATTCGTTTTACTTACAAGGATATGAGGCTGACTACTCCAAGTTCACTCATGATACTGCCAAGAATTACGCAGACTTGCCTGACGACACATATACATTTTATGTCAAATCGAGAGATGAGGCTGGTAATATCGATCCCACTCCAGCAACTGTCAAATTCTCCATAGCTACAGCACCATCGGAGGAAAAACCCCAAGTTATAACCCCTGCCGTCGGCACCTTGCTCACAGCGCCAAACAGCGATGTCGGCCAAATCGCCGTTAGCTACGACAACACAATTTACGCCCTGGACTCCACAAACGCCAAGCTGTACAAATCAGGCCAAGGCGGCTATGGATGACGTCTTGGCAGCTCACCCCGAAGCCGTGAATATTGCCGTGACATCCTTCAACGAGCCTATCATGATGGGCTGCATCACCGCCATGAAGGGGGCGGGCCGCTGGAACCCTGACAACAAAATCATCGTCACCATGGGCGTCGACCAACTCGGGCAGTCGCTTATCAGAGACGGCATGAGCGACGCGGGTGTCGCATTCTTCCCCGAATACTATGGCGATTACATCGTTCCTGTGGTCGCCGCCATGCTCACGGGTAATCCTGTTCCCCCTGCCATCTTCGTGCAGAACGAGGTCATCACCAAGGCGAACATCGACAGGTGGTATCCGAAACAGTAGCGTTATAAACAAGGAGAGCGAAGGCGAGCCAACCCCGGGTTCCGCCCCCGACTGCTGGTGTCCGTCCGTCTGCTCGCGATCCCAATCTGGTGAATCCTCGTGGGGGTACATTGAATAGAATATTCCTGTTTTTGAAATTGGTATAATATGAAAGTTTCAATGATTTTTCCCTGTACCATATTCGAGGAGTCAATAATTTTATAGGCTCAATTAATTGAGATAACTTGCATATCAGAACAGAAATTTCTATTACCAGAGGACGAGAGGTTCACTTTTATAGATGGATTATTAAAATAGGGACCCTTCTTAAGATGAGTCCCTATTTTACATTTTTCTTACATCAAGTCAAACGAAATCTACTTTTAGGACTTTCATTTCCAAAAAAATGAGAAGTTACACTTCTACAATTTCAAGGAATTTGTTGAGTTCGTTCCTGAGTTCAGGAGTATCTTGATGTCCATGGCTTTTGATGGCATGGGCAACAGCTGCATCGAGCATATCTTCCCTTTGACCTTCAGGTGCCATCATCACGAGTTTGCAGTTCTTTTCACTGGGAAGTTTCCCACAATTCCCTACAAGCCAGCGGCCACTTATCATCTCTAATTTTTTGTTAAGCTCCATCTTTTCCACCTCCTCTCTCTCTTTTTTAAATTGAATTAAATCTTTTATTTTTTAGAAAAATCACGGGAGTACCGAATATCACATTTGTTGACCTTAGACTTACCCTTTCGCTTCGATTACTTCATAAATCGGGCGGGCCGGTGGCTCTTTTACGATACCACTCACAGCCTTTTCAAAAACTGGAAACACGGCTTCTGAAGCCGGCTTCTGCGTCTTCCTTTGTCTCCCGAAGAACAAAGGCACCATACTCTCCGACTGTGTCATTACCGAAGTAGGTGAGGAACATTCCCACAATCAAAACGCTCACTAAACCGTCCTTCGGGGTGATCAACAGTTGTTTTTTCATTGTCTTCTTCTTTTATATAGCATAGAAATAACTATAATTTAAAAAAACATATGAGGCAAGAATTATCGTATTAATATTATTAAATTAATACGATTGAAAACAAATTAAATAAATCTATTTTATAATTGTGGATCATCCGGAAAATGAGTACCTAAGCTAAATAGAAGTGGATTTAAAAAAATGTCATTGCGAGACGAAGCCGAAGCAATCTCATAAAAGCTTATGTAAAAGTGACAGATTGACAGTGGTAGGTTACTCATTCGACGTGCTTTCCCCCAAGGGGCCTGATGTTGCCAAAACTACTTTTAAAACTTCAATGAATTTTCTAATGAGCGTAGCGTCTAGATTAGCGGCTGATGACAAAAATGGATAGATCGGCATTCCTGTTGGGATTATCTCTGACCTCTCTACCAGCCTCTGTGTCCATTGCGATTTTTCTGTGGATGGAGATCTTTCGCTCCCTGCAAAAATCCTCAAAATCTGCAATAGTAAAAAAGCGGAGGTTTGGCGTATCGTACCATTTGAAGCGAAGGATGCCTTTACTTTCAGGAGATCGTCCCTGTTCTGCCAGCATGCGGCGGAGCTTATAGTACGCAAAGTTGGGAAAGCTTACAATGGCACGATGCCCGATCCGGATTATCTCTTTGATGAGCCCTTCGATATTCAAAACTGACTGGAGAGTCCTGGAGAGCACCACGTAATCGTAGCTTGCTTCTCCAAAGAGACGTAAATCCCGGTTCAGGTCGGCGTAAATAATGTCCAAACCGAGCTTCGTGCATGAGATGATTGCATGCTCGTCGAGCTCTACTCCGGTAAGTGCATTGTAGCCGGCCCTTTTCAGCCGGTAGAGTAGCTCACCGCACCCGCATCCGAGGTCCAGGACACTGGAACCTGGCGGGATGAGCTCGAGGATTCTCTCGTAATCAAGGCGATCCGGGTGAAAGATGCTTGCAGGGTCCTGAAGAGAACAGCCATGTCCGATGCCTGACTTCCCGCGATATCTGTCACCGGATACTTCTCCGGATCGAATATCGGTTCCGATGCGAGCGTCACTATCCTTTTCGTTCTTGTGCAATGGTGTGCCAGGTTCTGTGAACCCGGAAGCAGTTCCGGAAAGAGGAGTTCTGGCGGAAAAAGTATCGACAGAAATAGTTTCTGCGGAAAGACTTCCGCCATTATTGTCGAGGAAGGCCCGAATCATTCCACCGTACACCTCCACATCATGCTCGAGTAAAAAAGAATCGTGCCCGTAGCGGCTTTTAACATTGCAGTAACTGACCTTCCTTCCGGATGCAACGAGTGCCTCCACAAGACGCCACGACTCTTCCGGAGGGAACAGCCAGTCGCTTGTGAAGCTCAGAATCAACCACCTGCCTTTCGACTTACCGATACGCGCTGAGAGGGCTTCACATGTCGCGCCCTGGTCGAACAGGTCCATTGCCAGTGTCAAAATTAGGTAGCTGTTGGCATCGAACCGTTCCACGAAGCGGTCCCCCTGGTAGCCGAGGTAAGACCCCACGGAAAACCGTTTTTCAAAGGCCGTAGGGACATCCCTCGGGTTGTTTCTATCTGCATCAAACTTAATCTGCATCGATTCTCTGGAAAGGTAGGTAATGTGACCGATCATTCGAGCTATGGCGAGCCCTGTGTCAGGCCCATGTAGATAATCGTAGTATTGGCCTTCATGAAAGTTCGGGTCCTGGAGGATCGCGTTTCTCCCCACGATGTCAAATGCAAGACTCTGGCTGGTGAGTCGTGAGGCTGTGGCAATGGGCACATATCCACAGGAGGAATCTGGATGCCTGTCAGCCCAGCAGAGCACCTGCTGTCCTCCGAGGGACCCGCCAACGACACCGTACAATTTCTGAATTCCTAAAAAATCAATAAGCCGCTTTTGTACTTCTACTATATCTCCTATGGTGATAGTGGGGAAGTGACGTCCGTATCGTTTTCCCGTTGAGGGATTTAGGCTATTCGGCCCGGTGGTCCCCCTGCATCCTCCAAGTACATTCGGGCAGATCACGAAATATTTGTTGGTGTCTATCGACTTCCCTGGTCCAACGAGTATGTCCCACCATCCAGGGGCATCATTTTTCTCATGCTGGGCGACATGGGAATCGCCGCTCAAGGCATGGCAGATAAGGACAGCGTTGCTCCTGTCGGATGCGAGTCGTCCGTAGGTTTCGTAGCATACTGTCACTTCATCGAGTCTTTCGCCGAGCTCGAGCCTAAGAGGTTCTCTGAAAGTGACGTACTGTGCGTACGTGAGTGGTTTTGAAGTTCGTACGCTGTCACTGCTCAAAAGAAACTTCTCGGACATGGATTGTCACCTTAATTGCTATTAAAAGTTTATAGATGTGCTGCTTTCTTCAACGCCTGGTCAATGTCTTCCTTTATATCTTCAATGTCTTCGAGCCCTATCGACAGGCGGATGTAGTCCTCGGTCACTCCCGTTTGTCGCTGTTCTTCGGGTGAAAGCTGCTGATGGGTTGTCGAAGCGGGGTGTATCACGAGGCTTTTTGCATCACCGATATTTGCAAGATGCGAAAGTAATTTCACCGATTCTATGAACTTCTTTCCCGCACGTATTCCGCCTTTTACCCCGAACCCAACAAGGCCGCCGTATCCCCCCTTCAGGTATCTTTTTGCACGCAGGTGACTCGGATGGTCCTCCAATCCAGGATAGTTTACCCAGTTCACCAGCGGATGCTGCTTGAGAAACCGTGCTATTGAGAGTGCGTTCTCGGAGTGCTTTTTCACCCGGAGAGGCAGAGTTTCAAGCCCCTGAAGAAATAGAAATGCATTGAACGGGCTCATGCAGGCGCCGATATCCCTGAGCAGCTGAACACGTACCTTCACGACGAACGCGATGTTTCCTGCCTCTGGGTGGTTACCGAACGCTTCCCAGTACCTGAGGCCGTTGTAGCATGGGTCGGGTTCCGTGAATTCGGGGAACTTCCCTCTGCTCCAATCGAAATTGCCCGAATCAATTATTGCGCCACCGATCGAAGTTCCGTGCCCACCTATGTATTTTGTTGCGGATAAAACCACCGCATCCACACCATGCTCGATCGGTTTTACGAGGCCCACACCCACCGTGTTGTCTATCACCAGTGGAATACCTGCACCATGGGCTATCCCGGCGAGGTTTTCAAAATCAGGAACATCAAGTTTTGGATTCCCAACAGATTCCGCGTATATGGCCCTGGTTTTTTCCGTGATCGCCCTTTTGAATTCTTCTGGCTTCGATGAGTCAACAAACCTGACGATCCTCCCCAGTTTTGGAAACGTGTAGTGAAATAACTCGTAGGTCCCCCCGTAGAGATTGTTTGCAGATACGATTTCATCACCGAGCCCGGTGATCGCAAGAAGCGCTAGAGTCTCTGCTGCCTGTCCGGATGAAACGCCCAGGGCACCGCTCCCTCCTTCCAGAGCAGCAATCCTCTTCTCAAATGCTTCCACTGTCGGATTCATGATCCTGCTGTAAATGTTCCCAAACTCTTTAAGAGCGAAGAGTTGCGCTGCATGTTCAGTGCTTCTGAACACGAAGGAACTGCTCTGATAGATCGGAACCGCCCGTGCACCGGTTACAGCATCTGGAACTTCCTGACCGGTATGGATTGCCACCGTATCGATTCTTCTGAAGGGCATATGGTTTCCCCCTTTGTGTTATTCAGTTGAATGCATTTTTTATTATTAATGATATAAGATATATTATTTTAGTATTAATATATATAAATCATGGATGAAATCAATATTTTTTAATATATTCCGGGGTATCGATATTTTTAGATTTGATGATATATGGTAAGGTTTGTGCCCATTGCAGTAATGAAAATTTATATTTACAATAAAAAATCAAGAGGGTAAAATAATAATACATACTATCGAGTAAAATATTAAAAAAATAAAAAAAGCAGAAATTAACAAGAATTAAAATAAAAGGATACTCCTTTATTGTGCATCATTTGTTCTAGCTGAAATCAAGAAGGGAAATAATTTGTCAACTTCTTCGAACGCTAGAAATACATATGCACCCTGCATTGCCGCATGTCCTGTTCATACTGATACGCGGGAGCTTGCTGAACTTGTCACTCAGGGGCAATATGAAAAGGCAATGGAGGTCCTTCTTGAAGCCAACCCTTTTTCCTCTGTGTGCGGGAGAATATGCCATCATCCCTGCGAACAGCATTGCCGAAGAGCCAAAGTTGATGCACCTGTTGGATTGATGAGATTGAAACGCTTCATAATGGAGACAACAAGGGAGTATCGCGTTGCCCGCCGAATACGCCAGGGCGCTTCGAGAACCCGGAAAAAGAGGATTGCTGTTATAGGATCAGGCCCTTCAGGCCTTACGGCAGCATACGATCTTGCAAAAATGGGCTATCGGGTTGTGGTATTCGAGCGGTTGAAAACCCCTGGCGGTCTGCTTGGTCATGCCATACCCCGTTATCGTCTCCCTTATTCGATAGTAAAAGAAGATATCGATGATATCCTTTCAGCCGGAGTGAAGTTACGAACAGGCCTGGAGGTGGGAAGCGATTGTTCCATTGACGATCTTTTAAAAGAAACTTTTCAGGCAGTTTTGCTCGCAACAGGTCTGTCCGAAAGCCGCACTCTCAGTATACCGGGCATTGACAGCAGAGGTATAATGCTCGCTCTTCCCTTTTTAAGAACAGTTCTCTCTCCATGGCCACCTGCACTTGGAAGGAGAGTGGCAGTAATTGGCGGGGGAAATGTTGCCATTGATGTGGCCCGTTCGGCAAAGCGATTGGGTGCAGAGAAGGTGACAATGGTGTGTCTTGAATCACGTGAAGAGATGCCTGCCTGGAAATGGGAAATAGAAGAGGCGGAAGAAGAGGGAATCGTAATAATGAACTCATGGGGACCGAAAGCGGTCTTTTCCGAAGCGAGTGAGGTTCGAGGTCTGGAACTGAAAAAATGTACCACGGTCTTCGATTCGGAGGGACGTTTCAATCCCCAGTTTGACGATTCGGATAACAGATCTGTCCTGGCAGACAATGCGATCATTGCTATTGGACAGCGAGGAGACCTCACCTGTGTACGGGGAGGCACTCTGAAAATAAACCCCGGTGAAAGGTTGGAATGTGATCGGGAGACCCTTTCTACTTCAAGAGAAGGGATTTTTGTATGTGGAGAGCTTCTTATTGGGCCTGCTTCTTCGGTAGAGGCGGTACGAGACGGCCATAGGGCTGCAAAGGCAATAGATCACTACCTGAAAACCGGCAGTTTGTTGAAGCAACCGATTGTAGAATTACCGACATTGGGTGAACTACCTGATGACACCGCACAAAAGATAAAGAAACAGACCCCGGTAAACATCGAGCTGTTACCTCCGGAAATTCGATTGAAGGAGTTTTCGGAAATTGAGCGTGGGTTTTCCGAAAAAGAGGCACTCGAAGAGGCAAGGCGCTGTCTTGCATGTACTACGGGTGCGCTCGCTGATGAGGCGAAATGTGCCGCCTGTTTAACCTGCGTGAGAATATGTCCCTTTAACGTCGCAACGGTAGAAAAAACCGCCGTGATGCCGGAAGAAAAATGTCAGGCCTGCGGTCTCTGCGCAGCTGAGTGTCCGGCTGCAGCGATAGCATTAAAGCGGTTTAGTACTGATAAAATGAAGGAGCAATTACAGGATGTGCTCAAAGGTTTTCCAGAAGCAGGAGGAACAACGCCGCTGATTGTTTCTTACTGTTGTCTCTTTGAAGTAACAAGCAGGATGTTCATAATTCAGAAATCTCAAAGTTATATTGAATCGGGCATCCATATCATAACGATTCCCTGCGTTGCTCGACTCAGTGTTCCTGACCTGTTATTACCCTTTGAACGCGGAGCTGATGGACTTACAATTATTGGCTGCAGTGATGGCTCCTGTCTTTATCCCACAGCAGAGGATCGATTGTTGCTAAGGATTCGTCAGGCGAAGCGCGTTCTTGAGGAAGTTGGAGTTGAGGGTGAACGGATAGATTACTGGAAAACTGAGGCATCGGCGGAGGTTTCATGGACTTCCTTCTGGGAGATATCAAGAAGAAAGTTACTCCATATGAAAGGGGAAGGATAAGAGTCAATGATAGTGGCAGAGAGAAAAACTTTAAATGAAATAAAGTCCTTTGTGGATAACTACAGGAAGCTGCTCATCGTGGGGTGTGGAACCTGTGCGACGGTATGCCTCGCAGGTGGGGAGACGGAAGTAAAAGTTGTTGCTTCCGGTTTGCGTATCGGGTTTCTGAAAGAGGATAAAGAGATAGAGATTCTTGAAGACTGCATAACTCGCCAGTGCGAGCCGGAGTTTATCGAGCCCCTTGTTGAAAAAATAAAATCGCAGGAAGTGGAGGCAGTTCTTTCACTTGGATGCGGCGTGGGGGTGAACTTTCTGGCCGACAAACTTGAGAATGTTCCTGTATTTCCAGGGGTGAATACGAAGTTTTTTGGTGCAGCTGTTGAACCGGGGGTTTGGGTTGAGATGTGCGCAGGATGCGGCAACTGCATTCTGGATTTAACCGGCGGAATCTGCCCGATAGCACGGTGCTCCAAGTCAATTTTAAATGGTCCCTGCGGTGGCAGTAAGGATGGGAAGTGTGAAATCAGTCCGGATGTGGATTGCGGATGGAAACTCATTGTGAATCGCATGAAGCAAATAGGGACTCTCCATAAACTGGAAGAAATTATCCCACCCCGGGACTGGTCAACATCCCATCATGGAGGTCCAAGAAGAGTAGTGCATGAAGGTCTCATCAATCAACTGCCGCAAGAGTGAAATTAATGTCCAGGAGGAAATGAAAGGAAATGGGAAAACAGGTTCTCATAAGTGGGAGTAACCTGGAAAGAGTGTTAGCTGAGGGACACTTTGCGGTCACCGTTGAGATCGGCCCCCCTATGGACTGTAATGCTGAAACGGTGATTCAGAAGGCGCAGCTCCTGAAGGGAATTGCCGATGCGTTTAACATTACCGATAATCAGACCGGTGTTGTACGTCTTTCCAGTATCGCATCTGCGGCTTTGATTATTGAAGAAGGCCTTGAGCCCGTTATGCAGATGACCTGCCGAGATAGAAACAGACTAGCTATCCAGTCTGACATTCTTGGTGCTGCAGCCCTCGGAATAAAGAACTGTCTTTGTATTGCTGGTGACCATCAGTCATTTGGAGCCGCCGGCAAGCTGAAAGGGCATCCCGGCGCAAAGAACGTGTATGATATTGATTCCATACAGCTTGTTTCCGTATTAAAAGGCATGAGGGACAATGGTGTACAGCAGGGTGGGGATCCTATTGAAAAGAGACCTCCCCTCTTTATTGGTGCAGCATGGACCCCGCTGGGCGATCCCGTTGAAATAAGACCTCTCAGACTTAGAAAAAAGGTGGAAGCAGGTGCTGATTTCATTCAGACACAGGGAGTATTCGACATTGAGCGGTTCAGTGAACAGATGAAGATCATTATTGAAATGGGTCTGCATGAAAAAACCGCAATTCTTGCGGGTATCATCGTTCCAAAAAATCTCGGGATGCTGAGATATATGAATAGCTCAGTTGCGGGAGTGACTGTCCCCGATAGCCTTATAGAACGAATGGAACATGCACGTGCATCGGCAGGTGAAGATAAAGTGCTTGCTAGAAAAAATCAGGAGGAGGAGGGAATTAAAATTACTGTGGAGTTGATCAAGCAGGTTAGTGGAATAACGGGAGTAAGGGGAGTTCACATTCAGGCAATTGAATGGGAGCACAAGGTCCCGGAAATTCTTAAAAAAGCGGGCCTTGTTCCAAGGCCTGTTCTTGAAAAGAAAGGAGGGTGAGATGTCATCAAAAGCTAAAATTATGGTCGTAGAAGATAACATTGATGAAACAAAATTAATCAAGATGGCTCTTGAGCCTGAAGGGTATGAAGTAGTCACTGTGATTAATGGAAAAGAGGCGAGGGAGAAAATAAGCGCTGAAAGACCAGACTTCATAGTGTTGGACGTGATGATGCCTGAAATGGATGGTTTTGCTTTCTGCTCATGGCTCAGAGAGAAATCTGAGTTTAATAAAATACCGGTCGTGCTATTAACTGGGGTGGGTCAACATATATACGATACAAAGTATCCACTGAAAGGTGTTATGGAAGCAGATGCTGATGAGTATCTTGAAAAACCAGTAAAGCCAGAGGTGCTTCTGGAAACAATTTCAAGATTACTTAAAAAATAGGTTGTTCGACGATTTTAAATGCCTAAACTACCAAAACTAAACTGCTGGGAATATATGCACTGCAAGTATGGCCCCGAAGGTGGAAAACCGTGTCCCGTCACAAGTGATGAAACCAGTAACGGCGTCAATGGAGGCAAGAACGCAGGTCGTATTTGCTGGACAGTGACAGATACCTTCTGCTTCGATAAACCGATGGGCCAATTTAGTGAAAAGAGGGATATCTGTTTTTCGTGCGATTTTTTTAATCATGTAAAAAAGGAAGAAGGAAGCCAGTTTCATCACTTCAAACTTGCCCAGGGTGTGAAAGGAACCCATGAGCTCCACGATACTATTTCAAACATAGAGCACCTTTTTACGATACATGAGGGTCTCTGCTCCCACTTTGATCTCAATGAAACACTGCGAGAAATCACCAGTGATGCACGCAGGATTACAGGAGCGCAAAGAAGCATTGTATTCCTCCTCAAAGGAGACCCGGCTTCCTTGTTCGGTGAGTTTTCGGTGAAAGGACGGAAGCACCAGGTGATTATTAAGGTTGATGAGAGCAGTGCGGTGGGATATGCAGCTCAACACAACAGAGTGGTAAACTTACGGGATTTATATAAAGACTCGCATTCAATGAATGAAATTGTTTTTAGCAAATCATTTGATAAGCAGTGCAGCTGTGTCACTCATTCCTTTCTTGCTGTTCCAGTCCAGGATTCAGGAGAGAGAGTGATAGGTGTGATAACGGCAGCAAATTCAAAAAAGGGGTTCTTCTCTGCCGATGACGAATGGTTCATGCGGACTTACGCAACAGAGGTTGCACTTGCTGTTGAAAAACAGAAGTTTCTGCATCAGAGTTTTTCTGCCCTTCGCCTCGCGTCCATCGGTGAAACAGTTGCGGGACTTTCCCATTGTATTAAAAATATTGCCCATGCGTTACAGGGGAGCTCATACATAATAAAACGGGCAATTGATTCCAATAATGTAAGGGATATAAAGGTCGCGTGGGAAATTCTTGATCGGCATATTGAGAGGCTCGCCAATCTGTCGCTGGATGTATTAACCTATGACCCTTCAGCTCATAAAGGAGAACTAGGAACCAGTTTGAATGATCTCATAAGTCATGTTGTGAAACTGTTTCAGGAAGAGGCCAGAGCAAGAGCCATTACCCTCAATTTGGAATTGGGAGAAGGTGTGGATCCATGTTCAATTAATGCGAGGGGTTTGTATCGTTGTCTGGTGAATCTTATTACAAATGCATTTGATGCTTGTCCTCTGAGTGAAGGGGTTGTCACGCTATTGACAAAGAGGACAGGTGAAAAGGAATTAATGATTAGCGTTTCAGATAACGGGAGAGGAATGGATGAAAAGAGCAAAGCCGAGCTTTTCAATCTATTCAGGACATCGAAAGCAGACAGCGGTACTGGCCTTGGCTTACCGACTGTCGCAGGAATAGTGAGAGATCACAAAGGGAGAATTGAGATCGATTCTGCCCCGGGAAGGGGTACAACTTTCTTGATATATATAACGGAGCTTCCAATTTCCCCATCGAGTGATACGAAATTAAATGAATAATTTGATTATTCAAAATCACATTAAAAGACACCTCGCAGTTATCCGAGTTGTTCAGAAGTGTGATACAAAAGGTTGTTGACAAGGGATTGATCGTCTGCAACTTTACTTAAAAGTTTCATATAACGTGTGGCCGAAAACGAAATGAGAAAGTAACAATTCCCCCTCCATTTTGAATATCATTAAATCAGGTAATTTACCTAAAAATGTTTTATACTTTAATTGTTATAGTACAGAAAATTAAAAAGGTTGAGGAACGCTCAACCTGGGGGATCAAGCACGAGGTGGTAAAATGAAAGAACAAACCGGTGTTATGAAATCAGATCACGTTAATCTTGCGAATGCACGCGAGTTTATTACCAGATTGGCAAGAGAAGCAGGGGCAAGTGAATCCGCAGTGACAAAGATAGAAATGTCCTGTGATGAGTGGAACGCAAGTATCCGTGAACACGCTCTCAGCAATGGGGCGGGGAAAGGTTTTACCATTGAATACAAAGGGAATGATAAAAAGTTCATGACCATCTTTCTTCAAAGCAAAGTGATTGACGTGTTTCAACTTCCCAGTTTCACAAAATTCTTCAAGCGCATAATGGATGTAGACGGAGTCATGTTCTTGATCAAAGGGGAAACACAGGAAACAACAATGGTAGAAACAATTGACGGACCTGAGGATTCAGTTTTCCCTCTCATATTTCAGTGCCCTCGATGCGGAAAAAAGTTCAAAACGATGAAACCCGGCAAGTTCAGATGTTCCAGTTGCAGCAGTATCATCAGCATTAACCCAGGCGGAAAGGTGAGTTCAGGCTAAAGATTTGACACGGGTTAGTAAATATGAAGGATGAAACAGTTATCCTGAAATCAGATCTCCTCGATCTGACAAAGGCCCGAAAGTTCGTAACCAGATTGGCGCAAGAAGCACGGGCAGGTGGTACCGCTGTGACGAAAGTAGAAGTCTCCTGTGATGAGTGGAACGCAGTAATACGTGAACATGCTCTCAAGGATGGCGTGTGGAAAAGATTCACCATTGAATGCAATAGTAGTGACGGTAAGTTTATGACCATTTATCTTCAAAGCAGAGCACTCGACGTTTTTGAACTCCTCGGTTTCACAAAATTCTATAAACGCGCCATGGATACGGACGGTGCCATGGTCCTGATCAAAGGGGAGTCACAGGAAGTAACTAGTGCAGAAGAGATTGATGATCCGGACAGTGAAGTTTTTCCCTTCATGTTTCAGTGCCCGCAGTGTGGAAAGCAGTTTAAAACATCGATCCCACCGATTCAGGTACTCTGATTTTAATTACGGTATTCACCAAACCCTCTCTAATTCTCAATAGTACATTAAAAAATCAGAAAGAACTCCACGTGGTATTCAACGCCTATTCGAGATCGAACAGACCTGAAAGATAGTTGCAACTTTCTTCAATAATATTCAACTTCGCTTCCTGAAGGTCGTCATTTACCTCCTCAACTTCCAGTAATTCCACTATACCTGCGTTGTACTCCTGTTCGGTAAGGTCATAGGTCTTTTGCGCCAGAGCGACGTTCTTCTCGAGAACCTCCAGGATTCTTAAGGATTTATCCAGCGTAAGTACAATAGTCTCTATCTCGTTTCCGGGGAATGTGCGGGAGCTGGAGAATATCATAGAAAGAGCTTTTATCTTTGCCACCCCCCCGTTCATTGAAGCTTCAGACATCGAGATCAAGGAGGAGCACCGGGTTGTTCCAGCCAAACCCTCGTCTCTAAAGAGTATAGAAAAACGATCGATAATCGAAGCGCTGCAACGATGGGAGGGGAATCGAACAAAAGCGGCTGAGGAGCTCGGTATCACCCGACGAACAATCATAAATTAAATTAAGAAATATGGGATTGATAGTAGCTGATCAAATAATTCTGTCAGATGTGAGGATGGCTGAGCTCCTGATTAATTCAAATCGAAAGATCGAATGAAAAACCCTACATTATGATGAGCCATGGGTTACTATCCTGACTCAGTTTGGAATATCCACGAATAATATATTAAAAGATTTTTCAATATTCAATTCAGGAAACAAGTCCGATTATCTATTCATGTATCGCTATGCTGGCATTAATTCCTTTCATCTTTTTCTTCATTTTGGAATTACTTACCTTTCCCTCCATAGTGAGTCCAACTGAATAAATATAACTTCTCCCGGTTTTTTCATTCTGGTATTTGGGGTGTATGTTGAGAATATGAGTTTGTCCATCATCTAAATATGACCTGTTGTTAAAAGGATATTCCTGTTTGGACAGTTTTTCCCAATCGCTAAAATATGAATCATTAAGTCCTTCCTCGGGTCTAAGATTTTTATAAATGGAAAAATAATTATAATTATCCTTATCCTCTCCGAAAATGATTCCACCTATATCCCATACGACTTCATTGTTTTCTTGAAAGAAGGTGAACTCTAGAGATAAGTCGCTTTCTTCAGAAATTTCGAAGATATCGTCATCATAAGAGATCGAGATCCTCTTTGATGCAAAAGAGGCCGATTTATCGGGGATGTAGGAAAAATCAAAGGTGGAAAAAATATCAGGTAAATAATTCGAATTCACAAAAAACTCATTCCACTGCTTGAATGTTCCGTAATAGGAGAGATAAATGAAATTAGAGAGGACTTTTAGATCAAGTAGATATCCATTGTCAATTCTATCTATTTGGTCAAAGACAAGAATGGTGACAGACCCTCCTGGTATGAGTAATGAGAATGTTACTAGTTTTACATCACTATATTCGAGAAGCCATGTTCGAACCAGCCATTTTCTCTTAAAATTGTCTGTATAATCATATTGTTCATATGCTTCACCGAGGGAGGTTATCCGAATATTTTCGTTCATAACATCCCGGTAAAGAAAGAAGCCCTTTAATATGAGATCCATAAACAGTTTTGAATTTTCACACAGCTCTTTCAAAGAAATATTATCCGGTTTCTTTAAATAAATAAATGTAAGGCCGTTCATATCGCCCCATTCTATATATCCATTATTATCAAGTTCTGCTTCCTTCGTTTCGGATGGATAATATGCCCACCAGCTGCCGTCATCCTCTTCACATATGAGATGAGGAAAGTATGCAGGTAAAGTGTTATGCAAAAGGTTTAAAGAACCCTTTCCTTCGGGAAAAAATGTATCGCTATTTTCTTTTAAAAGAGTATCAAGAGTATCAGTAATAAATGCAGTGAAGTTACTGGTCAGCTCTTCTTTCAAGTCATAATAGTTCTTTGGAAGATTTGTTACGTAATCATAGGTTGCCATCTTGCTCTTGTACGTGTTTTCTAACAGATATCTTATCTTTTTGTGCGAAACAGCGATTTGCTCCTTTGATTCATTAATTACCGAAAATGGGAGTGCAAAATTAAGATTTTCATTTTCCGATTTTCTCGTTATCAAGCCAATTGCGTTACCCCTTCTATCAAGCAAGGGGCCTCCACTGTTACCCGGTGATACAGGCGCAGAAAATCTGATCCATTCCCATTCACCTTTTTCTTCTTCGAGGGTTTTTGATGTTAAAACTCCATTGCGTATGATGATCCCTTCCCCAAATGCATTCCCAACAGCAAAAACCGAATCGTTCAATTCGATATTATTGCTGATAGCGAGAGTCCGATTGAACTTTTTTCCTTTTACCGTGAATAGAACAAAGTCTTTATGATCTTCATACTTATGTATTTCATCCACCTCATATACATTCCCCTGTTTATCCCGTACATAGATATCCTGATATTGGGTTTTACTGTCTAGATTGAATAGGTGAGCAGCGGACAGCAACTCCCTCTCGGAAACGGCAAATGCTGTCCCAATTGAGTAGTATTTATCCATCCTTATAGCGTAAGGTATTAAATCCAGGGGGAGAGGTTTTTCATAGGTCAGGGAATCTGTATCAGGTTTTGATACTACAACTTCGAAGACCGTCTCATCTATTATTTTTTGTATGTCTTTATTAAGGGTATTTTCACCGAATAACATCTTGGTGAAAAGGAGAAAAGATACTGACATACAGACGATGATTTGTTTCTTATGGCTCGTTTTCACATCGTCCCCCTATCGGAATATTATCAGTAATGGTAGAATCGTTTTATGCTCCACTATAGAGAACATTTGAAGGAGCGTAACACTCCCTATTTTGAGTATAGTTCATAGAGGCATATTTTCAAATTTTAAGAGAATTTTATAGGTGGGAGAGATGAATTATTTCATCCGGACTTTCGCCATTATCGAACATGAACTCTGCAATGCCCGTTCCCCTGAATGCCTCCTTTATGGCGGGCATATCATTTTTCGTGTACCTGTATGAGCAATTCAATCCGTTGATCTCAGGATCGTGATGAAGGTACAAGCCTATTGAAGGATTTGGTCCGCAATTGTGTATACGTCCCCCTCTCCATCTCTTAAATATTTTATTATTATGAAGTCTGTCGATGTTTTTAAAGTTCATCTCAAACTGAGGCTGTCCATCCTAGCACAGTTCTTTAAGAGAATACACACTCAGGTCGTCAATGAAAAAATCAATCGGGATATGATCTACCCTGCGGTAGCTCCAGGCTCTCCTGATTCGCTCCTTCCTCCTTTCCACTTCCATTGAATCTATGTCTCGAATCCCGTTCATGATTCCTCCCGGTAATTCTAAATAAACGAAAGGATTGTTAAAAAGATTTGATATTGATATCTGAGCTAACCTATAATTTCATGTATTAAGCGATATGAATGTTATTAATATGAAGAATTACTACGAAAAGAATTAGTGTATTTCTTTTAATACTATTTGTATTCCTTTAAAGTTGGCACACCAATTAAATTAAATAAAACGATAATGAGAAGAAGGAGCGTACAGATACAATAGAAAAAATCATGTCGCCTTAAGTATAGGTCGTCTATTCAAATCATTCAATTTTTTAGATATACTATTCATGGGTATAATTGAAAATCATCTAATTTGTGATATATTTTAAAATGGCTAACATATTAAGAAAGTAAACCTTTCTCTTAAGAAAGAGCATTTTTGTGTTCATTCTGGAGAGCAAGGTTTTTTTAATGTACAACAGCAATTCAGATTAAACTTATAACGAGTATTTCTTAGATATTTCCTGATACTATGGCACTCGGTGTCGATACAAAATGTGCGGGTGCATATGAAAATCAGAGCCTATGGAGAACACAAAGGGGCGAGTGAAAGTAAAGAGAGTGATAAAATTTTCAAGAAGAGCACGGTATTTCTTTCTGTTTTCTATAGGTGTAATGTTTCTTTTTGCGTCTCTCAATCCCTGGGGAGCCCAGGCTGCAAACTGGTATCACACCGGGTGGTTGTACAGACAGGAAATTACCATAGACAGCAACCATACCGATTTCAGTCTCTCGGGTGATTTGAGCGACTTCCCTGTATTGATACAGATTACCTCATCCACAAATCCACTGTTCGGTAGGGCGCAGCCGGACGGAGACGATATTCTCTTCACCGATTCAGACGGGATCACCAAAATACCCCATGATATCGAATATTACAATGATGCTTCCGGCGTGGAGAGGCTCGATGCGTGGGTGAAAATTCCAACCTTTTATTCGGGCACGGATACAGTGATCTACATGTATTACGGAAATGCCTCAGCAATGAATCAGCAGGATCCGGAGAATGTATGGGATTCGGACTTCAAAGGGGTCTGGCACCTTGATGAACAGGTTACCGACGAGCAGACGACTGGAAAACATTACGATT
>Ga0209427_10003916_pt1 | contig 17342 bp, 11 predicted proteins | sample DeeMarSWOR136_30_FD_187465 | JGI IMG/M metagenome (GOLD analysis project Ga0209427, IMG submission 187465) | Marine sediment microbial communities from White Oak River estuary, North Carolina - WOR-1-36_30 (SPAdes) (version 2) | ecosystem: Environmental > Aquatic > Marine > Intertidal zone >...
GGGGATGGAGGCGTGGTTGGGGCCGGGGGGCTCGTCACCTTTAAATAAAACGTGCGGGGAATGTTGTTGGAAGGTTTTTGGGGTCAGATGAGTCACGTTGTGGTGGGGGGGACGACGTTTTTCGGGTCTGATCGAGATTCAGAAGGGATGGCAGGATGACCATTTACCAGGATGTGGCGCCGCATCTTGATCTGCCCCGCCTAGAGCACGGGGTCTTACGGTTTTGGGGGGAGACAGGGGCCTTCCAGCAACGGGTGGCGCTGAATCGCGGGGGGCGTCGCTGGTCCTTCATCGATGGCCCCATCACGGCCAATAATCCCATGGGGGTTCATCACGCGTGGGGGCGGACCTATAAGGATCTCTATCAGCGCTTCAAGGCCATGCAGGGCTTTGCCCTCCGCTATCAGAATGGCTTCGACTGTCAGGGGCTCTGGGTGGAGGTGGAGGTGGAGAAGGCGCTGGGGTTGACGCGGAAGACGGATATTGAGGCCTATGGCGTCGGGCGCTTCATCAACCAGTGTAAGGCGCGGGTCTTGGAGTTCGCGGCGATTCAGGTGGAGCAGTCTCGGCGGCTGGGGTACTGGATGGCATGGGATGATGTCGCCCTCCTCCGCCAGTTGAGGCGGCACATGGATCAGCCAGAGGAGATCTTGACCGTGCAGGGAGCGGAGGGGGAGGTGACCGCCTCGGTGGAGCAGCTGGTAGGGCGCCTCGGGACGCCGACGCTGGGCGGCTCCTACTTTACCTTCTCCAACGAGAATAATTACACCATCTGGGGGGTCTTGAAGGCGTGTCATCAGCGCGGATGGCTGTACAAGGGGCGGGACGTCATGCCCTGGTGTCCCCGCTGCTCCACAGCCCTCTCCCAACACGAGATCGCGACGGAGGGGTACCGGGAGCTGACCCATCCTGGCGTCACCCTCCGCTTCCCCCTCCGGGGACAGGAGAACTCAGCATTATTGGTGTGGACGACGACGCCGTGGACGTTGACCGCCAACGTGGCCGTCGCGGTGCATCCCGACCTGTCCTACGTCAGGGTGCAGTGGAAGGGCGAGAGCCTCTACTTGGGTGCGGATAGCGTCGACCGCGTCTTCCCCGAGACACCTGAGATCCAAGAGACCGTGACGGGGCGGGCGATGGCGGGCTGGGCCTACATGGGGCCCTTCGACGAGCTACCGGCAGCCCAAGCCGTTCGAGCGGAGGAGGCCCACCGCGTCATCCTCTGGGAGGCGGTGAGTGCGGCGGAAGGCACCGGCATCGTGCACATCGCGCCGGGATGTGGGCGCGAGGACTTCGTGCTGGGGCAACAGCACCACCTACCCCCGGTGGCGCCCCTGGACGAGTACGGCGTCTTCCGCGACGGCTTTGCCGGGCTCACAGGGCGCCACGTCTATGATTCCGCGGCGCCCATCATCGAGCATCTTCGCGGGAAAGGCCTGCTCTTCCGAGTGGAGGCGTACGCCCACCGCTACCCCGTCTGCTGGCGGTGTGGCAACGAGCTGGTCTTCCGCCTGGTGGATGAGTGGTTCATCGCCATGGGGAAGAAGCTGGCGAAGCCCCTGGAGGCACTGGATCGGGCGGAGGTGGACGCCAATCTCCGATACCAGATCATGGAAGCGACGAAGCAGGTGCGGTGGATCCCGCCCCACGGATTACACCAGGAGCTGGATTGGCTGCAGCACATGGATGACTGGATGATCTCCAAGAAACGGTATTGGGGGCTGGCGTTACCCATCTGGGAGTGCCCCGCGTGCGGGGGCTTCGACGTCATCGGCGGCGAGGAGGAGCTGAAACGGCGGGCGGTAGTGGGGTGGGCGGCCTTCGAGGGGCATACGCCCCACCGCCCGTGGATCGACGCCGTCAAGATCCGCTGCTCCCACTGCGGGGCCCTCATGTCCCGCATCAAGGACGTGGGGAACCCTTGGCTGGACGCGGGCATCGTGGCCTATTCGACCTTGGCGTATCGCCATGATCGGGAGTACTGGCGGAGGTGGTTCCCCGCGGACCTCATCTGCGAGTCCCTCCCCGGCCAGTTCCGGAACTGGTTCTACTCCATGCTGACCATGAGTACCATCTTGGAGCAGCGGCCGCCCTTCCGGACGTGTGTGGGCCACGGCTCGGTGCTCGCGGAAGACGGGCGGGAGATGCATAAGTCGTGGGGTAACGCCATCTGGTTCGACGACGCTGTGGAGAAGATGGGGGCGGAAGCGATGCGGTGGATGTACTGCTCCAACAAGGCCGAGACGAACCTGATCTTTGGGTACGTTGGCGCCGAGACTGTGAAGAAGCGGTTTCTCATCCCCCTCTGGAACATCTACAGCTTCTTCGTGACCTACGCCAACCTCGACCAGTGGACGCCGGCGGACGCCGCGGAGACGTTCTCCCAACTGGATCGCTGGATGCGCTCCAAGCTCCAGCGCCTCATTCGCGACGTCACTGACGCCCTGGACGCCTACGACGCCTACAACGCGACCATCGCGTTCCAGCAGTTCGTCGACGAACTGTCCACGTGGTACATCCGACGCTCCCGACGACGGTTCTGGAAGAGCGAGTCCGACGACGACAAAAAAGCCGCCTATACCACCCTCTATACGTGCCTCCGCACCCTCATCACGCTCCTCGCGCCCTTCCTCCCCTTCCTCACCGAGGACGTCTATCAAAACCTTGTTCGCAGCGTGGACGCTGACGCCCCGACGAGCGTGCACCACAACGCGTGGCCGAAGGCCACCCCCGCCCTCGTCGACGACGCATTGATGGCAGCCATGGACGTGGTGATCCACGCCAGCCGCCTCGGCCGCGCCGCGCGGAACCAAGCCGGGATCAAGCTTCGCCAGCCCCTCGCGGAGGCCCGCATCGTGGGCGACGAGGCCGTGGTGACACAGCTGCGCCCTCTCCTGCCGCTGGTCGCGGACGAATTAAACGTGAAAACGGTGTCCCTCTCCTGCCAAGAAGACGACCTCGTCGAGTACCAGCTGCGATTACAGCCCCAGATCCTGGGCAAGAAGTACGGGGCCCTCTTCCCCAAACTCCAGGCGTCCACCGCCCGTCAGGACGCCAACGCTTTAGCCGCATCCCTGCGCAGTGGGGTAGGCGTGAAGGTGGAGGTGGACGGGCAGACAGTGACCCTCCTACCTGACGAGGTCCAGGTGGAAGCTGTGGCGAAGGCGGGGTGGGTGGTGGCTGAGGAACAGGGACTGAGGGTCGGCGTCAACATCGTGGTGGACGAGGCGCTGAAGCGGGAGGGCCTGGCACGGGATATTGTCCGCCGCATCCAGAACCAACGAAAGAATGCGGGCTTCCGAATTGCCGACGAAATTGAGACATACTATGCCGTCGGACCGACATTAGCCGAGGTCTTCGCTGCGCATGGAGTATACATCGCCGTGGAAACTCTGTCCACTGCGCTGCATCAGGGAGAGCCCCCGGAAGAGGCTTACGTCGAAACCTTTGACCTCGCCGGCGAAGAGCTGAGGATCGGATTAGTCCGTGCTGAGGCGAAGAAGGAGACACCCGTCGACGCGGATACAGCCGGGAAAAAGCATCACGTTCGTAGTCCATAGCGAGCTCACAGGACAGCCTCGTCGAAGCGCGGGGGCCGCGAGTTGAGGACGGGGGTTAACGCGCGTGGAAGATTCTTCGGAGCTTCTCGGAGGTATTAGAAAAGAACTTGGTCACGGGCTGCGGAGACATCAGATGCCTGAGGGAGAGGTTTTTACCTACCGTGTCCAGAGGAGACGCCCGAGTCGCCTCCTGCGTCTCCTTAGCCAAGGCGGAGACGCTGTCTACCGAAAAAGGTAGGCCGTCTCGTAAGTGGTCGTCGGGAGTCTCCGAGTCATCGAAGGAATTGCTGCGGGCTCTTCCTGCGGAGGGGGATGCCTTCGGGTGACTGAGGGCGTCGCTGAGTTCGCCCACGAGGGCGTCCAAGGTCTCCCCGATTTCTTCGAGTTGCTTTGAGGCGTCGGGGGTGGCTTTTGCCAAACTGTCTGTCACTTTCTGGATGACCGGGGTGAGTTTCGCGACAGTCTGACAAAAGTCGTCTGCCGTCTCAGCTTGGAGGACGACCTGTTCGAGCTCTATCTGGCTTGCGAGGAGGAGGTGGGAGGTCTTCCGAGCTTGCGCGCACTTGAACGCGTAAATCACTGCGGAGAACGCGGACTCCTTTGCTTGTTGAGCGTGGACACATTTCCGAAATAAATCCTTGTGTTTTTGCTCCATGAGGACGCGGCTATCATTGATCTGTTTCTTGACCTCGTCGAGACTAGCGAGCGTCGACGAGACTTTATCCATCAATGGAAGGAAGTCTGTTTCCGTGGGCTGCGGGGCTGGATGGTTTGGCATTTCGTTGCCTATTAAAGTCCCTGACAAAATAGAGGCCGTCCCTACCTTTTGTGATATCAGGTAGTAGGATGCAATTTCTTTTAGGCATTGATTGGTGGTTTAGTTAAAAACGGCGGGATAAACCGGGGGATTTTCCAATCATTATGTCAATGACTCGGCGGGGACCTTCACGTACGTAATACCTTGCGATATTCGTCGCAGAGTCCTTTTTCGATAACTCTTTAAACGATGACCGCGCCGCAAGGACCCGATCCGTGGAGTAAGCCACGGGGAGGCAGACGGAGCTTCAAACGAAAACAGATAAGAACCCGTATGAGGCTCTTTGCATGACAAGGGCGTAACACGGGGCGAAGGTGGACATGTCGGACCAAGTCAGGGGGAAGAAGAAAGAAACGCGAACGCTGCCGCCGGGCCAGAGGGCCATCAGGAAGCTGTTGCGGTGGGGGATTGACCACCCCGCGATTGTGAACACCATTCCCCGCCTTGAGGTGACGACGTGGCGGCTGGTAATCGATGGCGAGGTGGAGAAGCCCCTTCGCCTGGATTGGCAGGCCTTGTTGAAGCTGCCAAAGGTGGAGTCCGTGAGCGATTTCCACTGTGTGGAGGGGTGGAGCGTGCGGGATTGTCGATGGGAGGGGGTGCGCTTTCAAACGTTGGCGCAAAAGGTGCAGCCGCGGGACAGTGCAGCATACGTCTTCTTCGAGTGCGCCGACGGGTACACGACGTCCCTCGCGTTACCGGACTTGCTCGATGACGACGTGGTCTTAGCGTATCGGCTCAATGGGCAGGCGTTGGAGGCGTCGCTTGGCGGCCCCTTACGACTAGTACTGCCGAAGAAGTACGCCTATAAGAGCGCGATGTGGATTACGCGGATCCGGTTTCTGGCGACTAAGCTCCTGGGGTATTGGGAAAAGAGGGGCTACAGCGACTCCGCCGACGTGTGGACGAACGACAGGTTTCGGACGTGAAGAGCATCCTGCCGGGACCCTGATACGAGTGGCCCCGTAAAGGGCGTACACCGATTCAGGAGCCGGTCTGGTTCCCGATAAGAAGGAAGGGGATCACGCCTCCGCCGAAGTAGTGCGGTAACACGCCATCCCCTTGTTCCAAGGCTAAGTACGGCAGCATTATGGGCGTCATCTCTTGGTTTTTGAGCTTGATGGCTTCCGCCTCTGCCTGGGCTCGTGCGATGGTGGCATTTGCTTCGGCCTCTGCTTGCACAACCTGTTGTTGGGCTTCGATCGTAATCCGCTCCAACGTCAACTGAGCCGTTTCCTTATCCTTTTCGGCGACGTTTAACCTGTTGATGGCCGCATTGTACTCCGCTGGGAACTGATAATCGGTCATGGAGACCTCGTCCACGAGGATGCCATAGGGCAGAAGTCGACTGCTCAGTTCATCGTAGACCTTGATCTTGACCTCAAACCGTCGGACAAGTTCTTTTGCGGTGAATTGCGCCGTCGATGCCTTAATGACCTCATCGACTACGGGCTTGATGATTCGATCCTCATACTCCCGGCCGATATTGACGTAGACATCCCGAACCATTGAGGGATCGGGGTGATAGTTTACGGTGACTTGTGTGGACGCTAGCTAGCGGGAGGACCGGTATATACCAGTTCCACCTCTCAGACGGGTCTCCCTCAAGAAGCCTGCAATTAGCCGCTTTTTACGGCCTGGGGCTTGGTGAAGTAGATCCCCAGGTGCTCAAGGGCGTGGAAGGCCTTTGTAGGCTGTGTTAAGAGCTGTTTGATCCCGTCTACGTGGGCAGCGCCCACGAACACGAGGATCTTAAACTCAGTGAACCCCCGCTCCAAATACTGTACAATCAAGTAGATCAAACGGCACGCCATGAAGACATTTCGCTCAAGGATTAAGACCTTCCACAAAGTCGGAAACGCCTTCCGCATCAACGCCACGTCCCCATCAAAAACCGTGATGGCCTCGTCCTTTAACCCCTCTTCCCACAGCCTGAGCCCCACTTCCTCCATCGCCGAAAGATGGCCTTGAATCCGGTTCCAGGCCCGCGCCTCCTCCACCGAGGCCAATGCCAAAATCCGAGCAGCGACCTCTTCCTGGTTCATGTCGATGAGCCAGACGTCCACATCCTTGTCGCCCAACAACTCGATGGTGGCCACGAACTCGCTCTTGAGGGACGAGAGGCCCCGCTCCAAAGGGTTGTCCTGGACGGTCTTGAGGTACTCGTAGCGGAAGGGACACAATTCTAAACAGATCCCTATGGGCTCAGTCGTTCTCACGGCTGTGAGGGCGTCGCTGATGCTCCGTCTGCTGAAGTGGGCGGTCCCAACAAAATCCGTAAACCGCAAGTAGTCCACGTCGTGAATCACTAGCGGAACAGGACTCACGAGCCCGCGCTGCGTGATGGAAGAATCGTTCAAGCTCCTGAGATATGCGTCCACAACCTTCGTTACGCCCTCAAACAAGTCGTCCAGGGACACCGTGCATCTACTCCATCAGTGCTCCACTACCCAAATTAAATCCTTCGGTCGGGAAACACTGTGATGCCGAGGAGTCCCGCGGAAAAATCGACGCGAGGCAAAGAACAAAGACTTTTTATCTTTGAAGTCGTCATAATACAAAAATTCAAGCAAGCCCAAGAAAACATCCAATAGACGTAGATAGAGGTGAAGAAGATGGTTGAAGTAAAGGTCGATTTAGAAAAATGTACGGGATGCGGTACCTGTGTGGACACATGTCCCGTCGAAGTCTTCGAAATGGTTGAAGTCAATGGGGAAGAAAAATCCAGTCCCGTGAACCAAAGCGAGTGTATTACCTGTAGAGCCTGCGAAGTCAGCTGTCCCGAAGCCGCCATTGAAGTCATAGAATAAAACTCCGTGAAGCCCCCAGCCCACGCCCCGTGTACTCAAGCATTTCCCCCTTTTTATCAAACTACCTCGTCATCGAGCCGTCGCTAGTTCCGTTCTCTACCCGAAGACGGGATTACATGCAGCCGCCCGGTTTAGGCGAAGCATGGCTTCCCAAAAGCCTAAAATTTATAATAAACAAGAGCCTATAGTAAAGCTTGACAGTCCGTGATAGACGAAGAAAACACACGATCTCAGACGTTCGGACAGAGGATCCTGAAGGTATTGAAATCGGCCATCCGCCAGGATGATACAGGACCCTACTACCACGTTGCGTTAAGCACCTGGGGAAAGCTGCATGACGTTGAGAAAGTATCTGAGGAACTTCGAAAGGACTTTACCTTCATCAAGACCCTTCTACCCGAACGAAAAAGGATTGTAGTGATATCGGAGTTAAAGGGCCCGGTGCCTGAGCTCGAGTTCAAGGCTGACACCCTATTTGCGTTAATCGCGCCCAATAGAGCCGTGCTCTTTCAGAAAAAACGTGGACCCTTCACGAAAAAGGATGTGGAGTTACGGAAGACAATTCTTGAATTATATCCGTGTAAACTCAACCTGCCCCTCTTTGCCAGAGAACACACGTTTGAAGTCCAAGAACCAGAACCGGTCCTCGTAAAGAAAGCGCGAAAAAGGAAAGGACAGAAACGGAAGAAACAAGAAGAATAAGCGGCGACGTCGGGATGACCACCGCGGAAGCCTGATCCAGAAAGAGGCTAAGGATTTTGAAGCTGAACGTCAGAAGCATGTGGACTTATTGTCGGAGGCGTTATGGGGCCGGTGGGCGGAAGCTTTGGATTATCCTGTATTGGTTTGTCTGTGCCTTGTTACATCCATGGGAGCAAGAATCGTTGGGGTTAAGCTCAAATTTTATATAATGCTTCAGGGATAGGATGAGTAACCAGAGCCTTCTTGAGCCATCATAGAGATAAGAGATCCGTGAGTTGGCTGAGAGGGTAACTGATGCAGAGCGTTGGAGGACGGCTGAGTTGGAGTTTTTCGACCTAGAAATTTTGTTCGGATTGAGTATTCGGGACATCTTGGATTATACCTTACTCGCCATTATTTTGGTGGGAATCGTGTATGCCCTCTTTTTCCGTCCGAAGAGCGAGCTCGACTGATCCTCAGGCTATCACATGTCGTCTCTTTTCAGAGGCTATGTGGGGATAATACACAAACCAGGCGCCTCTGCCCTCCGTCTTTCGCGTTTTAAGGGACGGGGCGCTGAATATGGACGGATATAAGCGGACACATGGCGCTCTAACCCGCCATTCAACGGATTTTTTGCCCAAGAAGGGAAGGTAGATCTATTCGGACACGCAAGCCAAGCCGTACCCGACCCTTCACATGAGGACAACGTAAGAGTATTTATATGGAAAGGCTTATTTGATGGCAGAAAAGCTACAGTGCAGGGAAACCCAGATGCCTTCGTTTACTGCGACGCGGAGCACGTCGCCGAAGTACGTGTTTGTGACGGGCGGTGTCCTCAGCTCGGTGGGGAAGGGATCGGTCAGCGCCTCCATCGGCAAGATTCTTCAAGTCAGGGGCTTCAACGTCTCCGCCATCAAGATCGACCCGTACCTCAACATGGATGCGGGCACCATGAACCCCTACATGCACGGCGAAGTCTTCGTATGTGAAGACGGAGGCGAGATGGACCTCGACTTGGGTACCTATGAACGCTTCCTCAACATCACCGTTTCACGGGAAGCCAATATCACTACGGGACAGGTCTACTGGCAGGTCATCGACGAAGAACGGCGAGGAAAGTACCTGGGACACTGCGTCCAAATCATTCCCCACATCACCGACGAGATCAAGAAGCGGATCCGACAGGTGGCTGAGAAGACCGGGGTGGACGTCGTCCTCATCGAGTGCGGGGGAACGGTGGGCGACATCGAGGGCCTCCCCTTCTACGAGGCCTTCCGCCAAATCCGCCTGGAAGAAGCGCGCCACAACACGGTCTTCGTCCACGTCCCCCTCGTCCCCATCCTCGACGTCACGAAGGAACAGAAGAGCAAGCCCGCCCAGCACAGCGTCCAAGAACTCCGACGCATCGGCCTCCAACCCGATCTCATCGTGGCGCGATGCCAGGAGATGCTGGCCAAGGAGGTGCGGGCAAAGATCGCCCTCTTCGGAAGCGTCGACGCAGACGCCGTCTTCGCCTCGCCCAACGTGCAGAGCCTCTACCAGCTGCCGCTGATCCTAGACCAACAGGGCTTGGGGGACTACATCTGTGACCGACTGGCCCTGCCGGCCCGAGAGGCGGAGTGGGGGCCGTGGCGTCAAATCGTCGCGTCCTTCCTCAGCACCCAACACGAGATCCGGATCGCCATCTGCGGAAAATACGCGAAACTGGCTGACAGCTACATAAGCATCAATGAGGCCCTGAAAAGCGCGGCGGCGTCCTGCCGAGCAAGGGCGGAGATTGATTGGATTGAAACAGAGGCCTTTGAAGAGGACGCAGAGAACGTTACGCACTTATCGGAGTACGACGGCGTCCTGGTACCAGGCGGGTTCGGCGTGCGGGCGACGGAGGGAAAGATCGCCGCCATCCAATTTGCGCGGGAACACAACGTCCCATACCTGGGGTTATGCTTTGGGTTTCAGCTGGCAACCGTGGAATTCGCGCGAAACGTCTGCGGGTTACATGAGGCCAACAGCACCGAGATCGATCTCACGACTCCCCATCCCGTCGTCAGCTTACTGCCCGAGCAGGGAGCCATCGAGTACAAAGGCGGCACCATGCGCCTCGGGGCCTACCCCATCACCATCCAACCCCATAGCTTAGCCCATACGCTCTACGGCGTCGACCAGATCTTTGAACGGCACCGGCATCGCTTCGAAGTCAATCCTGCCTACATCCCCACCCTGAACCAGCATGGGCTTGCCTTCACGGGGAGGACCGTGGACGGGAACCGGATGGAGATCCTGGAAATACCCAGTCACTACTTCTTCTTTGCGACCCAATTCCATCCAGAATTCAAGTCGCGGCCTGGAAGACCCGACCCTGCGTTCTACGGGTTCATCAAGGCGGCTCTCGACCGAAAACTTGGGAGGCGGAAACCGGTCTTCGACCACGAGCTTCTGGGCGAGGCGGAGGCAAGGTTGTTGCGGGTGAGTCGGTAGGCCATACGACTAGCGAGGTAAGGAGTGTCATCTTGTATGGGGAATGTCTTCAACCGCTGGCGGCGCGGAATCTTCTACAATCCACTGCAGCGTCGGGTCTTCCTGCTGTTAACGCTGATCTTAGGCGTGGTCTTCACCCTTCTCTTCGTGAACGTCATCGGCGTCGCGTTCAAGACCCTCTTTCCCACCATGGGCTCCGTCGGAATCGTCCTCATCCTGGCCACATGCCTCCTGGGAAGCTATGTCAACGTCCCCATCAAGCGGTATAAGACCCTGCAACCCGCCCTCGGGATACGGCGGGTGACCGCCTTCGGAATCACCTATCCCGTTCACACCTTCGGCGTGGGATTCCAGGAGTCACTGTTGGCCGTCAATATTGGAGGCGCCGTCGTCCCGACGGTGACGTCCCTGTATTTAATGGCGAAAGCCCCCCCAGCCATCCCAGCCATCGTTGCGGGCACCGTGGTCGTCGCTCTGGTGGTGAGGGCGGTCTCGAAACCGGTGAAGGGCGCGGGCATCATCGTGCCCATCTTTATCCCCCCCGTCACTGCCGCCCTCGCGGGAACCCTCTTAGGCGGCAGCGCCTCCCACGTGGTCACCTATGTGTCAGGCACCCTCGGAACCTTGATTGGCGCGGACCTCTTGAACATCCAGAAGATCCTCAAGCTGGGAGCCCCCATAACCAGCATCGGTGGAGCAGGCACCTTTGACGGGATCTTCTTAGCGGGGATAATGGGCGTCATTTTAGCCGTGTAACGAGAAACAAAATTCAAATCTAGGCATCCCTATTCTATACGCGACACGGAGGTTTCCGCCCGCTGGATGCCACGATCTGCGGCGTAGACATCTACCCCCACTACAAACTCGAGAGCACCACATCCAGACGATACGCCGTCACCATCCTCAAAGACGGCCTCGTCACCAGACGGTACAAGAAGATCTCCCGTCCCCGCCTGCTGCACCTGATACAGCGTCTCAAGCCGACGTTTGTGGCCGTGGACAACGTATACGAGCTCGCGAATGACCTCCATGGCCTCCGTAACTTTTTTTCGAAGCTGCCGGGGGAGACGCGGGTGATTCAGGTGACAGGCGTGCCCAATGGGTCGGGGACCCTCCAACAAAAAGCCGTACTCCAAGGAGTTAAGCCGCCGTCGAAGATCTCCCCCATAGAAGAGGCATCGGCCTGTGCGCGGCTGGTGGAAAAAGGCGTCGGAGCCGAAGTGCAAGTCTACGAAAACGAGGTCAAAATCCTCGTCTGCCGAAACGTGAGCTTGGGCGCAGGGGGCTCCAGCCAAACACGGTATCGGCGACGGATCCACACCACGATCCGGAATATTGCGAAGAAGACCGAAGACGCCCTCCACGGCAGGGGAGTCGACTACGACCTGTTTACGGAAGAAGCGGACTTTGGGCTTGAACGGGCATACTTCCACGTCTACGCGTCCAGGGCGCAACTCCAGGGCGTCATCAAGCCCATCCGGGGACGGTACGTGAAGCTCAAGCTCCGCTCGGTCTACAAAAACAAGATCGAGTTCATTCCACTGAATCGACGGAGAACCCTGTACCCAGCCGCCAAGAAGCCGGACAAGCCTTTGATCATTGGCGTGGACCCTGGAACCAATTGTGGGTTAGCTATCTTAACCCTCAACGCGTCACCCCTCTACCTGAAAAGCCGGAAAGGCTTGACGCGGGGCGAGATCATCCGAATAGTGATGCAGTATGGAACCCCGCTCATCGTGGGGGCTGACGTGACGCCCGTTCCCGAATTTGTGAGTAAGCTGGCGACCATGTTGAACGCCGTCCTCTTTACGCCTGAATCCATCTTGGAGGCATCGGAGAAACGGGAGATCACCCGAATCTACACGGGAACCCATCAGATTCGACTGCGGGACTCCCATGCCCGGGACGCCCTTGCCGCGGCCCTCAAGGCGTTTCAGCATTATCGGAATAAGTTCGAGCAGGTGGAGGGAGAAGTTCGCCGACTGGAGGCGCCGATCGCTGTGGAGGAAGTGAAGGCCCTGGTCGTCAGAGGCCAGCCCATTCAACGAGCCATTGAAGCCGTATCCCCCAAACAAGATGAGGAAGAATCGGAGCAACCACAGGATCTTCCGAAGAGCGCGGCTGAGATAGAGGAGTATGAGGTGAAGCTCAAAAGCCTGCAGGACAAGATTGCCTTCTACAAAGAACAGAGTAAACAATTGAAGGCGTCAAATGAACAACTGGTGAACGAGGAGCGCCAGCTCGAAGACACGGTGCAACAGCTCACGAAGACCCTTGAGGCCCTAAGAGGCAGGGAGGCCCGAGAGCTGAAGAAAGAAAGAGAATACCAACGGCTCACCCAGGAGATCATCACCCTCAGGAGCGAACTCGCTAAGGAACGCGACGCCGTCCAGCGTCTCGAGAAGCGGCTTGAAACGCTCCGCTATTATCGAGGACTGGAATCAAAGGGGGACATCGTCTTCCTCAAACCCGTGGAGACCTTTACCAAAACCGGGCTGGAAAAAGCCTATCAACTCTATGACATTAAACGCGGCGACACAATTCTCTTCCTGGACGCCAGCGGCGGCGGCGCCTCCACAGCCGAAGAGGTTATACGGAGAGGCGTCAAAGCCGTTGTGTCCAAGACGACGATGGCCCACCAAGCCAACGACGTCTTCGAACGATATGGAGTGAGCATCGTGCCCTACAGGGCCTTGCGTGTGGAATGGGTTGAAGGCTATCCCTACGTGGAGGCCGAGGAATTGAACACAGCAATCCATACTGGAGCGGAGTTCACGAAGAGGGAAAGAGACGAGAACCTCCTGGACATAGTTGAAGCCTATAAACGCGAGCGACGCAGGAACGGCCAACGAGCGCTGTGAGCCGTTCTCTACTCGGGTTCGCGGTTGTCCGATGGTCTCGGTAGGCGAGGGCTTCGGGTATCTTATTATTTATAGACACCTGTCGTCGAAGCGGTTTTTCCCACGTAATCCGATGAGGTGGACGCCCAAGCTTCAAGAAAGATTATCTATCAGAAGGAGGGTAAGCTAATACCGTAGGGTGATTGACGTGAAGGCGTTAGGAATAGACCCGGGAACAAGCAGCTTCGACGTCTGCTGCTTGGACGACGGCGCGATAGGGGTGGAGGACTCCATTCCGACAAAGATCGTGGCTCAAACGCCCGAAGTTCTCTTTGAAGTCGTGGAACAGGCTGCGCCCGACGTGATGGTCGGGCCCTCCGCCATGGGCGTGCCCTGTAAACACATTTCCCAACTGTCCGAGGTTGACATTGCCTACGCCACGCTCGCCAAAAACACGGAAGTGGACATCGCCATTCGACGATTCATTCACATGCTCCAAGCTGCGAAGTACAACGTCTACTTTGTGCCCAGCATCATCCAACTGCCCACCGTCCCGATCCATCGAAAAACGAATAAAGTCGACATGGGAACCGCGGACAAAACCTGCATCACGGCCCTCGCCATCTGGGACCACGCACACGAGCATCATGTCCCGTATCGGGACGCAGACGTCATCGTCGTGGAGCTGGGCTTCGGGTTTAATGCCGCCATGGCCGTGCAAGGAGGACAGGTACGGGACGGCGTCGGCGGCACCCTCTTTCCCGGCCCCGGCTTCCTCACCATTGGCGCCATGGACCTGGAGTTATCCCACCTCCTCGGCCGGTTCTCCGAAGCCCAGTTGGGCCTGGGAGGAGCCACCTACATCGCCGCCGACGAAGTCATGACGCCCGAGGCCTTCGCGCAAAGCCTGGACGACAAACGATATCGCATCGCGTGGGACGCCTTAGTGGAAGGCGTGGTAAAAGCCGTGGCCATGGAGACCACCATGGTACCACGTGGGGCTACGGAGATCCTTCTCTCCGGACGCCTGTCCCGGGTGACACCCCTATATGAACGACTCAGAGAACGCCTGAAAGCCCGGTTCAGCCCACCCATCCGCCGGGTCACGGGCTTCTCAACCGGGAGCAAAGAAGCGGCGCAAGGCGCGGCCCTGATAGCAAACGGCTTGGGCGGAGGCGTGTACAAGGAGCTAGTCGAGGTGATGCGGCTGCAGGAGGCGGCGGGAACCGTCCTTGACTACCTCTACTGGCCCGCCTTCAACGGAAACGCCTTCATGGCAAAGAAGATGGCCGCGATGAAGTGAGATGCATCCCATCGAACAGGAAGAGGCAGAGCAGGATTCGGCTGACTTACTTTCCCCGTGACGAGAAGGCTCTCCATCGATCGTGGCAGCCTCTCGTATAGAGGCATAATTCATATGTCTTAAATAGAATTTGCCGCAATCTCTTCTCGCGATCGAATCGCCCACACCATAAGTCGGAGAGGCCCTGGTTTTTCGTTCCTTTTTTCCAGGGTCTCACCAGAAGAAGAGGGGCGAGTCACGAATGCGGTCTCCCGTAGCAGTTTGCTCAGGCTTATTCCTCGAGAAAGGGCCAACTGGAATCGAACCTCACAATGCCGATTTGGGCTGGAGACCAGATATCTGAATTCTGTGATTGACGGAGAAAGCCAAAACCCGAAGGTATGATTAGAAAAACACCTTCGTAAGGCATTTAAATTGCGAACAGGATACAGGTAAGTGGAGTTGCCTTCGAGGTACTGTGCGCCCAGCTCTGCCTGCGGAAATCCCATCCGTATCTCGGATCGTAGAACATAAGGAGGGGCGAAAAAGGGATTGAGCGCAGGTGGCGCAGCACAGGCCCTCGAGGCAGGCGACTCTCTGATTCTCTTCAAACCCCGCGACGCTGATGGGGTGAGAAAAGGGGGCGTTGCGGGCGAGAAGTGAGCTACCCCAAACGCGTCTGTTTCTTGCAAGTACCCCAAGATGCGCGAGACTTGGCTCAGTAGGATAAGAGGACCAAGTTAGCTAGCTTTAATTAATAAAATGGTTTCGCAACGGTTAAATGAGGTAAGGATAGATTCGGTACCACGTATCACGTGTACCTATTGAGGATAAGCTAGCTGAGAGTGTAAGACGTAATGAAGTCAGCGAAGTCACTCGCTTCGGCGTTATCAAAGATGACACCCCCAGCAATCGGTTTAGCAACTGTTCTACTGCATGCATAATAATTTTATAGAGGCATAGAGGAAGTAGATAGCTATGTCATCGTTCATTGACGAGGTCGTTGAGTTAGAGAGGGAGAATAGAACCGTAGATATTGTCAAGAGAATAGGTGTCATCACAGCGGACAGAGTACATTTAACAAATCATGCAGCGGATCACCCTGTGACGATATTTAACCCGTCGATCCTTGTTGAGAACGATGATGTAAAGATTTATGCGAGGATCGTTCTTGGATATTTTACGTATACCAGTGCAGTCATAGAATTAGAAATCCCTATCGCGGAATTGAACTACCTGTCTGAAGGGCATTATAGTGGAAGAATTGTTATCCAGCCAGATAACAAGTATGACATTTGGGGGGTCGAGGACCCACGATCCTGTATCATTGGGGGTAAGGCCGTTATCACGTATTCTGGAAGGACGGTAAACTATTTCAGGCCAGGACTTGAGAGAGTGCTACCGACAGTGGCAGTACGGGAAGAAGGGGGATGGAAAAAAATACGGGTGTTTACGTTTTCAGGGGAAAAAGTGGTAAGTGATAAGGACGCGTTTCTTGCGGATACAAATGGCCTGACGTTATTTCATAGACTTCATACCCAAAGCGATGAATATCACTGCATCACAAATGATGTGCCCGCGGAGGTGCTTAAGGGAAAGCGATTGAGTAAGAGTGCGTTATCGAAGGCGAGAATAGCGCTGAAGGCCGCTAGCTTTGAGGACAAGATTGGGTGGGGGACGCCGCCCATCAAGGTAGGTCAGGAGTACCTTCTGCTTCTTCACGGCGTTGATAACAATCAATGGTACAAGGTTTTTGCCGTGTTAATGGACAAACATACGAACATAACAGCAGTCACCCGCGGTTACATCATGGAGCCGAGGGAGAGCTACGAAGTGTATGGTGATCGTCCGTTCACCGTCTTTCCATGCGGGTTGTGTAAAGTGGATGATAAGCTGCTGGTTTCGTATGGTGCTGCTGACTTCGCGTCGGGGTTAGGGGAAATCGATTTGAGTCGACTGATGTCCTTACTGGACAAAAACAGAATCTAGTTCTGAAGTAGGTTAATCACATCGTATCTTTTAAGAGATGCAATTGTTCTATTTCTATTCTGGCTAAGAGATAAGATATGGTGGACTCTGCGCCCTGATTTAGGTTAAGTCCTTCGGGATTGATTCCGTCGAAACACCCACCGGTCGTCCGATCGTAGAGGACGACGCCCTTTAGATTCTTACCGAAAAACCAATTGAAGACGATGTGGGCGATATTCTGATAGTTCTTATCGCCTGTTAAACGAAAGGCGGATGAGGCAGCTGCAATCATGGTTGCTGCTTCAACAGGTTGCTGATCATAGAGGGGTCGCTTACCGCCTTTATGGTACCAGCCCTTATTACCAATAGGGACGAACATCCCCCTTCTCACCTGGACCTGTATCAGAAACTCCAACGTTTCGGTAGCCACGGTTAAGAACTCGTTCTTTCCCGTCGAGTCATAAGCCAAGAAGAGGGCGTTGGGCAAGGCGGCATTAGCATAGGTTAAGTAAGGTTCAAACCAACACCAATCTGGTGAACAATGTGTGTGGTAAAGCTCTGTTAACGCCCCAGCTAAGGCGAGTAGATTAGTAGAGACATTAGGATCAGTGGGGAAGGCATTCTGGTAATAATGCAAGCCTTTAATGGCGTAAGCCTTGAGCCTAGGTGCGGACGTAACAAAGCTCCATCTTAAGCCCTTATCGAAGACTTCTTTGGCTAAGTGTCTTAAGCCCGCTTCTATCTTCGATTGTACCGCGTAGCCGCATGCCCAAAGGGCGCGACCTTGAACATCATCCAACGTATCGTCATGGGGGTGTAGGGTGCTATCCATTCCATTGTAAAAGGCTCCATCAGGTTTCTGCATCTGGAGAAGAAAACTCAGATATGTTGTAAGTAGATCGG
>Ga0209427_10003917_pt1 | contig 17334 bp, 11 predicted proteins | sample DeeMarSWOR136_30_FD_187465 | JGI IMG/M metagenome (GOLD analysis project Ga0209427, IMG submission 187465) | Marine sediment microbial communities from White Oak River estuary, North Carolina - WOR-1-36_30 (SPAdes) (version 2) | ecosystem: Environmental > Aquatic > Marine > Intertidal zone >...
GCAGGGTTGGGAAATGGCTTTTTCATCACTGTCCAAACAAGAGCGACTCCTGGGATTTTTCCCGGCTCCCGTCTATCCAACCAAGATAGCCTTCTTTATCGCTGCCGTACTCTTACTTCTCCAAGGTATAGCTATTTTCATACGTAACATTATCGCCATCATGGAAAAGAATAAAAAGGATTCGCACAGTGTTTCCGATACCTAGTCCGATTATTGCCACAATATTTCTACTTTGTTGTGTTTTTATCCTTTTTGCGGCTGGCTTGCCTATTACTTTCTGTCTGGGTGGAGCAGCTACCCTCTTTGCCCTCCTTTTCTTTTCACCACCGCAGTGGTATTCGATTGTTACGTCTATGTATGGTGCCACCACAAATCAAATACTCATCGCTATTCCGCTATTTATACTTATGGGTAGCGTACTGGTCTATACCGGGATAGCTGAAGACCTTTACCATGCTCTATATATGTGGGCAGGTCCGGTGAGGGGTGCTCTGGCGATGGGCACGGAAGCGATTGGCGCTGCCTTTGGCGCCATGTGTGGTACGAGTGAAGCCACTACTCTTACTATAGGTGCCATAGCCATGCCTGAAATGTTGAAGCGAGGGTATGATAAACACTTGGCCGTAGGTAGTGTCACTACTGGTGGATTGCTGGGTATTCTTATTCCGCCGACCGTCTTGGGAATTATCTATTGTGTTGTCTCCGGGGTTTCTGTAGGTATGCTGTATTTTGGCTTGTTTTTCCCTGGTTTCCTATTAGCCGGCTTATATATACTTTATATTGGTATAAGATGTTACTTTCAGCCTCATCTGGCGCCAGCAATACCTAAAGAAGAGAGAGCTTCTTGGAGGGAGAAATTTATCTCGCTTAGAGGTGTCGTTCTTCCGGTACTGATTCTGTTAGCCGTTCTCGGTGGGATTTATAGTGGCATGGTCACTCCTACTGAGGCTGCCGCAGCAGGCGCCATAAGTGTCTTTATCGCGGCTTTTATCAAAAGGGGACTTACATGGAAGACTTTTAAGGATTCGTGTTTCAATGCGTTCAAATTGGCGTCCATGGTTATATGGATAATTATGGCAATTACCGTTTTCTCCAATGTTTATCATGCCTCAGGTGCCGCAACGATAATAAAGGAATTAGCACTTGGCCTGCCAATATCTGGGTTCGGTGTGATTATCCTGATGCAGCTATCCATATTCTTTTTAGGGATGGTTATGGATGATGTGGTAGTTATGATGGTGGTTACGCCAATATATCTACCTATAGTCACCAGCCTGGGTTTTGACCCATTGTGGTTCGGTGTGCTTTTTTTGGTTAATGTAAATATTGCCTGGTTAACACCACCCTACGGTTTTAATTTGTTCCTTGTTAGGGCAATTACACCTAGTTGGATAACCATGATGGATATATACCGCTCCGTTCTACCTTTTATTGCTTTGCAGCTAGTTTGCTTGTTTTTAGTCATGTTCTTCCCGCCGATAGCTCTTTGGCTGCCATCGGTAATTATTGCTCGCTAATAATGAGCTGTTAGATAATTTTATAATAAGATATTGTTTTTACTTGCCAGTTTAAGGTTATAACTGAAAGGTGAAAAGATGATTATTGGAGTTCCCAAAGAGATTAAGGAAAATGAATATCGGGTGGCCATGGTTCCAGCCGGGGTACGAGCTCTGGGGGAAAACGGCCACCGGGTGCTAATAGAAAGGTCGTCAGGTGAGGACAGCGGCATATCGGACGAAGAATACCTGCGGGTTGGGGCCGAGGTAAAAGAGTCCCCTCAGGCGGTATTCAGTGAAGCGGAAATGATTGTTAAGGTAAAAGAACCGCTTCCGGCAGAGTGCGACTTACTTAATGAAGGGCAAATATTGTTTACTTTTCTGCATCTAGCCCCATCGCTGGAACTTACAAAGGCACTACTGAAGCAGAAGCTGATAGGGATTGCCTATGAGACAGTTCAGCTGGCCGATGGTACTCTGCCGTTACTAATCCCGATGAGTGAAATTGCTGGCAGGTTATCGGTACAGGTAGGGGCTTACTACCTGCAAAAGGAGAACGGCGGCAGCGGAGTTCTGCTGGGGGGAGTTCCAGGGGTAGGGACCGGCAACGTCGTTATCATCGGCGGCGGAACCGTTGGTTTGAATGCCGCCAAGGTTGCGCTTGGTATGGGCGCTACCGTAACCATACTAGATACAAATATGGATAGGTTGCGATACCTGACAGATATTCTGGTCGGTAGACTCGTGACCATAGCTTCTAATAAAAGTCATATTGAGGATGCCATAGCCGATGCAGACTTGGTCATTGGAGCTATTTTAGTGCCGGGAGCCAAAGCCGAGAAACTGGTGACCAGGGACATGCTGGCCATGATGCGAAAAGGGTCAGTGATAGTGGATGTAGCGGTTGACCAGGGGGGCTGCTGTGAAACCACTAGACCCACGACTCATGCAGAACCTGTTTTTACTGTTGATGGTGTGATCCATTACTGCGTGTCTAACATGCCGGCTGCTGTTTCACGTACTTCGACCTTGGCTTTAACCAATGTAACCCTTCCCTATATTCTGAAGTTGGCGAATTCGGGCTATAAGGAAGCATTGCGTGATGACGACTCTCTGAGGAAAGGGCTTAGTGTGATTAATGGTAAGTTGGTCTGCAAAGCGGTGGCGGAATCACTGGGATTAGAATATACTACGCTTAAGAATTTATAATTTTTACCGGTAATTATTACGTTAGGCCGATAATACAGTAGGCGATAGATAAGAGCCAATGACTCAATTAAGAAGCTGTTAATAAATAATAAACCGAGCGGTTTAAATTCATTTAACGTGAACACAATAATTAGTCGATAATTACTTACATTAACTTTTATGGAGGTAAAAGAAAATGATCGCGGAAGAGAAACTGGCAGAATTATCGTATCCCGGTGCACCCAAGATTGTGACCGAGATTCCCGGTCCCGAGAGTCAGAAGATAATTAAAGACGTACCCAAATACGAGTCGCTGACACGACCTGGTGGTGCGGCTCCTCCCGTTTTTGATGAAGGCATGGGCGCCACAGTTAAGGACCCTGACGGTAATATTTATATTGATATAGCAGCAGGGGTTGCGGTAAATTCTGTGGGGCGTAGACATCCTAAAGTGACCGAAGCCATAGAGAGGCAACTTGGTAAGCTGATGCATGCCGGAGAGGTAGTGAATCCCCGCCGTACCGAACTGGCTAAAAAAATATCCGGCATCATGCCCGAAGGCCTGCGTGGTAATTGCGTCAGTTATTTTACCCAGAGTGGCAGTGGGGCCGTTGAAACAGCCATCAAGTTTGCTCGTCATCTAACCGGTAGGTCACAGATCGTCGCCTTTCACGGTGCCTACCATGGTGTGTGGTGTGGTTCGGGAGCCCTGACCACTGGAGACCATTACCACCACGGTTATGGACCACTTATGCCCTATGTTATACATGTACCCTATGCCTATTGCTATCGTTGTTGTTTTGGTCTTAAATATCCCGGTTGTGACCTCCAATGTGCAAAATATGTTGACTATGTGCTTAATACCCCGTATACCGCGGCTGATGACGTAGCCGCTCTTATAGTCGAGCCTCAACAGGGAGAAGGTGGCTATTTAGTGCCACCACCAGGTTATATGGAGATACTAAAGAAAGCCTGTGAAAAACACGGTGCCCTATTTATTGCGGATGAGGTCCAGGCAGGAGCGGGACGCAGCGGAAAAACATGGTCTATTGAGCATAGTGATGTAGTACCTGATATGCTGACATGGGGTAAAGGTATGGGTGGTGACCTACCAATGGCTGGCCTTACTTTTAAAGCCGATTTTGCCGATAACCTGGTGGAGGCATCCCAGCCAGGCACCTTTGCTGGCAATGCCCTTTCGTCGGCAGTCTGTATGACTAATATAGACATCCTGACCGATAAAAACGATGATTTGATAGGCAGGGCGGCTCAATTAGGTGAGGAGATAAAAACTAGGCTTCAGGAAGGGGCTAATAAAACTCGTATCATCGGAGATGTTCGTGGTAGAGGTTTGTTCATTGGCATTGAGTTGGTCAAGGACAAAGAAACCAGAGAACCCGCCGATGAAGCTATGGTAGGGAAGATTCTCGCTGGCCTGCTCAATCACGGTGTGATAGCGGTCCCTTGTGGACGTTATGGCACAGTGTTGCGTTTTATGCCGTCTCTAATCATAACGAAGGATTATCTGGAAAAGGCAACGGATATATTATTGAAAGTCTGCAAAGAATTATAAATGTAAATTTGCTATCGGAAGTGGCCGGTACACCAAGTGGTTACGTGGGCAATATGTCGTTTGTTGGCCTGAGAGCAGAGGTAATTACAGAATAAATACCCCCGGAGATTAATTCTAAATTATTTATATTAGTAATAATTCTGTGCGGGCAAATCACTCTTTCATATTAGCCGTGCTAGCTTTTAATGAGAGCTATCCTACCGCAGTAGAAGAATCCGTTATGAATACAGCACAATACAAAAGCTAGTCCGATTTGTTTTGGCCAGATAAGTGAAAATAATAGCTCAGGTTATAGGTTTTAAGATGAGCGTACTAAAATCCGGTACACTAAAGCTAGCTTACTCCCCTCTTTAGGAACCCCTCCCTTGCCATCAATGCTACTCCAAGCGCAGCCGTTAATTGGGGCTCTTCTGGAATAATCACTTGTTCTCCTAATAAATTTTCTATTGCCTTGACCATGCCGGTATTTCTAGCAACCCCACCGCTGAAAACCACGTCTTTTTTAAACTTGATATTAGCTGCCTTCCCCATCTGAATCACTCTCCTGGCAAGGGAATAGTGCATGCCAGCAACAATATTCTGTATCGGTTCGCTACGGCTTAGGTAACTGATTATCTCAGACTCAGCGAATACAGTACATTGACTGGATATGTGAATCGGATTGCTACTCCTCAACGACAGATCACCTAACTGTTCGATCTCAATTTCCAAAATACCCTTTGCTAGTTTATCCAAGTACCTACCAGTTCCTGCAGCACATTTATCATTCATCTGGAATCTTTTAACACCCTTGTCATCAAGTTCTATTATCTTGCTATCTTGCCCTCCGATGTCTATTATTGTCCGGCAGGCCGGAATAAGCTCCACTGTACCTCTAGCATGGCAGATTACCTCAGGCTCCACTTCATGTTGAAAGTCAATTGTCCTTCGCCCATAGCCAGTGGCAACGATGTAACTTATATCGTTCTCAGAGAGCCCCTTTTTGTCTAATGCCATCTGAAATGCCTTCCTACCGCTTTCTGCTAGGTTGTAGCTATTTCTCAGGATGGAGTATGCTTCCGCTCCTCCTTCATCGCCTAAGACTACTGCTTTTGACGTGGTTGAGCCGACGTCAATACCTACATAGTACGTCAATTCTTATACCTCTACATACTCCTATATAAAGAGAGGCGTCAAGGGCCGGCTGATAGGCGTGCCTTCACAACTTGACATATAGTTTCAATTCTAGTTCTCATTGACTCCTCACTATAGTCCCTGTCCTCCCATTCGTCACCTTCAATATAGAAGCACGGCTTACCCGTTTTCCTTTCCACATATGCCAGGCACAGCTTCTGGTCACTTCCCAGCCAGCGGTCAAAGTCCTCAAATCCCCATATCATGAAATCTACATTATAGTTAGCCATTTTCTCGATGGTCAGATCGGCTTTGGTGCCCCAGTTTGTCATCATGGCTTCCTTTAGGAAGGCTTCAGCATTAGCTTCAAATGGGTCATCAAATTTCAGCGGTTCAAGGTCTGCCTTTGACGGCAGTAAAGCGTCACAGAAAGCGATTACTACCCCATTTTCCTCGAACATCCTCATTATAAATGGATTGCAGTAGGGCATGAACCACATCATTCCCGATGGCGACCCCTTGGGTACTATTCCCTCACCTTTGGCTACCCTTTCTCTGGCGTCCCTGATTACAGCCTCCAATGCCTCGTTATAATATTTATAGCCGGTATTGAACACTGCCCACAGACCGTGAGACAGGATTAGAGGGATTTCCCCGTTGAATGGAGGCGGGTGTGCTGCCATAAACTGTGAGAGCTGCTCATACTTTATCAGGTATGCCCTTCTTTCCTCTAGAGCTTTCATAATAGCCTTCTCGTCAACTTCTATATCAAGCAGCTTACAAACCTGTTCATATCCCTCCCTCATAACACTCCCCAGATACTTCACCATCTCCTCGTTCTGGTATTCCTTCTCGTGTGCCGCACCATGATGAGACCATCTTGAGTAGATAATGGGGTATTCTTGGTTCCAGTATTCCTTGATAAACTCATCACTTTTTGGTGCCTGGTCACAAATGAAGCCCCAAATCCAGCTAACATCTGGAAGTGGCACTATACCCTGTCTAAGTAAAGTGTATCTGGTCTTATTTAAAGCACAGTGACGGCAACCGTATCTCACGCCATGCTCTTCAGCATAATCTAAAAAGGGAGCAATCTTGTGAAATAGGGGCTGTATAAAGCTTACGAAGTTGGCATCTATAAAATATACGTTTATCTTCGGGTCGGTGAATTTCAATGCCCGGTAAAAGACCGTATGTGCTGGTAGGACCCCATAGACTATTTTTTCGCCTATTGCCTTGCGCTCTGATGCCATCATCATATCAATAGCCTCTGCGGTAAGGACACCTATTACCTTTCTTGTTCCCTCAAGCTCTATATCAAAGTTCCTTGGAATCCAATCTGTTACGATATATTTTAGGTCATCATCGGTCAATTTAAGCTTTTTGGCAGCCCTCCTCCACTTTTCCAGCATGTCATCAAGTTCTCTATCCCAAGGAGGATCGCCAAAGCCAGCGCATTTCACCAGATACTCTCTATGCCAGTCCCTTTTTCCCACCTCAGTTTACCTCCCGCATATTCTTATAAAGCTTTCTACCCTTGTCCTTAGCGTTTCTGTAGCTTCTCTCGAGAAGTCGTATGAGGACTCTATCATCTCAAAGGGAATCCCCTTCTCATTGGCTCTTTTGGCAAATATGGGATATTCATAATCATATATCACATCGAAACTCAGCATGTAGTACAGCAGGCCATTTACTTGGTATTCATCTATCATTTTGTCAACCCTCTCCCATCTTTTTTCCCATGATGGAGTAAACAAGCACGGTGGTACCATATCTCTATAGTACAACTGAGCTATGTTCACCAGCGGGTCCTCGTCAACCTTTGCTTCTCCGGACTGTACTATTGCCTCGTCTAATAATTCAGTTACCGTCACACCGCCCGAATCTTCAATTATTCTGGGAATTGTATAGTCGCCGAAGGCAAACCCACGACCCGCAATCATTATTCTTGGTGCTCCCTCCAGAAACTTGCCTTTTTCTTGCTTTAAGTCCTCGTAAATCCTTTCTAAACTTTTAATGGCGTCGTCCGTGTCACTTCTGAGGGCATAGTGATTCAACCTGATAAAATCTTCTCCTCCTATAGCCGGGGGGTGTTCTTTTCTGAGTGCTCCTATCTGGCTCAAGAGCCCCCTTACCCGATTGTATTTCTTGATTGACTGCTCCAGCTTGTCATTGGTAACCACTTCTCCAGTAAGCTCCTTTAGCTTTTGTTTTAAATTACTCAACTGTCGCTGATAATAGTTAAAGGCGAGCTCCTTCTCCCAATCCTGCGGGACACCGAGCTTCCACACCGGCAACCCTAGAAATTCGAAGGCATCTCCTACCCTAACTAAGTCAGTCTCCTTACAGTCTATAATAATAAGGTCGGCTATGGGGATAATAGGGTTTAATCCTGATACGTGCTGTCCCACTTGATACCGAGCCTGTACATTTATAAAAGGTAGTAAGTAGGGCAGTGCTGCTTCTGGAGGACCAACATCCCCTCCATCAAACAGCGGGTATGGCACGGCCCCTGAGGCGTGGATGACTTCCACTGGCACACGGCTTCCATAGTAACAAACAACTTTTTCTCCTTCGCCTTTTCGCCTCCGTACCTCACCCGGGTATGCTCGTGAAAGCTTGGCATATTCCTCTAGGTCCTTCTTAAACCTCGACATGTCATGGCCTCCTTACCTAGAGTCAATCCTACCCATATTCAAATCTAATAAATTTGGTATTCGCTGTATCTGATGCTATGTTAAAACTGTTGAAAAATCAAGTATATTTGTTAAAATTGGTTAATCTGGCACAGCTGTGATTTGAAAAGAGAAAATCCTGATATTGTGTCAAGGTTTTAGTCATCCGACAAGGACGTTAATGTTGGCTTCACCAGGCCACTGGTACGGTATTTAAACGACACCAGGCAATTAAGGAAGGCTTATTCACCATATCAATACCCTGGAACTTACTACCCACCGTGATGGATAACTTGAAGAACGAGAACCTGTACGTCGAATGGCAAAGTGCCAGCAGGAAGAGCATTTTGCGAAATTCAATGCTCACTGTGCGGAACTCAGAAAACAAATGCCGAACTATCAGGATTGAGGCATTAAATACACGACGGCATCAATACGTCCAATCAGGGTTTAACCTGAAATTTAGCTCAGTAGCTGGCTGTAACGATACCTTCATCAGGCTTTCTCAATCCAGGCATTAAAGCGAAGCCCTGAAGCCGGGTCATACTCTCTTTCAAAGGCCTCGGGATATTTCTCCCTCCAGTTCTGCATTTGCTTCATGTCCAATCTCTCCACCTCAACAAGATACCCGCTTGTAGCCTGCCCGGCACAATTCTTAGAGGTTGTACCTCCAGGAGCTATAAGGTTAATGGCACCACCTCGGTCAACCTCCCCCGGTATTATCCAGTCGCACCTTGCGCCATGGTCCATGTAGGCGACTCCGGGCATAAGTCTCTCGGTAACATAGGCACCGCCCAGAACGATACCCCTCTCATTATAGACCTTTACTATGTCCCCATGCTTAATGTCCCTCTTGGCAGCTTCCTGTGGATTTAACCATAGAGGCTCATACATGTATCCGTCATAGCCCCTGACCTTGCAGGTTGCGGCTTCCCTCGTCCAAGATATATCGTCACACTGGGCATGCAATCGCCACCTTGGATGGTTGGAAATCATAAGCAGCGGGTATCTCTTCGCCCTCGCACTGGACAGCCTTTCATCATGAGTTTCTCCCTTTTCAATCCATTGCGGTATTGGCGGTCTCTCAACATCGCGGGGGAAGTTCTGGGCCAATCGCTCCGAATAGAACTCCAGCTTGCCCGAAGGTGTCTCCAGCGGGTTGGCATCGGGCTTTTCATAAAACTTGAACAGGCCAGCCGGATCGTTTTCCCAGTCCGGTGCCGTCGGGACAACGTAGTATTCTTTTTCCTTAAGCTTCTCCCAGCTTACTAATCCTTGAACTCTAGAATTCTCATAGCCGTATTTCATCCACTCCTCGACAGTCCTGCCTTTTGTGTACTGCTCATACAATCCCAGCTTCCTGGCTACCTCACATACTATCTCGTAATCGCTCTTTGACTCACCTACAGGCTCGATGCTTTTCCCTTCGAGGAAGATACTGAAAAATTGGCTATCACGGTCTATTCCAAAATCCTCTTCCTCCAGTTTGGTGTTTACCGGCAGAATGATATCAGCAAGCAACGTATCGTTCTCGAGCCACTGGTGCTGGACGACAACACACTCTATCTTGGGACTCCGGAAGGCTTCTATTGTCTCATTACCGCAGTTCCAGCACGTGGTCCGGCATGGAGTGTCACTCCAAATCATATGAATTTCCGTGCCACCCTCCTCTCTGGGAATGGGGTAGGAGTATTCCTTAAACTGATCTTCCGTCGGGCATATCTGTGCCGAGCTTCCGTACCAGTTAATGGGCTCGTCACTGAGAATAGCCCTCTGGATTAGTGTCTTGGGCAGAACCTGTGGTGGTGGAGGGAAGAACCACCCATAGTAGGAGCCCTGCCTGGCCGGGGTCTCGGTTGGCATTGCCATGGCTCGCGGGAATCCCTTCCACCAGCTTTGCTGATGGACTCCCGGTTTACCCAGGCCCTGCATCCCCAGCAGTATGACTTCCAATCTGGCCGGCTCACTTGAATACGGTCCGCGGATATAGGAACCACCGAAAGAATGTATGTAAGACGTTGTTTTAGCGGCGAATTCTCGGGCCAGAGCCTTAATGGTCCATTCCGGAACACCGCATTTGATAGACGCCCATTCGGGTGTCTTGGGTATTCCATCTTCCTTACCCAGAATATAGGCTTCCACTTTGTCAAAGCCTACCGTATGGGTTGCCACGTATTCCTTATCGTAGGTTCCCTCGGTTATCCACATATAGATTATCGCCAGCTGCAGTGCGACGTCCGTGTTGGGCAGTACCGGTATCCACTTATCGGCATGAACGGCCGCCCCATAGTTCAGGTCAGGACAGATGTATACCTGCTTTATTCCGATTTCTTTCCAGAAATAGCACAGCTGGCTTGGTAGCCCTGCCAGATAGAAGTAGGGGGTGGTTTCGGGGTCGCATCCCCAGAATAACAGCATTTCAGCATTTTCCGACATATCTTTAACGATGTTAGTTTGAGGGTTCATAAGACCCACGGTACTGTCCATGCCCCAGACATGTTTTGCCCCCCAGTACCATCCCTCCCAGCTATCCGGACTTCTTTGCTGAAATGTACAGCCCCCCAGAAGCTTCATCAATTCATACTGGCATCCGTGAGCGGCGTGCACTATCTTCGACTCACCATGGCCATCGCCCTGGGCCAGTATAGAATACGACCCGTATTTTTCTATTGCTCTCTTTATCTCGCTGGCGATGATGTCGGTAGCTTCATTCCACGATATTCTCCTGAACTTACTCTTACCCCGGTTCTGTGGATTCCTTTCGCCATCAGGGTCCCAGTCAACCCTCTTTAAGGGATATTTGATTCTGTTAGGAGAGTAAACACGTTTTTTATAGGCCAGGTTAAATGGGGGCTGCGAGATTTTCATAGATGCTTCGAAGACCTTACCCCGCACCTTAATTTTCCAGGGATTAAACTCCTTCTCATCATATTTCCAGTCGAGGCGCAATGGCCTGATTCTGACTATTTTTCCCTCTCTTACATCAATAGCAGCGGGAAGTGCCCCATGGCCACCGAGGGCAAGTCCCTTTATATAAGTTTCCTCTGACTTTTCCGGAGCCGACTTTTTTGAAGGCGTAACTTTACGACTAGCTTTCAATTTCTCTCCTTCGCTAGAAAATTTCTATCACTCGCCCTTTAGCTGATGTTCCTGTAATAGGATTTATAGTAACTACCTGAGCATATTCGGAACCACACTAAAGCCGGTCAATATCTAAAATCAGTTGCACAGGTTGTAACATAAGTTCTTATGTCCCTTACTGGTTGGTTGCTATAGCTTACTGTTAATACCAGCCGAAGTCATTGACCGCCTGTGTCATTGCCATCACATTTTCCACAGGCGCCATCGGCGGCAATTCACAACCGGGCGAAAATATGAAGCCGCCAGGGCACATTTTACCCTTTTCGATGACATTTCTGGAGGCTTCGTACACCTCCCGGGGTGTTTGTGTCTGGATAATGGCCGGTTCTATATTACCCAGAATTATACTATCAGGGAAATAATTTATCACTGTTTCAAATTCAATCTCATGACCAATGCTGATGAGTCCTGGGTCGCCAAAGGATATCTGCGACCAGTAAGGGAGGTTCAGGTTCTGTTCACCACAAATATGAATGCAGGTATGTTTGTAGCCCATGGCCAGCACACTCTCGAATACTTTCTTGAGATAAGGGAGAGCGTATTCCTTGAAGTGCCCGAGTGAAATTATCGTATTTGATGCTGAAGGCTCTCCACCCGCCGGCAATACCCCTTCGATACCGAAGGTATCCCTGAGATACCGGGCTCGCTCGATTAAATAATCGGAAGCCAGTTCCAGCAGCCTGCGGGCAACCTCTGGCTTCCTGATTAACCACCTGCTGAACTTATCGATACCGGCAATATTAGCCGCGACGTTAAAGACTCCCTCTATATGATTGGTAACGTTCCATGGCTCATTATCAAGCCTCTCCTTACAGGACAACCTGAAGAATTCCATGGCAATGGGAGTAATACCTGCCTTCTTAACATCCGGTGGTTTCAGGTTCCACACATCTTCCTCTGTCTCCACGGCACGCCGGCTAATCGTCGGTGCTTGGGCAAATTCACCGCTGGGCCAGTTAATCTCACCCCCAAACTCCCAGCCGCCAAAACCGGCATAGCCCAGCATCGGCGCGAAGACCCAGCCGAAGTCCTGGCAGGTCTTGCGCTGTGCCGCGAGGGATACTTCCGGTTTGTTGTAGGCGTCAGCAATGGATGCCTTGGTATATACCATGGAAAAACCGGCAGCAGCAAAGGGAAACAGTGGAACACGATCCGGCTTCTCACGCCTTAGCAGCGCTTCTACCCTTTCTCTATCTGTCATAGTGGCTGCTCGTTTTTCCATTATTATCGCCCTTAAATACGCATTTTTTGTCTATTACTATGTTAAATTATTACTGGGTGTATATTTTTCCCCTTTTGCCAGTCAAGTCTAATACGCAGACCATCTATTGGTCAACACACGGGTCAGGGAGATTGTCCGGCGATTCCACAGGATAATCCGGCTAGTATGATATTAACAATGACGCCTCTTACTTTGACAAGCGCTGAGTCCCAAATTATAATTGCCATTAAAAACAACGGGAAAGTCCGTACCCGGACTATACACCGTATTTCTAAAAATTATCCAGGCATGGGGCGAATTTCTCTTATGTATCATCAGTGTCAGATGAAGCGCGCATACTACCAGGATCAATCGGCCTTAACATGAGTTTGATAATTTACCAGGCATATAACAAGGAGGATAAAAGAGGTAGCTGGTAAAGGTGGTGGTTTTATACTAACAGGTGGCGCATTTATAGACCAGGGTAATGTGGATAACATGCGTGTTATAATGAAAGCCGTCAAAGAGTACGGTATATACGACAGAAGCCGCTTAACAACTATTGTTCCATTCTTAATTTTCCGGGAAAAGTCCATGCCCAAATTTATAGCACGAATTTTTCTCCGTATTTAAATGATTCTAAAGAGGACAAAATGTTTACACAAGGATTATCGCAGTTCATCCGCAAAACTAACTACTCAGACCTACCCGAAGGAGTAGTGAAAGCGGCTAAATTAGCCATACTTGATTTTATCGGAGTTGGGATGGCTGGTAGTCAAGAGCCATCCGGCAAGATAATCTGCGAGATGGTCAAGGAAAACCGGTCGATCCCTGAAGCTACGGTCATCGGCGGTAGGTATAAAGCTAGTTGTTCTCTGGCTGCTCTGGCTAATGGCACTAGCGGACATGTCCTCGACTATGACGACTGTCTTGACTTTCCCAACGTCGGGTTGGGGCACCCTACCACAGGAATCTTACCGGCAGCACTGGCGGTTAGCGAGAAACTTCACACCGCAGGCAGAGATTTGATCACGGCTTATTGCTTGGGTATCGAAGCCTATGCGAAAACGGGATTGCTGATAAAAGAGAGCTTCCAGGCAAACAAGGGTTGGGAGTGGACGGGAGTACTGGGTATTATGGGGGCGACAGCGGCAGTTTCAAAACTGCTGAAACTGGATGAGTACCAGACCATGATGGGCTTTGGCATCGCCACATCACTATCCAGTGGCCTTATTCGAAATTTCGGCACTATGGCTGGGCATTTGCACGCTGGTAATGCCGCTAGAAATGCGGTAGAATCAGGCTTCCTGGCCAGAAGAGGATTTACCGCCTGTGATGGTATCATCGAAGTGCCTTCCGGCTTCTATAATACTTACACCGGCAATTCGAATCCGGTCCCACAGGAGGCGATACAAGAGAATCTTCAAGCTTTGGGCAATCCATGGAATATCATTGAGCCCGGGTTGATGTTTAAGGCATTCCCATGCGCACACATCAGTCATTTTGGCGTAGATGCCGCATTGCAGCTCAGACAGAAACACTCGATTGATTGGCGGCAGATAGCGGAAATAGAATTTCGCATTCCTCCTATCATACAACGCGCAATATCCTATCGTGAGCCGCGGACGGGCGTAGAAGGAAAGTTTAGCCCGGGATACTGCCTGTGCAGGGCATTGGTAAATGGCAGGATAAAAATAAGCGATTTCACTGATAATAACGTTAAAGACCCAACCACCAAGCAATTAATGAGCAAGATAAAGTGGGTTGTTATGGAGCAAAAACCTCTAGTGGGGCCTTTCGGTTTTCAGGAGGTTATTTTGAAACTGAACGATGGTAATATCTATAGCTGCAGGGTGGATCACCCCCGGGGCGAGCCACAGAATCCTCTTACCAACGAAGAATTCGAAACCAAATACAGGGACTGTGCTCTCCATGCTCATTATGACGAGGAAACAGCTTCGCAGATTAAAAAACTGATAATGAACTTGGAAAATATAGAAGATGTTTCACAGCTTACTTCACTGATCAGTAAATAGAATGTTTAGCAATATGATAAAAGGACCTCACATTTACCAATCTGGGTGTTGGTGACCTTCAAGCCTAGAGAAAAAGGAACCTTTTTTGTTTAATGAAGAAGGAATTTACTAAAATAAAATTATCGGGATAAATACATGGGTTTAGCCCGGAGTAATCTACCAGGTTATTCTGCCATGGTCAAGGTTGCGACACAATATTAGCAGTAATATTCCGTTCACTCTAGCTTTGAGAAAGTAAAATTCACGATAGTGTTGGACGTGGAGATGGGGGGAGAGTCGAACTCTACCTGAAACAAAGCTATTGTTTTTTGTCTGAGTTATTTTCTTCACTTCCCCCTATTATGATATAAAGTTTGTCATCGTTTTCGGGGGGCAGGTCAATAGGTCTACATTCTAATTATTTCTCTTGTTTTCTTACCATCCGGCCATGAGCCATAAAAGTCCATCGCCTCTTCGGTGGGACGGAGTTGTGACCATTCCTTTTCAAACTCTACCCAGCTCAGGCCCCGGGCTTTTCTGTCTTCTCTCTCCTTCTGACGCAGCTCATTGGTTCTATCGTAATCCACTTCTAAAGTCTCGTGATTATAGGCTACCTGATAGACTTTCTCCGCCGTTCGATGAGAGATAATCTCATTCCTCACATCATCCATGACCATCTCCGGATCTCTCTCCAATACGTCACCATACCCGCCGCCTCCCCCATTGCTGACAGACCATAGGTCTCCGTTTGCTGTTAAATGCATTTCCTTAACCATACTGCCTATATCGTACTCACCCTTGATAGTTCTTTCAGAAATCAGTTCCATGACATCAGATGGCAGGTCCCTATCTCCCCTCTTCATTTTCTCCCAGAGATTGGTATGGTGTACTTCAACACCCGGCAGTGTTGCCGGAGGATAGCCGCCAAACAGCCCGATGCAATTACGAATCTTACTCCCCTTAACATTGGAAGCAAAAAGAGCCCGGTCTACATAATTGATAACATGAACGATTTCGGTGCCCGAGCCGCCGCGGTATTTACCGAAGCCACAGCTGTCTTTATGAAACTTGGCCAGCAGATTGAAGATTTGGAACTCGGTCTCGATATCCTCTATATCCGGTACTCTCCCCGAGTAACAGTGGGAGAAGCCGAAGGCATCAACGCCATCCATGTCCGACCTGGCACCATGCCCCTCTGTGTTCATAGCAAGGGCAATCAAATCAGCAACAAGGACGCCCCACTGGTTCTCCCCCGACAATACGACGCCGGTGCCGGTATTGCTAATAGGGGCAGCCACAAGTTCCTGCTGAGGACTATCAAACATCAGCTTACTCATACAAACGGCACCCAGGGTCATGGCACCGTGGCAGGCTGGAGCGCAATGGCTCTGGGCGGCTTCCGGGTGGGGATTAAACATACAGCCCTCGGGGACTATCCATTCCATCGGGGCAAATACTCCGGCCGAGACCGGCAGGTCATGAAAAGAATAGGCCATTAGATGAAGTGCGATATTGGCCGCCAGGGAGTGCGGCATACTGTGTTGCGAGCAGTCATTCTCGGGTGACGTGCCGGTGAAGTCCCATATTAACCTGTCTCCCTTTTTATGCAGCGTAAGAAAGTTGCGCACCAGCTTTTGCTGGGTACCGACCATATCCATGAAGTTTACCGCCCTGTAAGTGCCGTCATTCCATTCCCTGATTCTTCGCCGGGTACCCTCTTCCGCTTCTATCACTATCCGGCGAAATAGCCCCTTAACGAAGTCGTTACCCTTCTCCTGGGCCAGGGATACAACCCTCTCCCGCAGGCGGTCGGCAGCGCTCAACCTGGCCTTCATGTCAACTGCCTGCATGCGGGGTGCCCGGGATATTAAGTTGACACACATTTCCACCAGGTCTTCACGGAACCGGAAGTTCTCCCCTATCTTGATGGGTGAGAGCAGCATGCCCTCATCATGCCTCGTTTTAGCGTTAAATGGAGCACCACCTGGCACCGTTGCCCCGGTCTCCGGCTCATGCACCGCTGCGTTCGTCCAGCCAATAAGCTCATCATCATTAAACACTGGCATTACCAGGATCTGGTCGCAATTATGTATTCCCCCGTAAAGTGGATCGGAAGCGTAAAAGATATCGCCATCTTTAACGCCTACCGTTGGTTCGTTAACCCAAGTCTCAGCCACGAACTTTATCGGGAGTTGGCCGACCACAGCGTGAAGATAGGTGCCACACCATGCGGTTACCATGTCTCCCTTTGGAGTATAAATTCCGGTAACCAGGTCTCCGGAACGGAGCATACTGGTCACACCTAACTTAATAAACACCTCCTTGGATTCGAGGAGAAAGTTGTTCAGCTTCTCGGTATAAATCTCATAATCGCCTGGTTGAAGCAATTTCATGCATTCCAGTTCGTCATCTGTGGGTGGACTCGGTTTTATCCATTCAAGCAACTTCTGTGTATCTGGCCTCATATCATCGTTCCTTTATAGCATCTGCGAATTTAAAAAATTATATTACATCTGCAGATAGCTTCGCAATAAGTATAATTTGAGCTACTTGCATGTCATTTCTCCCCAATAGAAGTTGTCAGTATGACCAACAGCGATTTTTTCGCTCTTTCCCTCGGTCATGCAACAGATAAGAAAATTCTCGATTAGAGCGTCCAGCGAAGGTAAACTAGTTGACATAATTTCCCTCCTTTTCCCGAATAATGCGCAACGGATTCGCCTGCAAAAATGACGAATCAGGTGCTCAAAAGAGCTGTATTTTGGAGGGATTTTTCAGAAAACCGGGGAAATTAGCTTCAAAATCGGGGGGAAATAGGCCGTGCAGGTCTCGAACCTGCGACACCCTGATTAAAAGTCAGGTGCTCTACCAACTGAGCTAACGGCCCGCGATAACCTCGCTCCAGCTTCTAATTCTAGCAAATCAATATCAC
>Ga0209427_10003919_pt1 | contig 17333 bp, 16 predicted proteins | sample DeeMarSWOR136_30_FD_187465 | JGI IMG/M metagenome (GOLD analysis project Ga0209427, IMG submission 187465) | Marine sediment microbial communities from White Oak River estuary, North Carolina - WOR-1-36_30 (SPAdes) (version 2) | ecosystem: Environmental > Aquatic > Marine > Intertidal zone >...
CCGATTTGGGAGATAATCGGTGAAGATGAGGAGAGGGCATTTTCAAAATCTGTTCAATCAGTCCGTGGTCTATGGCCTGGGGAGGCTTGTCGGTCAGGCTGCTGGTTTTCTCCTGATACCGATATACACGAGATCGCTCTCGACGGAAAATTATGGAGTCTTTGCCCTTTTGACCATGGCTGTTTCGGTCTTGAGCATTGTACTCGGCATGGGGGTGGGCTCGGCCTTTTTCAAGTACTACTTCAGCTCCCCAGATGAGGAAACGAAAGGCAGTGTCATAGATTCAGCCTTTTTTCTGCTGTTTATGGGTTCATCAGCAGCCGTGTTAATCTTATTGCCTCTGAGTCCCCAGCTCTCTCAGCTTTTATTTGGCTCAACAAATTTTGCACAGCATTTGAAGTATCTGGCCTGGACGGCTCTCTTAAACACTTTGAGCATCATCCCACTAGGCCTTTTAAGGGCCAAAGAGCAGTCCTTGCGATATTCAGCCATCACTCTGACCAAGTTCATCTTTATGTTGGGTCTAAACATCCTCTTTGTGGTTGTTTTGCGCAAGGGCGTCATCGGTATTCTTCAGGCAAACCTTTTATCAGCCACAGCCATGTTCCTTATCTTGATAGTCCCCCTTTGTAGGAGCTGGCGGGCACGTCTGTCATGGGTGCATATCAAAACGTTGCTGGCTTTCGGCGCGCCCTTGATGCCCACCCAAATTGCCTCATGGGTGCTGACTCTTTCCGACAGATACTTACTAAAATATTTGACAAACCTAGAGGAAGTCGGAGTGTACACCCTAGGGTATAACCTCGGTTTTGCGGTTAACCTCCTTATCATATGGCCTTTTAGCGTTGCATGGGGGCCTTTTATGTATAAAGTCGCTGGTGAACAAAATGCATCCCAGGTCTATGCCCGTACCCTCACCTACATCGGCCTGGCCTCCGGATCTATCTCTCTGATCCTCTCGTTATTTGCGCCTGTTTTGGTAAGTTTGGTTTCGCCATCGGCCTATTTTAATGCCCACAAAATCATTCCTTTCGTGGCATTCTCCTATGCCTTTTATGGAATGTACTTCGTTTTTACCGCCGGTCTGAATATCACCAAAAGGACGTATTATTTCCCCTTTATCGTTGGCTTCGCGGCGGCTGTGAACATAGTCTTGAACTTGGTTTTCATCCCCTATTATGGGATGATGGCTGCAGCTTGGTCAACCTTCGTCTCGTATCTGTTACTGGCATTTCTTACCTATGCGTGCTCTCAGAAATTTTTTCGGGTGCCATACGAGTATACCAGATTAGCGAAATTAGTCATGGCACTGCTTCTTGTTCTGGTCATCGGTCAGGTGACAAAAAACTCTGCTGGTTTTCTGGGATTCGTTCTCAGAACGATGCTTATTTTGATGTTTCCCATCCTTCTCTACATCCTGAGGTTCTTCCGACAGGAGGAAATAGCCAAGATATCAACTCTCTTAAGGCTGCGCTCAGCGACTCAGGATATGGTTGGTTAAACGCAGGGGTTTAATGCAGGAGATGTCACGTTCTCAAAAGCTAGAGACAAGTCTAAATTTATTATGTACTTGGGTTGAGGAAAACGGATGGGCAGGCTACGATCCTTACGACATCAAAGGAGTGCCCGCGTTGATGTGGATGCAAAAATACAGGCTGCTTCGCAAGGGACTCAATGTCTTGGTGGAGTCTTATCCCCATAAATTCAGAAAAATTTTTCGGATCCGACCTGCCGTGAATCCCAAAGCTATGGCTCTTTTTGCTATGGCCTATTTAAACTTATTTCGGTTTGAGCCTCGAGAAACGTACCTTGGGGAAGCAAGGGAATGTCTGACTTGGCTAATGGAAAATAGCTGCAGTGGTTACTCCGGGCCTTGTTGGGGCTACCCCTTTGATTGGCAGTCGGAGATTCTCATTCCTCGAGGGACGCCTTGTGGAGTTGTGACTTCTTTTGCCGTGAGAGCTTTTCTCGATGCTCATCGGGTTTTGGGCGCACAGGAATACCTCGACGTTGCCAAGGGTTGTTGTGAGTTCTTGATCAAAGATCTCAATTGGGATGAGATGACACCCGAAAGTGGTTGCTTTAGTTATACTCCTATGGATTTTTTCCATGTGCACAACGCCAATCTGTGGACGGCCGCCGCCGTATCCAGAGTGGGTGCTCTGACCTCCAACAGGACCTATTTGGACAGGGCACGCCAGGCTTTGAAATACACTTTGGACGGACAAAATCTTGATGGTTCATGGACCTATCGGGGATTGCCCGATGCCAACCTCGGCGTCGTCGACAACTACCACAACGGATTTGTATTAAGAGCTCTTTTAGACATCTACCAGATTGATCCCAAACCTGAGATATTGGCCGCTCTCAGAAAGGGCATTCACTTTTACAGAGAATCGCTGCTTGTCGGGGATCAGATTCCCAAGCACACCGCCAAAAGGCTCTATCCCGTTGACATCCACAGTTGTGCGGAGGCCATTCTGTGTTGTTCAGCTCTCAGTGAGATTTTCCCAGAGCTTTTGCATGTGGCCGGCGGAGTAACTGCCTGGACTGTGGAGAAGATGCAGGACCCTACGGGTTTTTTTTACTACCGAAAGTATCACATGTACACTTCGAAGATAGGTTTTATACGTTGGGGCCAAGCCTGGATGATGTTGGCCTTGTCGGAGTATCTACTGAGAGCCCATGTTAAGGTGGCTTCGGGCTGCGAACAGCCTGAAAAGTATTGAACATATTTTCGGTTGTGGGTTAAAATTGCTATCAAAAGCCCTGTTGTCAGGGCCTAAGCAGACCAGCGGTTCTGGGACCGCATCATCTCAGAGCCTCGAGCCATGTGAACGCTCTGAAAAGAAAACTTCACGGATGTAGCCATGAAAATTTGTATGTTGTCCTCAGGACATTATCCGCTTGAGGCTCGGATCTTTCACAGAGAAGCCCTGTCACTGCGAAAGGTATACCAAGAGATTACTATTGTGGCGCCGTATCACAAAGAAGACGAAGTTACAGCGGGGATTCGAATAGTGGGTTTAAAAGCGAGACGCCGCTGGTGGAACAGGCTTAAACCTTTGATCCAGATGTACAAACAAGGTCTGCGTATAGGTGCCGACGTGTATCATTGTCACGAGGCTGACTCGCTTCTGGTGGGTTATCTGATTAAAAAACGGCTGGGTTGCAAACTGATCTACGACAGCCATGAACTGCACTCAGTTCAGTTCCCGCAGCATTTTCCTGGGCTTGTGCGCAAATTAGTGGGATTTCTAGTGAGGCGATATGAAAAGTGGCTCCTGAGCAGCGTCGATTACGTGATTACTGTCAACCAAATCATCCGAAGCTATTTTTTGCTTTTAAATCCATTTGTGCCGGTTGAAATTTTATATAACTGTCCTCCTCTGAGTGTTTTTGAAAAAAGGAAGCAATGCGGTGAACGATGTGTTCTCTGCCACGAAGGCCTTATTAATTTTGATAGGGGTCTTCAAGACATGATTCAACTCCTGGTCGCATTACGACCCCGCTATCCTGGCATTAAATTGCTCATCATAGGCGATGTCCAAGGTCCGGTAGGGGACTGGCTGACTTCGCAGATCTCGAACTTCCACCTGGAAGACCACATCGAAATAACAGGTTGGCTTCCCTATGAACAGGTTGGAAAGGCGATTCAGCGAGCTCAAATCGGATTGATCTTCTTCCGCCCCCTGCCCAATAACATGCTGGCGGGACCTCCTAACAAGCTCTTTAATTATATGAGATACGCCTTGCCTGTGGTGGCCTCCGACTTCCCCGAAATCAGAAGAATCATCCAGGAAAGCAATTGCGGCGTCTTGGTGCATCCCCAAGACGATCAGGGATTCATCGATGCGATCGATCGTTTGCTGCAAAGCCCAGAAGAGGCCACTCAAATGGGTGAGAGGGGGCAAAGAGCAGTACTCGACACGTACAATTGGGAGAAGATGGAACAGAGGCTTCTGGGAGTGTATCAGAAGCTGGTACCATAGGTTTCCGGTGATTGAAGGCATCCTGAACTTAGACTACGCTTCCCGCTTGCGTCCACAAGGAGGAGCCCTTTCTGAAAAGGTCTCGGCGACTAAGGTATTGTTATTCTGGGAGAAGATATTTTTAGCCTTGCGCCACCGAAAAATGTTTTTTTATATTTGGTTGACGGAAATTCACAATTCTGTGAGGATGAGAATCCTTGAAATTTATGTCTTTGTTGAAAACAGCACTTTTGTACGCATGCTTTGCCGGTTTGGCTATGGGCTATGGGAGCATCGGCTGTGTTGAAAATGAAGTCGGTGGCGCACTGTGGGGTCCAGAGGTGGCGCATTTCGATTCCGTGGATGTACAGGGAAAGAAAGGCGAATGGTATAAGGATGACTATGCCAATTACGATTGGGCAGAAAGTTATGCCATGCAAGCCTACATGGCCATTCTGAAGGCGACTGGCGATGAAAAGTATGCGATAAAACTGAACGATCATATTGGCACTGTCTTGGATCACAGAAACAGTGTATCGCGGGATAAATATGATATCGTGTTTGGGCAATTTACTCCAACCTGGGCTAAACTTAGCGGAAAGGGCGATAACGGGGTTGACAAACACTATTCCTGGTTGGTGTCAACGGGCATGTTAACCTATCCCATGGCAGATTTTGTTCGATTTATCACAGACAGACCAGAAATTGAGTTTTCCGACACCACGGTGAACGATTATCTACAGGCCGTAGAGGAGGCCGTGGCCCTCTACGATGGAGACTGGATACAATATGATATGCCTGTATGGGAGGGGTACTATAAGCTCAGCGATGCCGCCGATTTCACTTATTTAAATGACGTCAGCGACCCTAAGCCGGGAAATCGTGCCGGGTACCCTTTGCCTCTCAACATGCAAAACGCTCTTGGAAGAACCTTGATAGTTCTCAGTCGGATAGGGATCATCGGTTCTGAAAGGCGAGCTGAATATGAAAATAAGGCCTCTCGCCTGGCCAGATTCCTGAAAAATCGTCTGGAGTATCTTCCGGAGACGGACAGCTATCGGTTTGGCTATGCATATCATAGATATGGCCGGGAGGTAGATGGTCATTATCATTATGGTGAATATCATTATGGCGCCCCCATAGAGGATATCAACCATGCATCGCTTTCGGTGGATTTCGCCAGACTGTGTTTTGAAAACGCGATCAGAGATGCTGCCGGTCAACTCGTTTTCACAGAAAAGGACATGATAAGATTGGCTAATATTTTTACGAGAAAGATTTATTCGGGTAGATCAGAAGTTCGGCAGCATTTTTATAAGTATATCGACCGGGGGGAGGGCTCCAATTTTGAGAAGTATTATATCGACGCTGCGAATCATAATCCATATGTCTTGGATATCAGCAGTTGGTTGCCCTTTTGTCGATATGAACCTTTGATTTACACATTGGTAGAGAAAAAGTTTCATCACATCTGGGAACACCAAAAAAATAGAATACCGAATCCTCGATTCCTGTTGGGAATCGCCAACTTGGTAAAATATGCGTCTTCTCGTCCAAACTAATCTGGGCATAGAAAAAGGAGCTTCCCTTCAAAAACCCTTGCTCATTTGGGCGTTACGGCCAGTGTGATGTGACTGTTAGTTGCTTCAACATATGTCCGAGTAAGTGTCTGAATATGGGCTGCTGGCCTGGAGGTGGCTGATAATCGAAGTGAAGTCGACCGACCGTCCACGAAAGAATTTAGTTCAGATTCTCTTAGAAGAAGGAAAATCATTCACATCAAGATATGAGAAAGCTTACATGGCAAGCCGAGGGGAACTTTGTGCATTTATGTGATCACGACCCTGTTCAGACACTCAGGACGCGAATGGAGGCGACAGGTTCGTTGAAAGGCAAGCAGGGAACATTCTTTGGATCAGTTTCAGGTGCCTCTTCAAAGATGGACAAGAAGATGGAAAAAGTACAAGGTGGAGAAAAGGTCTCCATCGTGATCCCCATGAGGAACGAAGAGTCCTACATAAGAGAGTGCTTAAACTCTCTGGTACATCAGGATTATAACAAGGCTCTTTTGGATATAATTGTGATTGATGGAAAGTCTGAGGACAGCTCAAAGCAGATCGTTCAAGAGTTCGTTGACAAGTTCGATAACATCTCCCTCTATGAAAACGTCAAAAAGATCACGCCGGTTTCCCTCAATCTGGGAATTCAGAAAGCAACAGGAGAGATCATCATCGTTCTGGGCGCGCACAGCTATGTAGAAACGAACTTCGTTGCCAAGAATCTGGAATACCTCCAAAGAACTCGTGCTGATTGTGTCGGTGGGACGATACAAACCGTGGGAAAGAGTTTTCAGAGCAAAGCCATTTCACTGGCCATGAGCTCGCCTTTTGGGGTGGGAAATTCCCTGTTTCGATTCTCCAAAAGCCCATCGTATGTGGACACCGTGGCTTTTGGCGCATACAGACGCGAAGTGTTTGATAGAATCGGGATGTTTGATGAGACCTTGGTTCGTAATCAGGACTATGAGTTTAATCACAGGCTCGTCAGTAATGGCGGGAAGATCTATCTCACTCCGGATATCAAATCTTACTACTACGCGAGGGAATCCATTCCCAAACTGTTCAAGCAATACTATTCCTATGGCTGCTGGAAGGCAAAAGTTGTCAAAAAGCATGGGAGCGCATTTCGTTTCCGCTATCAAATTCCTCCCTTGTTTATTTTAACCCTATTTATAACGGGGATAGCCGGAATACGTTTTCCGATAGCTCGTTACGTCTTTTTGGGTGTTCTTGAGGCGTATGCCCTAGTCCTTATTCTTGTCAGTCTGAGAACGGCAATTGGCTCCCGGTTGAGATATTTGGTCACCTTGCCCTTCGCTTTTCTCTCTCTGCATTTTGGTTTCGGTATTGGTTTTATATACTGGAAAGTCAAACTTTGGTTCCGAAAAGGAACAGACTGATGGGGCTTTTTTATAAGAAAGATGGGAGGGACTACTTCAAAGATGGTCTCTGGTTCGAGAGGACAGCGAGCGCGATGCTGTGAATCTATTTTAACTAGATGTCATGTACGTTGAATAAGATCCCCTTGAGGCGAATTGCCCCCCTCTATGTGCTCAAGTCTCAGGTAAACACATGCATAAATTCCGCGAAAGAATTATCCTCCTGTTGGCTGACGTTGTCGCCCTGAACCTGGCGCTTTTCATGGCCTATTGGCTCAGGTTCCGCTCCCATCTAGCCCCTGCTGAGATCGACCTGTCGCCCACAAGCTACCTGGTTCCTGCCCTGTGGATTACTCTTTACTGGCTGGTCATATTTGGCTTCAGCGGGCTGTATAAGACCAGCTGGGACATCTCGCGTATCGACGAATCCATCGCCCTGTTCAAGGCCATCACCTTCGGGGTACTCGTGCTGGCGGTGGTTACCCTGGATATCTCCCAACCTTTTCCTCACTCCCGTCTGGTGGTGTTTGGCTACTGGCTAGCTCTTATGGTTCTCCTGAACGTCTTTCGACTTAGCGTGCGGGGCATGGAGAGGCATTTCCGGGCTCGGGGCTACGGTCGAAGGCGGGCGATCATCGTCGGGGCCGCGGAACGTGGGGAGCTTCTTTTGCGGGAGCTTATGGAGTATCCCGCCTTGGGCTACGATATTGTGGGGTTTGTGGACGACGATCCAGAAAAAGCAGACCGACCCATATTGGGGAAAATGGTCTTGGGTTTAAGCGCCGATCTTCCCCGCCTGATACGGGATCAGAGCATCGAAGAGGTGCTCATCGCCATCTCCTCCACCTCGCATCAGGCCATTTTGCGCATCATGAGCCTCTGCGTGGGCACCAGGGTGGCCTTCAAGATCGTCCCAGATCTCTACGATATCGTGAGCGGCCACAAAACCGGCCAGGTGTATGGATTCCCATTGATCAAACTCTTTCCGGAGCCCATGGACGCCGGCCAACGATTCTTGAAGCGACTTTTCGACATGGTCATCTCCTTTGTTATTCTCGTGGGTTTTCTTCCTCTGTGGATCCTGGTGGCTGTGTCCATTAAACTCACTTCCAGAGGACCCGTGCTGTTTCGACAGCGGCGAATCGGAAGGGGAGGAAAGAGATTCGTCCTATACAAGTTTCGCTCCATGATTGAAGATGCTGAAAAGGACACCGGCCCAGTGTGGGCGCAGAAGAATGATCGACGGGTGACGAAGGTCGGCCGTGTGCTCCGGCGAATGAGGCTTGATGAGATCCCCCAGTTGATCAACGTCTTGAAAGGTGAGATGAGCCTCGTGGGGCCTCGCCCCGAAAGACCCTATTTCGTAGAGAAGCTAGCCCAAGAGATCCCGTTATATTCCCGGAGGCTAAATGTAAAACCAGGACTCACCGGCTGGGCTCAGATCAAACACAACTACGATGCCTCATTGGATGACGTCCGCGAAAAGGTGAGGTACGATCTCTACTACATCGAGAATATGTCTCTGTCTTTAGATTTGAAGATCCTGACTCGGACAATTTTGGTAACGCTCACCGGTTCAGGAGCTCGTTGATTCGTAGACTCAATCGACCATGGCCTCTTGGGATGGCCGAGCCTCCACAGGCCGGCCCTTTTTTCTTGTAGTCCGTTAACTCCGCTTGACATTTGAGGAGTTCTTTGGTATTTTATCGTGCGAGCAGAAAAAAGGAAGGAACGCTCCATGCTGGATGTGAAATTTCTTCGTCAAAATGTCGAGCTCACCAGGAAAGCCATAGAAAATAAAGGCGAAACGGTTGACCTAGATCAATTTTTAAATCTTGACCAGGAATATCGAGATCTGCTGGTGCGCGTGGATCGTCTCAAACACGAGCGGAATGTGGTTTCTAAGCAAATAGGGACTCTGCGGGGTCAGGGACACAAGGCCGACGAGCAGATGGCCCAAATGAGGCGGGTTTCCCAGCAGATAAAAGATTTGGATGCGCGACGCAAAGTCCTGGAAGACGAAATTCACAACATGGCCATGACCATCCCCAATATTCCCCATCCTTCGGTGCCCGTTGGTCGAGACGATGGGGATAATGTGGAGATCAAACGTTGGGGAGAACCGCCCCAGTTCGATTTTCAACCTCTTCCCCACTGGGAAATCGGAGAACGACTGGGCATATTGAACTTCAAGGCCTCCTCCAAAATCAGTGGATCGGGCTTCATCGTCTTCACAGGGCAAGGAGCACTTCTGGAAAGGGCTCTGATCGCCTTTATGCTGGAGCTGCACAGCAGGCAACACGGTTATCGGGAGGTGTCGCCGCCCTTCTTGGCAAATCGAGATTGCATGGAAGGGACCGGGCAGCTTCCCAAGCTCAGAGAGGACATGTACCTCTGCGAACAAGACGACCTTTTCCTGATTCCTACGGCTGAGGTACCCTTGACCAACCTCCATCGAGAGGAAATCCTCCGGGGTGAGGACCTTCCTCGCAACTACGTGGCATATACGGCTTGTTTTCGCCGAGAAGCTGGATCCTACGGGAAGGAAACCAGGGGCATCACAAGAGTTCATCAGTTCGACAAGGTGGAGCTGGTCAAGTTCGTTCGACCAGAGCGATCCTACGAAGAGCTGGAAATGCTTCTCAGCCATGCGGAGAAAGTCTTGCAGCTATTGAAATTGCCGTATCGTGTACGGATTTTATGTACCGGCGATCTCAGCTTTGCCGCGGCCAAGTGTTATGACATAGAGGTTTGGGCCGCGGGGCAGGACAAGTTCCTGGAGGTTTCCTCCTGTAGCAACTACGAGGATTTTCAGGCTCGCCGCAGCGGAATTCGCTATCGGGAGAGCCCCAGAGCAAAAGTCCAATACGTTCACACCCTTAACGGCTCCGGAGTGGCCCTGCCTCGGACAGTCATCGCCATCCTGGAGAATTATCAGACCTCTACTGGACAGGTGGTGATCCCAGAAGCCCTTCGTCCTTACATGGGTGGTCTGGAGAGGATTGAGTGAGCATGGCAGCTCATAGGCGCAAAGGGACCATACCCCATCAGGCCTATAAGCTTTCATGGTTTTTTAAGGGGCTTCTCTTTTTGGGCGGGATGGGCCTCATTTTTCTTTTTCTATTGTACACCCAGAGTTTGATGGGAAAGCTCAAGGAGAACGCCACCAACGTTTCGCATGCCTACGCCAAACTTTTAGCTGTGGCTACCTATCCAACCACGGTGGGACCCGAGCTTAGCGTCATATTCGAAGAGGTGATTCGAAAGACAGATTTTCCCATCATTTTGACGGATGTTGAGGGAAATCCCAGGGTGTGGAAGCAGGTGTCCGTTCCGTGGGATGACGATAGCCCCGAGGCTCGAGCCGAACTTCTCAAACTGGTGCAAAAAATGGATCGTCAAAATCGGCCTATTCCCTTATTAACCGAGTCTGAGGATGAAATTCTCGGGTACCTGCACTATGGCGAATCCCAGCTGGTGAAGCAGCTGAGCTGGTTGCCCTACGTGGAAGTAGCGGTTGCCATTTGCTTTGTGCTTATTGGCGTCTATGGTTTTCGGAATATCAAAAAGAGCGAGCAGCGGTATATCTGGGTGGGGATGGCCAAGGAAACAGCGCATCAATTTGGCACTCCGTTGTCCTCTCTCATGGGCTGGCTGGAGTTGATGAAGGATCAGACCGAAAAGAATCAGCAGAAATTGAGTGCTGAGGATTATGAGAAATTTGACTCCATGGTAGGCGAGATGAAGAACGAGGTGCAAAGGTTAAGCAAGATCGCCTCTCGCTTCGGTCAGATCGGTTCTGTGCCTGAGCTTAAGAGAACAGACATTCTTCCGGTCTTGACCAGTACCGTCGACTACATTCGCCGACGTCTGCCCAGAGTGGGGAAGGAAGTCAAGATTTACGAGACTTATGATAGGCTTCCCTTAACGGCCGTCAATAAAGATCTTTTGGCTTGGGTTGTGGAGAACCTGATCAAGAATTCTTTGGACGCCATCACGGGTCGTCACGGCATCATCGAGATTATGGCTAAGGCAGACCGGTCGGGCAAATACGTCAATATCGTGATCAAGGATGACGGCCGGGGTATCAGCCCCAAGGAGCAGAGGAAGCTCTTCCTCCCGGGATACACCACCAAGAAACGAGGTTGGGGATTGGGACTTACCCTAGCCAAGAGGATCATAGAGGAGTACCACAAGGGCAAATTATACCTGGCCGAAAGCAAACCCAAACGGGGTTCGACTTTCATTATCTCATTGCCCGTAGCCTAGTGAGGAGTGGCCCTTCATGGAGGAGAAAAAGAAACTTCTTTGGGTCGATGACGAGATCGATCAGCTGAAATCTCATATTATCTTCCTGGAGGATAGAGGCTATACTGTGGTGCCCGTCTCTAACGGAGACGACGCCATCTCCATGATTCAGAAGGATCGGTTCGACATCGTCTTGTTAGACGAGATGATGCCTGGCAGGGATGGCCTGTCCACTTTGGAGGGGATTAAAGGGATTGAGCCTAACATTCCAGTGGTGATGGTCACGAAGAGCGAGGAGGAAAGGTTGATGGATGAGGCCATCGGGCGTCGGATCGATGATTACCTCACCAAACCGGTTAATCCCAGCCAGATATTATCCGCCTGTAAGAGGATTCTGGACGCTCGGAAGATTCAAGGACAGCAGCTGGCCAAGGATTATGTCTCGGAATTCAACAAGCTGAAAACGCAACTGGCCATCGGCCAAATGGGCTGGCAGGAGTGGATTGATGTACACCAGAACCTTTCCCGGTGGGATCTGCTTTTAGACCGATTTCCCGACGTGGGCTTGAGGCAGACCCATGAAGATCAAAAGAGAGAGTATAATCACGCTTTCGCTAAGTTCGTTGAGGAGAACTATCCAAGCTGGCTCAGGGATGAGAACCCCCCAGTTCTCTCGGTGGATGTCTTTGCTGAGTACATTTACCCACTGCTACTGAGCAAGAAGCAGCTTTACTTCGTGGTTATCGACTGTATGCGCCTGGATCAATGGTTGGCCATTGAGACCATATTGGCCAACTATTACGACATCAGCAGGCACTATTATTATTCTATTCTGCCCACCGCCACCCCCTATTCGAGAAATGCTCTCTTCAGCGGGCTCTATCCCGGCGAGATCGCTCAGCGATATCCGGAGCTGTGGAAGCCAGGCACTGCCGACGATCAGAGCAAGAACAGGTATGAACGGCAACTTTTGGATCGCCAGCTCAAGAAGATGGGTTTGACGCTGAATCCTGAGCCTAAATATGTCAAGGTGTTGGATGTAGAGGAGGCAGCAAACGTCTACAAAAAACTCTCTTCCTATTTTGAGGGTCCCCTGACATCTCTGGTGTTCAACTTTTTAGATATTCTCGCTCATGGTCGGTCAGAGTCGGAGATTTTGCAAGAGATAGCCCCAGATGAGTCGGCTTTTCGGTCTCTGATGCGGTCTTGGTTTTTGCACTCTTACCTATTTGAGATCCTGAAGGCCCTCTCCCAGCGGGACGTGGTTGTGGCGGTAACCACCGATCACGGGAGCGTGTTATGCACCAGGGGAACCAAGGCCTTCGGCAAGAAAGACACTTCCACAAACCTGCGATACAAGTATGGGAACAACCTTCGATGCGATACCAAGCAGTCCCTGCTCATCAGAAAGCCGAAGGAGTTCAAACTTCCCGCCTACAGTTTCAACACCACCTATATCATCGCCAAAGAGGATTATTACTTCGTTTACCCCACCAAGTTTCACGAGTATCAGCGTCAATACAAGAATAGCTTTCAGCATGGGGGCGTCTCACTAGAGGAGATGATCCTCCCGGTGGCAGTCATGAGGCCCAGGTAGATGAGCTCGTCGATCCCTCCTGAGGTGGAGACCGACAGTGCCGAGGAGACCAGAAGATTTGGTGAGAAGCTCGGACACCAGTTGGGCCCCGGCGATGTGGTGGCTCTCTTTGGCGATCTGGGCAGCGGCAAGACGTGTCTGATCCAGGGTGTTTGTCGTGGTCTTGGGGTGCCAGGAGTCGTCAACAGTCCCAGCTATACGATCATCAACGAATATATGGGTCGATGTCCCGTATATCACCTGGACTTTTATCGCTTGCATGGACGAGAGGATCTCCTAGCTCTGGGCTACGAGGAGTATTTCTACGGAGAGGGAGTTTGCCTCATCGAATGGGCCGAAAAGGCCGCTGATCTATTACCCCCCCAGCGGGTTGAGGTATCCTTAAAAAGAGGGATTGGTACGAGGAGGAAAATCACCATCAGGAGAGTTGACGAAGATGTTGGTCTTGGCGGTGGAAACGGCCACCCACGTGGGCTCAGTAAGCCTGGTGAGTGAAGAGGGCATGATCCAGGAGCGAGGGTCGGGGACGGTCACCACTCATTCCATCTGGCTTCTGCCCACCATTCGGGACATGCTGGCCGCAGCACGCTTGACCATGGAAGAAGTGGACGGATTTGCCGTGTCGTCGGGCCCGGGGTCCTTCACTGGTCTGCGTATCGGCCTGAGCGTCGTCAAGGGACTGAGCTTGGCCACAGGGAAACCGGTGGTTGCCGTGCCCACTCTGGACGCCATGGCAGAGCTCGTGCCTTTCTGCCGACATCTGGTTTGCCCCCTTTTAGATGCTCGAAAAAAAGAAGTCTACGCGGCCTTGTATCGTTTCCCTTCTCGAGGATCTGTTCGCCGGGACAGCGACCATCTTGTCTTGGCGCCCGGTAACCTGGCTCAGTTGATCAAGGAGAAAGTGCTTTTCTTGGGCAACGGAGCTCAGCTCCATAGAGATCTATTGACGGATCTACTGGGAAAGAAGGCCCTTTTCGCCTCGGCTCGCTTCCGACATCCCAAAGCCTCCGCCGTTGGTCAACTGGGACTGCGTCGATTGGCTCAAGCCAAGACAGATGATCTGGATGCGCTGGAACCTCTCTATGTGCGGCCACCGGAGGCAGAGTTAAAGAGGTTGGGCCACTCGCGAAGTTGAAGGTGTAGCTGGTGAAAGAGTTAACTTTGGAGCCCATACGGAAGAGAGACTTAGAACAGGTGATGGCCATCGAAACGGCGTGTTTCTCCAGTCCCTGGTCCAGATCGAATTTCATTTTTGAGCTCCGTTCTAAGGATTCCTGCTGCATGCTTGCCCGGCTGGGCAACGAGGTAGTAGGATACGGTATTGGATGGTTCGTTCTGGACGAGCTGCACGTCATCAACATCGCCGTGCGTCCCGATTGGCGACGAAGGGGGATCGGCAGCAAGTTATTGAGATTTTTTTTGAGCACAGGAGAGGCAAAAGGATGCCGGCGAGCAACTCTGGAACTGAGGGCTTCCAACGAAGCGGCCAGAAAGCTATACGAGCAACATGGATTCCGGCCGGTGGCTATCCGTAAAGGCTACTATCGGCATCCGCTGGAAGATGCCGTATTGATGGTGATGGATTTCGGCCCGAGATCGAAGGAAGAGCAAGCTGGTCTGGAGGTTCAAGATGGAGTGGTTTCGAAGGGTTAAAAGAGAGCTCAAAATCCAGAGAAAAAAGGATATCCCCAATGGCCTGTGGACAAAATGCGAGAAGTGCGGGGAGATCATTTACAAAAAGGAGCTAGAGAGAAACTACTGGGTCTGTGTCAAATGCCAATATCACTTTAGGATTGGCAGTCCTCAGTATGTGAAAATTCTCTTGGACGACGGCAAGCTGAGCGAGATCGCTGCGGATCTCACCTCGGCTGATCCCTTGAAATTTCGAGATTCCAAGAGATATCCTGATAGGGTCAAAGACGCTGTGGACAGGACCAAAATGAAGGCGGCAGTGCGAGTAGGGACCGGCAAGATCGAGAGTCGACCGCTTGTGGCGGCCTTTCTCGACTTCAGTTTCTTAGGGGGCAGTATGGGCTCTGCAGTGGGAGAGAAGATCGCCCGAGCCATTCGCCGAGCCCTGGAAAAACGTTTGCCGTTGGTCATTGTGGCCAGCTCCGGGGGCGCCAGGATGCAGGAGGGTATTCTGTCCCTTATGCAGATGGCCAAGACCTCAGCTTTACTGGGCCAACTTTCCGAAGCCAGATTACCATATATCTCTGTACTCACCCATCCGACCACAGGCGGTGTCACGGCCAGCTTTGCCATGTTGGGAGACGTCAATATTGCCGAACCGGGGGCGCTCATTGGATTCGCTGGTCCCAGGGTGATCGAGCAAACTATCGGTCAAGAACTGCCCGAGGGATTCCAGCGCACGGAGTTCCTCCTGGAACATGGTTTTGTGGACATGATCGTGCCCCGTAGTGAACTCAAGGCCAAAGTTGCCTCTCTGTTGGAGCTCCTCAGCGATGAGAGAGGCTGAGATGCGGGGCGGGATTGACTCAGCTTACCAGAGCACTCTTCAGGAGCTCTACAGCTTAGGCAAATTTGGCATCAAATTGGGCCTGAACAATATTTCCTCCCTCCTCCAGGACCTGGATAATCCCCACCAGCAGTGGTCGTCCATTCACGTAGCCGGCAGCAATGGAAAGGGTTCCACGGCCGCCTTATTGGACGCGGCTCTCCGGGCAGCCGGGCACCCAGTAGCACTGTACACCTCCCCGCATCTGGTGGATTTTCGTGAGCGAATCCGGGTAGATGGAAAACCCATCTCACGCGGGCAGGTCGTCCAGCTCTGGCGACAGATTCGTCCTCGGGTCAGAGAGCTGAGGGCGACTTTTTTTGAGGCGGTCACCGCCATGGCCTTCTCCCATTTTCGGGCTGAGAAGGTCCTCATTGCTGTGGTGGAAGTCGGCCTGGGGGGACGCCTGGACGCCACCAATGTCCTGATTCCTGAGCTCTGTGTGATTACCAACATCGCCCAGGAACACACCAAATGGCTAGGAACTGAGTTAGAGCAGATCGCCTGCGAGAAAGCCGGGATTGTGAAGAAGGGATCGACGGTGGTCTGCGGTCAGGTTCCGGGAGGTCCGCTGGACGTCATCCAAAGGGCCTGTAAGCGGGAAGAGGCCAGTCTTCACCTTGTGGATGGAGAATTACGCTGGAGGGTCCAGCAGGCCACCTTGGAGGGATCGGTCCTGGAGGTTCGCTCGAAGAAGGTGGATTATGGCCAGATACATTTGGGGCTGTCCGGAAAGCACCAGGTACGCAATGGCCTGACCGCCCTTCTGGCTCTGGAGACCTTGGGTGCTAGAGGCTGGGAGATGCCAAAGGGAGCTATAGAGGAGGGGTTTCGGACAGTGCGTTGGCCGGGCCGCCTGCAGATAGTTGACGATTCTCCCATGGTTCTGCTGGACGTAGCACACAATCCTGCGGGCACAAAGGCTCTCAGCGATGCCTTGCGGTCGTTTCTGCCCCGGCGTCGGATTCATTTCGTGTTCGGGGTCCAGGAGGAGAAGGAATATAGGACTATGATCGGCCAGCTCGTCCCTCTAGCGGAGGAATTTTTTCTCACCCAGGCTCAGTGGAAAGGCGCTGCCCGTCCGGAGGAGTTAGCCCAGGAGGCCCGTGCTGCCGAGGTTCCCTTTCAGGTTTATCCCCAGGTGAAAGAGGCGGTTTCGGCAGCCCTGGACCAGGCCGGCCCCCAAGATGTGGTCTGCATCACAGGGTCGCATTATGTGGTGGGAGAGGCCATGGAGGCGTTGGGCGTGAGGCCGTTGATCGGGGATCGTGATTCGTGAATCGTCGTTCTTTAGGTGTCATTCCTGCGTAGGCAGGAATCTCGTTTTTAAATAGAGGCTGGAGGCTGGTTTAAGGTTGTGGAAGCTGGTATGGAAGCAGGAGATTAGAGGCTAGAAGCTGGGTGCAAAAAGGCCCTCCTGGAGATCCAGGAGGGCCTTTCAATTTTCAGGTGGGCCAGCCCTTACCTTACCAGCACCATCTTGATGCTCTTGCGGATGTCACCGGCCTTCATCTTGCAGAAATAGATGCCGCTGGCCACCGGGACCCCATGCACATCTCGGCCGCTCCAGCGCACCCGATAGATACCAGGGGTTTGTTCCTCATTCACCAGGGTGTGGACCAGTTGTCCGTTGATGTTGTAGATCCTGATTGTGATTGGGCTTGGTTCGGGCAGCTGGTAGCTGATCAAGGTCTCGGGGTTGAACGGATTGGGGTAGTTCTGAGATAGTTCGAAGGCCCCAGGCAGCCCTGCTCTCGGTGTGGCCGAGACGATCTGATCGTACCGATGGACCGTGCCGTCGAAATCAACCGAGGCGATCTGATAAGAATAGGTCGTGCCGTTGGTCAGGCCCCGGTCGACATACCGGTAACAGTGACCGGTCTCCGATGTGCCGGCCCCCGGGATCAGCTCGGTGTTGATCTTGATAAACGAACTGTTCTGAGTGCGCCGATAGATCTCAAAGCCCAGATTGTCCAGCTCGCTGCGGGGTTCCCAGTTGAGGGTTACCAACTGGTCGCCAGCGGTGGCCGTAAAGCCCGACATCTCGACGGCGGTGGGATA
>Ga0209427_10003922_pt1 | contig 17331 bp, 21 predicted proteins | sample DeeMarSWOR136_30_FD_187465 | JGI IMG/M metagenome (GOLD analysis project Ga0209427, IMG submission 187465) | Marine sediment microbial communities from White Oak River estuary, North Carolina - WOR-1-36_30 (SPAdes) (version 2) | ecosystem: Environmental > Aquatic > Marine > Intertidal zone >...
TTCACTGTCGACGGTTATGGCCGGCAGATCATGCGCCGCCTCGAGGGTTCTCAGGTGTTCGTTGTAGTTCTTCTGAAGTTTGGCGTATTCACTAACCACCCGTTCCGACGGATTAAGGACTACCTGCCCCACATTTCCGTCAACGATAATGAAGTCACCCGTTTCAATGATGGCTGCGGCTTCCTTTACATTGATGATGACCGGTATGCCGAGGGATTTTGCGAGAATTGTGGCATGTGATGTGACACTTCCCATTTCTGACACGATGCCCCTGATCCTGTTGGTGTCGATATACATGATCATAGAGGGTACGAGCTCATTGACCACGAGGATGCCAGTGAAGTCCTTGATGAGATCGGCCCCCTCCGTACCCATCAGGTTTCTGATGATGCGCAGCGAAACATCTTCAATGTCACGCCCGCGCTCCTTGAAGAAGATGTTGTCGATATTTTTAAAGGTTTCCAGAAATGTGTTCAACCCCTCCATGACGACCCACTCGGCGTTTCTTTTCCTTCTTACGATAGCCGCAGGCACCTCATCGGTAAAAAAGGGGTCCTGGGTGATCATGATATGACTCTGCAGTATGTCGGCCTCTGCGGCGCCGAGTTCGTTGAGGACGCGTTGCTGATCTTCAAAAAGCTTCTTCTTGACTGTCCTGAGCGCCCGGTGATACCGTTTGAGCTCACTCCGCATTTCACGACCCCTGATATGATATTTGGGTATGGAGATCTTGCCGGGGTCACTTACGATTGCCCTGTCGAGTGCGATACCATCGACCACACCATCACCTTGCAGTATGTGGACGTTCCTAACTGACTTCTGCATCTTCAGGGTCCCTGTCATAAAAAAAGTTGCGCTGAATGCCTCAAATGTATAGAAATTGTGCCATATGTCAAAGCATAATAGAGATAAGGGATCTGCACTTTGAGAGTACGATCCGTAATCTGAAGATCCTCTATCGAGGATAACAAAATTAACGGCGAGGCAGGACCGAGCTATCATGGGTGGAAAGATCGAGCAGAGTGATACTGTTCTTGTCAGGCGATACAGGAGACTCCATCAATATACCGGGGAAATCGTACTTTCCCTCACTGAAGACGGTGTCATTCAGGAATGCAATGAAAGAGTGTCGTTTTACTTTCCAAACCCAATAACGGGGAAGAAAATTGAAAGTCTTTTTGAGGGTATCGATTTCCCCATCTCCTCCCTCTGCGAAACCGAAGTTGTCCAGACTGTGTTCGCCCGTGCTACTCCGTCTTCAGGTAAAAAGTATAACTTTTTACTCTTGTTCATTCCCATTACCGATGTTCCTCACAATCGCGAGATCATGGTGATCGGTAAGGACATGACTGATATCGAATCATGCAAGGAGGAGGTCGAATCCCTGAAGGAGAGAATCGATGAGCTGGAGCATGAGAGAAGGGTTATTGATATCGGTAAAGACAAGACCTCTGCATTGACCAACGCCTTGCGAAAGCTCGAACGAACAAAGGGTGAGCTGGAAAAGACAAACCAGACACTTATGAAAGAGCTCGAGCTGGCAGCAACCCTGCAGAAATCTCTCGTGCCTCACAGGCCTCCAGAAGACAGCTACCTTCGTTTTGCCTTTCACTACGAACCCATGCAGTTTGTGGGTGGTGACTACTACGATGTCATGAATCTGGGGGAGGGGAAAACGGGAATAATCATAGCAGATGTTTCAGGGCATGGTGTATCCTCGGCATTTATCGCCGCTATGCTCAAGATATCCTTTCTAAACTATGGGAATCGATTCTCTTCACCTGCAAAGGTACTGAGCAAACTGAATGCGGAGTACTGCGATGTCATTCAGACCGGCGATTATGTCACCATTTTCTATGCTGTCATCGATCCCCCGAACAACACGCTGACCTATTGTGGCGCTGGTCATCCACGGCCACTTTTCCTGCATCGAAAGACCAAGAGCATCGAACTTCTTTCATCGGAGGGCTTCTTTATCGGCATGTTCGACCAGGCCGAATATACGGATAAAGTGGTGGAGATGCACAGGGGTGACCGGTTGATGGTATTTACGGATGGTGTTATTGAAGCCTATTCAGACGATAGGGGAGAGCAGTTTGGCGATAAGAGGTTGCTCGAATGCTTCAAGGAATACCGTGATGAACCGATCGACTGTATGATTGCTGCTCTCATCGAAAGAGTTAAGGTTTTCATGAAGAAGAGCATTTTCTACGATGATCTGGCAATCGTCGCTGTGGAGTACAAGAGGAGGTGACCAGCATTTCGATTACGAGCCGGGTACGGTGATTATGCTGTGTTAAGTAGCCTATATCAATTTTGAGGTATCCTGATATGAAATTGAGTAAAGTTAAAAAAACCATCGAAATTATTCAAGAGCTCCCCACACTGCCGCTGGTGGCAAACAAGATCAACGCCACACTTCACGACCCGAAGTCGAGCGTTGCCGATCTCACCAAAATCATTGAAAAGGATCAGAGCATCACAACCAAAATGCTCAAGCTGGTCAATTCTGCACACTTCGGGCTATCCCAGAAAGTAAACAACGTCAATCAGGCCATTGCTCTGCTGGGATACAGGAATATCTCATATATCGTCATGACACTCTCCGTCTTTGATACCCTGAAAACCGTTGAAAAACTGAGCTTTGATAGGCGTAAGTTCTGGATCCACTCAATAGCGGTGGCCATCATGAGTCTCAAACTTGCCAGGGAAAGTGATTTCCTGCTGCTGGATGATATTTTTACAGCCGGTCTTCTTCACGACCTCGGCAAGGTTTTTATGGATGGCTTCATGCATGAGGAGTTTGAAACCATCGTCAAGAAAGCTGAAAATGAGGGGATATCCTACCTCGAGGCGGAGCATAAGCTGTTCGATATTGACCATACCATGGTTGGTGAATGGATGGCCCGTACATGGAGACTTCCGCTGCACGTGATTGCCGCGATTAAGCACCACCACCAGGAAAACGATCAGAGAAAAGGTCTTTCCCTTTCTCAGGACCCCTTTATCGATATCATTCGGCTCGCAGACACGGGTGTAAAGATACATGGCTTCGGTCAAAGCGGTGACGGCTCAGCCTTCAAACCTGCCTTTGAGAAGAAGCTCTACAAGAGGCTGCCTGTCACTCAGGAAGACGTGGATCGCGTGATCGATGATCTCGAGGAGGACCTTCGGAAATCGGAAGCCCTCCTCAATCTGGCCCTGTAACCGTACTCACTGCGACCACCAGGTCGGCTCTCTGTCCCATCGATGCTGTTTCAAGGTGACAAGAAGGTCTTTGGGAAGTCCCTTTCCATCAGAGGTCCCAATGTTTTGCCGGACATGCTTCTCCGTGCGCATACCGGGAATTGATGTGCTCACGGTTGGGTTGGATAGTATGAACCGGAGCGCCATTTCAGCCATGGTCATCTTTTTGGGAACGAGGGGTTTTAACCGGTCGGCATGATCAACACTTGATTCGAGGTTTTCAGGTACGAAATAGGTGCTCCTCCAGTCGTCATCGGGCCAGGTGGTGCTCTTCGTGAGTGTGCCGGTAAGGGTACCCTCATCAAAGGGAACCCGTGCGATGACCGCGATGTCCAGTTCCTCGCAGAGCGGGAAGAGCTGGTCCTCCGGAGCCTGGTCGAATATGTTGTATATCACCTGTACTGCATCGATGAGACCTGTTCTGAGTGTCTGCAAGCAGTTATTTGGTTCCCAGCGATTAACGCTTACCCCCACGGTGCGCAGTTTTCCCTGCTCCTTGAGACGGACCACCGCTTTCTGCCATCTCTCGTCGTCGGCCCAGTCGTCCTCCCAGACGTGAAACTGCTGCAGGTCTATGGTATCGATACCCAGGTTTTTGAGGCTCCTTTCCGTATATTCCACGATGTGCTCGGGTGGAAAGCAGTCATCAAGAGTGAACTCCCGCTTCGAGGGCCAGATGAAATTTTTAGGCGGGATCTTTGTTGCGACGTAGAGCTTCCTGTCAGTGTGCCGTTTAAGGAGCGCTTTCACAATCTGCTCGCTCTTTCCCTCTGCGTATGCCCAGGCTGTGTCAAAGAAGTTACATCCCTGTTCCACGGCTAGATCGAGAGATTGCTGCACTTCCCTCGCCTTTGAACCGGTCCACGATGCAAGTCCCCAGCACCCATACCCGATCTCACTCACTCTCCATCCCGTCTTTCCAAAAGTCCTGTACTCCATGATGCGCCTCCTCTCTGGTATAAGAATACATTACAGAGCATGTATGAAGGCTGTCAATGGTTTTCCCCGGCGCTGGTACGGTTTGCCATGGCTGAACGGCGAACTATTGGATTTTCCACCCACCCATAGTATATTGGGTTGGATGGATGTCCACGACGTATCCTTTGGAAATATCGCGAATATATTTACCTTCTTCCGTGTAGCGCTGGTTCCGGTTTTTCTCGTGTTTCTCTTTGGCCACACCCTGGCGTCTTCTGTGACAGCCATCGTACTTTTTCTGACAGCTTCCATTACCGATTACTTCGACGGCCTCATCGCCCGGCGAAGGAAGCTTCATACCCGTTTCGGCGAATTCATGGACCCCCTTGCTGATAAACTTCTGGTCTGCAGTGCCTTTATTGCGTTTGCGCTGATGCCCGTTCTGTTCATACCTGCCTGGCTTGTGGCCCTTATAATCCTTCGAGAGATCTTTGTAACTGTCATGCGTGTTGCTGCGATTCGAAGACATGCGCCGATCAGAACAGAGTTTTCAGGGAAGCTCAAGACCTGTTTTGAAATGATAACGATTTTCGTGATTCTCCTCATCCTCGTCCTGCAGAACGTGATCGTGCGGAACGGTACAGGTCAATCCATGATTCGTACTGGTACCGAGTTTTGGATCGCTCATCTCGGTGAACGCAGGGGCAGGTTCATCTCTGTACTGCCGTTGATCATGGTCGCCTTATCAGCACTGTTCGCACTGATCTCCATGGTGCAGTACCTGGTCAAGAACCGCCATCTCTTCTCGAAGCAGGCAGGGTATTCGGAAGGGTCATGAATATACTGGTCAAGCTACTGGCAAGCGGCTTATTCACCGGGTACGTTCCAAAGGGTAGCGGCACCGTTGCATCTCTGCTGGCCTGCGGTGTCTGGCTGTTTTTATCGGGACACAGCTACTATTTCATTGTTCCGCTTCTGGTAACAGTCGCGGGGTTTTTTATCTCAGGTTATGCCGAAAAAAATCTGTTCGGAGAGCCCGATTCACGAAAAATCGTTATCGATGAGATCGCAGGGATGCTTGTTACCTATCTGAGCTTTTCTTTCTCGCTGACGATGCAGGGGCTGGTGTACGGCATTGCAGGTTTCCTTTTTTTCAGAATTTTCGATATCTTCAAACCCGGTCCGCTCGGGATGATTCAAAAGATAAGGGGTGGACCCGGGATCATGCTCGATGATCTGGCCAGCGGGGCACTCGCCAACGGTTTGCTCCAGCTGGTGCGTCTCTTTGTGTTTCACAGATGAAACTGAATCGATCCGAACCATGAGGGTGTATCCATGCCTCAGTCTATCTTCTATGAGAGAGACCTCAACTCTGCACAGCTTGAAGCCGTGTATTACACCAACTCCCCACTCCTCGTGCTTGCAGGTGCCGGAAGCGGAAAGACGCGCGTCATCACCTACAAGATCGCCTATCTCATCAACGAGTGCGGCTACAGCCCTGAAAACATGTTTGCCGTCACCTTCACGAACAAGGCCAGCATCGAGATGAGAGAACGGGTGAATCTTTTACTCGGTGAGAAGGTGGATGTGTGGGTTAAGACCTTTCACTCTTCGGCAGCAAGGCTACTCAGGATGTGGGGCAGAGGACTGAATGTCGAGCCTGATTTCTCGATCATCGATCAGCAGGACCAGCATGCTCTCGTGAGAAAGATCGTCACGGGGATGAACATTGATACGGAGATATACAGACCGGAGAAGTACGTATATCTCATAAACCGGGCGAAGGACCAGCTGCTCTCTGCTGAAGCAGCTGAATCGGAAAACTTCTCTACGGATTTCTACTTCAATGATGTGTACAAGCGTTATGAGGAAATCCTTGCAAAAGAGCATGTGCTCGATTTCGGGGATCTTATTTTCAGGCTGACAAGGGGTTTTCAAGAAAACAGGGAGGTTCTAGATCGTGTCAGGGAACGATTCCGTTATGTGCTTGTCGATGAGTTCCAGGATACCAACCATGCCCAGTACGTGCTTGTCAAGCAGCTCACGGACTCTCATGGCAACGTTTGCGCAGTGGGCGATGACGACCAGTCGATCTACGGTTTTCGGGGCGCGCGTGTCGAAAATATTCTCAACTATGCAAAAGAATACAGGAACTGCAGGATCATCAAGCTCGAGGAGAACTACCGTTCATATCAGAACATTCTTACTGCGTCGTCGAAGCTCATAGACAACAATTCAGAAAGACTCGGCAAGACCCTGTTCACGAAAAAGGGGGAGGGGGAGAAACTCGTCTTCTGTCGCACGGACTCTGATTATGATGAGGCGCGGTTCATTGCAGGGACTGTGCGCGACCTCGTCATGGGAGGGGAATACGAGTACCGTGATATTGCAGTGTTCTATCGGATGAATGCCCAATCGCGGGTGTTCGAGTCGGTGTTCAATCAGGACCGCATTCCCTACACTATCGTGGGGGGCTTGAGGTTCTTCGAACGCGAGGAGATCAAGGAGATCCTGGACCGTTCAGAGATCCCGTACACGGAGATGGTCATGATCCCGAACGAGTACCCTCCGAACCCGGACTCCACGTACTACGGACCCTGGTTCATGATCGAAACGTTCGTAGGGCGTATCAAGATCGGCTGGCGGAAACGCGTAATCCACATCGACTGGTCGGAGACGGGCCTCAGTGCATCTGGTGCTGACGTTGTAGATAAATTGGAGACGACCCACGGCTCGAGTTACGTACATGCCTGGGGTGCGGACAAGGCTGTGGAAGCCCTGCGTAAGCTCTGGGCAGCCAAGGAAGAGAAGGCGCTGTGAACGAGCAGGGCAGGAGCGGATTGGAACAAGTCTGTGAAGAATGTTGGCACATGATATGCCGTTGTCCGTTGCCTGCGAAATGTCCCCGATGCGAGACGGAGTACGTTACCTCATGGGCGGAGTGGGCTGACTGTCCGGTGTGTCGACACCCGTGCAATCCTTTGCTTTTGCCCGATGACGACAAACGATACGAGCAGCAATTACGGATTCTTGTCTAGGAGGGGTCGTGCTGAAAATCGTTGAGGCGTTTCTTTTCGCAGTTGGTGTGGCCTTGGTGGTGACGCTGCCTCCTGACGCCGTTTGGACTGAGTATCTTCCGGGACTGGCCCTGTGTGCTCTGTCGGGAGTGGTGGTGGCTGTAGACAGGAAGTGGTTCCGATGAAGATTTGTGAAAACTGCGGCGATCCCCCACCCGAGGGATCACAACAGAGAATCTGTGCGAGTTGTTACAAAAGCATCTGTGTGATGTGTTGGGGTGTTCTGGATGGCGATCTCTGTGGCAAATGTCAACGTGCTCGAGAAGAGAAAGGAGTTCGAGAGTACAAACGGTGACACAGCGATGAAGACGCACCTTACCAGACGAACTCGACGCCTGACGGAAGGCGACAAGAAGGTCCTCCGGTTCAAGTGCCCGCACTGTCGAGCTCGACCGTGGGAGTGGTGTACACAGCCTTCTGGAGCATGGACCTTTCTGCACGCGAAACGCCACCGCAAAGTCTTCTCGGATGTGAAACCATGAGAGACAAGGTATTGACCATTCAGGATGTTGAGTTTCCGATGCCCTTCGCTCGTGATCCAAGAGAGTTCATCACTCCAGACTGGGTCGACGTCGTTCAGTTCTATCCCGAGTTCTGTCGCCGGGTGCTGAGTCGAGATCCGCCTGAGGAGCCATGGGACCCGCAGCCCTACGTGCTGACGGTTGCTGAGTTTCTCGAACGGCAGAAGGCTCGTGAGGGTCGAAAGGCTGACGACTGGATGCGTCGCATGATGGAACATTTTGGACGCTACTGGTTACAGAAGGCTATGCTGGACATGATGGCAGCCAAGAAGGAGGCAATGGAGGGTTGTTCGAAAGGAGAATGACTGATGGGTTACTCGTTCTACACACCATGTAGATCCAGGAAGGCGCGTGACGAGATGTTCGCGTTTCTGAAAGAGCACTATCGGCCCTTCTCGGTGCTGGCTGCCGGGTCTGGGTGTCTCGATGAGATCGCAGACCAACAGGATCTCGACAACCGAGAGTGGGAACACAGAGATTGCATCCGAGGACCGTTGAAAGACGATCTGAGTTACACAACTTCCAAGTGCTACATCGGGTTCGATTTCGGTTTTTCGGGCGGTGCTGAAGGCACCTGGATGAAGGATTTTTGCCGATGGGTAGCGACCAAGGTTGGTCGCTTGCGGACGTTTCCTGATGTCGAAGGAAAGGTCCCATACGTCGTCTATGACATCCCGGCGCACGCCAACGACAGGGACTCAATCTGGCCTGTGTTGGAGCGTTCTGAGTTCACCGTCACTCGCGACATGAAGTCTTTTCTGGTGGACCGTGGGTTCCGAGGATGGGCGCGACAAGTTGACGTGATGCGAAAGCATTCTCGTCTTGTTGCTAGAGAGCGCGCTAAACGAGACAACTGGACGAAGCGAGAGCTGGCTGCCCATCTCGCCAAGCAAACGGCTTTCTGGGATCTGCAAGAACGTATCGCTGAGCGAGCGGACGAATACATCAAGGCGGAACTCCAACGTCTCGACAACCTCTGGGAGGAACGTTGATGGGTTACTCGTTCGCAACCCCTTGCAAGTCCAAGAAGGCTCGCGATGAAATGATGGCGTTCCTCAATGATTACTATCGTTCCTGGGATCAGGTCATCAAACCGTTCAAAGAGGAGCTTTTCGTAACAGGGTCTGGGAACATGAGAGTGGCGCCCCAGATCTCGTTTGACACCCGGCTGCGGGGTCCTGTGACCGAAGCCGCTTATGACGATGGAAAGACGAGAATCGCATTCGATTATGGTGCTGGGTTCAGTGATGCCGAACGCTACTGGATGTACAACCTCTGTTACTGGATGGCTCAACGCGTCGGACGTCGTCGTACCTTTTCCAAGAAGGCTCCGGGATGCGGTGCCGTTCCGTACGTCGTCTACGATGGCTTCGAAGCGTGGCCCGTGTTGGAGAAGTCTGAGTTTGGTGACAAGGTGGCGGAAGACAACGAGTGGCTCGTAGAGCAGGGATTCCGCGGCATGGAGTCCTTGGTGGAATGGGAACATCAAGCGGCTCAGGAGAATGCAAAGAAGAGCGGAGAAGAAATGCCCAAAGCATTCACGGAGTGGCTTGCCAGTCGGGCCGAGACAGCTCGCATCGTGGACAAGGCTATCAAGGCAGAGCTCCTGCGCCTGTCGGGCCTTTGGGACGCGCGAAACAATTCCGATCCAGAGCCCTCTGAAGGAGAGATTCATGTGAAGGGCGCCTCATCAACGAATTTGGGCTCGATGTGATTTGTGACTGCACCATCGTTCGTCGAAAGTGACCGCTAGTATGCCTCTGGTAGTCTGTTAACGGATGAGTCTGGTCAGTCTAGACGGGCGTCAACAGCCTGATCCTCCAGTAGACTTGGTGGGTCAAGGTCGCCCTGGAGAAGCACTCTCGCCCTTCGTTATCCTGGCTTTCTATGCCAAGGGCATCTTTCCATGGCTGCACAACCAGAACGTGCAGCAGCTATGGTGGTCGCCCGAGCCTCGTTCCGTTCTCTTTCTCTCCGATCTCCACATCAGTCGTAGTCTGCGAAAAACCCTCCGGCAAGAGCGTTTTCGAGTGACGGCTGATAGTCACTTCGAGGATGTCGTCCGGTTGTGTGGGATCACCCGGGAGGATTCCTGGGTGAGTGAGGAGATCGTCGAGGTCTTTTCTGAGCTCCATCGGTTGGGGCACGCCCATAGCGTCGAGACCTGGCAGGAGGATCAGCTTGTAGGAGGGCTCTACGGCGTCTGTGTGGGGCGCATGTTCTATGGGTGCTCCATGTTCCATACAGCTCCAAACGCCTCGAAGGTGGCCCTTGTGCGGCTTGTAGAGCGTCTTTCTGAGTGGAAGTTCCCGATGCTTGACTGCCAGATCCACAGCCCACACTTGCAGCGTATGGGAGCGCGCCTCATTCCCCGTAAAAGCTTCCACAAGATCGCGAATATCCTGGTGCGTGGTCCGCGCATAATCGGGTCCTGGGAACCTTTTTTCATGTAGGTGCCCCGGTCGACCTGATTTTTGCGTATAAAGATCGGCGGAGGAACATGGGTCGTCCTCCTCTAAGAAGCATCTTCACTATCTCGACCCATCCCTGCCCATGAAGGGAAGGAGACAGATGACAGCAACAAAAGCATCTACAGAGACCCAGAAGAAAAGACGGAAGCGCCCTCGACGTTCTGACGGTGCTACCACCTTCAGCTCACGTGTCGAGACCATCGATCCCGAGAAGGCTCGAAGATACCTCGATATGATGGGCCCGAACCGCAAGAAGCGGGTGCGCCTCAGGGATCGTTTTACCGAATCGATGAAGGCTGGGCACTGGAAGTTGACAGGGGAGTCGATCAAGTTCAACACGAAAGGTGAGCTCATCGATGGTCAGCATCGACTCGAGGCAGTCATCGAGTCCGGCAAGACCATTGAGATCCTCGTGTGTCGGAACGTCCCTGACGAAGCTTTCATGGAGCTCGATACCGGTGGCAACAGGACTCCGGGAGATCTGCTAACCGTCGCCGGCTACGACTACACGACCAACGTCGCATCTGTCATCCGGTATCTTACGTCGATCTACGAGATCGAAGCTGGACAGATTGCGCCCGCTTCTCTCGCTCGCAAGCGTGTCGAGCCCGAGACGCTTCTGGAGTATGCGGAAGAGTACAGCGAGACCCTCGTGGAAGCGGTCAAGAAGACGATGACCCGTCAGGCACGAACCGTGTGCAGTCCGCCAGCCTTGTTTGCTGCGCTCTACTACATTTTTGCGGAGCACAACAAGAAGGCAGCCGATGAGTTCTTCGATTCCCTCATTGACGGCATCGGTTTCGAGAAGGGACGACAGGATCCCATCTACCAGCTTCACCGACTGCTTCTTCAGTTCAAGCAGGAGAAGCACAGGCGGCGTCCGAACTTCTACAAGGCGGCTATCGTGATCAAGGCATGGAATGCCTATCAAGATCGGGATGTCGTAGGAAGTCTACGGTTCAGTGAGAACGAATCGTGGCCGCAGATCAATCGTCGCAGATCTCGTTTGTCAGAACCCCAGGCTGAGAAGCGAGACGAGAAGCGTGCTCGTGCTGCGGCGAAAAAGAAGAAGAAGAAGGACGCGGTAGCCCAAGCCGTCGCCTAGACCCTTCATCGAGTTTCAGCCGGAGGGGAGGGGCGGAGTTGGGTTCTCGGCAAGGCCCCTTCCTCTTTGCGCTGTAGGGTCTGGGCGGGGTCTTTCGGGGCCTCGTCCGGGCCCGCTTTTTTCACGTACATTCTACCCACGGGAGCGGCAACATGGATAACACAAAGAGACACACATTGTTCGAGGTTTTGGGGATTCTCGCGTTCGGAATAGGCTTCATTTTCGCATGGAGCCAGTGCCACGCGCAGGCGGATCGGGCACGGCAGTGTGAAACTCAGTTGGCTGCGATTGTGGACGCTCAGAAGCCGCCGCTCGATGAGGAACAGATCAAGAAGTCCCTATGGGAAATTACGCATCCTTGTGGGGACCACGAGTATTACTATCCGTTTGCCGAGATGCCGACGCCTGAGCGTTGTCGAGAGGCGGCAAAACGCGAAAAGCAGAAGAACAAGGCTCATAAGGAAGTGATCAGTCTTTGGGACCGGTATGGCTGTGCCACGTCTTCAGGCTATACGGCGCTTGGCTATCCCACAGGACTTGTTGCGGATACGGTGGACGCTCCGTACAACCACAATTCATGGGTACTGGATGGCGAGTGTGAAAAGCTTGCGCACGATCTCAAGAGCAGCAAAGAGAATCCCATGTGCCTCGATTTTGTCGATGACGATTTCGAGAGTGCTGAAAGATGCCGTAAGGAACTCTATGTTTGGCTGGATTCCCTCTGTGCCGAGGGAGATCTCGACGACCACACACGGCGGTTCTGTTTGACAGTGTGGGGCGATCACCTGGGAGAGATGGAGGCGACAGTCCCGAACCCATCTGGGTAGAAGTGGAGAAGCCACCCCCAACCGGAGGAGACCATGATGGCAACCGTCGAGTTTTACGAAGACCAGAGCGATCCCAAGGAATGGCGTTGGCGTGTGAAGGCAGCCAACGGACAGATCATCGGGGCCAGCACGGAAGGTTACAGTCGTGAGCAGTTCGCGAAGAACAACCTCCTCTCGATTCCGAAGTACTGCCGAGACATCGACATCAAGATGGCGTCAGAGATGAAGGAAGAGCGCCCAGAAAACGCCCGTTTCCCACTCGAGTTTTACAAGGACAAGGCGGATGAGTGGCGCTGGAGACTTACGGCAGCTAACGGGCAGATTGTGGGTGCGAGCAGTGAGGGCTACAACAACAAAACGGCAGCGGCTTCGAATCTTCGAGGTCTTATTGCCGCTATCAATGAGTGGAGTGCGTGACTCCGGCAGAGATCATCGAGCAACTGGCTGCGGAAACGGATGGCGAGGCCATCCTGTATCCGAATTTCGAAGAGGCGCTTATCGGTATCTGCCGCAGGTTCAACCAGCCTCCGGTTGCGCTCTACGACTATCGGAAATGCATCGAGATCCTGATGCGTGACGCCGAGGACGAAGAGACGGCTTACGAACAGGCTGTTGAGTATTTTGACTACAACACATTGGGGACTTGGGCCGGAGAGTATACCCCTGCGTTCGCGTATCTCGAGGAACACTGAGATGAAGAACACATGGCTGAAGTGCAAGATCCTTCGTAATGGAGACTTGGTTCGAGAGCAGGATCTCAACAAGGACGTCGTTAAGATCGGCAGCCTTCGTTCATCGGAGGTCCACCTGGATGGGGTCGCTCGCATGCATGCTGTACTCGAGCGTACTCACGGTGAATGGCGGTTGATTGATCTGGGGTCCTCCCTGGGTTGCGGTCTCGACGATGTGCGCGTGGATAAAAGTGCGTTACTCCCTCCGACGGGTAAGCTTCAGTTTGGCGCTGAGTGGAGTATCGAGTTCGAGACGATGGACGGACCTGCGCCTGCTGGATCGGGGCACCCGTTACCGTATTCCGCGACAGTCCCGAAGTCTGTGTCGCCTCCTTCAGAGGCTCAGGAGGGGCCGGTCGGAACCACTCTTCATAACCTTCAGAGAGCGGTTGAGCGTCGAATGTCCCCCGATGCAAACCATCATCGAGAGCTCGCCGAAGCGCTCTTGGAGAAACTCAAGGAGTTCACTCCTGAGGACGACCGGAGCGAGCTCGATGAGGTCATCAAAGGATGGCCACTCCTTTCCACAGAGGACAAGCGACGTTGTCTACGTCTGCTGGTACAGGGTCTTCGGCAAACACGTAGCACGGTCAAGAGCGTCTACGATCAGATCTCCGGTGTCTCAACGGAGGAAATTCGTGCCATCTACGAACTCGAGCCCGAGGAAGCGTTTGAGAAGGCTTACACATGTTTGGCTGACATCGCTTTAGCAAAGGCAGCCACAGACGCGCTTGAGGATCTGAAACTTGACAAGACGATGGAAAAAGATCGAGTCAAACACGTGTCTGAAGGCGATGCAGACAAGGCTGCGAAGATGAAGAAGATCATGGCGGTCCACGAGAGGCTCAGAGTTCAAGCTCAGAGTGACTTGTGGACGGGGATCATTCGGATGACTTTGTACATGGGACGCGCCGCTGGTGAAGAGTTCTCCGAAGAAGAACACGGAAAGCTCATCGACAGCTTTCACAAGGTGAAAGGCATGGAACAGGTTATCGGCGCCAGCTCAGCGTGATATCCTGAGACTCGATGTCGAGCTTCACGCTCATCGTGGAAGCGTTGATCTCAGTGACTTCGCCTTCCAAGGCTCCGTAAGTCCCAGTCTTGATTCGGATTCGTTCGCCGAGGGCGACGACCCCTTGGTACTCGGGAGTCGATGCTAGACGACGATGAACCTGTTGATATTTTGGGACATGCCCTGGTTTCTGTGGTTCATTGAAAATCCCGGGTTTTGATACCAACATCCCACAAGCGATCCGAACACGACGATGGACGTCGTTGTCGCTCATATCCTTTTGAAGATGATCTGTCAGAGCGCGAAGGACCCAATATCGTACGGCGCCTTGGCTTGTTTGCATGCGCCGAGCTACTTCGGATTGACTGTTGGTCTCGATATACAGGACCATCGCTTCGGTGTCTTGCTCTCGCGCACCGAGTCGTTGGAGAACTTCACGGATCTCTTCTCCGGTGACTTCGGGGAGTTTTTCGAGAAAAGCGAGTCGCGCCTTGGCTCGTTTGTAGCGGTAATTTACCGTTGGCTGTGACACTCCGAGAATCCTGGCGATCTCTGTTTGCGGCTTTCGAAGTTCCTGGTGAAGTCGCAGGATGTCACGCTCTATCGCCGGAAGACGACGCACATCGGCAGGAACGGGCATAGGCTATAGCCACCTTACCGAAGCAACCGTCTGATGGATTCCGAGGAGTAGAAGGACTGAGATGTCTATAGCGATCCCCTTGTGTACGGCCGTGACTCGTCCAGAAAAAGTTCACAAGATGACCGTTACGTTCGATCCATCGATGCGTATTGGTGGCGTGTACGAAGTCGAAGGTGAGCCCTTCGTTGTGATTAAGATTCACCATCGCGTCGGAGGGTGGACGGCTACGTCGGATGTCGACGTTGTCGAACCGAACTGGGTTTGGAAGTTGAAGTACAAGACCAAGCGGTTCTGTCGACACATATGGTGGAGGGCGACTGCGCCGGTGCGTTGGATCAGGGGATTCTTTTGGCGCCGACGTTGAGCTCACATCTCAGGCAAGCGCCTACATGGCTGGCGGCGCGTATAAGCTGTGTGAGACGTGCTCGCTCCGATATGCGTCCCTCTGGGACGCAGACGAGACCGGCGCCCGCAAAAGGGCGTCCAGGGAGGGCCAGGAACGCCCAGAAGGCGTCAGGAGCGGCTTTCCCGTCGTCGAAAAAGCCCAAGGGCCAAGCTCGAGGACGCCTTCACAAAGGGTCCTGGGAGCTACGCGCAGGGATCAGTTCCAAGCGCCGCGCGAAACGCGCAAAGAAGCCCTTGCAGCCGTTCCGTCGGAAGTTGCATTTCTCCAAGGATGAGGTCTGGACGTATCGGATCGGGGGGTATTGGGTCCTGATCCGAACGCCCGATCTCAAGACAACCTTTCGCATCGATCTCGGAGAGATTACGGGGATGACCCCAGACGAGATGGAGCGCGCCGAATGGAAAGGATGGTGGAGGGGTGTGCGTCCACAAGAGATCAAGGATTACATTGCATATCATCTCCGACCGGAACCAGAGATCGCATTGCCTCCAGCGGTGTTCCTGCATCCATGGGTGAGGACGGGAAGAGGGAGTTTCTGGCATTTACGACGCGACTGCCGTTTCCTGCCACCGGAACAACGCCCGGCGTGGCTCTCCGAGGACGTCGAACATCGACCCGTACTCCCGCTCGCTCCCGAAGAAGCAGCGGAGCGTCTCGGAGAACCGTTGACACGCAGGAATCTTTGTGGTCTCTGCATGCACCGTGTCTACGTGAAGAGATCACAGGATGATTGAGATAATTCATATATTCGTCGATAACCTGTTTGCGTTCATCGTCCTGCTGATGGCCATCGGAGGGATGGGTGGCTACGTCCTTGACACGTTCATTAAGCACCGACGACTCAAGTGGGCGCATAAGGAACGCATGGCCCAAATCCAGGCGTATACCGAGACGGCAAAGGCGCTCGCGGCTGCCCCTGAGGAAGTCCAGCGGAGCGAGCTCGCCAAGCAATTGCTCGAGGCGTATGGAGAAGCTGGCGAAGGGTTACAGAATGACGAGAAGGGAAGTCTCGTTCGCTGGGAACTGAGCAAGAAAGATGACTGACAAGACATCGCTTGGCGCTCGTATGAAGCGCTACGAGGAGGTTCCGCGTACGTCGTTGACGCCACGGATGCCGATGATCATCCGTGTGGATGGTCGTGCTTTCCACACGTACGTCAAGAAGCTCGAGGTTGATCCAGAGTCCCAGGCTCCCTGGAACCCCGTGATTCGAGATGCGATGACAGACGTGGCAATCGCCCTGATGCGGAGTATCAGTGGCGCCAAGATCGCGTACCTTCAGTCGGACGAGGTCAGTGTACTCGTCACCGACTACGACAAGCCCTCTTCGCAAGCGTGGTTCGACAAGGTCGCGCAGAAGGTGTGTTCGGTGACGGCCTCGATCGCGACGATGGCTTTCAACAACAACATCCGCGAGTACACCAAACTCGGCCTACGAGAGAAGTTCTTCCCGACGACAGCGACCTTCGACGCACGAGCGTTTGTCGTGCCGGTGCCGGATGTCTGCAACTACTTCATCTGGCGACAGCAGGACTGCGAGAAGAACTCGATCTCGATGCTGGCACAAAAGTACTTCACCCCCGAGCAGCTCCACAGCAAAGATGGTAGCCAGAAACAAGACATGCTGATGGGGGAGCATGAAGTCAACTGGAACGACTGTGAAGTCTGGCAGAAGCGTGGATGGTGCGTCGTCCGTAAGACCGTCAGCCACACGGTTGGCGAACTACGCCAAGGTGGCGCGGAACTGGACATATCGCCCGGCGTCACAGTACCGGATGATGTTGAGGTAACGCGCGTGGCCATCGAACCCGACTGGGAAATTCCAATCTTCACGAAGGACCGGGACTACATTGAGTTACATGTCGATCTAGAGAGGGCCGAGAAGGAGCAGGTGGCTGACAAGCTGATGCGGGCGATTTTGGACGCCAACCTGCCGGTGCCCCCGCCTCCTGACAAGATCGACGGGGATTGGCTCCGAAAACTTCTCGAAGTCGCGGCGGAGGGCCTGGAATGAGACTGGTCGCCATCAGCGACACGCATGGATTCCATTCGGGGATGGAAGTTCCCGACGGTGATGTCCTCGTGTGTTGCGGCGATTGGTCTCGCGGCTTCGGGTCCTGGAAAGATACTGAGCGCTTCGCTCGGTGGATGGCGAAGTGGCCTCATCGGTACAAGCTCGTGACGCCCGGAAACCACGACTACGCCGTGCAGGAGTTCCCTTTGCAGGCAGAACGACTGTTTGCTTCCTACGATTGCATTCTTGTTGCCAAGCGTCGCCTCGAGATCCAAGGGATCCTCATAGACGGTGGTCCGTGGGGTCCTGAAACGGGAGCCAGCCCAGCATGGGGATTCGAATGTTCCGAAGAGGCACGTGAGA
>Ga0209427_10003923_pt1 | contig 17330 bp, 15 predicted proteins | sample DeeMarSWOR136_30_FD_187465 | JGI IMG/M metagenome (GOLD analysis project Ga0209427, IMG submission 187465) | Marine sediment microbial communities from White Oak River estuary, North Carolina - WOR-1-36_30 (SPAdes) (version 2) | ecosystem: Environmental > Aquatic > Marine > Intertidal zone >...
TTCAACTCCGCACCCATAGCCCGAAAGGCTTGCTTGGCGGCATCCAGGCGTTTAGGACTCTCCTTAATGTTCCCTATCCCCATTACTTTCCGTGTATCCAAAGGGTTTCCATGGTACTCTCGGTAAGCCAATTTTCTCCTTGATTTTGATCGCCAAATATTATATTTTATCTTCGACAATTTTCAGAAAGTGAAAAGGAGAGCGTGGAAGGCCATTTTAAAATAACCCCCTGCTTCGTTGGCTCTTCTCATTAGGGGAAAGACGATGTCTGGACATTCAAAATGGAGCACGATTAAACGTAAAAAAGGTGCAGCGGATGCCAAGCGGGGAAAGCTCTTCACTAAAATCATTAAGGAGATTATGGTGGCCGCTCGGATGGGCGGTGGGGATCCCAACGCGAACCCGAGGCTTCGATCTGCCATCTTGGCCGCCAAGGCCGAGAACATGCCCAAGGATAATATTGAGAGGGCCATCAAGAAAGGAACTGGAGAGCTAGAGGGAGTTCACTATGAGGACCTGATCTATGAAGGGTATGGACCGGGCGGCGTTGCCATGATGTTGGAAGTATTAACGGATAACAAGAACCGAACAGTGGCCGATGTGAGACATGTCTTCTCCAAACACAACGGGAACCTGGGTGAGACCGGGTGCGTCTCCTGGATGTTTGAGAAAAAGGGAATGATCCTCGTCGATAAAAGTGGTGCCGATGAAGATCGGCTCATCGAAGTGGCACTGGATGCAGGCGCCCTGGATGTACAGGAGACGGAAAAAGAGTTCGAAGTGACAACCCCTCCTGCCAATTTCGATGAAGTAAAGAAGGCAATCGAAGAGGCTGGATTCAAGCCTACGTATGCAGACGTGACCATGGTCCCTCAAAGCACGATTCGCTTGTCTGGAAAAGAGGCTGAGCAGATGTTGAAATTGATGGAGGGGCTCGAAGATTCGGATGATGTCCAGAAGGTCTATGCCAATTTCGATATCGCCGATGAGGAGATGGAACGACTCAGTGCCTAAACGATTCCGTTTCCAACTTATAAAAGGCCACCTGATCAGAGGGAGAAGGAGAGAGGTGGCTTTTTTCATTTTTGGAGCATTCCTTCTATGAAAGCGATCGGGATCGATCCAGGTCTAGCCATGACGGGGTTCGGGATCGTGGAAACCCTTTCCCGCGGTGGAAAGGCTTGTGACTGGGGCACTATTCGAACAGAAGCCGATTCTCCCACTCCCTTCCGTTTAAAAACGATTTATGAGGCATTGAAGGAAATCCTCGAAAAATGGAGACCCAACCTGCTCGTTTTGGAAGAAGTCTTTGTCTTAAAACAATTTCCCAAAGCCGCCATCCAGCTCGGAGAGGTCCGAGGTGTGGTCTATCTTGCGGCTCAGGAGATGGATATCCCCGTCATGGAAGTGAAACCGACGGAAGTGAAGAGTGCCTTAACCGGAAGCGGCCGGGCGGATAAGGAACAGATGAAAAAAGCCATTCGGCAAATTCTCAAAATTGGGAATCCTCTCCATTCGAGCCATGCAGGCGACGCCCTGGCGCTCGCCCTAACCGGGTTGTCTCGAAATGAAAGCTTTCGTTGGTAAGCCCTGTCAAATCCCCTCCAGCCCCCCTTTACTAAAGGGGGGGGAGGGGGGATTAACGATTGTTACAGCCTTGGCAAGAGGAAGATGATTCGCTACATCGAAGGAAAGTTGATTAAGAAGGAAGAAGATCGGGTCGTTGTGTTGGCCAATGGCGTGGGGTATGAGATCCTCCTCCCTGCCATTGTGCGGAAGACCTTTAACCCGAAGAAAGCGGGAGAGGATGGGGAGGTGGTTAAACTTTATATCTATTATCACCAGACAGAACGGCAACCTAAACCCCTTCTCATCGGATTCAACTATGAACCGGAAAAGGAATTCTTTGAAAAATTTATCACGGTGGAAGATATTGGTCCCCCCACTGCTGTGAAAGCACTCATCTTACCCATTCCCCAAATTGCCAAAGCCATTGAGGAAAGGGATTCGAAGACCCTCGGAAGCCTCAGGGGAGTCGGGAAGAGAACCGCCGATAAGATCATCGCCACCCTTCAGGGAAAGGTTGGTAAATTTGCCCTCATGAGGGAAGATCAAATCCCGATCGATGTGGAGGTCATCGATTTTAAGAAACAGGTGGAAGAGGTTTTGGTGAAGGACCTCGGCCACAAAGTGAACGAGGCTCAGAAGTTGGTGAAGGAAGCCATGCTGAGGAACCCGAACATCTCCACACCTGAGGAATTGTTTGAGGAAGTTTATCGGGGGCAGAAGGAGGTACAATCCTAAGAATCAATTTCAAATTTCAAAATGCAAATTTAAAATTGCAATATATGATAGTCTTGTAAAAAGCTGTGATTTGTCACCCTGAACTTATTTCAGGGTCTCGTAACTCATGGGTTTTGTTAAATGCTGAAACAAGCCTAGTCTTCATCAGCTCAGAGTTCAGCATTACATGATTGATTGCTCATGCGCTTTTCCACAGTCTGACGAGTTTCAAATTTTGGAGATAAGGAATGAAAGAGTCTGAGGAAGAGAAAAAGCTGGGCGTTGAGGAGGGGGCTCCTCCTGAAGTCGAGGATTATCTCGATCTGAGGCCCCGAAAACTCTCCGAATACATTGGTCAAGGGCAAGTGGTTGAAACCTTGGAGATTGCAATCCAGGCGGCAACGAAACGGGGGGAACCTTTAGACCACATCCTCTTCCACTCCCCTCCAGGATTAGGGAAGACGACACTCGCCCACATCATCGCCAAAGAAATGGGTGTTCGCATTGTTACGTCCTCCGGACCCGCGATTGAAAAAGGAGGAGACCTGATCAGTATTCTCACCCATCTGGAACGAGGAGATGTCTTCTTTATTGATGAGATTCATCGTCTGCCCAAGATCGTGGAGGAATTTCTCTATCCAGCCATGGAGGATTTTTGCATCGATTTCATTTTCGATAAGGGTGCCCATGCGAGGAGCCATCGGTACCGGCTGGAACGATTCACCCTCGTGGGCGCCACCACACGGGCGGGACTGCTTTCCGCGCCCCTTCGGGAAAGGTTTGGCCTCTTGAGGAATCTTGATTTTTACACAGTGGAGGAGCTCTCACGAGTGGTCAAACGCTCAGCAGCTCTTTTAGGAGTCCCTATCGATGAGGGAGGGACAGAGGAGATTGCCAAGCGTTCCCGAGGTACTCCAAGAATTTCAAATCGCCTTCTCAAGAGGGTGAGGGACTTTGCTGAGATCCGTGGACAGGGAAAGATTGATAAAGAGATCGCCGACCAGGCGTTGCTCCTGGAGGGGGTGGATAAGATCGGTTTGACGAGCCTCGACCGCAGGTTCCTGGAGACCATTATCCGTTACTATAAAGGAGGGCCGGTGGGCCTGGAAGCGATTGCGGCCACCCTCCAGGAGGAAGCCGATACCCTGGTGGATATGATCGAGCCTTTTCTCCTGAAGATCGGTTTTGTCGCAAGGATGCAGAATGGAAGGAAGGCTTCGGAATTGGCCTACCAACACTTCGGCATGCCCTATCACGAATCAGGAAAACAACTCTCCCTCCCCACCCGCAAGAAACACTGATACCCCCTCCCTCTTTGGCCGGCGGGAGAGAGTGTATCAGTTTTCATGGTTCGCTGCGAGGAGTGTTCGTCAGGGGAAATCAGTTGGATTTACTAAGATGAATTTGTTTGTGTCATCTTTATTGAATCCCTGCGTGCCGGTCCCGACCGTGCCTGACTGCCGGTAGGCAGGGGCGGGGCAGGCAGGTGTGCCATCAGAAAGCTCTGATGATTTTTTCAAAGCTCCCTGAAAAAAGACTTGACAATTGTGAAATGAAGGGTTATAAGTTATTTCGTAGGTTGTAAGAAGTAGTAGTTTGGATCGTCAAAGGTCACAAAGGTACTTCTGAAGACTTTGTGGCTTTTTTTTTGGACCAAGGGCTATTACAACTTACTGAAGTTTATAAGAGAAAGGAGGTGAGTTGTAATGGCCAAAGGTCGTGTAAAATGGTTTAACGAGAAAAAAGGCTTTGGATTTATTTCCAGAGACAACGGAAACGATGTCTTCGTTCACTTCTCAGCCATTAAGAGGGATGGATTCAAAACTCTTTATGAAGGCGACGAGGTAGAGTTTGAAGTTTCCGACGGTCCGAAGGGGCCACAGGCGACAAATGTTGTCGTTGTGAGCTAAATCAAAAATTCGTTGAACTGAGCCAAAAAGAGACTCCAGTTTTTATTTGGAGTCTCTTTTTTTATTTTTAGATGGTGTATGATAACTGAATCCACCTAACCCTTGTACAAATCCATGGGAGGAAAGGTAAATTCAAAGGGGAAAGGAGAAAAGATGGAACTGACACGGGGGACAGCATTGGTGACAGGGGCAAGCAGCGGGATCGGACGGGAGACGGCCATAGGACTGGCCAAAGAAGGGTACCGCGTCATCGCTTCGGCCAGGAGGGAGGAACGTTTAACAGAACTTGCCAATGAAAATCCGAACATCATTCCTAGACCAGTTGACCTTTCGAATGCTGAGGCATTAGAAACGTTCTGCCAGGACATCTCCAGCCTTTCTGAACCTGTTTCCGTTCTCATCAACGATGCAGGATACAGCCTCCGGGGAGCCGTTGAGGACGTCTCCATTCCTTCGATCCGACGATTGTTTGAGGTGAACCTTTTTGCACTGATCAGAGTGACACAGGCTTGTCTGCCAGGTATGCGCCGACTCAGGAAGGGGACCATCATCAATCTTAGCTCCATCATAGGTAAGTTCCCCTTTCCCACGAGTGGACCTTATGCGGCCACGAAGCATGCTGTGGAGGCGATCAGTGACGCACTGCGCATCGAGGTCCGTCCCTTTGGGATTCGGGTGGTGACGATCCGGCCCGGTGTCATTGCCACTGAATTTAATCAAGTGGCCAACCAATTGACCGGAGACCTCCTCTCAAGAACCGATCCTGATTATAAACCAGTGTATCAGGCCTATGGGGCAGGCATGGGGAAATTGTTTGCCAACCTCTCTATTCCAGGGCCAGAATTGGTCGCTAAGACAATTCTGGAAGCTGTCCTTTCGGACTCTCCGAAAGCTTCCTATGCAGTGGGGCCACTGGTAGAAGAGATCCTCGGACAGCGCCTCCGATTAGATGATGATGCCTTTACTGCTTTCTTGGCTGAAAAGACCGGTCTAAAGGATCTGAAGCTATGACTAAAGCAACTCCTTATTGACCTCGACCTTGGTTTTGGCTCGCAACTGCCTCATCCAATTCAGAAAAAACTCTTCCTGCTTCTGGCGGGTCAGACGCCTTTCAAAATCCTGAAGTTATATTAGATTAGAAGAGAGGAACCTATTTGGCCTTAGGGTTGGGCGATATCAGGTCCACTTTGTGGACCATCATTTTTCAGCAGACGATCAAAATAGGTAGTCCTCTTTTTCAACCCTTCTTTAGAACTATTCTTGGAGTCCAACCCGGTTTTCCACTATCTTATTTTTGAGCGATAAAATTTGATGCATCTTAAGGAGAGAGGATAGGTAACCAAAGCGAGGAAAGTGGCAAGAATCAAGGATCCAATCAGAAAAGAGAGAAGAAGACCCCATTGAGAGGCGATCCGACTCCAAAAATCTGAACCAATGAATCCTTGGTCCATTCCTATTTGGAATATCTCCTTGAGGACTGTTCCGTCTATTCGGAATCGTATCACCCGGATCCCAACCCATGTGGCAATCGTATAATAAGGAACGACCCACCAAGGAATGTTTGACCAGACTCCCAAAAGAACAGCCACCCGGTTCAACTTGAACAAGAAAGCAATCGCCACACCCGCAAGCGTGTGAAACCCTAAAAAAGGTGAAAATCCCCAGAAGACGCCAATGGAATAGGCCAGAGCTGTTCGTTCAGGTGTATCTTCGATATGGAGTAATTTTTTAATCAGATCTCTGAGATGAAGAGATGCCAATAATTCATCCTTTACTTTCGCGGAAATCTTAGCCATGTAGATCATGGCAAAGGTGACGGAGGATAAAGTAGAAATCTAATCCCCATTCGGCCTTTGGATTCAGGGTATATTGCTTTTTTGGTGTTTCAACGCCTCCATGTCCGCATTCGTCATCATCTGGACGAGTTCCTTAAATGATACCGCAGACTCCCATCCCAACTTCTTTTTTGCTTTTCTAAAATCTCCCCTGAGCTCATACATTTCTGACGGCCGGTATATCGTCTCATCAACGACGACATAATTCTTCCAGTCAAGATTGACACAATCGAAGGCAAATTCGACAAGTTCTTTCACTGAATGTGTCTCTCCAGTGGCGATGACATAATCCTCCGGTTCATCTTGCTGGAGCATCAGCCACATCGCTTTGACGTAATCCCCTGCATAACCCCAATCTCTTCTTGCCTCCAAATTACCGAGTCTTAATTCATTAGCCAAACCCAACTTAATCTTAGCAACAGTGTTCGTGACCTTTCTGGTTACGAACTCGAAGCCTCTTCTTGGTGATTCATGATTAAAAAGAATACCGCTGAGGGCATAAAGGTTATAAGCTTCCCGGTAATTTCTGGTTAAATGGAACCCAGCCACCTTAGAAACACCGTAAGGCGAGCGTGGATGAAAAGGGGTATTTTCATTCTGTGGGCTTTCTTCCGCATTGCCAAACATCTCACTGGATGCCGCAAAATAGACTTTGCAATGAGGGGCCCTGGTCTTGATAGCAGCGAGAACAAAATGGGTACCATTGATATTCACATTAATTGTAGAAAATTCATCCTCAAAAGAGTAACTGACGAAGCTCTGAGCAGATAAATGATAGCATTCGTCTGGTTTCACTTTGTCCACGACGTTGAATATGCTTGCATAGCTTTCCAAAGAGCCAGCATGTAAAACCACCTTGTCAAGGATGTGTTTTATTCTAAGCAGTCTGTGCTCGGGGTCTTCGATCGCCACCCGCCGTATAATTCCATGAACCTCGTAACCTTTAGCTAATAGAAATTCAGCAAGGTAAGAGCCGTCTTGGCCTGTGATACCGGTAATCAATACCTTCTTCTTCAAACCCAAGCCTCCATGTGTTATTATTTTCTTATATTAAAAGCCATCTTTCTCTACGAAAGGAAGCACAACATCCGATTAGGGTCCCTGATTTATCGGCTTGCTCCTCATCCTATATGCACGCCATGTCATCCTAAGCGTGACCTTTATTCCTTCGATACCTAGGAATGGAAGTGCTATAGGAATTGAGATTAAATAGCTAAGAAACGCTAATGTCGAATATTCCTTCATCATGAGTCTTTTAATAAATGGCCTCAACCATGATGGTGACTTAATGTATATGGGTGTGAGTCTCGACAATGTCAGAGCCAATTTCTTATAGGGGTGTCTGAGAACACTGTCATTATGGAATGAACTTATACCCCTTTTTACCATTTCAATTTCTTCATCTCCAAGATAACCACTCTCAATAGAGTAATGGAATAATTCGGTTTGAGGGAAAGGATAAAATACGTATCCAGTGATTAGAGCCGGATCTGCTTTTTCTGCGAGACGGATTGATTTCCACATGGATTCTGGTGTCTCATCGGGAAATCCGAATATCGCTGACATCTGCAATGTGATCCCTGAATCCTTTATTATTTTTGCTGACTGTAATATCCGCTCATCAGACATAGGCCTCTTTAGGAGTCTACCGCGTATTTCCGGGTCTCCAGAATCCATCCCTAAGAATATCTGCATACAGTTTGCATTCTTCAATAGTAAAATACTATCTTTATTGACAGTGGTTGGATATGCAAAACAGTAAAAAGGTAGGTTCACCTCTTTTCTATAGAGTTCAGCGAATTCCTCAATCCATCTTCGATCGTAAGTAAAAGTGTCATCGTGGAAAGATATGTATTTGATATCATAACGGCGCAAATGTTCTTTCAGTTCCTGGATCACATTAGGGACACTTCTTCTACGTATGAAGCTCCCTTTCCCTTTTGTCAACTTGCGTTGGAAATGGATATTGCAAAAGGTGCACCTGAAGGGACATCCTCTCCCGGAAATGACCTCGAGGTTGTCATAAAAAGCCCCATATTCGTAAAACGGGTCTTTTTCCGGGAAGGGCAGGCTGTCAAGGTCTTGGATCAAATTCCTAAGATCGTTTCTAATAATCTCACCATTATTCTTGAACCATATGTTCTTCGTATCAAATATATCTAATCCCTTTTCCATTTTATCGAGCAACTCTGCAAAAGCCTCTTCGCCTTCCCCTATACATACCATATCAATACTCTTATGCTGAAGGACATATTCTGGGAGGGCTGATACATGGGGTCCTCCAGCAATGATCGGCACAGGTATTTCCTTCTTTAAAAGAGATGCCATTTCGCTGACAAAGGGATACAAATTGGTAGGGATAGAAAGGGCAATGATATCAGGATTAAAACTCTTGGCCTTTTGTAAGAGGTATTTTTGCTGGTTAAATCTCTTCATAAATTTAAGTTCCAGGAAGAGATTGTCGTCCAACCCCGGATCGAAAATGAGCTCAACTTGGTGTCCTTGCATCTTGATATAGGACATCAAATATTCAACTCCAAGGGATTCAATCCCTCTGTAATAAAAAAGGACCTTCATTATGACTTCTTTGCTTCTAATTTATGGGTTTTTGTTTTACGAAGACGATCAAATGTGGGATTCTTCAGGCCAGCCGTAATTCGGTTCATGACATAGGCTCTTATTGAAGACCTGTGTTCCCAAAGGAATCTAATCAGGTCATACCATCTGCGGTTACGCCAGTAGAAGGTTACGTAGGCCCTCTTGTCTAAATTCCTTAATGTCTCTGGAGAGATAGAGTCGAAGCCCAAGGGTGCAGCAAGATGCTTTCTAAAATCATCCCAGTTTTGAGAGACATAGCTATAGCCAGCTTCTCCCCTTTTTGCAAGCTGCATTACCTCTGTACCTGGATAAGGAACCATCACGGCAAAAGAAACATAATCTGTATTGAGTTTGGTTGCGAAATTGATCGTATCTTTAATCGTCTCAATCGTCTCATAGGGATGTCCAAGGATAAAGAAAGACCTGGTCTTTATCCCTACTTTTTTAGCTAAAGCCGTAGCTCTTTCAGCATCTTCTAACCTTATATTTTTCCCGGTTTTTATGAGGATGTCTTGGTTTCCGGACTCCACGCCCAAGGCCAACCCGTCGCAGCCTGCCTGTTTCATTTTAATTAGTAGTTCCTCTGTAACGATATCCACTCTCGTCTGGGAAAACCAGACAGCCCTGGAAGCAATCCTCTTTTCGATCATGTGATCCAGGAGTTGATAAGTCCATTTCAGGCCTATCCCGAAAGTTTCATCAGCAAACCAGAACCCTTTTGTTTTAAAAGTATCTATAACCCATTCTATTTCCTCTACGATATTTTCAACGCTCCTCCTTCTGACTCTTTCCCCTAAGACTCGTTGACAGAACTTACACTTGAAGGGACATCCCCGTGTGGCATAAATAGGGTAGGCTTTTTTATGAGAAAAAGGGAAAATATCCCATGCAGGGAATGGAAGAATATCCAGGTTGGTGATAGGCTCCTTTTGGGGAGTGAGAATTATTTCGCTACCATTACGGAAGGCAATACCCTTGATTTCGGAAAGCGTAGAAGAGAGATTCCCATTTTCCAAACCCTCAGCCAATTCTAACATGGTAAATTCCCCTTCCCCTATGACTCCGATATCTATGGAGGGAAATTCTTCGAGGGTCTCTTTAGGCAGGGCAGTGACGTGGGGCCCACCAGCCACTGTGACGGCTTGGGGTAACGCCGCTTTAATTCCCTGGGCTATCTTTGCAGCCCATATGATGTCAGGAGTCATGGAGGTGATCCCCACCAGACCTGGATTCCTATCCGCAGCCTCTCTGATTACATGATGAGTCTTCAGACGACGATGCTTGGCGTCTATACCCTCTACCCCGTATCCATTGGCTCTCAGATAAGAGGCGATGTACGCCAACCCGTGTGGAGGTTCGTTCATATCGGTTAGACCGCTATCAGGATATGGGCTAATTAATATTATTCTGCTTTTCTTATATTGAGTTTTCAAATAGTCTCCATGAAGGGCCACTACCTAACCTCATAGCTGATCGATTGATGCCGAAAATCAGTATATGAGTTGATGACCGTTGCTGATTCTGCCTGATAGGTGCCTTGGATCAAAGGGGCGGGCATCACCCATGTTGATTTAAAGAGTATCAATTCTCCAGGCGCAAAGACAGTCTTTGGATTACCGTCTATATCCAACGTATCAAATCTAAACTCACCACCACCCAAAAGTCCTAAGGAATTAACATGCTGCGCATAGATATTGTAATAGGTTTCGGACCTCCCATCATACCATACGATGATTGATCCTCCGGAACCATCGGAGATAATAAGTGGATCGCTCTGGGTCTCATCTGCAATAGAGACGGCTATTCCATCTTTTTTCCACGTTGCCTGTCCACTTCCGTCTATATGCTGAGCATAGATATTCCAATAGGTACCCCCCCTGTAAAAATCCATCCAGGTTATAAATGCGCCACCGGAACCATCAGAGATTAGCGTCGGCCGAATTTGAACTTCATCAGTGGTAACAACCGGCGTCCCTCCTGCATTCCAGAACGGAACTCCTTGGGCCGTCACCCTCTGAGCATATATATCAGTATCTCCGTCTTGCTTCCTACCATCCTCCCATACAATGATAGCTCCTCCAACACCATCACTGATGATGGCATTGTCCCATTGGCTTCCATCCGTATCCGCTGCTATCGGTATTCCTTGGAGTAGCCACATGACAGTGCCGTTCGAATCGACCCTCTGGGAATAGACATTATATTGGCCTTCGCCTTGGCGTCCGTCAATCCAAGAAAAAATACCGCCGCCGAATCCATCATTTGTGACCCGACCGCTAAATTGCGGTCCCACTGCGGTGCTTAGTGGAACACCCGTTGGTCCCCACATTATATTCCCATTTCCATCCAACTTTTGAGCGTAGATATCCAACTCTCCCCCTGCTCGATAGTCAATCCAAACGATGATTGCTCCGCCGAAACCATCATAGGAAATGGCCGGGTCTGACTGTAGATCTGTTCCTTCACAAACCAGTACTCCATCTTGTTGCCACTTGATCTGTCCACCACTATCCACCCTCTGAGCATAGACATGATTCCCATTGCGACCATCATCCCATGTGATAATTACACCTCCCATTCCATCCGAGACAATCCGTTGAAATACCTGATATTCTGGCGCAGTGCATATTGGTATCCCATTTATCGCCCACATAATTTGGCCATTCCCGTTTATTCTCTGAGCATAAATATTAAAATTCCCATAATTATTGTCCCATCCTTCTCTCGAATCATGCCACACAATAATGGCTCCCCCTCCCCCATCACTCGCTATTTGAGGAAATCCCTGAAAGCCAGGTGCTGTGCATATGGCTACAGGGGTACTCCACGCAGGATCTCCATGGGAATCAATTCTCTGGGCATAGATATCAAACTCGAAGTCGTCCCCTTCTGCCTTCTCAGCCCAGCTGATAATAGCTCCGCCGGCACCATCAGACACACCTGTATGATGTACCTGATTGACATTCTTGGCCGCTACAGGGGAATTGATCTTAGGGTCGTTGTACCAGGAAAAAGATCCCTTAGGAGAGAGAATGAGGATAACCAATGCGGAGAGAGTAAAAATTAATATGTTAATCTTTTTCATATGATAACTCCTTTCGATTATATAGTTTTTTAAAAATCAAAAATGCGTTTAAAAAAAGAAACAAGATGATTCTTTTTCGATAATGCTTTTTTATTCTTTCCAAATATGGAGGACCTGAGAAAAATATTCCTTACCCGTAGCCTCCATGGAAGAAATGCAGATTCGAAGATTAGTTTCATGGACAGCTTTGAATCGCCGGCCTTACGTTCTACAAATATGATAGGAATTTCCTTTATCCTATACCTATTCTTGAAGGCAAGATAGGCCATTTCAACAAGAAAGGCATACCCGTTTGAAGAAATACGCTTCATGCGGATATCCCTTAATGCCTGAGCTTTCCAGCACCTGAATCCACTGGTGCAATCTTCAAAGGGAACACCCAGCACAATTCTTATATACCTGTTTGCAAAGAGACTCAATGCAAGTCGACCAATAGACCAGTTGATAATTCGAATTCCATTTAAATACCTTGAACCGATGACGAGATCATAATCGGGAATGGTCTTCAAAAAATCGAGAATAAACTCTGGGGGATGTGATAGGTCGGCATCCATCTGGAAGATATATTTGGGATTCAGTCCAAAGGCATACTCAAAACCATCCCGATAAGATGCTCCGAAACTTCTTTTCTTATTACGCCTAATTAAATGGATTCTTCGATTATCCCTGCTTAATTGCTCGACAACGTCGGCTGTCTTGTCTGGGGAGGAATCATCAACGACAACAACCTCTAGATCAAGGTTTAATAAAAAGATTTGATCAAGCAGTTTGCCTATGTTCCCCGCTTCGTTATGAGTTGGAATAACGATCACTGCATCTGTTTTTCCCGCCATGAGATACCTCTTTACATAGTAATTCTATTGAATACCCAAAAGGATTCACCCTACAACTAGAATGTCAACATCTTTTATCTCAGGATAGCCTCTCAGAGAAAAACACCTTCTTGATAACCGTTTTAGCCTGTTTCCAGCGCGGCAAACCATATTGTAAAAGCCCAATAATCTTAAATGTCCTTAAATAAAAGTGAACATAGGCTTTTAATTGCAACCATTCAAGCCTTTGCCTTGGTAGGTTTATCAACTCCAGAGAACCTCCGCCGAATCTTAAAAACTTGTCCCAGTTATGGGATAATAAATGGTAATTTCCTTCTCCAACATTCGCCATTTCCCATATCTTCGTACCCGGATAAGGAGACATGATGCCAAAAGATACAGAATCAGGATTTAACTTCACTGCAAAATCAATGGTATCCTGAATGGTCTCTTCAGTCTCGTAGGGGTGACCCAGTATAAAAGTGCACGCAATTCGAAGTCCAGTTTTTCTAGCCTGTCTGAACGTTTCCTCTACCTGCGATAATCTTATATTTTTATCTACCCTATCCAAGATTTCCTGATTTCCGCTCTCGACACCAAATTCAATTTTTGCGCACCCGGCCTCCTTCATCCTTGCAAATACTTCCGGGTCACCCCGATCAGCCCGCGTTTGGGCAACCCACTTTATCTTCTTATGTAATCCTTTTTTCAAAATAAGATCTGTTATCTCGAGCACCCTCCGTTTCTTCAAAGTGAATGTCTCATCGATAAAGATAATTCTTTTAGGGTGATACTTCCTGACAACCCACTCCATTTCTTGCACCACATTCTCCGGTGAACGTTCTCTCACGATGGGACCCGACGACCGCATGCAAAAAGAACAGTGATAAGGGCATCCCCGTGCCGAAAGAAGAAAATAGGTGCCGCTATTATTCTTAAATTTACTCCATGCCGGAAAGGGTAACCTGTCCAGATCCCGAATATAGTCTCTCGGCGGATTAATGACGATCTCACCATCCTTCCTGAAACCCAACCCGTTGATTCGATGAAAATCTCTTCCCGCGGCGATGGAATAGATCAATTCAAGAAATGTCTCTTCCCCTTCGCCCGTAACCACAAAATCAATTTCAGGAAATTCTTGGAGGGTTTCCCTGGGGATGGCTATGGCGTGAGCTCCTCCAAACACAACAAAGATACCAGGCAACTTTCCCTTTATATTTTTTGCAATTTTGCTTGCAGAAATAACGTCTGGCGTCATTGCAGAAAGGCCGACGATATCGGGTTTTATTCTGGCAATCTTCTCTACCACCTCCTCTGAGAACAACCCATCTATCTTTCCATCGATGATATCGCATTGGATGCTGTTGCTCTCTAAATAAGCGGCAAGATACCCCAGCCCTGCAGGGGGGACACTCGACTGCTTGGATTCGTATCTTCCGTGGCCCGCAGGCGGATTGACCAAGACAACCTTCATTTTGTCTTCCTCATTGACTATTTGAATGTTGCCCCATATCGGTTATTGCTTAAACGTTTCTTGTAGACATCGGTTTTACCGAGTGACTCCTGAATCTTGAAGACCCTTTCCCTATCTATGTTAAACCAAATGAACGCCTTAACACGGGGTGCCTTATTTTCCAGGGTATCAAAAAATTTCTGAATCCACTTTTCAGGATTGTCAGAATAACTATTGCCAGGTCTGTATCTCTTAGGATCATTGTCGGCATCTCCCGCACCACATTCGCCAATCATGATCGGTTTACGGTCTGCATAATCATTGTAAATTCCCATGATCTGGGGTTCTGGATCCCCATTCCCAAGGATGGAATAGACAGACATTCCCACCCAATCCACATAGTCATCGCCTGGATAATAATCCGCCCAGTGGATATTCCCAATATCGACAGAGGTAGGTGCCCAAACCCAAATGATATGATCTGCTTTAGCCTTTCGAAAACCCTCCACAACACGCCGCCATGCCTGGACATACATTTGATGAGTCTGAGAAGGGTCAAATGCCTCGCTATAACTGTTCCAGTTACCATTCATCTCCGCCAGAAATCTGAAAAATACTGGCTTTCCGTAATTCGCTGCCGCACTGGCCCATTCTGCAATCTTCTGGTCTGCTTTGCCTTGTATTATGTCTGAAAGCTTAATTCCACTCATTGTGATACCTGCATGAGGAATCTTGCCGAGTTTATTTATTTTTTCACACATTTCTGTCGGAAAGTCCCAATCAAAAAACCAGATAAATGATGCGATCGTAGCTGGTCTTCCACTCATTTTCTCGTATTCAGCCAGCTGTTTAGGGTCAATTTGCTCCTCCCAGTCACTTCGACGTGAGCCCCAACCTTTCATCGGTGCAGAAAATGCAAATACCCCATGATATACACTCCCATCCAGTGGTTCATATTTTTGTAATTCGTTTTTCCTGACCACTGTCGCAGAGATTTTTGGCATAACACCTGTCTTGGAGGTTTGGGATTGGACAACACGGATCTTATTCACATAGATTGTAAATTCATTATCGGAAAACTTAGCAGGTTGGAAAATACCAATACTAACTTTCTTGATCTGATCGATGTCTAACCTGTCATTCTCATCTTTTGTCCAGCTGCCTGCTAAAAAGAATTTCGAAAAGGGGATGGTGATTTCCTGCCAGCCGGTTGTTTTCAGTCCCCGGGCATGCTGGGCAATGTATGCACTTCCATCTTCTTCATATAACATCACGGATAAGTCGACGAGTTCTTTGGCTGCCTTTGGGATATAAGACCAAAAGTTGATTGAATCATAACTTTTCCAGTTTCTGGGTGGGCCCAGATCTTTTTCAAAAAATCCTATAAAAGGTTTTTTCTGTTTAAAAGAGTAGTTTAATTTAAGTGATTTTTCCCTCTCCCGATTTATGGAGGAATCGATGGAGCACTCCATGGTTAAAGTAGAACTGCGATTTTTTGACCACCCTGAGAGACCTGCATCGAAGTAATCGATGATAGAGGATGTCTCTTGCACAGCTGTTTCCTTACGGATCTCACTGTCCCTGGAGACGACGTCATCTTTCACACCTTTCTTAAAAAGCTTAATATCATCGATATAGATTGAGAAGGCGTTGTCTTTGAACGAGGATGGCTGATAAATTCCGATGGATATCTTGTTAATCCGTTTAAGATTTAATGGTCCCGATTTGTTCTTACCGCTAGAGAAGACAAATTTTGAAAAGAGTGCAATTGATCTTTCCCATCCAGTTCCCTTCAGGTTTCTTACTCCCTGGGCGATGAAGGCATTCCCGTCTTCGTCGTAGACCATGACTGATAAGTCTTTTAGATCCTTCGCACTACGAGGAATGTAGGACCACAAACTCACCCCATCATATTCCGACCAATCTATACTCCTCCCAAGGTCTTTAATCAAAAATGCAATGAAGGGATCATGGTTACGGAAAGAGTATTCTATTTCCATAGCCATCCTTCCCTCCTTGACCTGAGTTGAATCAAGAGAATAGTGGATATCAACGGATGGATGTTTGAAGACACTCCACCCATTCAGTGCCCCCTCGAAATTATCAATCGTTTCATCCGCGATAGGGCTATTTGCGGCTCCCTGAGGTGTTGCGCAGGAGTAAAATATCCCCCATAATCCAATGACACAAAATACTAAAAACCGTAATGTTTTGATCTTATTCAAGGTCGCCTCCTACCTTTAAGATTTGTCTATCTCATCTCCCTCTATTAAGAAATAACCCATGTTTTCTAAAAAAATGGAGTGCGCTTTTTGTATGGTAGAACTTGTGTTTCAAACCGCCAATTCTTCTACTTGTATGTTGGAATTCATGGATCATATGAACATGGGAGAGATAATAGACTTTCCACTTTTGATTGACTCTATAGCACAAGTCCACATCTTCAAAATACAAGAAATAATTTTCGTCCATCAGCCCAACCTGCTGGATTGTTTCCTTCCTGACCATCAAACAACAACCTGTTAGCCAATTCACCGGGATAATCCCGTCGTGCGAGATATCCATCATGAGATATTTCTTGCTAATGTTACGTTTCGGGAATAACGAATCGATGAGAAGGCCCCGGCTTAATAAGGTAATGATGGTCGGATATCTTCTACAAGAATACTGAAGCGATCGGTCTGTATTCAACAACTTACACCCTATGATTCCAGCATCCGAATTCGAATCCATAAAACTCACCATCTCCTGAAGGGTTCCAGGAAGGATAATGATATCAGGATTAGTGATCAAACAGTACCTGGATTGGAAAATTCTGAGCACCTGGTTGTTCCCTTTGGCAAAGCCTCTATTCTGGCGATTCATAATCATCTTTACATCTGGATAACTTCTTCTGATCGTGTCCACACTACCATCGGAAGAGTCATTATCCACAACATAAATATCTATGTCGAGCCCATCCGAACAAGAATAGATAGATCCCAAACATCTCAAAATAAATTCTTTATGGTTATAATTCACAATGGATATGGTTAAGTCTTTAGACATCTTTGAACCAATGGTGCTATTTCAATGTTGCTTTGAGTTGAAATAAGGAATTTTGTATATTTTTATAAAAGGACCTTGCCTCTTTTTCGGTTCCGAAAGGAACTCTTTGATTAAGATGCAATGCCTTTCAAGGGTTTGATAGAAATTAAGATAATGTTCAGCCGCCTCGGGATGATTTTTTCTGTATGCTTCTGACAAATAACCCTGATAGGCATAACTGCTTACCACCACGTATTCCACACCTTTCTTCCTGAAATTGTCAAGACTGATATCTTTGTCGATCTTACCATCTGAGCTGATCACTAT
>Ga0209427_10003924_pt1 | contig 17328 bp, 17 predicted proteins | sample DeeMarSWOR136_30_FD_187465 | JGI IMG/M metagenome (GOLD analysis project Ga0209427, IMG submission 187465) | Marine sediment microbial communities from White Oak River estuary, North Carolina - WOR-1-36_30 (SPAdes) (version 2) | ecosystem: Environmental > Aquatic > Marine > Intertidal zone >...
TTTTTTTCAAATCATCTATTTCCTTCCGGTGAAAAAACAGATCTTCCTTTACCTTGACAAGGAGCCCTTCTTTGACCATGACCTGGAGCACATCGGTTCCGGTATTTCCGGGGAACTTTGTCTTTAATTCCTTAAAATAAGGGGGTTGAAGGCCGCTCTTGAGATAGACCTCTTCTATCTTACGCATCGCCTTTTCCTGGTCCTCGGCCAGTGTAACCCTGTGCTCTATCAGTCGCAGAATCTCCTTTTCCTGAACAATAACTCCCTCCCGAATCAGTTCGTTAATAATGTGGTTAAAGAGCTTGGGGTTGTTGGAACCGGTAGTCCTGGAGCGAAGCTCTTCTTTGAGAAGCCCGACTTTTAACGGGAATTCATCGTGATAGGTGCTGAGGGTCGTTATTATTTCATCCCTTGCCTTTCCAAAATAATCGGCATGGATGAACAACTCTACTTCACTAATACCCAGAACATTCGCTAGTTTACGAAGAGTACGAGCTGATGGGAAGCGCTCTCCTCTTTCTATACGACCGATTAATGAGTGCGATACTCCCACCTTTTTCCCGAGTTCATCTTGCGTTAATTCCAAGAGAATTCTTTGTTGCTTTATGATTCTAGCTATTGAATCTTTGCTTTTATCCTGCATGACACTTTATACCTGTGCAATACTTCGAAATAAAACTAACACTAGTTGGGTTTTATGTCAATATAGTAAAATGAAGGCTGAGGAAGGTTCACAGTATTCTGGGCCGCACTATGTATCTTTTGTGAACTTTTTTCTATATTTACCTTGATATTTATATAATTCCCTGTTTCTTAGACAGTGATAAATAATTTCTGCTAGCTTTCCCATGGTGCTAACTAAAGCTTTTATTCTGACTTTACCTTGGTTAACCTGCCTTGAATAGTAATCTTTAAAATCATTGTCAGGTGCATTTCTTTTGATGCAATTCCTGCAAACCTGAAATAATACACGACGTCCATGCTTGCTGCCTTCTTTCCCTCGCCTACTATACGATCTATTACCAGATCGCGTTGATCTGCTATAAATACCAAGGGCTTTTTTGAACTTTTTCTTGTTTGACCAGTTATCAATATTTTTCACAGTTGCTATGATAGTAGCTGCTGCTATTTCGCCAAGGAAGGGAAATGAATACAAAATTTCAGTGTAGGGATGCTCAGCGAGTTGTTTGCGAAGCATTAGTGTAATAGTTTCACGCTTCTTGACCAGATCCAGTCTTAGAATGCCAAGCTCTTTTATTAACCACTTATACTCATTGCTTGGCACTCCAATACTATTAACTGCAAATTGCATAATATCTTCTCTGTCATTCTTAGAGAGACCTCTAACGTTCTCTAAACCACGACTATCGACGATGTCCCTTGGAGTCGGATAATGAGGGATAATTCTAAGAAGTTTATTGAAGTATCTAGCTTCCCCCTCGGGAAAGGTTGCAATGAGTAACTGATGCAGTCTATTGGTCATTTGATTGAGCAATTTGACGAATTGCAGCCTTTGTAGAATTAGTGAGTTCAAGACAGCAGCTCTAGAACCTAGCTCATATTGTATCAATGAGATACGAAAAGATAAGCTGTGTGTATCTCTCAAATACAGCAAATACGCAGTACCAATTGAATCGATAATATCGCTTTTGTTTTCCTCATCAAGTAAACGCTCTCTTGCAGATTTTACCGCCTTTGACTCCAAATAATAAACATCATATCCTGCAGTCAACAAATAATATACTATTGGCTCTGAGTAGTGGCCGCCAGTATGATCAACGGCAATAGTAACCTCGCTTGTATCGCAAACTTGCGACCTGATGGAATCATCAAGATTTTTAAAGCTATTGTATTCATTCTTTACGACTATTGGCCTAATACTTCCCCATACTGTACTAGTTTGCTGAAACAAGCCCACCGGTACAATTGCTGCTTTATGCTCTCTCGAATGGATATCAATTCCAACATATAGTTTCTTCTTTGTAGGTTTCATAATGCTTCTAAGGGGCAGGCAATTTGTGCCGCTCAACCCAAACTATCAAGGATCTTTCTACTTCATTTTGACTGTTCGACCAATATTCTGACCGATTTAAGCAGCAACAATGTCTTGACCACTATCGATACAGGCCTCTGATCTCTTTCCTAGCCTATTGATAAGTTGAAAAAAGAACGACCATGAGTATCATTGATCTCAGCCTGCCCCACATAGAATTATTGGATGATACTTATATTCTGTAGACTTATAGTCTACATTGTAATACTTTTAATGTCAAATATCTTTGATTATTTTTTTAATGAATAATATACAGCGAAAATTGGGGAAAAGAATTAAAGATCTGAGACTTAAAAGACAGTTGTCTCAAGAAAAGCTAGCGTTCGAATCTAAAATGCATCGCACTTATATTGGTAGTATTGAAAGAGGAGAGCGAAATCCATCGCTAAAAAACATCGAAGCAATTGCCAACGCGCTGGGTGTTACATTGTCAGACTTGTTTAGATTTGAAAATTGCGGTTAACCTGCCAACTAAATGTAGAGTCGATTACGTAAAGCAAAGAATTGTTTCAGGTGGAGTTCGACTCTCCCCCGTCTCCACCAGAAAATCAGAAACGCTAGCCTTTAATCGCTAGCATTTTTATATAAGGCTTTTGATTATGACTTAGACCCGCATATTGTCCGCCACCGCCAAGAAGTTGCAGACTTGATTATACTTTCCGAAAACACTATATTCACTAACAGTGATTAAAGAAAAGAAGTCTTTCAAAGTCGGAATATCTGGCTCGTACGGGGGATTCAACCTTGGTGACGAGGCGATTTTACAGGTAATCGTGACCCAGTTGCGAAAATCGATACCTGTGGACATTACCGTTTTTTCCAGAAATGCCAAGGACACCCTGCGCCGTCATCAGGTGGAGCGGGCAATAGACGTGCGGGAGCTTACCCGTGAGGAAGCGACCAGAGCCATTCAGGGGCTTGACTTATTTATACTCGGCGGCGGAGGCATCCTGTATGATGCTGAAGCCAGAACGTACTTGAGAGAGGTTGACATCGCCCACCGGAAGGGTATACCAACGATGACCTACTCGGTGGGGGTGGGGCCGCTGGATGACCCTTTGGTGCAAAAACTGGTATGCGATGTATTGAAACAGGTAAACGTCATTACGGTACGGGAACGCGGTGACGCAAGATTGCTAGAAGATATCGGCGTTCACCGGGACATCATCGTCACCGCCGACCCGGCGCTGCTGCTAAAGCCGGAACCACTTCCCGAAGATGCCCTCAGCGTTGAGCATATGACGGGAAAGAGGCATCTGGTAGGCATGTCTGTTCGGGAGGCCGGGGTTGCCGCCCCTGATCTGGATGAAAAGTTCTACCACGGGCTTCTAGCCAATGCCGCTGATTTCATGATCGACCGTTTTGATGCTGACATCGTATTTTTCCCCATGGAGCAACGAATGCTTGATACCCAGCAGTCACATGCCGTTATAGCGCAGATGTTGCGCCCGCAGCGTGTGCACGTGCTGAAGGGGGAATACACTTCAGGGCAATTATTATCTTTAATCAAACACTGCGACCTTGTAGTAGGTATGCGTCTTCATTTTCTGCTCTTTGCGGCGCTGCAGGGAGTGCCATTTGTGGCTCTTCCATATTCAGCCAAAGTCGGCGGGTTGCTGCACGCTTTGCAGGTGGAGATGCCCCCGATAAATCTGGTCAATGCCGGCCGACTTATTGCCCATATTGACCGGTCGTGGGACAGACGCAATACGCTTAAAGCAAAAATCAGGTCCACTCTGCCATCCATGAAGAAAGAGGCACTTAATACTAACCGGCTCGCCGTGCGCCTATTAATCGACCTGCACCCGGAATACCGCAAAACAGTGAAGGCACCAAAAAGCGGCCGCTGACGGCCTAGGAGGAAAATATTTATGCCACCGCTTGTCCGTCCGGATGGTCAACCGGAAATTCTCACTTTGCCCGCACGGCAGGCCCCGGTAATCGCTGATGCTGATGTGCTGGTGGTTGGCGGTGGCCCGGCCGGGATAGGGGCGGCGGTTGGCGCGGCAGAGGCCGGGGCCAGCGTAATCCTGGCCGAACGATATGGTTTTCTCGGCGGGAATGCCACGGCGGCCCTGGTCACGCCCCTGATGTCCTTTTTCACCCACAAACCGACGGAACAGAAGGCCGGAGCTACCACGCTCTTCCCCACCAACCACGGTTCCGGTAACCCGGTGATTTCCGGCGTACTGGCCAGATTGGTAAATCGCCTGGTTGAGCTCGGTGGCGCCATCCCACCTTCCTTGCAAACGGGGTACGTCGTACCATTCGATCCGGAAATCTTCAAGATGGTTGCTTTTGAATTGCTGGATAATGCGGGAGTAAAATATCTGCTCCATAGTCTGGCCAGCGGCACAATAGGCAATGATGAAGTACGGGGGGTGGTGTTTGAAACCAAAAGTAGCCCGGTTATTATCAAGGCGTTGGTTACGGTTGACTGCACCGGGGATGCTGATATCGCTGCCCGGGCGGGTGCCGCCTACGAGATCGGTCGCGAAGCCGACGGATTGACGGAGCCTTTGACACTTATGTTTTGCATGGCGGAGTTTCAACGGTCGGGTTTTGAGACATATGTTAAAGCACATCCTGACCAATGGTATGGTGTGCACGGACTCTGGGATCTGATTGGCAAAGCCACGGCTGAAGGTAAACTGGATTTGAAACGGGAAGATATCCTCCTATTTGGTACCCCACATGAAAGAGAGGTAAGTATAAACAGCACTCGAATCACCAAGGTGAACGGGATAGACATCTGGGACCTGACCTATGCCGAGTGGGAGGGCCGGAAGCAGATAAACCAGATTGCCGAATTTTTGCGCCGCTATGTTCCGGGCTTTGCCGAGGCGTACGTATCCCGGACCGGGATAAGTATTGGGGTTAGAGAGACACGAAGGGTCATAGGAGAATACAGGTTGACCGCCAGCGATGTGCTTGAAGCTCGAAAATTCAGCGATGTGATTGCCCGCGGTTCTTATCCGGTAGACGTTCATAATCCAAGGGGAAAAGGGACATTGCTCAAGCCATTGCCACCACGTGAAGCATATGATATCCCGTTGCGCTGCCTTCTGCCAAGAGATGTTGATGGCTTGACGGTTGCCGGACGCTGCATCTCCGGTTCGTTTGAAGCGCAAGCATCTTACCGGGTTATGCCCATATGTGTGGCTACGGGGCAGGCGGCTGGTGTATGTGCTGCTATCGCGGCGCGCCGCCGGAAATCCCCACACGAATTACCCCATTCGGAGGTCCAGGAGGAGCTGCTTCGGCAGGGTGCTGACTTGGGGAATCTCGGATAGATATACGTCACTTGCGACCGTTTCTTTTTGTTTCGCGCCGGGCCTGAATATGATAACCTTGTTATCAGGCATGCGCTTGAGCGATTCAAACAGGTTATAGAATGGCGGCTTCGACTGAATTAATCGTCAAGGAAATCCCGCTGGGAGACCCGGAATTAAGAGACTTTGTAAAGTTTCACTGGCAACTTCACAAAAGTGAGCCTTGCTGGACGCCACCGCTGAATGGAGACTTGCTGGGCAATCGATTACTTGGCCTCAAAGGTTTACTGACACCCAAGCATCCTTATCACCGGCACGCAGATGTGACCCATTTTATGGTGTGGCGGGAGAAAACGTCGTTAGGGCGTATCTCAGCGGCAGTAAATAGGCAATATAATGACTTCCATAGAACCTCCTTTGGTTTTTTTGGCTTTTTTGAGGTTGTGCCAGAATATCAGGTGGCCAAACTGTTATTGGATTGCGCCAGGACCTGGATCTCGGGACGCGGCATGACCATAATGCGAGGCCCTGGTGAATACTCAAATGCCACGCACGAACGTCAGGGCATATTAATTGACGGCTTCCAATATCCACCGACAGTCGAGATGACTCATAGTCCACCATACTACTCCCAATTTATGGAGCAATACGGAATGAAAAAAGCCAAGGACTATGTTGCTTATCTGGTTCATCGTGACAGCTACCAGGTCTCGCCGCTAAAAAGGCTGGCCCAGAGGGTAAACAGAACTGCAAATATTGAAACCAGACCCCTGATTATGAGAAAGCTGAAAGAGGAAATCCGCTTAATTGTGCAAATCTATAATGAAGCCTGGTCACAGAACTGGGGGTTTTTACCGATATCAGCTGAGGAGGGTGATGCTCTGGCTGATTCTCTGCGCTTGATAATAGACCCTCAGCTGGTGCAATTTGCCTTTATCAATAAAGAGCCGGCAGCGGTAATGGGTATCATACCTGACCCTAATTATGCCCTGCTTCCTCGATGGCGCTGGTATGGTGATTCAGATTTGGTCAGGGTTTTGAGATTGCTCCGCGTGCGCAGACGCATTCCCCGGCTCAGAGGCATGTTTTTTGGGATAAGGCCAAGATACCGGAATTTGGGAATACCGGCGCTTATGGCTGATAAAATTGCCAGCCGCATTTTGCCACGACATTATCAGGAATGCGAGGCCTCTCTAATGCTTGATGATAATGAGCCAATAATCAAGCTCGTAAGACGTTTCGGCGGGCGGTATTACAAGAGATGGCGCATTTACGACATGGCTTTGAAGTGATTTAGCCTTATCTAGGGCAACAGCCATTAAACTTGAAGTCAACCGGGTAAATACAAGAGTGCCCCCACGATAGCCAACGACAGGACTGTACCTGTCGCCAGTTGGGCTAGAGTGTGCTGTTTGATCTGGTACTTAGCCCAACCGATGACAGGGATAGTCACCAAAAGAACAAGAAAAATTTGGCCCCAGGTAAGTGCTGCCATGATTACCAGCACAGTCACCGCAGCTAGATGATAACTGACCCGGTAAAACATATTAAATAGGGCGGTCGCGATTGAGCTGGCAAGCAAGGCAACAAGTGTGTGAAGCATCGGTGATGGAGCTTCCAGAAAATAAAGGATGGCCAAACAGGGCAGACCCAGTAAAAGCCCTAAAATTAAAACATCTTTGGGGTGGTGCCTGAGAAAAAAAGTTGGATCAGCTGGCAGCCTTGTGCTAATCCTGCTTCTGGACATTCTCAGATAAACGTAGACGAGGGGTATCAAAACGAGGAATAAAAGCACTATCGTAACCGAGTAAGCTAAGACACCAAAGTCAGTAGATTCAGCGTAGGCGATCAGCAGCAATAGCAATACACTATGGATACATGGATTCGTAACTCTGGAGATTACATGGGCCAGATAGGTTGACCGGCTTACCTTTTCTTCCATTGCTTATGGTCTCAATCAGTGTAGAAAGGTCACTATATTTTACTTGGTTTAGAACAACACAGTAAATAAACCCTCGTGTTCGATGCCTTGACAATTAAGTAGATAGATTATTATAATAATTATGGGCATATGCCCATAATATCTGAGAGATTCAAGGATTATGCCAAGGCCAGTAAAGTGGCGGCGAGTAAACTTTGTGCCGGGTGTAACGTACTTCAAGCCAGCCGGCATTCCACTGCAGGTTCTCAATGAAGTTTGTCTCACGGTGGAAGAAGCCGAGGCAATACGACTGAAGGATTTTGAAGGTCTGGAGCAAGAGCAGGGGGCCGAGAAAATGAATATTTCCCGTCCCACTTTTCAGCGCGTACTGGGAGCTGCCCGCAAGAAAATTGCCGATGCTTTACTTAATGGCAAGGCAATCCGGATCGAAGGTGGTAACTTTGAGATAGCGCCGCAGATTACCCCAGTGCAAGCCGCAGCGGCTGGGCAGCGTGGGCGGAGGCGCGGCATACATTGGAGTTAGCAATGGACATTCAGTCTTTTGGAGTATCCAGTTGAAGATTATCGACGATTTACTTTCTACGTTGAACTATGAAGCCCCGGTAAGGGATATTCATCAAGGGCCATTTCAAACGGCGGTGCTGACTCGCAACTGCGGGCTGGCAGCCACTCCTCATGAGCCTGGCCCCCATCACCATAAGGCTCCGGTGCAGGAAGCAGGCTCCTTAATGCAAAAAAATGCCCTTGAGCTCGCCAGCATGTCAAACTCACCGAGCCCTCTGGAGGCCAGTATCGGGATGGCGGCCATCAACTCCCTCATCGAGGTTGAGGAGTCGCGCTGCGTAGAATTAAACGCTGGCGACCTGCTTGCGGAAAGAGGTAGAGGCAAAAAAGTGGCTCTTGTTGGGCACTTCCCTTTCGTCGCTGAACTTCGTGATGCCGCCCGGGAACTCTGGGTAATTGAGCGACAGCCACAAGCAGGTGATTTCCACGAGGAGCAGGCGAAGAAACTGATTCCTATGGCGGAAGTCATCGGTATTACCGGCACCGCTTTAACCAACCATACCATGGAATACTTGCTCAAGCTATGTGCACCACAGGCCTACGTCATAATCCTGGGGGGCACCACTCCCTTATCTCCGGTCTTATTCGATTACGGCGTGAACGCTGTTTCCGGCACTCAAGTGATTAACCCGGAGATAGTGATGCGTTGCGTCAGTCAGGGGGCAACATTCCGACAACTCAAAGGGATCCGGTTGCTCACCATGATGAGGTAAATGATGTTCTATTGATGAGTTAGGGGGAAAACATCAGTAATATATAGAATATCTTATCAGGAGGTATTATCATGCCCAGAGGAGATGGAACCGGCCGGCCCCGTGACGGTGTCGGAAGGGGTGGCAGGATGGGGGGAAACCGTCCCGGAGCCGGCCCCGGCGGGAATTGCATCTGTCCGAAATGTGGCTCGACGGTGCCTCATCAGAGAGGGACTCCCTGTTATCAGCAGAACTGCCCCAAATGTGGTACCAGAATGACGAGGGAATAAAGAGGTAATGATACTATCCGTTGCCAGCGGCGAAGGTGGAACAGGCAAGACATCAGTGACAACCAGCCTAGTTCTTGAGGAGGAAAGGAGATGAGATGAAAATTGCAGCTATATCTGATGATGGAGTTACTATCAGCCAGCACTTCGGCAGGGCCCCTCTCTATGTGATTGCTACCGTTGAAGATGATAAGGTCGTGCATAAAGAAAACCGACCCAAAAGCGGGCACCATACCTTTGCGGCACACCACGCCGATACAAAACCCGGGGAACGCCATGGCTATGATGCCGGAGCACAGGTAAGACATGCCAATATGGTAAGTGCTATTGCTGATTGCCAGGTTCTCGTGGCTGGTGGCATGGGCTGGGGCGCTTATGAGAGCCTGAAGGACAACAACATCGAGCCAATTGTTACCGATGTGAAAGACATTGATGAAGCAGTGAAACGCTATCTTGATGGCAAACTCGATAATTTAATGGAGCGGTTGCACTAAAGAAAAGCAGGCGATAGCTTTGACGGAAGCAAATCGTGACGGTGGACGGAAATCGGCCACTGTTGAGAAATAGATAAGGGAAAGCCCCAATGGGGTGCTGGTTCCGGGGGGCTAGTCGAAGTCTGAATGGCTTGGCTTCGGCAGCTTTGAACAGCGAGACCCGGAACTGGATTGAAAACAAAGTAAAAGAAACCTGTGCTGATTTAAATTCCGCTGCAGCATTCAGGGAATATCCATTGCCAGAAGAGGAAAAGACTGCTATTATGAGCGGGGAAAAATGCAAGACTGAGGCCGGGGTGGGTCAACCGGACAATATTAAAGAGATGGCTAACTAGCCAGATTATCTTTTTAAAAAACAGGAGGAACATCGCAGTGGAGAAACATGAACTGGTAATTATAGGAGGCAGCGCCGGCGGAATACAGGCCGCAATCTGTGCCCAGAAGCACCATGGCTTAAAAGACATTCTGGTTATACGCATAGAGGAAAAGGCCATGGTCCCCTGTGGAATCCCCTACATATATGGCACGCTGGGCTCCGTGGAGAAAAACATCATGCCCGATACGCTGCTAGGCGAAGCCAAACTCAGAATCGGCGAAGCTGTATCCCTTGATCGGGAAAAGAAGACAGTCAAGCTAAAGGATGGGGATGAGATAGGTTATAACAAGTTAATACTTGCCACCGGTTCGAGCCCCCTGCAACCGCCCATCCCGGGAATAGACAAAAAGGGAGTCTGGTTTGCCTGGAAGAACACGGATTACCTGGAGGAACTCGCCAAAGCGATCGATGGCGTTGGTGAAATAGTGGTTATCGGTGGAGGATTCATCGGGCTGGAATTCGCTGACGAGTGCCGCAAAAGCGGTCACAATGTCACCGTCATAGAGCTGCTCGAGCATTGCCTGCAGCTTGTATGCAGCACGGACCTCTGCATCCGGGCTGAAGAAACGCTGACGGAAAAGGGTATAAATATAATTACCGGGAATGGCGTGAAATCCATCAATGGTGCCGAAAAGGCAGAATCGGTAACACTGCAAAGCGGTGAGCAAGTCGCCTGCGATATGGTGATTATTGGAATCGGCGTGGTACCCAACGTGAGGCTGGCTAAGGATGCCGGTCTGGAGATAGGACCGACGGGAGGTATAAAGGTAGACGAGTTTCAGAGAACCGCCGACCAAGATATCTTCGCCGTGGGCGACTGTGCGGAAAAGTATTCCTTCTTTAACGGTGAACCTGTGCCTGTCCGGCTGGCTTCGGTAGCCACCCGGGAAGGTAAGATTGCCGCTGCCAACCTTTTCCAAGCACAGTGGCGCAACATAGGCACGGTCGGCGTTTTTTCCACAGTGGTAGGAGATACCGCCCTGGCCATGGCCGGGCTCACAGATACCAATGCGCAGAAACTGGGCTATGCGGTGGTGATAGGAGAAGCCCAGGCAGCCTCCAAACACCCGGGGACAATGCCGGATGCACACCCGCTGAGAGTGAGATTGGCTTTTGACCGGAGGTCGGGCAAGATACTGGGCGGCTGTGCCTGCTGCACTCAGAGTGTTGGCGAAGTTGTCAATCTAATTGCCGCAGCTATAGTTAATGAAATGACTATGGAGCAGATTGCCATGTTCCCTATGGGCACTCATCCCTGGTTGACGGCCTCACCTCTAGTATATCAGTTCACAGATGCCGCCAGCAATGCCCTGCATAAAGTTAAAGGCACAGTCCAGGCTGTGTAACTGCATTTATCAAAATCAAAGAGCGGAAAAGCAGCCGAGGTGCTAGCGGGAGAAGATTAACATACATCAGAAGACTACCTGAAGTAAAGGAGGCATACTTTATGGCGAACTGCTTGGTAACTGGCGGTTTCGGATTCGTGGGGCGGCACTTGGTCCGAATGCTGGTGGAGCAGGGCGATAAGGTGACCGTCTTTGACATCGTGCCTGGTTCAAAGTTCTTAGATGATATCAAGGACAGGTTCAGCTTCAGATTAGGCGACCTGGGAAACTGGGTGCATGTCGCCGAGACGGTACGTGATAACCAGATCGATATAATCTATCACCTTGCGGCGGCGGTCCCGCCCCTTTCCGAAACCAGCCCGGCCACGGCCTTTTACAGCAATGTGATGGGCACCTTCAATATTTTAGAGGCGGCAAGGCTATTCGACGTGAAGAGGGTGATTTTTACCTCCACCCAGTCAAGTTATTCGGAGGGTGATATGCTGATTCCGGACGACTTTCCTCAGCGCCCCAACACCTTCTACGGCATTACCAAGGTTTGTGGCGAGCGTCTGGGAGAGGGCTACTGGATGAAGCACAAGGTGGACTTCCGTGGTGTGCGCTATCCCATCGTTAATGGCCCGGGCCGGATGCTGGAGGTACCCGGCCAGTACGTGGTCTGGGCGCAGCAGATGCCAGCGCTGGGACGTCCCTTCAAAGTATTCGTAGAGCCGGATACTGAGGTGCCTACACTTTATGTCAAGGATGCGGCCAAGGCGCTCATTGACCTTGCCGAAGCCGATGGCTCCAGGCTGACACTGCGTGTCTATAGCCTGCTAGGCTATTCAATAACTGCTCAGGGCCTAGTAGAGTTGGTGAAAAAGCATATCCCGAAGGCTGACCTGAGCTTCCGCGTCAACGAGGCTATTATGGAGCAGCTGCGCAAGCTCAGCATAGGTCGCTGCATGGACTCATCCGCCGCCAAGCGCGACTGGGGCTTTAAACCGGCCTTTGGCCCGGAGGAGGCTTTACAGGACTACATCAAGCAGTGCACTGAGTACCGCAACCTGTTGGACTACCCCATACCCGACTGGTAGGCAATTGAATTTGGCGAGGGTTATTGGCTGTTATCAGAACAAAGTTATTCCATATAATTTATCAGAACATCGTTCTTCTCAGGTTCAGCATCAATCGCATTTCCCCTCTTAAAAAAGCTGTGATGAGTTTAAGATTTACCTTTGCCCGGTCGAACAGCCATTCCGGGATTAGTTAAATAATTAAACATATTTTATTAGAACAATACGTGCTGTTATGAATTTGAAATTGGTATAATCAACATAAACGGGCAAATAAACTATATGCCGATAGGCAGCAGGCGCCGGCAATTTAAATAAAAAGGAGGACTGGAAAATGGCATCTAAAGTCTATCATATGGACGCACGGAGTAACTCACCCCAGACGAGCATGGCGTCCAAGGTAGCCACCGTATTCGAGGCCGCAGGCTTTGATAGCCTGATCAAACCGGGGGACGTAGTTGCTATCAAGCTCCACTGCGGCGAATGGAATAACACCGCTTACCTGCGCCCCGTTTACGCCCGCACCATAGCTGACCGGGTAAAAGCTCTCGGCGGCAGGCCCTTCGTGTGTGACACCACCACTCTCCCATATCTCATGTATGCCAGCCGATGCACCGGCCTGGACATAATGGTCACCGCGGAACGCAATGGGTACAATTCGGCCACCCTGGGTTGTCCATTCATCTGCGCCGATGGCTTCATGGGCACGGATGATTACCGGGTGGACCTCCCGGAGGGTTATATTCTCAAGGAAGCGTACATCGCCGAGGCAATCGCCGCGGCCGATGTGCTCATCGCCCTCACCCACTTCAAGGGCCACGCTATGGGAGTCATCGGTGGCGCCATCAAGAATCTGGGCATCGGCGCCCAGTCCAAAAGAGGCAAATTCAACACCCACATGGGCGGTCACCCCAAGTATGGCCTGGCCAGCAGCGTCATATTCCACCCCGAGAACTTCAAGGGCCGCAAGGGCGAGAAAGACTGGCAGATACTGGAGGAGTGCTGCCCCTTCGGCCTGATACACGTCACCGAGGACTCTATCGTGTGGGAAATGGAAAAGTGCGTTAGTTGCCCCTCCTGTCTCCGTCTCATGTGCAGTCGCGGCATTCTTGAGTTATCTGAGGAACACTTCAAGGCCGTCAACGCCGCCATTGCTGACGCCTGTCTCGCCACCATCAAGGCCGTAGGCGCCGGCAAGGTTGCCTTCATCAATCTGGCCATTGATATCTCCCGTGGATGCGACTGTCTAAACTACACAGATATGCCCATTATCCCGGACCTGGGGGTATTCGCCAGCTACGACCCCGTGGCTATCGACAAGGCATGCGTGGACAAGGCAGCCGAGTCAGCAGGGGTTCCGGGCTCCATGGCTGAGGACATGGACGTGCTGGAGAGTGGAAAGCGCAAGTTCGAGACCTGTTCTCCCCTGCTGGCCGGCCTCAGCGAAGAGACCCAGCTCAACACCGGCGAAATCATCGGCCTCGGCACGAGGCAGTATGAGCTGGTTCCGGTGGCAGAGAAGAAAATGGAGGACTTTGCTTTCTCACCGGATCCACGCCCGGTAGGTGTGCGCTTATCCCAAGTGTTCGCCAAGCTTCAACCCTTCCCTTACGACTGGTATGAGGGCAAGGGCTTCCTGCGGGAGGAAGAGGTTGACCTGGAACATGTCAACACCTACTACGATGACAAACGGTAGCTAACCAGGGACAAATAAAGGAAGGAGGGACGGATGATCGCAAAAGGCATTGAAAATGCAAATGAAATAATTGAGGATTGCAAGCTGACTCTGGCAGGTCTGGACTCGGCGGAGCAAGAGTGGAAAGAGATATTGCAGAGTGTCATAGCGATTATGGAGGACCTGAAGACCAAGTTCTTCCTGAAGACCAACCTTGCCATACCCATCACCAACGCATGCCGAAAAGATGCCGCCGAACTTCAGTCCCTGGTGGAGAGTCATGATCTTTCCCGCTTTCCCGATGTCCTAGGCCGGTTTCGAGAGAACATGGAAAAGCTGCTCAAACAGGCCAACATGGACGGGGTGATAATTACATAATGGGGCCCATTCTTATCACCGGGGGCGCCGGCAGCGTGGGCAAGCACGTGGTGTGGCAACTCCTTAAAAAAGGATATACCCTGCGTGTTTTCGACCTTCCCAGCATGGACTATACCGGCATAGAAGGTGAAGAAAGCATTGAGGTGCTCCGCGGTGATATCACCGAATTTACATCTGTGCAGCATGCGGTAGAAGGTGTAAGCGCCGTAATCCACCTTGCGGCACTTTTGCCCCCCGCCAGCGAACAGAGCCGCGAGCTGACCTTCGCCGTCAATGTGGAAGGGACAGCCCGGGTGATGGAGGCGCTGAAACGGGCCAATCCTGACGCCCCCCTGGTGTTCAGCTCATCAGTCAGCACCTATGGCGATACGACGCGAATAAAACCACCCATCACGGTGGTCTACCCCCAGCAAGCTCTGGACATCTACGCTGAGAGCAAGATCGCCGCGGAAAGGTCTCTCAGAGAGAGCTATCCAAACGCAGTTATATTACGCATCTCAGGCATTTCGGTGCCCTCCATTCAATCGCCTCCCGATATATGGCCTTTCATGGCAGACCAGCGCATCGAGTTCATTCACCGGGACGACGTGGTGCAGGCAGTGTGCGCTGGCGCCACATCAAAGGAGGCCAAAGGGCAGGTGTTCAACATTGCCGGGGGCCCCACCTGGCGAACCACCGGCCGGGCTTACGTCAAAGACTACTATGACCTCCTGGGTGTGCCCATCGAGGAAGCCCATTTTCAGAAGCATCCCGGCTGGTTGGACTGGTATGATACCGCAGCGTCACAGCACATTCTGCGCTATCAGAACGTTTCCTACCAAGCGTACCTCGGCCAACTTCGTAGCGAAATAGAGAAAATACAGCAGTTATGAAATGAAAAATGGCATATTGTTTACCCGGCGATTGCCTGCTATAATGCCAGCATGGGCAAAATAAAAGCGATTTCAGACACCTTTAGTTCTCTGACTGGGATTAGCGGGCGGCATAATCGGGCGCTACAGGAGACTGCTGATTTTCTAAAGGAAATTCAACGATTTTATGCCAGTTACAACTTGACGGAAGAAAGCCCCAGCTTTAAATCCCTGATGGAAAAGATAGGCTACGCCAAGTTCGACCTGACCAACCTGACATACCACATCCGCCCGTTGATTAAGACCGCCGGAGATATTAGAGGCGTCAAGGCATCCCCGTTAATGGAAAATATCCTGAACCAGCTGGAAGATTTCAGAAGAGCACTGATGAATCCCGCTATGAGGAGAGCACAGCTTAAAAAAATCATAGCTGATTTGCATGAATCTGTGACTGGCTTGCAGGATAAACTGGCCGAGATAGAATATAAATAATTTATTCGCCCCGTTTTTCCACAGCGCGTTTCTTTTTCATTTCTTTTTGTGTCAATTATTTGTCGCCTGGCCTGTCCTGGCTCTGGTTTTTGGGAGTTGTTTTTATAAGTATAATATGAACAGTTACGCCAATAGCTACCAAGACCAGTATCACCCTGATAATCAGCGCCTGCACCGCAAAGATGCTGGAACAGGTAATCGTTACCCACAGCAGAAGGATGGTCAGTACTTTTATCTTCAGCGGCATACCTCTTCCCTGTAAGTAACTTCGCACGTAGGCGCCGAAAAATCGGTTATTCAATAGCCAGTTATAAAATTTCCGGGAACTGCGCAGATAACAGGCGGCCGCCAGCAAGAGAAATGGGGTGGTGGGCAGAATCGGAACAAATATGCCCACAATTCCGATGACGGTGGAAATTGTCCCGGCAACGATAAGCAGTTTTCTTTTCAGCTTTTCCGGCATTTCTTAGCTTTTCCTGTTTTGAGCTAAAGAACACAAAAAAACAGGACGGGAAATTCCCTCCTGAAACTCATGTTTCACCGTGGTCACGCGACGCGCCACTACTCCACGGTGACGCTCTTCGCCAGGTTGCGCGGGAAATCGATGGGGCAGCCACGCTCTTTCGCCGCATAGTAGGCCAGCAGCTGCAACACCACGGTATTGACCACCGGCGAAAACAGCGATGCAACGTTCGGCACCGCGATTACCGAATCGGCCACCTCCGCAACGACGTCATCCCCTTCCGCGACCAGCGCCAGTACTGGAGAACCCCGGGCCTTGACCTCCTTGATGCTGGTCAGCATGGTATCATAGGTGCTATCCGGCGCCATAATGGCCACGACCGGTGCACTGCTGCTAAGCAGGGCAAAGGGGCCATGCTTCAGTTCCCCCGCCGCGTAGCCCTCGGCGTGGATGTAAGATATTTCTTTCAGCTTCAGTGCCCCTTCCAGCGCCACCGGATAATTGATACCCCGGCCGATAAAAAAGACATGTTCATATCTGGCAATCTGCGCCGCATGTCGGGCGATTCTTTCCTCATCGTCCAAGACACGCTGCACCTTACCGGGCAGCTGCCTTAACTCCGCTACGAGTTCTTCCTTTCGCCTCAGGTCAATTTTGGCCAAAGGCAGCGCCATCCAGTACAAAGCCATTAACTGCGCGGTATAGCTCTTGGTAGCGGCGACACTTATCTCAGGGCCGGCCATGGTGTAGACGATATGGTCGGCAATCCGCGTTGCCGTGCTGCCCACAACATTGGTGATTACCATTACCTGACAGCCCTCACCCTTGAGCCTTTTGATAGCTTTGAGGGCATCGGCGGTTTCGCCGGACTGAGTGATAACAACCGCCTGCGTACGTGACGAGGTCAGGCCGGAATAACCAAACTCAGAAGCCAACTCCGTTCTGACCGGAACCCCAAGTAGCTGCTCCAAAATGTGCTTCCCGACCAGAACGGCGTGATGGGAAGTACCGCAGGCCAGCATGAGTATTTCCTTGGCCCCACCCTTATCGAGAATATTCCGGTCGACCGCCGTTTCCTCAGCCGTAAGATAGGCCCTGATGGTATCCCGTATCACCTTGGGCTGCTCATGGATTTCCTTGAGCATGAAGTGTTCATAACCTGCCTTTTGGATGTCTTCAATGCTCCATGAAATTTGATGTTCTTTCCTTTCAACATCTGACTTATTTCCATTAATCTTTACACTATCTTTAGTAATAGTAGCGACATCCCCATCTGCCAGGTAGATAACTCTGTTGGTATACTCCAATACCGCTGGTACGTCTGAGGCGACAAAGTTCTCCCCGTCACCTACACCAACAATTAACGGGCTGTCTTTCCTGGCAACGAC
>Ga0209427_10003926_pt1 | contig 17322 bp, 17 predicted proteins | sample DeeMarSWOR136_30_FD_187465 | JGI IMG/M metagenome (GOLD analysis project Ga0209427, IMG submission 187465) | Marine sediment microbial communities from White Oak River estuary, North Carolina - WOR-1-36_30 (SPAdes) (version 2) | ecosystem: Environmental > Aquatic > Marine > Intertidal zone >...
CCCATGCCCTCTGCCAAGGTAGTCAGGGTGAACGCCCAATACGCCGATGTAAGCAGCTTCCGGGTCTTCATAGTGCGGATGGAGCGTGCAGATTCCAGTAAACTTGCCCTCATGAGTTGAGATTAAGATGGAAATATGCTTGACGGAAACTGGAAAGGAGTCGAGCACTCGCTCGGCCGTGTAGGGGACGCCCCCAGTGAATCCTCCAGGCCATAGACCCTCCTTATCAAACGAGTTGAAGAGGTCGGCGAGTTTGGCAGCGTCTTCGCTCTTGAACTCGACGACTTTTGGCTTGAGCCCTTTTGCGTTCTTCATTCAGCAAACTCTCCCAGCTTTGGTTAGCAGTGGCATGTTGAATCTTCCGTCAATAAACGGCAACGAACCTTAAAACCTTTCGTGCATGACGAAGTGTTAATGAAGAGATCACTCATTGCGTAGGAAAAATGGAGTAGTTGAGCACTGTTGCCAGATCTCTTGAGGAGACACGAACGTTAATGTATGCATCCAGCGTTGGTCAGGGTATCTCCAGCAGCCCTCTTTTTTTCTGTTATTTTGGTTCTTACAGAAAGACATTTACCTTGTGCGTCAGCTAAGGTGGCGTAGGTGGGAACCGTGGATAAGGACCTAGTGGACTATGCCCTGAACTATGCAAGGAGCAAGAAAATCGAGTACGCAGAAACGAGAGCTCACAGCACAGAATTCGAACAATTGGTAATAAAGAATGGTACCTTGGATGCCTTCATTTCAACAGTTGACAAAGGGTTCTGTGTCAGGATACTAGCCGACGGCGGACTTGGTTTCGCATCATCCAACAAATGGACAAAAGATGAAGCCCGAATCCTTGTGGATAGGGCGTACAGAAGCGCACGACTGGCCAAACGTGAGGACAAAATCAGCTTTGCAGACGAAAAGGGCGTTGACACAAAGTGGAGAGTCACCCAGAAAAAGAAGATTGAAGACATCCCCGCGGAGCAGAAGATAGCGGAGCTCATGGAAATCGACAAAGCCCTGTCATCTCAAGAGATCAAAATCCCTGGAAGAATAATATCATGCCCAATTCGACTCACAGAAAAATACTTCACGAATTCGGAAGGCTCCGCAATCTCATCCTTTGTCCCGAAGATTGCTGCTTTTGCGTTCATAACGGTAGTTGAAAATGGCAAGCCTGAACAAGCCTATAAGCAGTTTGGGCGCAGTGCAGGATGGGAGGCCTTTGACGAGTGGAACATGACTGAAACGCTATTACATGAGGCAAGGATACTGCAGAGAATCATCAGAGAAGGAAAAGCCGTCCAGCCTGGAAAAACGGATCTGGTCTGCGGAACGGAAGTCACAGGCATTGCCTCCCACGAGTCTTGTGGGCATCCAATAGAAGCGGATCGGATACTTGGACGAGAAATGAGCCAAGCAGGACGTTCATTCATATATCCGGGTGGGCCCTATTGGATGGGAACCAGAATCGGCAACGACATAGTGACAATAGTGGACGACCCTACTGTGAAAAACAGTTACGGGTACTACGAGTACGACGACGAAGGAATCAAAGCGAGACGACGATACCTGTACAAAGATGGAATAATAGACGAGTTCCTCCACAACAGAGAAACTGCAGCCAAACTGGGCACACGGAGTAATGGGTCTTCAAGGGCAACCAATTATGATAGAGAAGCCATTGTGCGAATGGCGAACACGTTCCTGTTGCCTGGAGATTGGACGGACAAAGAAATCATCGAAGACGTAAAACACGGGATCTTCATGAAGTCCTTCACGGAATGGAATATCGATGACAGACGTTTCAACCAACGCTACGTAGGGCGAGAAGCGTTTCTAATCGAGAATGGAGAGTTGAAACACCCCGTTGCGAGACCAATCATCGAAACAACGACGAAGACTTGGTGGAGTTCTGTCGACGCCATATCCCAGAAGGTTGAATTTGATGCGGCAACCTGCGGTAAAGGCGATCCAATGCAAGGTGCTCCGGTTTACACTGGTGGTCCAGTTATTCGCTTGAAAGAGGTGTATGTACGATGAGTGAAGCATTAGCAAAGACCGAGGCTATTGTTAAGAAGGGTAAGCGTCTTGGGGCAGACGAGGTCATTGCCGAAACGACTTTCGGGCGATCCAGACAAACACGGTTCAGCAACAACCAAGTAGACATAACAGTTGCTTGGGATAACTACGTTACAGATGTCGCGCTCGCATGGCACAAACGGGTAGTTGCCACTCAAATACAAAACTTCCAAAACATAGACAAAACCATAGAACGGCTGTTTAGACTCGCCAAGGTGTCAAAAGAGAACCCAACATACGGCGGAATCGCCAAAGGGAAGTTCACGTATGCAACGCCCACATCAGACAAGACGCTACAGGAGTTAGAGAACCCATCTGAACACATCTTCGAAGCCGTAGAGGCTGCCAGAAAGGAAGCGGGCGCCGAAGTCAATGCTGGAGGAATCCTGTATACGAAATACGCAGACGTTTACCTCGTATCTTCAGAAGGCCCGATAGGACACGATGCAAGATCCGCCGTCGAATTGTCTATCAGAGCGTTCTCCCAAATCGACGCCTCAGGTCACGGCGTAGAATGTTGCTCATCACTGAAGGACTTCAAGCCCTCCCGAGCGGGAGAAAAAGCTGGACAAATCGCAAAGCTGGCTAGAAAGCCACGCCAAGGAAAAGAAGGCAAATACGACATTATCTTCGACCCCCTGTTCTTCGGTTCAATGCTGAGCACTTGGGGCACAATGGCCTCTGCTTTCAGCGTCATGATCCAACTTTCAATATTCGTCAACAAGCTAGGGCAGAAGGTTGCCTCAGACATCGTCACACTACGAGACAACCCTGCCGAATACTCAGTCAACAACCGTATTTTTGATGAGGAAGGATACCCTGTTCAAGAAAACGTATTCATTAATGAAGGCGTGCTCAAGACATACTTACACAACACGTCGACTGCAAAAATCTTCAAGACCAAAACAACTGGCAACGCTGGACTAGTGCAGCCGGCGCCCTGGAACATTGAAATGGATCCCGGGGACAAGACCAGAGATGAGCTCTTCAGCCAAGTAAAACGTGGCTTATACCTCACTAACACGTGGTATACCCGATTCCAAAACTACGCCACCGGAGACTTTTCCACGATTCCACGAGACGGTATCTTCCTCATAGACCATGGAGAAATCAAACAATCACTAAAGGACTTGCGGCTAAGCGACAATGCGCTTAGCCTGCTGAAGCAAATCACAGACACATCAAAAGAAAGGCAACACGTGCACTGGTGGATTGAAGCCGAGCCGCCATCCCTAGCACCCTATGTTCTGGCAAGAGACATTCAGATGACGAAGCCGAAGTAGCCACTTGCTCCGCACGTGTGCACGTCAAAGAAGGGCTCGGCTACCGAAGCATAACCTAAGCACTCGTCTACACGTACCTCGTGCACTTTGGAGGCGAGGAATTCCACTTCAGGGTGGCGAAAAACCTTAAACAAGACAAAGAACTAATTGAAGCAGGCTTCGAATACGAGACAGACATGCAATTTGGCGAAATGACATACAAGCTGTTCAGGAAGAGAAAACCATGGCATCCGAGTTGAGAGTCAAGAAGAGAACACCAGAGGGATACATTCTGCAAAATGGATGTTTGATAGAGGATACATTCGCCGAAATGTTTCCCATGTGGGCGGGGAGAGTCCTTATTACCGCTAAGAATGAGAAATGGGCGTTGACCGCGGCGAGAGACGCAACAGGATATGCTGCCTCCATCATCGCATCACCCGCCGAAGCCGGAATCGAGGGCATGGTGCCCGCCGACAAGACTCCAGACGGACGAATCGGGGCCCTCATCCAGATATACCATCGCACTCGAGGAGAGCTGAAGAGCCAGATGATCTCCAGAATCGGTCAATGCGTGATGACATGCCCCACCACCGCGGCCTTCGACGCATTGCCCAAAGCGAAAAGAAGACTGAAAGTGGGGCGGAGTCTCCGTTTGTTCGGTGATGGATTTCAGAAGAAAGATACGGTGGCCGGGCGGACCGTCTGGCGGATCCCCGTGATGGAGGGCGAATTCAAGGTGGAGAGTCGCTTTGGTGCCCGGAAAGCAGTTGCAGGGGGGTTGTTCATCATTATGGCGCAGAACTCTGAAGCAGGTCTCCAAGCAGCAGAACAGAGTGTAGCTGCAATCAAGAGGAGAGTCAGGGGCGTCATCATGCCATTCCCAGGGGGCATATGCCGATCCGGATCCAAAGTGGGCTCAGAGAAATACAAGCTCAAGGCATCCACAAATCATCCATTATGCCCAAAACTCAAGAAATTGGTGACTGACTCGCAGGTTCCAGAAGATGTGAACAGCGTTTATGAGATAGTCATGAACGGCATAACCCTGGGCACTGTGAAAAGGGCCATGGGTGAGGGAATAAGAGCAGCGGTGAAAGTTCCAGGGGTGACGAAAGTAACGGCTGCCAACTTCGGGGGAAGGCTGGGTCCCTTCAAAGCCGATCTGAAAGAGGTTCTGCAACTGGCGTAGATGGCAGCGCCGACAACATGCGCATCGTTGTCATCATTTTTTGGGTTTCTCGGTGCGCTCTAGCATGAGCGCGGTGGCTATGCTTATCAGTGAAACACAGAGTAGTACGAAGAATGACGGGTTATCCGCAAAGACGTCCATCGTTTGATTATAGGCATTCAAGCAGAAGATGTAGGCGCTCCAGAGTATTCCGATCCATCCCAAATAAAAGAGCAGAAAGTGGAGTAGACGCGAGGCCAGGTCTTCCATATTCATCCCATCCGTAGTATGCCGCTTTTCCTCAAGGCGATCATGAGGCCATAAGCGAGGTAGACTGTGAGGATCGTGAACAGCATCCGCTCAATGATGGTTATCGGCAGGTAGAATGTGAAGACCGCGGCGAGAGGTTCTTCGGGAGGACTCGGCAAGCCTGATTTTAGCCAGAAGAATCCGAGGGCTTTCATCGTGTCTTTTATGGCTTTGAGTGAAACGAATGAGCCAACCGAGCCGATGAATATGAGATTGCCCGTCATGTGGTTTGCCATTATGCCGGCGAAGCTGCAGATTGTTGCGCCCAAGACCCTTTTCAGGGTCGTGCCAGCGTGCAGAAAGCTGTAGGTCCGTTCTCTGAAGATTAAGATGAGCGCGAATGCGGTCCAATGTAGAAACGGATAGTAGAAGGCTGCTCGTCCTGTTGGCGTCAGATACCAAAGCGCCATGAGAACAGCGTAGACTATTGCGGAGACCTTCCAGTTGGAGTTCTTCGTGTTTCTTGCCAGGCTTCCACTTACTATGGCTGCAATAGGGCCTGTAGGAAGATTTAGCAGACCGTAGAAACTGACTGACGGGATTATCCACGCAACAAAGTTCCCCAAGAGAGACGTCAATCCACCGATCCAAGCCCCCAGCAGGATTCCTACAATAGGGTCCAGGATCACCACGGGCTCAATCTTGCCAGCACCTCCAATGATTGGGATTCCTGGAAGTCGTGAGACTATCGCGTATAGGGCGGCAAAGACGGCTACTACGGCCACTTGTCGTGAGGTGAGTTTCATTGTTGACAACGCAATGTAGTTGATTACACTTCCTTTTTAAGTATTACGCACATGCACAACCGAGGCTACACCGCTTCAGACTGCATTCAGAGGTTGTAGCGTTACCACAGTGATAGGAGAAGCCCAAACAGCAAGCATCTTAAATGAAGACAAAGCATGAATATGTGACTGACCCATGAACGAGGAGTTCTATCCTTATGTGGTTGTGCTTCCTACTGGGAGAAAACAGAAGGTGCTACGGGCTATTTTCGGGTCGAAAGTCCCCGTAGACATCCTGCGATTCTCAACGGAGCAGGGGATCTCTAAGAAAATCTATCAGAAAGATCTCATCGAGACCCTTGGATATTCCAACAAGACGGTGATAGGACATCTGAAAGATCTAACCGGTTCCGGAATCCTCGATGAGGAGATGGAGAAAACTGAGAGGGGCAGTCGCACCGTTTGGGTGAAATACTATACGCTATCAGATCTGGGAAGGTGGCTTGCACTCCTTCTCACCAGCGAACAAGCCCTATCAAGAGAGGAGAAGGTTGACTTGATCCGTGACATTTTCCGGTCCTACATTCAGTGGGTAAAGAGGTTCGCTGAACAACTTGGGATAGAGAAGGAAACTCTCCAAGAGATATTCAAGAAAGAAATGAAATAGCCTTCTTGTCACACAAAAAAGAGGGGCTTTTTGGGGTCTAGAGAGGTTCGCTGAAAGAGAAAGGAGAGTTTTCCGGTTCTTTTTACCGAGAACTAGCCTCTCTAAACCTATCCAAGCCCCGTACAGAAATGCTAAAGCGCCTTGAACGCGTCGAACCAACGGTTGTAGGAGGCGATCATTTCCAGCGAAACGCTTGGCTTTCGCTCCTCCAATATGTCTCTGAAGTCCTTCATGGAGATAGCCCTAGGCTGGGCTCGCTTGTCGCTTGCCCGACCCGACTCGAAAAGCTCTCCGATGACCCTCAGATGTGCCGATTGACAAACATCACGTATGTCGCTGCCTGAGAAACCCTCCGCCAGCCTGGCCAATTCGTGCAGGTCCACATCCGAAGCCAGTTTCAGATGAGTCGTGTAGAGCTTGAACATTCCAAAACGGGAATTGTGGTCTGGCAGGGGAACCAAGATGCGCTTCTGGAATCTTCTGATGAAGGCCCAGTCCAGATCCCAAGGCTTGTTTGTGGCTCCGATGACGTAGGCGTGGAGATTCTTACCCTTGTCGATTACACCGTCCATCTCTTTGAGAAACTGATTGCGCACTCTGGCCTCACCACCAACCTCGCTCGAGTGCACCCCAATCAGCGAATCCAGCTCATCGATAAACATTATGGCTGGGCGCCCATTGTTAGCCGAATTTCTAGCCGAAACAAAGAGCTTGGCCACATTCCGCTCACCCTCTCCGAGCCACTTCGACATTATCGATGCGGCATCAATCGACATGAAAGACGCATCAATCTCCGTGGCAACGGCAGCAGCAAGTAGAGTCTTTCCACACCCTGGCGGACCAAACAGGAGGATTCCTCTAGGCCACCCTAGTGGAAACAAATCAGGTCTCTCGACAGGATACACGATGGCTTCCTTGACAGCCTTCTTTGCCTGGTCCAACCCCACAACCTGTTTCCAGCCCACGTTAGGTTTCTCTTTGAGCACAAGCTCGTCGTAGCTTGCCTTATCCTTTTCTGAAGGCGTCGAGGTTTCAGCGGGCCTTTCGTCGGGCTGCATGTGTAGAGGCCCTGCACCTTGTATCACCTTGATCCTTTCCTGGTAGGCTGTTGCTCGTTGAATGTAGACCGAGTTCAATCCATAGTTGGGGTACAATTGGACAAGTTTCAAGAGGGTCTCAATGGCCTTCTGATACATGGTGATGGCCATGCCTCTGGACCCTTGTTTGTCGAGTCGAATAGCCTCAATTGCATAGTTTGTTGCAGACTTCTCAAGTTCTTGAGACGCGCTCATGTCAGATCACTGCGTCACTCTCACTCGTATCTTCCCCTTGGCCCCAAGGCTCTCCAGCGCTTTCTCGACATCTTGGGATGAAGTCTCCAACTCGACAGCGCATTGGGCAACATTGAGCTTGCCTTGGCACCGCTTTGCATAGTCTAGGACCCGATCCTCAAGCGAGGCGGAGCGCTTAATTCTTAAAGATAGACGCTGAAGCTCCATGTCTTTGTAGACATAGTCTTGGGAATCGCCCTGCTCATAGGCTTCAGAACAGCTGGCGGCCAAAGCAACGGCCTGTTTTATCTCTTCCACCTGCTTGGGTGCTTCGACTACAGTAGCGGACACGGGCGGGGCGGGAAGCCTTGCGGCTAGGTCTTCTTCCAGCATTGAGGAGACCTCCCTCAGTATTTGCTCGCTTCCTGGAGTCTTCCTGTCAAGAGGTATGACTTGTTCTGAGGAGTGAATCTGTGTTGTAGCCAGTGTTTCGTTGATTGTTTCCCCGACTCTACTCAGCTCAAGAGCAACTTCAGGTATAGCGGTGTCGAGACCTTTCGTGACATCCTGAAGCACCCTCAATACAGGTTTTAGATCTATGACGAAGCTGTTCAGTTCTCGGACAGTTTCTAGCCGTATAATGACACGCTCAATGACGATCTGCGTGTGTGTAACTATGCCTAAGAGTCTCCTAATCTCAGCCAACTCGTTGGCGAGGATTATCGCTCTTTCTCTATTTTCATTCTCAACCGCTATTGTGCATTTCCCGAAAAGAACCTGGTCCCTTTGGCGTAATCGAACGATGACCCGCTCCAGCTTGACATGCTGAATTTGAAGCCGCCTTATTGCTGTTGGAATCATCTCTTCGAGTGGTGGATGAGACTGGAAGAGCCTTCTGATCACAACCCACCACCCGCACGAGATTCTCAGGAACCCGGTGTTACATCAACCATAACAGGTGGTTCAGGAAGCTGGGAGTCGGGAGGAGCTTCCTCTTCTCGCTCCTCTTCTTCCTCTGCAGCCACTGGTGGCTCCTCTGCGGTCTCTCCAAGTATGATGTTGGACAGCTGCTTCTTCATGGACTCGAGGTCGCTCTTCTCATCGTTAGCCTGTTTCAGGGCCTGCTGGATGATCCCCATGGCTGTCTGATACGCCTTGTCCTCGATTCTTCCGATTTCGCGTTCGATCTCTAGGTTTATCAGGGCTGAGTGAAGATCTTTGATCTGTCGGTCACACTTTTCAGTCTGTCGGTCTATGTCGTCTAGAGTGCTTTGAGCATCCGCTTTCAGCTGATTCAATGCACCATCGAAGTTTTCGTGAAGCACATCGAACAGATCGGCAGGAAACCCCTTCCTCTTTGACAGTGCACTGAGCGCTTGATCCTTCCGCCAGATCAGCGGGATCTCGCTGCAAAGAGATTTCACCTTCAGTTTGATTGAGGGCAAAATAACAACGCTCTCACCGTCTATTTTGAACTGGTCATTTGGGTAGCGCAGGAATTCGCCGTCTCCATGTTCAACGAAGACCCCATCGATTCTTCCGTTTGGCTTGACCATGAATGACGCTATTCTTCCTAAATGGCGACCGTATTCGTCCCTAACGGGTTTGCCTACAAAAAGAAAAGGCTTGGGAGATGGTTTAGTCATGCTTTTCTCTTTCCTTCTGCATTACAGTGGGTTTTCGCTGGGATTCCGTCTCCGTCTAAGTCTCCTCACCAAACGCCTGACCGGAAGCTTCTTCCTTCACGCCGATGGATGGTATGCCTGCGGGTAGCTCTGGGAACTTGTCTTTCATCTTTTGCTCTGCGACCATTGCCGCTTCTTGCAGAACCTTTTGAGCGTCGTCACTCGCGGTATCGAAGCTTATGCCAATCCCGCTTGTCTGACCGGCATCCATTACTATCCCGCTGAGTAGATCGCCGATGTGCCCAAGCTCTCGTTCAGCTTCTGGAAAGACTGCGGACATTCCGTTTTTCACACTGCGCAGTACGCCAATCGCAGGAGCTAGCGTTGTAACAACATCTCCAAGTTCTGAAACCGTCCTCAACCTGAGCACAATCTGCTCCAATGCCAGTCGTGCGTGCATTATCATCTTTTCCATCTTCCGGATCTCGGCCAGTTCGTTGGCGAAGACGTTGGCTCGTGACATGTCGTGCTTTGAGTAGGCGTTGACGATGCGTGCGAAGATTGACTTGTCGCGTTCAGAGAAGCGATCTGTTGCTTTGTCGAGCTTTTGACATTGTAGTTCGATGCGTCTGACTGCAACGTCGAGGCGTGGCTTCAGTGGCCCTGGTGGGCGGACAGCTTCCTTGATCTTGTTGGTGAGAGGTGCCTTATCGTACGGTTCTCCCCATTTCTTAGCGAACTTTTCAGACAAATTAGATTCCTCCAGCAGAAAGGGTTCTTTAAGCGTATTATTACATTGTTAACATGTGGAGAATACGAGCGCACAGATACAGCGCTATATCTCCCTTTTCTCTTGGTTTTGGGCTTTAAATTCAATGCGCAAATAGGAGACCTGCTTGTTTGTCCAAATAGACACATCTGTGTAAGTTAGCCTAAAAAGGACTGAATATACAGTATTAAAGCCAATGGTGAATACAATGGGTGAAAGAGTAAAAATACTGGTGGCCTTTGCGGTGCTAGGCTTCATGGCCGGGATCTTCGCTAAGTTCAGTTACGAATACGCAGTGCCGTGGCTCCTTGCTCACTTCCCGATGATAGGCTGGGATTGGGTCTTGTCAGGCTTTGCTGGCGCGGCATTGACAATGTTCTTGGTGACGCTGTGGGCCTACGCAAGCGAGTCCGCAGCAAGATAGAGCAGCAGCCTCACAGCTTCGCAATCTTTCCTTTTTCAACCTAATCAGTACACTGTCTCAACTTTCTACCGCATCTTTGCGCGCTCATTTGGAGACTGCCCGCTGGCGAATCACTGCAAAGAAATCAGCTAGGTCAATGTTTCCTCCACTAACTATGACTCCCACACGCTTGGATCGCAAATCCACTTGCCTTGACAGGACTCCAGCAAGCGAAACGGCTCCTGAGGGCTCGACCACCAGCTTCATCCTTTCCCAGATGAACTGCATAGAGTCTACGATTTCCTCTTCTGAGACAGTAATTATTCGATCTACCTTCTCCTTGATTATTCGGAAAGTGTTGCTTCCGAGAGAGGTTCTCAAACCATCTGCTATCGTGTTAGGGTTCTCGAGAGGAATGATCTTTCCTGCATCTAGTGAGCGATAGGCATCATCTGCGTTTTTCGGTTCTACACCAATGACCTGCAGTAATTGTAGCATGCCTTTCGCTGCGATTGCCGTTCCGCTTATCAGTCCACCACCGCCCACTGGACAGAAAACGTAATCGAGTTCCCTCACTTCCTTGACCAGTTCGTAGGCTGCGGTTCCGGCGCCAGCAATAATCTTGAGGTCATTGTAGGGGTGTATGAGAGTGTAGCCGTGCGCCTCGATAAGAGGCGTAACGGTCTTCTCTCGGTCTGCTGGGTGAGAACCAGACGAGACTATTTGCGCCCCGTAGCCCCGTGTGGCTGCCATCTTAGCGGGAGAGGCATTCTCAGGCATAACGACTACTGCTTTGATTCCTAGAAGTCTGGCGGCTAGGGCGAGTGCTTGTGCATGGTTTCCAGAGGAGTGGGCTATCACCCCGTTCTTCTTCTGTTGGGGAGACAACTGTGACAAGGCGTTGAAGGCCCCTCTAAATTTGAATGACCCGGTTCTCTGGAAGTTCTCGCATTTCAGGAAGCACTTGCTGTCGGTCATCTTGTTGAGAGTTGAAGAAGTCATTACAGGTGTAGGATTAACAACCTCCTTGATCCGCTCGTAGGCCGCTTCTACTTCCGTGAACATTCAGATCAGGAAGAAAACCCTACAGTCACTAAATAAGTTGATCCATGCGAAAGGCCTGACAGGTATCGCCAGCCTTATCAGAATGCCCCCACGATCATATGGCATAATGCCTAGAGAATCGACGCTTCCCAGCGTTTTCAGCCTTCTTGCCCAGCCCGTGCGCAAAGCGTTGGTCCATTTAGGATTTGCAGAGCCGACGGCACCCCAAATTGAAGCCATTCCCGTCGTTCTCAAGGGAGAGAATGTGCTGCTGATCGCCCCGAATGGAAGCGGGAAGACCGAGGCTGTCCTTCTGCCCATATTCTCAAATCTCATCCAAAAGCCTGAGAAAAAAGGCATTTCAGTCCTGTATGTCACACCGCTTCGTGCACTCAACCGCGACATGATGAAGCGACTCTCACACTGGGCTGACAAGCTAGGCATTTCGATCGAAGTTCGCCACGGAGACACCGAAATCAAGATTCGTCGGAGACAAGCGCTCCGTCCACCGCGCATATTGGTGACGACCCCAGAAACCCTTCAATCCATTCTTCCTGGCGCCCGCATGCAAAAGCATCTTCGCAACGTTGAGTGCGTAATCATCGACGAAGTGCACGAGCTCGCTGAAAGCAAGCGTGGAGCTCAGCTGACAGTAGCGTTGGAGAGGCTTTTGGAAATCGCTGGAAGAGAGTTCCAGAGGATAGGCTTATCCGCCACTATTGGAAATCCTGAGAAGGTTGCAGGATTTATCGCCGGAGCAAATCGGCAAATCAGACTTGTAGAGGTGCCTCTGCCGAAGGGATACCGATACAGCGTAGAGTGCCCAGACCCTGAGGATACCGACTACGACTTGGCTAATGAATTGAGAACAGCCCCAGAAGCCGCTGCCAGGATACATCGAATATCAGATCTAGTGAGAAGTCACAATTCAACCTTGGTCTTCGTCAACAGTCGTACAAACGCTGAGATGCTGGGCCACAAATTCAATCAGCTCACTCAAGGCATAGCTGTTCATCACGGCTCTCTTTCGAAAGAAGAGAGAGGTCTCATCGAGGACGATTTCAAAGCCAAAGCTCTCAAAGCGATCATCTGCACCAGCACCTTGGAGCTTGGAATTGACATCGGACATGTCGATCTGGTCATTCAGTACCTTTCGCCACGTCAGGTAAGTAGTCTCATTCAACGTGTGGGAAGAAGCGGTCACAAGCTGGGCCTCGTCTCTGAGGGGGTCATCATCACGGCATTCCCTGAGGACACCCTCGAAGCCATAGCTGCAACGCAGAGAGCCCATCAAGGTCTACTAGAGCCCGTTCCCATACACGAGAAGGCGCTGGATGTCTTGGCGCATCAGACTGCAGGAATCCTGCTGGACAGTCGAGAAGCACCCGTCAACAGGATTTTGGAGACGTTGCGCCGGGCTTATCCCTATCGAAACCTCTCTGAAGCCAAGCTTTTAGATGTTGTGAGCTACTTACATGCATTGAAGAAATTGCGGATAGAAGGAGACACATTGAAGCGGACAAGGAGAACATGGTCTTACTATTATGAGAATCTCTCCATGATCCCTGACGAGAAACGCTACCCGATAGTAGATGTATTATCAGATCGCACCATAGGAACCCTTGGCGACGAGTTCATGGCGCTCAGGGCAAGGATAGGCCTGAACTTCATATGTCGAGGTCAGGTTTGGCGGATCGTTCAGATAGAAGACCAAATGGGAAGAGTCTACGTCATCCCATCCGAAGATCCCATGGCCGCCATCCCAGGGTGGGACGGTGAACTGCTTCCCGTTCCCTTTGCGCTCGCCCAGCAGGTTGGGAAGATTCGTAAGAAAATCGCCAACGAGATTGGTCGGAAGGAAAAGCCAGAAGCCGTAGCAGACAAACTTGCGAAGCAGTTCTCCACGAGCCCAGCAACTCTGTTAGAGTCTGTCAAGGAGATCCATCAGCATCTTCAGAAGGGTGCTCCGGTGCCGACCGATGACCAAATACTTGTTGAGGCTTTTGACAAGTATCTGATCATACACGCCTGCTTCGGAGAGATTGTCAATCGCACTTTGGGTTGCATCTTCGATTCTCTGCTCTCCGATAAGGAACTCATCACAGGCTGGTGGAACGACGGCTACAGAATTCTCATAGAAATGCCACGAGAGACGGAACTCAGTGGACTTGAGAAACTTCGCGCTCTACTTTTTGGGCTAACAGATAGCGAGGTGAACCAGGCTTTCAATGATTATCTTAAGGCTAGGTTTCCATTCGCGTACAGGATGAAATTCGTTGCTGAACGGTTTGGTGCTCTCCCGCGTGGCAAAACGATGGGCCCTGAGAGGCTAGCAGATTTGCCCAGGCGGTTTAGAAAGACGCCGATCTATGAGGAGACACTGCGGGAAGTCATGCTTGAGAAGGTCGACCTTGCTTCAGCGAAACGTATCATGAAGAAGATCAAGGACGGAAAGATCAGAATCAGGACTCTGCTATGCCTGGAGAGTCCAACCCCTCTAGCCTATCACATTCTGGAAACATACTCCGACGTACCCGAACTCATGGCCCCGGAACGCGTTCTTCTGAGCAACATCGAAAGGCTGAAAAAGGCAGTTTTAGCAAGGAAGGTAGTGCTCTTCTGTCTCTCATGTGGAGAATGGTCAGCTGAAAGGCGCATCAGAGAACTGCCTGAAAGGCCTGCGTGTGAGAAGTGTGGAACTGGACTGCTGGCGTGTCTTCGGTTCAATCAAGACCCGGGAAAGCTCAGGGACATACTTAAGCGAAGGCTCAGGGGGGAGGAGGTGATCGAGGAGGACTTGGAACAGCTGACCCACGCCCGGCGAACAGCGGACCTAGTTCTGAGTCACGGAAAGAAGGCCCTGACCGCTCTCCAAGTCAGAGGAGTGGGCCCAGAAACCGCATTCAGGATACTAGGTAAGATGCACCCCGCTGAAGATGACTTCTACATGGACCTTCTAAGAGCGAAAATCCACTATCTGAGAACCAGGCAGTACTGGGAAGACAACACAGGACGAAGTGGCACCCACTGAGAATTTTGTCAGGATTCGGCGTGTCAAACAGAATAGTCCGCTTTTTGCTCTTCATATCTCTTTGAAGCGATCAGATGAAGCTGATCGCGCAGGGACTCCCCAGAAGTGCCTAGGCGTTTCAGGCGCCCAATCTGGTCAGCCAATTTGTTATCCTCGAGGGTTTCAGCTGTCCATCTTTCGAAGTCCCCTCGATGGAGATGAAACTCCAAAGACTGGACATTGACTTCCCTAGTTTTTTCCACAAATTCCTTCAGCGACGCGGCTTTCTCGCCTGTGTAGTTTCCTATGGATGTGAAGAAGTAGAAGGCCTTCTCCCTTGGGAGCTTCCTGAGGATTCTAGAGGCGCGAGAGTCCCTCACGATTTAGAGTCCCTCATGTTGTAGCTTATGCTAATCTGGGTCATAAATAATATTCTGCGCGTATTCATGCTCAACTACTAGTCCTGTTTCGATATGAGAAAGTGGTTCATTCCGTCTTCTTTGTACTTTCGTGTGACAATTGAGGTTCGTATTCTCAGTACGCCCGGAAGAGGGGCAACCGATTTCGCTATGAATGAATGAAGATCGTCTTGATTCTTGGCGATAACCTTTGCGATGATAAGCAATTCTTCAGAGAGAGATGTCATCACCTCCAAAACCTCCTTCAGCTCGGATAGTCTCTCTGCAACGTTTTCACTTTCTTTTGGATCTGTGAAGATGGTCATGATTGCTGTGACGTTTTTCAGCCCGGCTTTGTCAAGGTCCAGAAGAGCAGTGTATTTCTTAATTATGCCTTGTTCCTCCATCTTCCCGATGCGATCATAGACGGTCGAGTGTGCAACGCCTATGGAGTGACCAATCTCGGTATAAGTCTGCTTCGAGTTCTCCTGCAAAGACTTGAGAATTCTCAAATCTAAATCGTCAAGAATCACTGTCTGATCTTTTATCTTCATGACCTTGACCTTAAGAACAGACGATATGTAAACCGTTTGTGATTATATTCTTTGTTGCCAGCAAAACACAAAAGCTTCATGCAATTCCATGGAAAGGATGGTTGGAAAAATGTAGAAATCTGATCGACTTCTCGACATATTTTCAAAAAACACTTATCTCTAGCTGTATTTTTGCAACATTCATGTCGATTAGCTTTAAATCAAACGAAATAGAACAAACTTCTAGATCACTAGTCGGTGGACCCTATGAGCAATATTCTCTCCATTCCAAAGGTTTGGGACCTCCTTAGCCATTTCAAAGACTGGTGTCAATCCAAAGGGTGGAAGACCTCCGAACATGAAGACTGGGTCAGAACCAACGATGATTATCACAACTTCCTGTGGATTAAGACAATCAATCCAGCGACGTTCAGGAAGGTGGCGGCGAAACGAAAGTGCGCGATTCGGAGGGGCATCTCCTACAAGGTTGTCGACGTGTCATACACAGCTTGGGTGTTTCCCCAAGCTCCACCGGAAGAACTCATGCAGAGAGTTGCAGACAATCCCGAGCTTTCCAAAAGAACGGCCATATATGACTTGAGCTGGGCATATGAAGGTAAGCCGATCTGCGTGAAGGTGAATCAGACAGAGAGCGCTGTCTTTCGAGCGTTTGAGAGCTTCTTGGAGAATCAATGCGGAGTTAAACTGAAGCCGAGACATCAAACGCTTGCCGCGTAGCTTCACATTCAGCCAGTAATGGCCCAGAAGTGACTCTTATATTTCTTAGCAATGCTAACTATCCATGTTGGTCAACGGTGAAAGCGGTTATACTGGCGGGCGGTTATGGAACTAGACTGAGACCTCTGACGTACACCAAGCCCAAACCCATGCTGCCGTTAGCGGGCAAGCCGATTCTCCAATTTATTGTGGAGGCTGTAGGAAGGGAGGGTTTCAGTGATGTGATTGTCACGACGAACTACTTCAGAGAACAGGTCATAGAGCGCTTTGGCGACGGCTCAGACTTCAGAGTGAGGCTGACCTATCCTGAAGAGAAGAAGCCCTTGGGAACCGCGGGGTCTGTGAAGAACAGTGAAGAACATCTGAACGAGACCTTCGCTGTCATCCAAGGGGACAACATCACAGAGATAAAGTTCACAGACATACTGGACTTTCACAGAAAGAAGGGGGGAATAGCAACAATAGCCCTCCTCGCAGTCGAGAACCCTCACTTGTTTGGGATTGCCCAGTTGGATTCTGACAACAGGATCAGCAGCTTCAAGGAGAAGCCGGGTCAACAAGAGATCTTCAGCAACCTCGCCAGCATCGGTCTCTATGTATTAGAGCCCGAAGTCTTGAATTACATTCCTGATGGCGTCGAGTGTGACTTCGCTAAGAATGTTTTTCCCAGCCTGCTGAGCTCTGGCGAGAAGATGTACGGGTATCCGGCCCGTGGATTCTGGACAGACACTGGCGTTCCTGAGAACTACGTGAAAGCTGTCCGCTGGATTTTGAGCAGGCTAAGTCAGCAAAAGCTGGCAGAGAATGTGAAGCTCACAGGGGCTTCGATCAGAGGACCAGTGGAGATTGGAGAAGGAACCAAAATAGAACGTGGAGCCGAGATAGTTGGCCCAGTGGTAATCGGCGAGGACTGCGTTATCGGGCAGAACTCAAGAATCGCTCCAGACTCCGTAGTTGAATCAGAGGTGAGAATCTTGGAGAGGGCAAGAGTTGATGGCTCTTTGGTCTATGAGGAAACCGAAATAGGTGTAGGTTCACATCTGGATAATTGCATCGTGGCGGAAAAATGCAAAGTGGGTTCAGATGTCAACATCCACGAAATGGCCATGATCGGTGCCAGCTGCGAAATCGGAGACTCCGTGAAGCTTCTCAGAGGCTCACGAGTCTGGCCCAAGATCAGAATTGCCCAGAAATCAGTTGTTCAAGGTTTGGTGAAGCACTAGCATGCATGCATCCGTTCCTGTTGTTCTATTCACTGGAGGCTCCTTGTCGTTCAGTTTCCCGGGAGTGAGCCTGTTTTCTTCCCCCGCTCGTCCATAGACGCTCT
>Ga0209427_10003927_pt1 | contig 17320 bp, 14 predicted proteins | sample DeeMarSWOR136_30_FD_187465 | JGI IMG/M metagenome (GOLD analysis project Ga0209427, IMG submission 187465) | Marine sediment microbial communities from White Oak River estuary, North Carolina - WOR-1-36_30 (SPAdes) (version 2) | ecosystem: Environmental > Aquatic > Marine > Intertidal zone >...
ACCAGGTTCTAAACGGAAACTAGAGTTGTTAGTGGATCTCATGGAAGCGCGCAAACGAGGAAAAGGAGCCGAGGATAAATGATGACAGGCTTCGAGGCAATAATTGAGAACCGACATGAATACGCTCAATCCGTGAAACAAAGGCAAGGACAACTTTTGGCTGGATATATGTGCACCCACGTCCCGGAGGAAATTCTATACGCGGCTGGAATTCTCCCAGTGAGAGTTCTTAGTTCGCACCTTCCACAAGCGATTACAAGAAGCTATGTGCATGAAACGTACTGCTCTTTTTCACATGATTGCGCATACGAGGGATTGCGAGGCAATTATGATTACCTAGACTTGATCGTTACGGGTAGCAGTTGCATACATATGTCTGAAGCGTTTAATGTCTGGGTTAGGTTTGCAGGATTCGAGCAAAAAAGCTTCCTCATGCCGTTTCCTCATATCGTGCACACTAAACGTGCTGCTGAGTTTGTGGCGGAGTCTTTGGGAGAGTTTAAGCAATTCATTGAGAAGGTTGCGAAAAAATCCGTAACGGATGATGATCTCGAGAAGGCGATTAAAGTCTATAATCGCAACAGGAGGCTCCTTAAACGGCTCTGGGAATTCCTAAAGCGCGAGAATCCGCCTATAACGGGGCTGGAAGTCGCGACCGCAACCTTGGCTGCCCAAGTCATGGACAAGCAAGAATGCAATCAAATGCTAGAGCAACTTATCCGGAGATTAGAAACCGAGCCTGGCGAAGTGCAGCCAGGGATAAGGCTGATGGTAACGGGAGGCGCTTGTGACGACCTGAGAATCTACGATCTAATTGAACATCTGAATTACAGCACGAACTTGATTTTCATCGACTCGTGCACAGCAACTAGGTACTTCTGGTTTGAGGTACCTGAGGACAGACCCGATAAGCTGAAAGCGCTTGCTGAGGGATACCTGAACAGAATTCCATGTCCTGCAAAAGATAATGTCCCCGGTACCGGGGAGAGAAAAAGGTTCAGGTTCATCCAACAGTTCATCGAGGACTTCAGGCCAGATGGGATAATATTTATCTACCAGAGATTTTGCAGTCCTCAACCGCACGACGTCGCGGCATTGAAGCCTATCTTGGATAAGTTGGGAATCCCGTGGACCGAGCTTGAACTGGATACGACTATACCATCGACACAATTTAAAACTCAGTTAGAAGCCCTTGTAGAATCAATAATGGGAGTGGTGCCATTTGAATGAAGGGAAAATCCTCGCTGGATTAGATGCAGGTCATGTGAATACCAAGGTCGTGATAATCAGAGGGGAAGAGATTCTTGGATACTGTACCACACCCTCTGGATTCGATGTGGTAGCCTCGGCTCAAGCAGCATTAAACGAGGCTTTGGACAAAGCCAGAATTCCACGCAGTGAATTGGCTGGGATTGTGGCTACTGGAATCTTTAGAGATATGATATATGAGGTACCAACGCTGAATGTAACCAAGACCGTACCCGAATATGTCGCGGATGCTAAGGGAGCTTTGTTGCTGAACAAAAATTCCAGAACAGTCATTGACATTGGCGGCAATATAAGCAAAGCTATCCGTTACGACCAAAACGGGGACGTCCTAGATGTTATCAATAACGATAAATGTGCTGACGGCCTCGGTATTTTTTACACTACTGTAGCCAGAGCTTTAGGGTTAAGCGAACAGGAATTATCCGAATTAGCGCTTAAATCCACCAAGGATACATCTATTACTATTCACTGCGCCGCATCCGCTGAATCAGAGGTGGTTGGTTTACTGTGTGAAGGCATGGAGGTTGCAGATGTGGCAAATGCTGCCTTGAAATTCATAGCTGAACGGGTTGCTGCTATGTGTACCTATATGCCTCTCGCAAAAGAGGTCGCGGTAGCTGGAGGCCTGGCCAAATCTGAAGCACTCGTGCAGCATCTTTCGAGTTTGATGAAACAAGATGTGAGCGCTTTGGATATTCCGGAATATGTAGGTGCCAGAGGCGCTGTGAGGACCGGTTATGAAGGCTGATTATTACAAAATGACTGAGTACTCGTTAGTGGACGAACAGCTGGATTGGACGAGAGCGAAGGTGATAGTGGCCGGAATAGATATCGGGGCAGTGAGCTCCAAAGCTGTGATACTACTGGATAGACACCCGTATGCAATTTCTCAAGTTAGGACTCGAAAGCCCAAAGAATCTGCCTCCAGGGCTATAAATGAGGCTTTGGCTAAGACCAATCTGAAGTTACAGGATATCCATTACATTGTGGCGACCGGTTGCGGGAGGGAACAGGTCCCATTCTCCCGTAAGACTATAACCGAAACCGCGTGCAGCGCCGCAGGGGCAGTACATATCTGGGGCCCAACTGTGCGTACGGTGCTAGATGCTGGGGGTCAGAGTTGCAGAGTCATCCACTGCACCGAGAAGGGCAGAGTAACTGCTTTTCTTTGGAACGATAAATGTGCTGAGGGCATTGGACGCTCGTTGGAAGTATTTGCTGATCTGGTTCAGAAAGACATAACCGAGATGGGAAGCATCGCCCTTGAGCTTGATCAGTTCCCGAAGATATCTGATTTCTGTCCAGTATACGCCAGATCCGAAGCTCTGGATTTGATCCGCGCGAAAGTGCCCCTGAATCAAGTCACAGCAGCTTACCACTACGCTATGGCGAGGAGAATCAGCGTATTAGTAGCCAGATTAGGCGTGAAAAAGGACTTTGTGAGCGTTGGAGGACTGGCTAAGAATCCCGGAATAGTCTATTGGTTGCATAAAATCCTGAAGGTAAACAGTTCACCCTCTAAACCTGAATGGGACCCCGTGTTAACAGCAGCTCTAGGCGCAGCTCTATTTGCGGATGCCGTATACAGGCGCGAACGAACTCACCCCCGTAGCGCTTGACCCCAAGCCTTTCGGTCTGGCTATCGCGTCCCAGCCGGGAGCTGCCACCTGCCTTTTTATGCGTCAGAAACTCGCTCCTAAGATCTTTTCAGGATATAGACTGCCTCCTCGCCAGGTCACATTTACTCTCCATCGTTGGTCTACATGTGTGTACGAGGTACAATTTCGACCAAAGAACACGCTGACCCGATATCGACATTGGCTTCGGGCTACAATCAGTCGGTTTGTGCCACCCAACGGCTCACTGCCCTTGTTATTGCCATCTGAGAAATAACCATATAAGATTGGGCTGGGAATTCTGGAGCAAGTAGCTATGACGGTGAAAATCGTGACTGACAGTGTTGCTGATTTGCCATCTCAGGTGGCTAAAGAGCTGGGCATTACAGTAATTCCCATACTTATTCGCTGGGGAGAAGAACTCTACCGCGATGGCATTGACCTGACTTCGGAGCAGTTCTACGAGAGGCTAAAGCGTAGCAAAATCCCACCGACAACTTCAGTGCCATCGCCCGGGACATTCGCTGAGGCATACGATAAGCTGGCTGAAGAGACGAATGAAATTCTTGCCATCATTGTCACTTCGAGGCTCAGTGGCACCTACAACGTGGCGTTACAGAGTATCGGGTTGATGAAAAGGAAATGTCGGGTAGAAGTAATTGATTCGAAATGCGGAGCTATGGCCGAGGGATTCGTAGTTATGAAGGCAGCTAAGGCGGCCCAACTCGGGGCAAGCCTTGACGAGGTGATTGAGGTAGTCCGAAGGAATATTCCCCGTGCAGATTTCCTTGCCACCTTTGATACCCTGGAGTACCTGAAACGAGGTGGGCGTATTGGCAAGGCACAGGCTTTCCTTGGATCCATACTCAGAGTGCATCCCATTGTCACCCTGAGAGATGGGGTGATCGAGCCTGCAGGCAGAACACGCTCCCGCGCTAAGGCAATTGACCGCTTATGCGAATTTGCGATGAGCTATTCCCATATTGAAGAGATCGCTATTGAGGAAGCTACCACTCCAGATGAAGCCGAGAGGATAGCCGAACGGCTTGATGCTAAATTTCCCAAAGAACGCATATACCGCTCGAAGCCAAGCCCGGTAATCGGCGCGCATACTGGTCCCGGTTTCTTGCTCCTAGCTATACTGGGGGATAGAGAGTAGGTTGGCAAGACGGCGACAACTCCAGGCGCAGGGGCTTCGGAGGCAAGGATGTTCCTTTATCGCCTCCGGCATAAGTCTATCCATGCTCACTCCTTCTTCACCACCAGAAGGATCTCATCCTGCATAATACGATAGCCACCCGCTACCTTGTGATGTGCCTCGAAATACTGTTGAATCTCATTCTCATATTGTTTAAACCGGCGGTCTATGAGCAGGAAAAGACCGATTGTGACCATGTCCTCCAGTGCCCCTGTCCATATCTCGTTCATGAAATATCGCACCTCAACGGCATCATCGCCATACAGCTGGATTAAATCTCGCCATAGCTCAAGGATGTTGACATCGTAGCGGGTAAACTGATTAAAGAAGTCAGCAACCTCGCCTATCGGCGACTGGAGAACGATGGCAATACGCCCTCCATCTTTGAGATGGGCATACATTTTCTCGATCGTAGTCAGCCACTGACCCTCCTCAATATAATAGAGAACGTGAGAACAAAGGATGAAATCATAACGCTTTGAGCCAAGGTCCACCTTTTCCCAAAAATCGTCATAGACCCTGAAATGGGGGCATCTTCGCTTGAGAAAACTCGCCTGCTTCTCATTGGGCTCGACCACTGTTGTCTCATCGAAAGATTGCGAGATGGGGATAGTCAAGTCTCCCCCACCAGCGCCAATGTCTAAGAAATATCTCCTCTGGGGAAGTCCAGCAATAATCTCTCCAACCTTCACCAGCTCGATCCCCTTCTCCGTGGAACATCGGACAAAAAGAGCAAGCTGCCGCTGGAACTCTGCATCCTCTTCCATCTCTACCGAGCTATCTTGGTATGGTTGCCGTTCGGCATTTTGAGCCATCGCATTCCTCCCTGGTTCAAATTAGGTACATGTTCTCCGCTTCTCTCAACAGATCGTCCCTAAACTTGGGATGAGCGATGCTGATGATGTCCAGTGCCCTTTCTCGAGTGGACTTCCCCTTTAGATTGACTACCCCATACTCGGTGACAACATAATGGGTATCCATCCTCGGGGTAGTAACCACAGTGCCTGTGGCAAAGCGGGGCACCACCCGGGAGATCTCTCCCTTCTTGGCTGTAGCATAGAGGGCCAGGATGGACTTTCCGCCACGAGAATTGAAAGCCCCGCGCACAAAGTCAAGCTGGCCCCCAGTCCCGGTGAATTGGGAGCCGGCAAGAAATTCCGCATTGCATTGCCCAGTGAGGTCCACCTCAAGGATGGAGTTGATGGAGATCATATTGTCGTTTTGGGCGATGACAGCGGGGTCATTGGTATGGGAGACAGGATAGCTCTCCATGCTCGGGTTGTCATTCATGAACTCATACATCCTCGTAATCCCTTGAGCCACTGTAAACACATTTTTCCTCGGGTGCAGGGTTTTCCTTTGCCCGGTAACAACCCCTTTTTCTATCAGGTCCACCATGCTGGGACAGAAGACCTCGGTGTGAATTCCCAAATCCTGATGTCCCATCAAGGAATAGGCAACGGCATTGGGGATGCCACCGTACCCGAGCTGGATGGTAGCCCCATCGGGAACCATCTCGGCAATGTATCTGCCAATAATTTCGTCCTCAGGCTTTGGCTCTTGGGGTGTCATTTCCTGAAGCGGCACATGGTTTTCCACTATGGCGTCCACCTCGGAGATGTGAAGGAGGGAGTCCCCAAAGACACGGGGCATGTTCTCATTCACCTCCACCATAAGCATTTTGCAGTGCCTGGCGGCTGTGGAGGTGAAGTCGTTGGCAGTGCCAAAGCTGAAGTAACCCGTTTTATCCATGGGAGAAACGGTGGTGATGGTGACATCTATGTCCATGAAATCCCGACATAGCCTGGGAATCTGATGGAAGTAGTTGGGCACGAAATAGTTAAGCCCCACCTTGACCAGAGCCCTGTCTGAAGCGCTCACGAACCAGGAATAGGCCTGGATGCAGTCGGAAAGGTCCGGGGCGAGCACCGTTTTGGCAGCATGGTGCAGGGGAAAAAGGGAAAAGATGCTGATGTTCTTTAAGTCACCGCTCCTGGCCTTGTCGGCAATGGCGGCCAAAAGGGCAGGGGGTTCAGCTATAGTCAAGCCGTGGACAATGGTGCTGCCATTCTCTATTCTCTCCACAGCCTTTTGCGCTGTGGTCAGCTTTTGCCTGTATTGTGAGCCATAGATACTCATCTTGCCCTCTCCCTTACATATACATTATTCATTCAAATACAATATCCGAAATATACGACACACCGCAGATGGCACGGACAATTCTCGTATTGTCGAGAAGGTGACGCATATCGACAAATTCTCCTTTGTTCACAATCCTTCTGAGTTCGCCATCCAAATTCAAGTTCTTCTTCCACGGTAGATGCTTAAAGATTACTCCGTGATTGTGTAGCAGCATCTTCATATTCCCGACGTTTGCCGGATGGAGGTAGAAGAGAGCATTCAGTGCATCTCTATCAAGTGAAGATAACTCACTCATCAAATCAATTCCTATGCCGAAGCTTACCATCGTCTCACCACGATATTTGGGCACGGCATTGATGTCGACCCATCGATCGATGTTATCCTTGTGCATGATCATCTCGCGGTTCTCCGGTGCCAACTGTTTGATTGGTGAGATCTTTACGCCCGAACTATAAACCTCTCCTACATCGGCCTGCATAGCAAGGCTCACCAAACCCCTAAAACCTGCTCTCCTCTCTCTCGCGATCTCGAAGATAGCTGTGTAGAGATCACCGATGGTGAGCCCCATATCGCCTTCACTCTCTACAACGATGATGTCGTTGAATGTTCCATCTAACGCCACATTGTACCCGGTGTAAATCATTACTTCACCGGTATCCCTCTTTGGAATCAGAAAATCCGGTGTATCGTTGCCGTCGGTTGGCAGCCAGACCATTGTGCCACCTATCGTGATCATCTCACCGAGAATGTGGATGCAATCTTGCACACTCCCGCCCAATGCACCGAGACCAATAGAGTATTCGGTCTCAGAGAATCTTCTCAAGAATACATCGCCTTCCGTCAATCGAGCATAGAGCACGTTCGAAATATTGCCTACGACCTTCAATACGGCTTCTTCTGCAGATGATTCAAATACCACGAATCGAGCCCCGCTCTTTTGATATCTGGGTAGGCGATGCCAATCTTTCTCAGCTCGTCTCATCGCTTCCAAAGCGACACAGCTTTTGATTGCGTCCTCTGTGGTGGAATAAATCGAAAGGACTTGAGCGAATCCCGCCATTTCCAATACCTTGAGCGGATATGAATTCACATTACAGAGGTGAATTCCGCCACCTCTCTTCTTAAGCGCCTTTTCAGCAGCGAGAAGTATTCTGATACCGCCACTGCTTAAATATGAAACGTCCCCCATGTCGATAACTACGAAGAAATCATCATCTTTAATGAATTTCTTAGCTGCCTCATCCAGTTGTGACGCTCCAAATGCATCGAGTCTACCTTTCAGTGAAATCATCAGGATATTATCTGTTCTATCCGAAGCTATTTCCATCGCATGTCTCCATTTTCACTATGGCAAATCGCTCACGACTCCCGCCTCATTCCGGACAGCATCTTCCTCATCGTCAACTTGTTCCCCTTTTCGGCATCAAAATCATAGCTAACATCATCCATAAGCTTTCTCATCAGATAGACCCCTAATCCCCCCACCCCACGGTGATTCAAATCTGCTTCCAGATCAGGTGGAGGCACGGAGCCGGGGTCGAAAGGCATCCCCTTATCGGTGATAGTGATGACAATATCGTTATCTTGTAGCTCGCAGGAAATACCGATGACGCCTCCCTTGCCGGCGTAGGCATGCTGGATTATATTGGTGCACGCCTCATCGACCGCCGTTTGCACCTCAAATACCTCTTTCTCTGTGCCAATTTGTCTCATTACCGTAGCGATAAAGTCGGCGATAACAGATAGGTTTTCCAGCTTGGCATCGATTTCGAGTTCCAATTGAGCGCCTTTCATCGTCTATCGCCTAAGTGGCCTTCAGGATCACCAAGGTGAAATCATCGAACTGAGGCTGCCCCTGAGCAAAGGCGGTGACCTCTTCCTTTATCCTGTTGATCAAACCCTGGGCTGGCAAATTGTTGCTCCGCGCCACCGCTTCAATAAGCCTTTCCTGTCCAAATTGCTCCTCTTTTCCATTGATAGCTTCAGTCACCCCATCGGTATACAGAGTCACCATATCATTGCTCGCCAGTTCGAGCTCCCTCTCCTCCAAGTCGATGTCATCCATAACACCTAAGGCGATTCCCTTGGCTTCCAGCAGGATAACATTTCCAGCGCTCCCCTTGAGCAGCAAAGGGGGATTGTGTCCCGCATTGACATAGTTTAAGCGCTTCCTCCTCGAGTCCAGCACCGCATAGAATAAGGTTACGAACATACCAGATCTGGCATCCTGCGAAATCAAGTGGTTTGCCCTTTGTATAGCTTCGGAAGCTGTGAGGTCGGCCATGACATTGGCCCGAACAAGGGTTCGAGACAGAGCCATAAATAGTGCTGCGGGGACACCTTTGCCTGAGACATCAGCTATTACTATTCCCCACTTATCCTGGGAAATGGGTATGAAATCATAGAAATCACCCCCCACCTCCCTTGCCGGCAAGCTCAATGCGGCAAGCTCAAACCCCTCCACTTGAGGTGGAGACTCAGGGAGAAAGCTCTGCTGGATTCCCCGGGCAGTCTCCATCTCATATTCTCTTCGCTCCAGCTCACGGCGATATCTATCCTTTTCCGCCGCTGTCCTTCTTTCAGTGATCAGGTTGCGTATTATGAAGGCGAAGATGGCTATTCCCGCCGCATTAGCAGCGATCATAGGCAGGCTAACTTCCTTGACTACCGCCAGGGCCTCGGCATACGGTCGAGCGATGAGGAGAACCAAACCCATGTGGAAGGATTCAAAGACGGCGGCAAAGAGCGCTGCCTGCCAAACCGTGGGGAACTCTCCCTTCCTCAGCTTATATATCACACCGCCCGTTAAGCCAGCGATAACGGTAGCCAGGGCACAGGGAAGGCAAGTAAGCCCACCGAGGAAGTAACGGTGTATGCCACCGATTAAACCTACCCCCAGCCCGATCACCGGACCACCGACAAGTCCAGCGACCATAGGGCTGAGGTCTCTGATATTGGCTATAGCGCCTGAGGACAGTTCTATCCCACCATAGGTGCCGTATATAGAAAGGGCACCGAAGAGCAAAATTAAGATGATTTGATTCTTGAGACTGAACTGCTTGTCTAATATATCGGCGAAAAATCTGGTGCGGGTTACGACGTAGGCGAAGACGATTATTACACAACCAGTCCCAATCAGGTCTATCAATATGTCAGCAACGGATACTTCCATCTATCTACAGGTAATCCAGCCTGGCGTTAAGTTCCCTCACTCCCCGCACCCACCTCTCTATGGGAGGAACTTCATCGGGGTCTATGAGGACATCGATAACCGTGGGTTTTCCGCTCTCCAAAGCCCGGGGCAATATCTCAGATAGCTCTCCGGGGCGCCCAATGGTGAAACCCTGAGCCCCAAGCCCCTCAGCAACCTTAGCCAAGTCGACCCTGTTGAATGTTGTGGATACCGTCTTCTCCATCAAACTGAACTTCTGGAGCTCGTGAACTAAGCCCAATCTTGCATTATTAAGCACAATCCAGACCACAGGGACATTGTAGTTTACCGCAGTTGCCACCTCCATCCCATTCATAAGGAAGCAGCCATCGCCCACAATTGCTATCACTGGCCGATGCGGTGCCGCCAGCTTGCCCCCAATTGCAGCAGCAGTGGCATATCCCATGGTAAGCATGCCAAAGGCAGAGATAAAATTCGGCTGTTCAAACTTAAGGTAGTGGATAGCCCAACATGTATGGTTGCCCGTATCAGCGAATACGATGGCATCTTGCGGCAGGTGTTCCTGAAATTCCCTCATCAGTGCCTGTGGCTTTATGGGGACATCCTTGGAGTGCATCTTCTCTTCATTCACAAACATGCCTACCCTTTGCTTAAATTTGACAACCTCCTCGATGGGTCTTTCCGCCCTTGGGTCATGCTCTTGTAGTCCCCTCAGGATTCTGAAGGAGATTTCACTGAGCACAGCCTCACAATCCCCTACCAGTCCGATGTCTGCCGGATAATTCTTACCTATTTGCGAGGGATCGATATCGATGTGGATCAGGCAGTCACTGGGCATAATCTCTGGCTCCCAGGAGAATGTCGTCATCTGGTTCAGGCTGGCGCCAACAACCAGCAATACATCGACGTCCCCTATAATATATTCCTCCGCCGCAGGGGAGCCGGCGAAGCCAAGAACGCCTAAGGAAAGTTCATGGCTCTCGGGGAATGCACCCTTCCCCTTAGGGGTGGTTGCCACCGGGATATTGAGCATCTCAGCAAGTTCAAGCACCTGTGAGGTGGCAGCAGAGGCAATGGCACCGGAACCAACAAGCATCGCTGGCTTCTGAGCGCGCACCAGCTTCTCAGCGGCATCTATTACCAGCCTTCGGTCAAAATACTCCGGCTTAACCCGATATGTTCTTGGCGGGAGCAATGTATCCTCAACCTCCTCCTGCATAATATCCTTGGGGCAGCTGAGATGCACCGGTCCTTTCCTCCCACTGAGCGCTATCCTGAACGCCTCTCTAATTATCTCCGGCATCTTATATTTTGACATTACCATAGTGCTGTATTTTGTTATCGGATCGAACATGGCTACAGAATCAATACCCTCCTTGGTGGAATCCTGGAATGTCCCCTTTCCGTAGATGCTTGTCGGCACCTGACCGGTTATAACCAGCAAGGGAATATTATCCATATAGGCATTGGCAACGCCTGTCACCAAATTTGTGGCTCCAGGACCAGAAGTGGCGTAGCACACCCCGATGTTACCGCTTACCCGAACATAGCCATCAGCCATAAAAGCTGCCCCCTCCTCATGCTTGGTTAATATCGGCTTAATAGCATCCTGCTTATTTATGGCATCATAGAGAGGAACTAATGAGGTGCCAGGGACGCCAAAGATATACTCCACACCCTCTTCTTGCAGATACTGTAGCAGTAAACCGGCTGTGGTAATCTTCATCTACGCCGCCCCGAAGCTACTCACAGCGGCTTCCTCGGCATCAAAGATGGTGAAAAGCTGAGTGAATCCCGCGATGTCAAACACTTCCTTTATATAGGGCTTCAAGCAAGCTAATTTTATATCACCTTGCTGCTTTCTCACCTTTTTAAGCGCTGCCAGTAAAACCCTTAGTCCCGAGCTACTTATATACTCCAACCGCCCAAGGTTGACCACCAGCTGAACTTGATCGGCGTCAATCAACGAGTCCAATTTCCTCTCCAAATCGTTCGCGGAATAAGCATCAAGCCTACCACTCAGGGAGATCATATTCACATTCCCGATCTTCTGTTCCAAAATCTCCACTTTACTACCTCCTTTTCACCTAAATGCAAACCATGCTTTCGTCGTTATCGTTTGCTTCCCTTAATTGTAAGAGCACAAGCCACCTATTGCAACCTCGCAATTATGGCTTGCAGCCTCAAATCCACAACGGTGACTTGAGTATCCATTCTGCACTATCTTTTTCTGCACTACGAGCATTGAACATTTCTCAGGCACTTGCCTTTCTCAATCAAGGTTAGACATAATGATAGGTAGGATGTCTGATAACTATCACAGACCGTAGAGGAGGGTGATTGGCTCCGTTAGACCGGGTTATGGTGTTGAGGATATCGGCTTTCTGTGGCGTGGTAGGCCCTCTAATTACTCTTTCTCTCATCTTGGTTGCGGTTTCCTGTTCCCCCTGGTTCAGCTGGACAGGGAATTACCTAAGCGATCTGGGGATTAATTCAAATGTTGCGGTCCTATTCAACTCTGGCTTAATCATCGGTGGCGCGCTCACAGTTATATTCGCGATCGGATTGAAAAGAACCCTGCCAGGACTAACCCGAGGCGGCCTGGGGGCAATAGCAATCGTTTTGGGCTCAGCTGCTCTGTGCTGCGTAGGCATCTTTCCAGAGACGACCGGTGCCGTACACGACTCTTTCGCATTACTCTTCTTCATACTGAGCATCATAGCGCTGGTGCTCATCGGGTCCGCGATGATGCAGGAACCAGCGGTGAGGAATCTGGGGCTATTCATATTCACAGCAGGATTGCTCATATGCGCAGCCGTCATCGCTTTCATAGTGATGCTTATAGAGGTCCCACACGCAGGTGGAGCAATCCCAGAGTTCATTAGCTCTCTTGCGGCATCGATGTGCTTTGTAATCCTGGCGGTTAGATTGTTCAGACAAGCTCCTCATCAAGTTAGAGACTGAGAGCCTAATCTGATTCACAAGAAATCTGGAGACAATGCTTGCTGCATTCGAATTAACCTCGTGGAGGCTGGGGAAGCAGGCGCCTGAGCATCGAGTCTACAATTAGTTCGCTCGTTTTCTTCTTCACTATAACAGTTACTGGACGAGTCTGCACCAAGAAAATGTTTCTTGGGAACGGGAAATCACAGTCCACAACCCATTCTATGTCCTGGGGGCTCCCATAGTGCAACTCTACGGATTTGGCCAATTCAGCTATGCGCAGCGCTTCCTCATCGCTTAAACAAGGGACTGATTGCATATCTGGCGGGACGTCCTCTTCCTCGACTCCTCTCTCTTTGAGCACTATTTGTCTCATCTTCTGGCTGACCTGCTTTTCAGCGAGTGTCAATGTGTCCTTATCCACAATGAATCTATCAGGGGTTACTATTCCTTGAACCACACTCTCCCCGGCACCCCAGTTGCCCTCAAGCACTATCTTCGTGTCATCGCCAGTTGTGGGGTGGATGGTGAAGCCGACGCCGGCAGAGCGAACGTTCACCATTTTCTGCACAGCAACGCTTATCGAGCCAGCCAAAACTGATAGCTTGTTCTGTATGCGATAAGATATCGCCCGCGTGGTAAACAAGCTGGCCCAACATCTTCTTATCTTCTCCAGCAAGTCGTCCTTACCTCGGACATTGAGATAGGTTTCGTATTGCCCGGCAAAGCTTGCCGTGGGCAGGTCTTCAGCGACCCCGCTGGACCTGACGGCAACCGCGACATCGCTGATCTGGCATTTCTGGCACAGCTCATCGTAGGCCTGGCAGACAGCATCCTCCAAATCCTTTGGCATCTCTGCGGTTAAGATAATTCCGGCTATGGTCTGGCTTGCCTCCTCCTGGTCGGCGAGGGTCTGAGGTCCTTCCGGGAACTTGATCAGGTACTGCTCTATCCGCTGGCCAGCGCCCGTCTTGGCCAAAAACTCGTCATACATCTCTGTAGTCACCGCGAACCCTGGGGGAACAGGGATCCCGATCTTGGCCATTTCCCCTATGTTGGCGCATTTCGATCCCACCCGGTTGGTATCCTCGCGGCCAAACTCCTCAAACCACAATATCCACTGCCCAGCCATTACTTACCACCCCTTTCCATTCCGGTCACTCCAAATAAATTATGAACCCTGACCAAGCTGGCGTCAACCTCTCATTCGAGCGCGAAGCTGAGGAACCTACTCATATTAGCTCCTCATCAGGAAACCCAGGGCACGCAAAGTGTCCTCGGCGGCAACAAAAGCTCGATCGTGCAGCGCACCTCACCTGGCTCCACCGCCTCCATTGTCAGCAGCAACCTGGTGGGCTCATTGTCGCCGACCTTAGCCGCAGGAGTCAGCTGCTCGCTTTCACGAAGTCTGAGCCAACAATGTGATGTTTTGTGCAGTGCCAAATCCTCTGCGCGATACCAGGGTCTCTTGACAGCAAGTTCATCAGGAGTACAATAAGGCGTACAAGGATACAATGAACCTGCTTGAAAGCAGATGTGAGGACGAAGCGCAGAGGCGTATAAGTCAGAGCATAGCCTTGACAGCATAGCGGGCAGTCCAATCTGGCGGCGGGCACTGGGGGTTGCAGATGTCCGGAATACTCTCAAAGGCGGTATCGGTAGCGAATGGTTGGTACCGCCTTATTTTATGATGGCTGGGAGTGGAGCCTTGGGTAACTTCGGGTGCGACAAACTGGCAACAGAAAGCGGGTATGCTATTGGAGCGATCGAGCCCACCAGCACTGAGGCCCGGGCGGCCGTTTAGAGCAATGGCGGGAGATGGAGTATTTTATGCACAAGGCTTTTGCCGGCTGGCCCTCGGGCCTGATGTGCTGAGTCAAAGGGGGTGATCGGATGAGCCGAAGACATCGCAATTCATAGGAGCATGGGCTTAAAAAACAAGAGGAGGTGAAACATCATGCCATACGATATGCCTTTGTTCGATTTCAATGAGGAAACTGATATTAAGAACTACGAGTGTTGGGTATTAGGCACCAAATGGTATCCCCCTCCCTGGGTGCCGCTTTTCGTCGATATTCACGCTACCTACGGCATTTACGGGTTGCAGTATGGTCCGGGAATGATGAGCGATCCAAATACCAAAGGTTGGGATATACGCTTCTACAAGGGTGGGGTCTATATCACAGCGGTACTGACTAACGAGGAGGAGAAAAAGCAGCGCGAGCCAATATGGCGAGAGAGAATGCGCCCCGTTTTAGAAGACCCGTTCGGGTTTTGGGCCAAGTTCAAAGACGAGGTGCGGGGTCCCCTTAAAAAGTCTCTCGCCGTGGACCTCAAAGGCTTAACTGATGTCGAGCTTGTGGAGCACTGGCTGAGCCTGCTCGGGTTTAATAAGAGGTTACAGGAAGTGCACTTCCACCCCATGTATGGCCTCGGCCAGGGACAAATCCTGCTTCTTAGAGTGCTCAAGGAACTGTTCAATATTGCCCCCTCTGATGTGGAGTATTCAGTACTTCACTCCGGCTTCGACAATGAACTTACTGCGGTCACTGAAGGGGTAGCTAAAGTAGCTGTCTTGGCCAAAGAATTAGGGCTCGAGGAGATGTTCAGAAACTTGCCGCCGGATGAATTGTTAGCTCAGCTGAAGACCACTGATAAGGGCAGGCAATTCATGGAGAAGTTTGATCAGATGGTGAAGGAATATGGTTGGGTGAGAACACGAGGCCTCGAGATTGCCACCCCTACCTGGTGGGAAGACAACACTCTGCCGATTAAAGAGATACAGCGTTACCTGAAAGCAGATAAAATCGCGTTTATAGGGGACAAGAAGCCCGAGCTGGAAAGGAAGAGAAAGGAGCTGGAGCAGGAACTGTTGCAGAAAGTGCCTAAGGAGCAGAGGGATTGGTTCCAAAAACTCCTGGCCTGTAGTCAGGCCTCACACATCTACATGGAAGAGCATACCATGTACGTCGAGATGCTTGGCTTCAGCGCCATTAGACTCGCTGCCATGGAATTTGGCCGAAGGTTTGCCAACAAGGGCATGATTGACCACCCCGAAGACGTACTATTCCTGCGCCATGAAGAACTAGTACATGCCGGCGTTATTCAGGAGAGGTGCGAGATACGCCCCCTGGTGAACAGGAGGAAAGAGGAATACGAGGGCTACAGGAAGCTGGAGGGGACGCTGCCGATGTTTCTTGGCGATCCGTCAAGGCTTCCCGAATTGATAGTAGATGTAGTCTTGACCACCAGTACAGCTCCGCCAATAGCAAAGCCTGAAGAGGTCGGGGCTTCATTGGTCGGCTGTGCCGGTGCCCCTGGCGTGATAGAAGGTATTGCCTGTGTTGTCGGCGGTGAAGAGGAAATTGATAGGATCAGGCCGGGCACTATCCTGGTCGCCCCGGCTACGGTCGCCAGCTGGACTCCTGCATTTGGTGTGATCAAGGGAGTAGTTACGGATGGAGGCGGCTACCTGGCCCACGCCTTAATCGTAGCTCGAGATTTTGGAATTCCAGCGGTTATCGGTACCCAGGAGGCGACAAGGAAAATCAGGGACGGGCAGAGGATAAAGGTTGATGGTAATCTGTTGCGGGTCTATATAATGGAGGATTAGGCAGTATAGATTCGAGCGATGGTGGCGCGATTCTCAAGAAGGTGTCCGAAACGAGCGTCGTGGAGAAAGACAGGGCAAAATTAGTCATGAGTGGTTTTGCGAACTCACCATTACAAAAAAGGCCGAGTTTTTGAACAACCTCTTAAAAGGGAAGGAGAATAGTCATGGCAATCCAAATTCAACCTGTTCAGCCTAATTTACATATCTACCGTGGTGATGACATCAGAGTGAGGCCGAAGGGCTATAAGCCCGTCGGGCAGCCTATCCCGCCCGGCACTGAGGTTAAGGGTGTCTACTTCGACGGTTATCCTCAAATAGTAAAGCAAGAAGAGTCAAAGCCGATTTACTCGGTGAAAGTGGAAAAGGATATCATGGTTCCTATGCGCGATGGTGTACGGTTAGCGACAGATGTTTACCGTCCTGACGTAAAGGGGAAGAAATTCCCAGCGCTACTTTCTTTTTTCGGCTGGCAAAAAGAGCTACAGGAAATGACACGCTGGTTACGTTCAATACCATTACAGGAATATTATGACTCCCCCCTTTGGGACGGATGTATAGAAGCAGGAGATATAGACTATTTGGTGACGAGAGGGTATGTACACGTTATTCCCGATCCGAGAAATATCGGTAAATCAGAAGGGACAGGGCTGAGTCCTTCCAGTATGTGGCCTCCGCCAACAGACACCTACGATCTCATAGAGTGGATTGCAGAACAGCCCTGGTGTGATGGTAACGTTGGCATGACGGGCGCTTGCGGTTTTGCCAATACCCAGCTGGAGGTAGCTGAGAACCCACCCCCATCCTTGAAAGCCATTACCCCTTTTCTCAACATTTACCCCATGAAGGGTGACCACTTTAATGGCATCGCTGACTGCAAACTGTTTAGCGTATTAACTGGTAGACACGGAAATGACAGTGCACCTGTTCCCGAGAATGTGCCTACACCACCAAAGATGTTTAAACTCCCCAAGAAAGAATTAGACCGCAGGATCCAAGAGGCATCAAATCACCCAGATATAAAGTATAATAGCAAATGGTATTCTCTGCTCAAGTATCCAATGCGCTGTCCGATGGTTTTCGATAGGTTACTGGAATCATTTCATCCCACACCTCCTCCCCCATCCAAACTCCCTCAGATAACAATCCCAACCTATTTGTCTACCTCTGGGATTGTTGGATTTCATACTTGGCCCACCTTTGAATCATACGAGGGCATAGGATCAAAAACTAAGAAGCTGTTATTATGGCCTCCAATGTCTCCCGACCGACCTCAAGTCCAGTATTCCGATGAGATTGTGAGGTGGTTCGACTACTGGCTTAAGGGGATAGATACAGGAATTGTGGATGAACCACCGATAAAGATTTTT
>Ga0209427_10003929_pt1 | contig 17319 bp, 20 predicted proteins | sample DeeMarSWOR136_30_FD_187465 | JGI IMG/M metagenome (GOLD analysis project Ga0209427, IMG submission 187465) | Marine sediment microbial communities from White Oak River estuary, North Carolina - WOR-1-36_30 (SPAdes) (version 2) | ecosystem: Environmental > Aquatic > Marine > Intertidal zone >...
TCCCTTCTTGGCGAACAGATGAAACCTCTGGGGAGAACATAAAGACAATGCAGCCTTCCCACAGCTAAGAGAGATTGCTGGCTTCAGATAAGCGACCAATGTCATAGCTGCCGATGCGTCCAAAATAGGTCAAGTGACCTAATTGACGCATCAATTTTCCTCGCCCCTACCATTGACCGCTATACTACATCCTTGAAGCTGCAAGCCCAGTGGATTACAATCATGATGTGCCCAGTGAACTAACCAAAGAAAACATCATCAGATTATTAGCTGAACTCCCTGACGGGGTCGAGGTGGTGGCGGCTGCAAAAACAAGAACGCCTGAAGAAGTCCTGGAAGCTATTGAGGCGGGAATAAAAATCATTGGAGAAAACTATATGAGGGAAGCAAAGGAAGTGTATAAACTGGTGGGCAAGAGAGCCAAATGGCATTTCATTGGAACCTTACAAAAGCATAATATCAGGAAAACGGCATTGGAAATGTTCGACATGATAGAAACCGTCGATTCTCTGGAGATAGCCAGGGAAATTGATAGAAAGTGTGCCCAAATCGGCAAAACAATGCCAGTATTGATCGAGATAAACAGCGGCAGAGAGCTTCAAAAATCAGGGGTACTCCCCGAAGATGCCCAAAGACTAGTAAGAGAAATATCCGGTCTTGGAAATATTAGAGCGATGGGCCTCATGACCATGGGCCCGCGTTTTGGCAATCCTGAAGACTCCAGGCCCTATTTTGTGGAGACGAGAAGAATATTTGAAATGATTAAGGGCCTGGAGTTGCCCAATGTAGAGATGAGATATCTTTCTATGGGCATGACCAATTCTTATAAGGTTGCCCTGGAGGAGGGCGCCAATATAATAAGGATAGGCACCAAGATATTTGGCGAAAGAGATCAATTATGACGGTTGGCTTGTCTCAATTGTCCCCACAGACAGTGAGCTATCTTAGTCAGAAGGTCGGCCAGTCCCCACCCTTTGGCAGCAGAGATGAGAGCAACGTCCTCATTCGGCAAGACAATATCTTCCTCGAAGTAAGGAATGGTAGTTAATGCTTTCAATTCTGCCTCGCTATTTAGAGCCAAATCCAGCTTGTTGAACACGGTGATTTTCTGTTTACTTGCCAGATTTAGTTTCGCGAGTATTCTCTCTACTGTGAGGCATTGATTGGCAGCAGTTTTGTGTGTTATGTCAACTACGTGTAGAAGCAAATCAGCCTCATCCAGTTCCTCCAAAGTGGCGTGGAAAGCAGCAATGATGGAAGGCGGAAGCTTGTGAATAAAGCCAACAGTGTCAGTGATTAGAAACCGTTGCCCAGTGGGTAAAGTCAACCGCCGGGTAACAGGGTCCAAAGTAGAAAAGAGCTTATCTTCAACATCCACGCTGGCTTTGCTTAAAGTATTAAACAAAGTGCTCTTACCGGCATTAGTATAGCCCACGAGAGCTACGACGGGCGTGCCGGTCTCCTTGCGGTGTCTCCTGTAAAGTTCTCGCTGCTTCCTGACACTCTCCATTTTTTGCTGCAGGATATTGATGCGCTTATGAATAAGGCGGCGATCGGTTTCCAGTTGTGACTCTCCCGGACCTCTGGTGCCGATGCCGCCGCCAAGCCGCTCTAAATGCCGCCACTGTCCAATAAGCCGGGGCAGAAGGTATTGGTGCTGCGCCAATTCCACCTGTAGTTTTCCCTCATGGGTTCGAGCTTTTCGGGCAAATATGTGTAGAATCAGAGCGGTGCGGTCAATAACCTTAACTCCCAGTGCCTCTTCGAGATTTCTTTGCTGCCTCGGCGACAGTTCGTCATCAAAAATCACCGTGTCGGACTGGGTCTGCTCCTTGAGGCTGATTAGCTCCCCAATTTTACCCTTACCAATATAGTAAGTAGGTGAAGGCGCATCCAGTTTTTGAGTTAACGTACCTACCACATTGGCGCCTGCCGTTTTCGTTAGATGGGATAGCTCTTCTAATGAATCCGCAGTCGACCAGCCGTGGTCGGAGACCTTGCTTCCTACTCCTACAAGGAGCGCTTGTTCTACCTTGGACTCAGTAGTAAAGAACTTCTGCTTTATCTCCTCCTCCTGCGCCAAGATGACAGGCGACTCACCCCCTCTTCCAGACGGTCATCGGAAATAGTCAGAGAAAATCTGACGTAGCCCTCTCCCTCCTTACCATAGCCAGTTCCCGGAGTCACCGCTATCCCGACTTCGTCAAGCAATTTCTTGGTGAAATCTATGGATGTATGTCCCTGGGGAATCCTAGCCCAGATATAGAAAGCAGCCTTGGGTATCCTGGCCTTTAGCCCCACCTCATTAAGAGCCTTTATCAGCTCATCTCGCCGTCGTTGAAGAATAGCATTGTGCTCAGCGATGTGCTTTTGCGAGCCCCGCAGAGCTTCCGCTGCAGCATGCTGAATTGCCTGGGGAATGCCTGAATCCAGGTTGGATTTAACCTTAAACAAGGCATTCACCATGCCCGGATTACCCACCAGCATGCCTATTCTCCAACCTGTCATATGATAGGTTTTGGACAGGGAATGAAATTCCACACCTACTTTCTTTGCCCCGGCTATCTGCATAAGACTCGGTGGCTTGTAGCCATCAAAGGCAACTTCTGTATAAGGAGCATCATGGCAGATTGCTAAGTCATGCTGCCGCGCAAAATGAATTGCCCTTTCAAAGAAATCAAGCCCAGCTATAGCTCCGGTGGGATTGTTGGGGTAGTTAAGCCAAATGAGCTTTGCCCTATCAGCTATATCATCGGGAATGGCTTCAAAATCGGGCAAGAAATCGTTTTCCTCTTTCAAGGGCATGAAGTAGGGTTCGCCACCCGCCAATATCGTGCCCAGAGAAAATGGCGGATAGCCCGGGTCAGGAACCAAAGTCAGGTCACCGGGGTCGACAAAACATAAAGCCATATGCCCGATCCCTTCTTTGGACCCAATAAGCGGCAGAACCTCTTTGGCTGGATCCAATGTAACCCCAAAGCGTCTCCCATACCATTCGGCAATGGCCTCACGAAGCTCCGGCAAGCCGCCCGTTTCAGGATAACGATGGTTTACGGCATCATGTGCCGCCTGGCACAGATGCTCGATGATATGAGATGGCGTCGGTAAATCAGGGTCACCGATGCCAAAATTGATTATGTCCTTCCCCCTTGCCCGAAGCTCACCGACCCTCTCATTTATTTCCACAAAAAGATACGGGGGCAATCTATCAAGTCTTCTGGCTAATTCCATCAGTTCTTTACTCCAAGCCACTCGCCAGTGAAAACTTCCTCCACTGGACCGGTAAGCAACACCTCCCCTACCCTATCCCAGGATACGGTCAAAGTCCCGCCTGTGAGTATTATGTCAACTTGCGACTCTACATGGTTCAATAATTGAGCGGCCACAGCTATGGCACAGGCGCCGCTACCACAGGCCAGAGTTTCCCCCACACCCCGCTCCCACACCCTGGCCTCTATCTTCCCCCTGCTCAACACTCTGGCTACCTCAAAATTAGTCCTTTGGGGGAAGATGGTGTGCCTCTCCACTTTCGGCCCTATCTCAGCTAAGGGAAAATCCACGACCCGCCGGGACAAAAAGCTAACGGCGTGGGGATTTCCCATGGATAATAGAGACAAAGCCAACTCTTGTCCGTCTATCACCAGAGGATAGTCTAATACCGGTATTATGTCAACTTGAACATCAACTGGAATCTCGTCCGGTTGGAAGCGGGGCAAGCCCATATTCACCTCGACGCGGTTGACCTTATTCCCGGACACATAAGCCTTGACTTTTCTTGCGCCTGAAAGAGTTTCCACGGACAGAAACCGATTGCTTTGCCCTGCTCGCGACAATACTTCGCCAATCAAGCCTTTCTCAATAGCATACTTGGCAAAACATCTCAGCCCATTGCCGGAGACCTCAGCCTCAGAACCGTCAGAATTGAAAAGACGCATCTTCAAATCAGCTATGGTCGAATTCTGCGCCAGCATTAAGCCGTCAGCTCCTACTCCAAAGTGACGGTCACATATAGCGCGGGCCAGCTTGGACCATTCCGCTTCCGTAATTCTGGCGTCAATCAGGATGAAGTCATTGCCCGTGGCTTGTAACTTGGAGAACTTCATGATACGAAACCTTCTATGAGACCCTTAACTCTGTTCAGGACGACTCCGGTGAAATCGGAGTCGTCTTTTCTTGCTGTCTCACTCACATCAAGCCAGCGAATTCTGCTATCGCTGAGGCGAAACCAAGCGTACTGGTGACGCGCCAGTCTATGAGTTTCGTATTTCATTTTATCAATAGCCTCGGACAAAGTCATCTCTCCTCGAAGAAACTGGCCTATTTGCCTATACCCTATTCCGGACATAGAAGGCAGCGAAGGGCTATAACCTCTTTCCAATAGCTGTTTTACCTCCTCAACTAATCCCCTTTGTATCATTTCCTCAGTCCGCCAATCAATTCTCCTATACAGTCCGTTTCTGTCTACAGTCAAACCAATTACCAGGGTAGAGAAACCTGGCCCTTCTTTACGCCGCAATTGAGAAGGAGGCTCCCCCGTTCCGTAGTAGATTTCCAGGGCCCTTATTACGCGCCGCACATTTCTGGGATCGATCCTTGCCGCTGCCGCAGGATCAATATTCTGCAATTCCCAATAAAGGCTTGGGCTGTCTTTTTGCTCGGCTCTGGCTTCTAGCCGGCGTCTTAGCTTTTGGTCAGGCGGCACTTCAGGTATTCTCCATCCCTCCACCAATGACCACACATAAAGGCCGCTGCCACCGACCATCAAGGGCAATTTGCCCTTGTGCTCAATGGATTTCAATCCCTCTATGGCTAACTGATGATACATAGCCAGACTGAAATCTTCATCGGGGTCGACCACATCGATGACATGGTGAGGAACGGCTTGCCTCTCGGCCAAGCTCGGCTTATTAGTGCCGATGTCCATATGCCGATAGACCTGGCGACTATCAGCGCTTATTATCTCTAACGGGAAGTATTGCGCAAGTCGCAGAGCAAGTTCGCTCTTTCCTACAGCAGTGGGACCAACGATGGCGATCACTAGTTACTGACTATGTTGTACTTCCTTTTATCTCAGCGGTTTTCTCGACAATGCCCACGAATTCATTGGCTTTGAGGCTGGCCCCGCCAACCAAAGCACCGTCGATTTCGGGATGGGAAATGAACTCAGCGATGTTGGCACTGGTAACGCTGCCGCCATAAAGGATGCGCAAATCCTGGGCTATGCTCTTATCCCACGCCCTGGCCACAACGTCACGAATAAACTGGACAGTGCCTCCTGCCTGCTTGCCGCTGGCCGCCTTACCTGTGCCAATAGCCCAAATTGGCTCATAGGCAATAACCAAATCCCGAACAGGCTCTATACCATTCAAAGCAGCACTGACCTGTCTGCCTACCACCTCCTCTGTCTTGCCAGCTTCGTTCTCTTCCAGTCTCTCCCCAACACATAGGATAGGCTTAAGACTGTTTGCCAAAGCTGCCTTTACCTTCTTGTTAACTACTTCGTCAGTTTCCCCAAAATACCATCTCCGCTCAGAATGTCCCAGTATGACAAACGCACACAGCTCCCTGAGCATCGCCGGAGATATTTCACCGGTGTAAGCCCCTTTAGTCTCGAAGTACATATTCTGAGCACCGAGCTCAATAGATGAATCGTGAAGCATCATACTTATGCCAACCAGAGATACGAATGGCGGACAAAGCACCTTTTCCACTCCTCCTATGCTGTCCAGTCTCTCAAGCATTTCGAGAACAAGCCGTTCGGCTTCACTCGCGGTGGTATTCATTTTCCAATTGCCAGCAATAAAAGGTCTGCGCATTTCATAGCCTCCCGTTATTTGTTATCTAACAGAACTTTGACGCCAGGTAAGGTAGCGCCTTCTAAAAACCTCAGGGTGGCACCACCCCCCGTGGAAACATGAGTCATCTTGTCAGCTAATCGCATCTCCTCAACCACTTCGGCAGAAGAACCACCTCCAATGATAGTAACGGCACTGATGCCCGAAAGACAAACAGCTATAGACCTGGTTCCATTAGCAAACTGCGGTATTTCATAGATCCCCAGAGGGCCATTCCACATGATGGTACGACATTTTCTTAACTCGCTGCAGAAAAGCTCAATGGATTTGGCGCCAATGTCTACGATATGTCCACCCGATGGTATATTAGTTATTGGCACTACTCTAGTTGGGGCTCCGGCTTTGATTTCTTCCGCCACAACTACGTCAATGGGCAGCACAAACGGCGCCTCCCACTCCTCGGCCTCCTGTAGCAATTTCTTGGCCAAGCCCAGTTTATCGTCCTCCACCAAGGAATGCCCTATCTCATATCCCTGCGCCTTGAAGAACGTAGCAGCCATGCCACCGCCCACCAGCAGCGCGTCAACTTTCTTCAACATGTTTTGCAGGAGTTCTATCTTATCGCTCACCTTGGCACCGCCTACGAGGCAGCCCCAGGGCCGTTCCGGATTATGCAAGAGCTTCTCCATTACCTCTAGCTCTCTGTTCATTAACAAGCCCGCCACCGCTGGCAAATATTTGGCTACCCCAACAGTAGAGGCGTGAGCACGGTGAGCAGTACCGAAGGCATCGTTAACATAAATATCAGCCAGACCGGCTAGCTTCTGGGCAAACCCGACATCGTTCGCTTCTTCTTCGGGGTGAAAGCGCAGATTCTCCAAAACCAAAATATCGCCCTCCTTGAGCGTCCCTACCTTGCTTTCCACTTCTGGCCCTATACAATCGGATGCCGTGTTGACAGGCAAGCCCGTGAGCTGTGACAACCTATGGGCTACTGGCACCATCCGCAAATTCTCCACTACCTTGCCTTTGGGCCGCCCCAAGTGAGAACACAGGATTGTTTTAGCCTTATGGTCAACGAGATATCTGATAGTAGGTAGCGAAGCTTGGATGCGGCTATCACCACCAATGGCTCCAGTGCCTACATCTAGTGGGACATTGAAGTCGACTCTGAGTAGAACTCTCTTGCCCTTGACATCTATATCCTCAACTGTTTTCTTTGGCATTTGCCCTCCTAGAAGTCGCGCTTCACTAGAAAGCCGGCAATTTCCCTAAGCGGAGCTTGCCTCGACGTGTCAATCTGAGTTGCCTCAAGCTGTGCCAGAGCTTTGCAATAATATTGCTCAGCCAGATTCTCAGCATAATCCCTGGCGCCCAAGTGGTCCAGAATCCTCATAACCTCCCTGATATCCTCATCCTCAATAGATTTTCCAGAATAAAGCTTCTCCAGTTTCTTTCTTGTCCCGCCATTACTGTTTTCTAGTGCGTATACTACCGGTAAGGTTTTCTTTCTCTGTGAGATATCGCCAGTAGATTTACCGATGCTTTCCTCCGCTCCCCAAATCCCCAGCATATCATCGCAAATCTGATAGGCCACTCCTAATTCTTTGCCGAACAGGTGAAAGAGCTCCACCAGCTTACCATCTTCGCCGCCCAGATATGCTCCCAAAGAAGTCGATACGGCGAACAGAGCAGCCGTTTTCTTGGCTGCCATATCAAGGTAGTCCTCGATGGTGGCATGCAGACGGTTCTCATATTCGACGTCCAGGTATTGTCCCCCACAGAGCTCCAAACAAGCCCGGCTCAACATTTTGGCAGAACTGACGATCTTCTCGTCAGCTATTCCTTTCTCCTTTAGTTTGAGTAACGCTGAATAAGCTAGAGTGAACATGGCATCGCCGGCGTTTATCGCTTGAGACTGACCCCATAGTCTCCAAACGGTCGGACGGTGATGCCGTTCACAGCTAGCATCTTCGATATCGTCATGTATCAAAGAAAAATTATGGATCAGCTCAACAGCTACGGCAGCGGGCATTGATTTCGATGTTTCGCCCCCCACAGCTTGACAACTAAGAAGGCAAAGGGTAGAACGAATAAATTTACCTGACTCTCTGTTACAGGGATCTCCATGCTCATCCTGCCAGCCCATATGATATCGTAGCACATTGCCAAGAGCCGGGGGACAACTATCGATGACCCGTTTCAACTCAACTCGCACTGCATTGCGATAAGATGTGAAGGATCTCGGTAAGCCAGATTTTGCACCCACAGGAATGAGTCCATATTAACGGCTAGAAAAATAGATTGTCAACCAGGTGCAATTTATGTTCTGCTGCCAGAGTCCTGGGAAAAGTGCCACAGGCAGCCATAACGTACAGGACGATTGCCAATGGGAAGCTTGCCGAAAGTCTATCAGCGCGCTATAATTAGCAATTTGATATCGAGACTGCTAATCAAGGGCTAATGAGAAATTCGCTTCGCTCTCTTTCATGGGGACATTGGAAATCTCGATCGATAGATCCGGGTCTCCTGAAAAAACGAGGTTTTTGAGCAACGATGTCACAGGAGGTAAGTAGATGAATTGCGCTGTGTGCGGAAATCCATTGATTTATGACAGGGTTGTTTTCCATTGTTCCTGCGGTGTCTTTGTACACGCCTACTGTTGGGACGAGCACGTACTGCGGGCTCATCAACCGTCCTTTGAGATAGGTAATGTCAATTTAGATGGTGAATTTGAAGCCAGAGAGAGCAGGAGAGAGGAACAGCTCTCAGCGGCTCAAGCCCCGGCAGAACAGAACTCGGAAGAGCAAGAAGCACCTCTTTCAGAATAAAGGAGGATATGAATGCCCACTTATCAATATCGCTGTCTGAATTGTGATCTGCAGTTTGAGCTTAAGCAGAGCTTTCATGATAAGCCCATAGCTGATTGTCCTAGCTGCCATGGAATCGCCCGTCGCGTTTTCTGTCCCGTCCCCATCATATTTAATGGACCGGGCTTTTATGTAACCGACTCCAGGGAAGAGAAGGGGAAAATGGCTAATCGTGAAGGGCTAAGTGAAAAGGAAAAGGATAGCGCAGGCAGCAAGTCATGAAATGCCCTGTCTGTCGTAAAGAAGCCAGGGCCCATGTTTATTACTGTGCCAAATGCGCCGTTTATGTGCACGAGAAATGCTGGCGGAAGCATGCCGCACATGCTCATATGCGCTAGCCTACCCTCCATTGTTATCATTCAAGCCCCATCATGCTATACCTAGTTTGGTAGTCCCCGTAGCTCAGCTGGATAGAGCGGGTGCCCTCTAATGCCGGGTATGCCTTGCCAATAGTCTTTCTAGATACAAGATAGAGCAATTGCGTTGATTGTCCGAAACCTACTTTGTTCGTTGAGTGTCAACTGGTAACAACCAGTCCCAGAAAAAATAACACCAATTCTCCGTGTCTGGCCTCAATCCAACGGAGCAACAATGAGGACAGTCAAGTAAACTCCATAGTAATAAGAATAGCGATGGGGCAGCAGCGACAATATCTAACTAAACCTGATATGGAACTCTGCTTGTTTTGAGGCAATAAGGAATCCAAATTACCCTGTTTGGCGGAAAGCCAGTATGCTACTGAAATGAATAAGGCTGAATGCTCCATCCAGCCTTATTCTATTATCGGAGGTTCAGGTCTCTGAGAAATTCATCAAAATGCCTGCTTCACCGGCTACTCCTATTCTTCCTCATGGACAAGAAGCATTCATTTACCGTTCACAACTTCGATTTTCAGAGCCTCTAAGTTGACTGCATCATACTTGACTTCTACCTGCATGCCCAGCTCGAGGTCGTCAAAAACAGCTTCGTCTACGTCCTCGATTTCTATCTTGGTATCCGGAGTCACCTGGAGTATGATGTCTCCCTCTCCAATTATCGTAATCGTGACCATGTGATTGATAGTATCTATCGCTGCGATGGTACCCTCAGCATCTTCCTCTTCACCGTTCTCAACCTCGATTTCCAGAGCCTCTAAGCTGATTGCATCGTACTTGACTTTTACCTGTTGATCAACCTCGAGATCCTCAAAAACAGCTTCATCTACGTCCTCGATTTCTATCTTGGTATCCGGAGTCACCTGGAGCACGATGTCTATCTCTTCCTCTGTCGTAATCGTGACCGTGTGATTACCAGCGTCTATCGCTGTGATGACACCCTCAACATCCTCCTCTTCAACTTCTTCCTCTTCAACTTCCTCCACCTCCACCTTAGCAGCTAAGATAATGCCACCTTCACCGATAATACCCTCAATCTTGGCTTTGAGCCCTACCTCAGGCGTCCCCTCGATTTCGGCCCCTGTAACGTCGACTGACCATACCTGATTCCCTAGGTTCACCGTCCAGTTGCTACCGGCGATTGTCTGGATGGTTCCTTTGATCTCGATCTCTCCTTCTGAATCATCCTCGTCTACTTCGCGATATTCCTGGTCCGGTCCACTTTCACCCACTTGTGGCATTATCAGGTATTGTCCACTATTTCCGGCTTTTATGATGGTGATATCAAAAACAAAGTCCACAATCGCACCGCCTGCGGAGACAGTAAATGGTATTGTAATCTGAAGTTTGTCTGAAGGAATCCAAATATCGGCCTGGCCACCACCGGCTGCCGGGGTTAGATTTCCAGTAACATTACTCACGTAAATGAAAGCTTTGGTGTAATTACCCGGCTGAATGTATCCCTCCCAGAGAATGGTAGCATTCGTCCCGATGAGATCCAGGAGGTCACCGGTCCAGGGTTCATAGTTCTCTGGCTCAGTCCCGTTTCCAGATTCACCACCCTGGTGAAAACCGATTTTACTAACGGTAATGATTACTGAAGTGAAATTACCGATAGCAGTAACTTCGCTGTCATCGTCACTCAATAAGAAGCGGAAGTTCGCCGTTTTCCCAGGCGAGGTCTGCCAAGGCCAACCGGCACAGCCTGCCATAAGCACAACTAATGCTGTTATTAACATGGCTCCTATCAAGATACCGACTAAAAAGGTTTTGCGTTTGTCCGTCATTGCCCCCCCCAATGTTCTATCATACATACATATAGAACGAAAAACTCAGAAAAATGTCAGGTTCAGTATTTGAAAGGTCCATAAAGTGCGTTGGCCTGTCCATGCTTATGACCCAGAGGTTCCCCATAACAGGAGTCTTTTCTCATTGAGTATGAGATGCAGGCTCACGACAACCGGAAATCAATGCGTCATGTCTATGCCTTTGCTTGCATCTGGCTTCTACTGGAGCAGTTCTTGCTCCTGCCAGGCTCCACTCTCACTGAGCTGGAGCTTTAGTATGTACGTTCCACTATTGCCGGCCTCCACCACGGTAATATCGAAAGTATAGAGGGTAACCATATCGACTGTAACCTCAAACGGTATCGGCATATGCACTACATCACCTGGCACCTTCACGTTTATGGTTTGCCCTGTTAACCCCAGCTTGCCCTTCACTTCGCCTATGTAGATGTGTATGTGTGAATACTGCCCTGCTGGGACATGACCCCGCCAGATTTCCCGAGACTCATCTCCCTGAAGCCGAGTAAGATCCACGGTTTCTACCTCCGGTATAAACTCCAACCGTTCCTTTGAATCCGCAGCTTGCAGTTCCACTCGCAAAATTGTGATATCAAAATTCTCAAAGTCATTAATATCGCTGGGCTCATCACTGATGAGGAAGGCAAAATTACCGTCTGGGCTAGGAACCAGCTTTGGTGCGTTGAGTACAGATTGTATCACCAGGGTACCTACGATAGCCAGGACCAATACGGCAACTGTCGCCCAGACTGCACGCCGGGGAATTAACCTAAAGAATGACAGAACTGGCTTCATATGCTGCTGTTTGCCGAGAGCTGCCTGCAGCTTCTGTCTGGCTGCCCTCTTGGTATCAGCTGATGGCGCAAAGGCGCAGGTCTTCTGAACATCATGCATAGACTGGAGTAAAGGTTTTAGCTCTTCTGAATATGCTGGGTAATCGGACAGACAGTCTACCAGACTATCCCCGCGGTTAATACGATCTATACATTCATCCAGTATTCGGTCAAAATCTTCGGCCACTATCTCTACACTCCCATGATCCCACGCAATCTTTCTATAGCTGCGCTCTGCATTTCGCGTACTGCCCCGTCACCCTTGCCCAAAATACCACCGACTTCTTTCGAAGTGAATCCTCCAAAGAAACGAAGGGTTATAACCTCTCTCTGTTCTATGGTGAGCTGCTTCATAGCCTCGGTAACCCGCTCAAACTCGATGTTTTTCTCAGCAGTATCTACCGGATCATCGTTTCCCAATAACACCACTGAGTCAGTCGGTACCGGTCTGCGTTTATCCATTTTTCTGAGGTAGTCTACGGTAAGGTTATGCGCAATACGGAACAGCCACCCCTGCATCGGAATGCCCTGCTCCCGAAACGACTTTAGAGACTTCAGTGCTTTCAAAAAAACCTCACCGGCAATATCTTCAGCTTCTTCTCTGTTCCCGATATGAACATACACATAACGCGCAATCTTGTCGTAGTATTCCTCGTACAAACCGGCAAGCCGGATTTGATATTCGTCTATCTTAGACACATTTTGGCGATTACCTTCATTCATGCACTTGTCCCGGCTGTATTATAATCCTTCAAACATGCCAGGGACTATGGCACGAAGTACTTGTTTCATCTGCTTTATATAACGAAACTACACGCATGATGTCAGGTTATCATAAATACTGGCCGTTTATTCCTCGAGTCAGAAGTATTTTGCCAGGGGACACTATTTGCATTCAGCATGAAGGCAGGGCAGTTGAAGCCAGATACGCAGTTTCATCAGTGGCTTAAGCCCGACATAAGGAAATCGCAAAAGTCAGAACACTCTGTTAGCCTTTACAATGAATGTCTGCGGTCATATAATTGAGTGGATGCAATCAGACGCTGTGGCGTCACCGGACGAAGTACTGCCGGCTGTCGTTAATGGTGGTGGAAAAAACAGCGTCAATTCAACGTCAACTTTTTAGAATTTGGCTTTGAGTCCCTGTAGCTCAGTTGGATAGAGCGGCTGCCTTCTAAGCAGCGGGTCGTGGGTTCGAATCCCTCCAGGGACGCCATAAATCCTCAACGTTAGCTTCAAAAACGGCACCAACCGCTGTCCCCTTTTCAGCTTGAGTGTAGCATCACAAATTTAGAAAATCAATCGCTGATTAGTCTACAAACCGTGAGATTGCCAGCAAGCTAGAAGTGAGCATAAGAAGCGATGGTTGGGAAGAAACCCCAGAATCAGCGAAAGCTAAGAAGTCTGACGCACAGATGATTCAAACCATCTGCTCATTATGTGGCCCAATGCCGGGATGTGGGCTAAACTGCCATGTCAAAGATTGAAAAGGAATTATTAAAACACGTTATCCCGTGTTACCCATATGGTCCGCCACAGCAGGGGATTGACTCGTTCTTGCAGTACTGTTATTCTGATAAAGGGCGTTCCTAGAGCTGTTGTTGTTATATTAGTATAGCATAGGAGTTTTCTGCTTATGAGTACGGCCAGCCAGATGAGCCCGGCTCAGGTGGGAAAGGAGCTCAATGGGGGAAGGGTCGGCCAAGGCTTACAAGAACAATGGGTGGCGTAGATTAGGGAGGACTCAATGAAAAGGCTTTCACTACTCATCGCAATCCTCGCCCTGCTCCTGCTGCCGATGGCTTGTGTGGATCAAGAGCAGATCATTCAGGATGTGGTTGACAGCGTAACCGAAAACACAATTGGAAACTACACAATCAAGGTTGGTGGCACGGTTGGACTGCGTTTTGCCGGTGAGTATCAGGTGAATTCTTATTCGTATGATCCAGATACCGAGAGTTTTGAGTCGTTCCCGGATTGGTACAGTGTGGAAGGGCAGGTTCCCGCAGAGTACACTTTTGAGGCTATGGTGGCTGGGGGACTCTTCCAGAAATTGACTGGCTATGAGACGCTGCTCAGGGTCGAGATCTGGAAGGATGGGGTCCTGCAAGACTCAGCCAGCACAACAAGTCCTTGGGGGGCTGTCATGGTAGTAGGGGGCCCGTAGAATGGAATAGTACTGCCCAGTATTTTGGTGGCCGAAATGTTTGCCATCCGTTAAGAGGTGAATGCTTGACCAAAGGCCCATAATAAGGGGCCGGATAGTTTAGGGAGGACATCATGAAAAGGCTTCTGCTACTCGCTCCAATCCTCGCCCTGCTCCTCCTGTCGATGGGTTGCGGGGCTGTTCAGGGCATTATTGACCGCATGGCTACTGACATGCTGGAAAAGGTTGGGGCAAACTTCACGATCAAAGTCGGTGGCACAGCCGGGTTGGATTTTACGGGCGAGTACGAGGTGGAATACCTTGATTTCGACGCAGATAGCCAGAGTATTGGTTATACTAAAGACTCCTACACGGTAGAAGGGCAGGTTCCTCAAGAGTACACGTTTGAGGGTGATGCAACCTCGGTAATGTTCCAAAAACGCGCTGACGATTGGTGGACGCTACTCAGCGTCGAAATTTGGCAGGACGAGCGGTTGGTGGCATCGAGAGAGACCACCGACCCTTGGGGGGCTGTTTGGCTCACTGCAGGGATGTTATATGAGTAGGTCTCACCTGAGATGACCGATCAGGACCATTCATTGGAATTCACATTGAAAGAGGATCTGGATTTAGCTACTGAACCCAACTTCCACATCCCGTATCTGGCCGGGGAATTTGACGGCAATCGTCACAGAATCTCGAATTTGAGTTTGAACCGCGCTTTCATCCCTGAATTAGGATTGTTTGGGTCGGTTGCTCATGGCGCAAAGATTACTCAAGCAGATGTCGAGAACGTGGACATCTTCACTGATTCTGGATATATTCGCGGTCTGGCGGGACACAATCTAGGCGCCACTGTGAGCAAATCCTATTCCACGGGTAGGGTGAGTGGAGGGTGGATTGTTGGTGGTTTGGTGGATGAGAGTTGGGGCACCGCGGACAATCCCCACTCAGGCGCCAGCGTGATCAGTGGGGGACGCTCCGGTGGTCTGATTGGATGGAATAATGGCGGAACCGTAAGAGACTCCTATTCCATAAGCAGCGTCACTGGACATTGGGACGAGTTTAGCGGCTTAGTAGGACGAAATAATGGCCCCGTAAGTGAGTCCTGCTCCACGGGCAGTGTTAGCGGTAACTCAAGTGTTGGTGGTCTGGTAAGAATCAACGTAGCTAAGGGTGTTATTAGTAGATCCTTCTACGATAGAGAGACTTCTGGGATGGAAGTGAGTGACCACCGAAGGGGCAACACTACTACCGAAACGCAGGATATCGCCACCCTCTCCGGGGCAGGTTGGAACATGATCGCAGTCGCCAATTCTAGCGCACACAACCTTTCCTACACCCAGAATATTGTTGATGGAGAGACCTATCCCTTCTTGAGTTGGCAGCCGTAGGCAAAAACGTGGAGGTGAAAGACTTCAATTTGAGAACTTTGCCAAAGGAGGAGAGAAGGTGAAGAATAGAATGCTCTCTGTCTCATTAGCGGTTGCGTTGGTTCTCAGTGTGGGTCTTATCGGCTGTGGAAGGGAGGAGGAGCCAGAGATATTGGAGTATAACCTGACTATCTCCAGCACGGGAGGAGGATCGGTCACTACCCCTGGAGAAGGGACTTCTGCCTTTGATGAAAGAACAGTGGTCAATCTGGTAGCAGAAGCTGATCAAGGCTACAAGTTTGTCAACTGGAGTGGTGATGTGAGCACCGTTAAGGATCTCAATGCGGCTGAAACCACCATTAGCATGCACGGCAGCTATTCAATCACTGCAAACTTTGAGAGAGAATATATGCCAATGGTCACCGGGGGCGCCTCTCATACAGTCGGGCTTAAGGCCGACGGCACCGTGGTCGCCGTGGGATCCAACGCCAGCGGGCAGTGCGACGTCGCTGGCTGGACAGACATCACCCAGGTCGCCGGAAGCTTCTTCCACACGGTCGGCCTTAGGGCCGACGGCACCGTGGTCGCCGTGGGATCCAACGCCAGCGGGCAGTGTAACGTCGCCGGCTGGACAGACATCACCCAGGTCGCCGGAACCTTCTTGCACACGGTGGGCCTTAGGGCCGACGGCACCGTGGTCGCGGTGGGATCCAACGCCAGCGGGCAGTGCAATATCGGCGGCTGGACGGATATCGTACAGATCGCGGCAGGCGCCTCTCATACGGTGGGGCTTAAGCCCGATGGCACCGTGGTCGCGGTGGGATCCAACGCCAGCGGGCAGTGCAATGTCGGCGGCTGGACGGACATCATCCAGGTCGCGGCAGGCTACGACCACACTGTGGGGCTTAGGTACAACGGCACTGTTGTCGCGGTCGGAGGGAAGTGGGCTGGGAAATGTGCTGTCGGCGGCTGGACGGATATCTTCCAGGTCGCGGCCGGCGCCTCTCATACGGTGGGGTTGACGTACAAGGGCACCACTGTCGCTACGGGATCCAACACGAGCTGGCAATGCAATGTCGGCGGCTGGCGGGGCATCATCCAGGTCGCGGCCGGCCACCACCACACTGTGGGGCTTAGGTACGACGGGGCCGTGGTCGCCGTGGGATCTAACGTTTCGGGGCAGTGCCACGTGGGCGATTGGATGCTGGTTTGAACTTGCCCCCTGTAGCCTCACAATCCCGCAGAGAACAACGCCCCTTCTCAGGTACAGGCTGAAACATAATCACAGTCGCTCATGAAGGGTCCAATTCTGCCTACACCTGGAATGTCGACGATGGACAGACATGTCCATTCCTGAGCAGGCAATCTCTTTCCTGAAACAACTGGAGCTTGGATGGCTGAACCAAAGTGGTAACGCGCCTGGGATTGAAATTGCGCATTTGCGTATTTTGTCGTCTGACTGCGCAAGCCGCCAGATTGTTCAATCTGGACTTCTTGGCTTACTCAGTTTGATTCCAACCATGCACACCGCTCCCGCGAGTCTCTTGCCGCACCGGAGTACACCAGAAAGGAACTTCCTGAAACGCATTCCCCAGTGTTACCTATAGTCAGCCACCACAATTACTAGTTGTCCAATGGACAAGTATTGTATAATTGGACAAGGGAAGCGGAGAGACCACTCACGGCAACACTATAAGAAGTTGAACCGCTGGCTACCTGTTAAACAGCACGGTTGATGTTGCGTTCTTGAAGCTAGACTAGGGATAGAAACGGGCCTGCTCTGCTGATTGCCTTTTAGGCAGCGGGTCGTGGGTTCGAATCCCTCCAGGGACGCCACAGTTGACTTACGTTTTGGCGGATAGGCGATGACCGATAATTATAATGTAGAAGTGAAGTTACTTGCCGTCACGCCTGATGCCGAAAAATTGATAGAGACAGCAGGTAGGCTGTGTTGGGACACACAGGATAGAACAGGGACGATACCCGATCGAATTCAGAAATGGCTGGATGTCGGCCATGAGTCGATGATTGAACATGCCTGCGCTACCTTCTACATTCGTGCCAGCCGCGCCCTGACCCACGAGCTCGTCAGGCACAGATTGGCGAGTTACAGCCAGAGAAGC
>Ga0209427_10003930_pt1 | contig 17319 bp, 18 predicted proteins | sample DeeMarSWOR136_30_FD_187465 | JGI IMG/M metagenome (GOLD analysis project Ga0209427, IMG submission 187465) | Marine sediment microbial communities from White Oak River estuary, North Carolina - WOR-1-36_30 (SPAdes) (version 2) | ecosystem: Environmental > Aquatic > Marine > Intertidal zone >...
AACTACCAATAATAGGATGCGGAGGAATAACGAATTGGCGCGACGCAGTAGAATTTCTTCTAGCAGGTGCCACAGCAATACAAATCGGAACAGCCATAGCAGAAAAAGGACCCAACATTTTCAAAGATATCACATATGGAATAAATACATACTTGAAGAGAAAAGGTTTCAAGAGTGTGAAAGAAATTGTCGGTTTATCGCATCGCAACTAACAAGCTGAGAACTGCACGTATTCTCCGTATAAAGACTGAAAGTCTGACAGTGAAGGCTTTCACTTTTAAAGACAAATATTGTTCAAAGGCTATGCCCGGTCAGTTCCTCATGTTATGGATTCCAGAGATAGATGAAATTCCCTTAAGCATACTCGATGTAGAAAACAGTACTGTATCAGTAGCTGTAAAGAAAGTTGGCATTGCTACCGATTCTCTTCACAGCAAAAAGGTAGGTGATCTAATAGGTGTTAGAGGTCCCTTCGGAAACAGTTTCACACTGGAAGAGGGCAGAATATTGATGGTCAGTGGAGGAACAGGGTCAGCCCCCATACTGTTTCTAGCCAAAAAGTTGGCATCAAAAACAACAAGAATAGTTTCCGTAATAGGTGCAAGAACAAGAGATGAACTATTATTCGTGAACGAATTCGAAAATATTCATGACAACGAAAATGATAGGATCATTTCTGTGACGGAGGATGGCAGTTATGGTGTCAAGGGCTTAGTCACAGTTCCACTGGAATCGCTTCTTGGAAGAGAAAAATTCGATATGGCTTATACTTGCGGTCCGGAACAAATGATGCGGAAAGTTTTCGATTTGACCGAAAAACATCATATACCTATAGAAGCCAGTCTTGAACGGTCAATGCGCTGCGGTATAGGATTATGCGGAAGCTGCATCATAGGCAAATACAGAGTATGCAAAGATGGACCAGTGTTTGCGGAGAAGCAACTGAGAGAAGTTACGAGTGAGTTCGGAATCTCAAAACGCGACTTCAACGGAAAAAGAATACCGTTAAATTCTCTTAAGAGCACAAATTGATTCCGTCAATTCTATATACATGATCGTATAACCTGCCAAGGGCCTCGTACATACATCATTAATTTTGATGAAAAATTGCATACATTAATAAAGCTGCAAACTCTCAGGAACCAAATTTATTTGTTGCTTTTTTTCAGTTTTGAATTCTTGTGACAGACGTGCAACTGTGCTATGCGCGTGCTTGTTTTATCTCAATTTCGCGGGGAGTCAAATACTGAAAATACAATGATATCATATTATGTTCTCTCTAGCTCATTTGAACTTGTAACAGTTTAGAAAACGGGTGCATATTACTGGCACCGAACAGTCTGAATTGTGCGCGCGTTTATGATTAAGTGGAAAAGATGCGGATTCACATTTAGGGAGGCCTTCCTTTAGACAAGCCCCAAGAATAAAAGCCTATTATTACTGGTTTCATTAAAATAGCAGTTGCAATTAATGCGGAGTAGAGAGCTAGTGAGATAAGCCCTGAACTCAACAAGATGAACTGAATAATTAGGCTGGTACTGAACCTTACGCTAAGCCCTAGACCCAATAACAGAGAGTATTTATTCCCAAGTAACCTTCGGAAAAGCAAGAAGGAAGAAAGAAGTTTTGACGTTTTTGCGACAATCCAGATCAGTGCAATCAGAGATGGAGAAATTAGAAGAGAAGCCACTGAGACTGAGGCTCCTATACTCAGAAAGAAAACAGGAGAAAGAAAGATGTAACCCAGAAACTCTGCAGCCTTTTCGTTTTCATACAATCTCTCTTTGGGCAGAAGTCCCTTAAAGGCCATACCAGCGAATATAGCGCCAACCGTTGCCAAACTCTCAAACACAAACCCGCCTACGGCGATAAACGAAAAGCATACAAGTAACGTCAGAAGTGAAGGCACATAAGACGGAGGATGATTCGCCTCTAAGATCCTTTTGACCTTATCGCCAAGTTTCATCACTGCAAATGTGAGGAGAAGCAGGCCAACTAAACCTAGAAGAATGTGTAATGGATCTGGAACATTCTGTACCTTCATTGTTGAAAAGAGTCCAGGTAGAACTGTGATAACCGCGAGCATCAAGACTTCTATTATGTCATCTAGAGTCCCTATTGCTAGTGTAAGTTGGCCGAAAGTTGTCTTGATGATTCCAAAATTGTTGAGGATAGGCAGGAGGATTGCCTCGCCGACAGTTGCAAAGGACATGGCTACAACTAGAGCAACGATGTAAGAACTGTTTACTTCAGCTGGAAATACGAAATAAAGAAGTAGACTTCCCAAAAAACCTTCGAGAGCAACTATGAAAATAGCACCTGCAACGGCGTATTTTCTCATTTTTCCCATTGTTCTAAAGTCTAGATTGAAACCTATTATGAAGAGGAGGAAGTACATTCCAAACGTTTCTAAGAGCTTGAAAACGTCGCTTTGAATAGTGCTTCTGAATAGGCCGAGTGCCGAGAGTAGGAGGCCGAAGAAGAGAGAAGCAAACATCCAAGGTATCTTGAGATGTTTTTCCAGCAGATGGCCGAAGAATAACGAAACACCATAAGTGATTGCCATCAAAAGCAAAATGTCTTCCATATCTGCTCCACCATTGTAGCACCTATTTGATAAGAGCGTACTTGATGGACAACGGAAGCAACGTTATGGCAAGAATGTTATCAAGCTTTATCAGTACGTGCAGGCTGGGTTCTGTTGTGTCTTTGAGAGGGTTTCCAATAGTGTCTCCGATAACCACTGCTGCTTGGGTTGTCAAACCAGATATTACAGGTGTTCGCGCGTGTGCAACGAGGAGCGGAACTACTGCCAGATCCATTTCTATTTGTCACGTTTCCTTTCCTTTCTAGCACTCTGACAACTTTTCCGCCAAATCTCAAGCTGACGTGTGCGATGGAGACGTGTTCGTCTGATCTCTTCCCGGCGTGTTTGAAGATAAGCATCTGTGCGCCTATATTCGATTATTTGTTTTGCCAACAACACTGCAAGTGAAGCGAGAGTGACACTGGAAAGAATCAAACACATATACAAAATGATATGCGTCACTAATTCACCTCCTTTAGCATTGCTCTCGCCTGATACCTGCAATATGGGCAGTAATGGTCTCCTGTTGGAATTGGGAGCAGTTCTCGTTCACACTTGACAAAAATCATGAACGATTCACACTCATTTCCTCTTTCCTACGAAAATCTTTGAATCGGTTGCATACATTCTCTGACGTGTTATAGTGTGCACATATTTCTCGCCCTTTATGATGAAGATGAAGTAATTCTCTCATCGCCTCATCTATCACAAGGTCATTACGACACATCACGACAGTTTCTGACTCATCTTTTTCTAGTTCCTCGATTCGTCTGACGATTTTTTCAGAAAGTTTGCTCATTTCAATTTTGATTCGCTGCATTTTCACCAGCATCATATGCCTAATTCCTTCCATGAACATTCTGACAAGTTTCCTCTTTCAGCATTAGATTATTTCGTTAGGCGTTGAAAGAAGAAAAAACATTTAAACTTATTCTTTAAACTTAAAGAATGGATTAATTGACTTAAATCTACTGGAACAATTTAAGCTTTTGCCACCAAACATTCTGAGACTAGAAGAGTACAAGAGGTCGGCAATAATCTTTACATTTCGTTTCATGAAGATTAGGTGAAACAGATGCGGATAAAACGAGATGTCACAATAACGTGCATACTGAAGATGCGTCAATGTACATGTCAAGCTTCTGGTAAGAACGTTTACATTGTAAAGGATGAGCCTACATGCACGTGCTCCTCAAGCTTCTCAGAATATCAGCTTCTGACTCTGTTTCAGTATTCATCAAAACAAATGCTGTTGGCATTTAGATTTCTTTCGGCGTGCTTCTAACCATAGCTTGTCCTTTTTCAGTGACTGAGTATTCACGATATGAGTTATGCTTCGTGTACCTGACCTTGCTCTTAATCAGACCACACTTTTCCAACAAATCTAGGTCTCTCTCCTGTTCGGGATGGTGAATATCCGTTCCCATCATATTTGTGGTAATAGTCCACCTACGAGCCTTTGCGATTCTGATCAAGAGAGACTTCAACCTTTCTGAGATTATAACAACCTCTTTTCGTTTCTCTTGAACTTCTTCCTCAATTTTTTCAAGCAAGATTTTATTTAAATCGATATCAATCACATCCACTGTTTAGACAAATAAACTTAGCAGATTATATTTCGCAATCAGCACCGCGAACATTGAAGCAACCAGTGACATTACTGTGATCAACGTGTTGAGTGAAGGTCCTGCAGTATCCTTAAATGGGTCACCAACTGTGTCGCCGACAACTGCAGCTTTATGTGCTTCTGAACCTTCACCACCAAAAGCGCCAGCTTCGATATATTTCTTAGCGTTGTCCCAGAGTCCACCAGAATTAGCCATTAGCAAAGCGAAAAGTAAACCAGAGAATATACTTCCTGCAAGGTATCCGCCTAAAGCTTTTATGCCTCCGATGAAGCCTACAGCCAATGTGGCAATTATTGCCATGAGGCTTGCTGGTAGAAGTTCCTCTAGTGCTCCAACAGTTGCGATGTCAACGCACCTTGCATAATCAGGCTTCGCATCTTTCTTTCCTTCTTTCAAGCCTGGAATCTCGTTGAATTGCCTTCTAATCTCTCCTATCATTCTATGGGCGTTTTTTCCTACACCGAGCATTACCATTGCTGAGAAAACTGGGGGTATAGCAATACCAATGAAAGCTCCGAGTAAGACTAGCGGGTCCATCAAGTTGAACTCAACGGTCCCTGATATCTCTCCAAATGTAGCGAGCAGAGCAAGCACTGTTAATCCTGCGGCACCTATTGCGAAACCTTTCGTTATGGCTTTAGCTGTGTTGCCTGCAGCGTCAAGCTTGTCTGTTATAGCCACTACTTCTTTTCCAAGCCCTGACTGTTCAGCTACGCCCTTAGCGTTGTCAACTATAGGTCCATATGCATCACTGGCAACTATCATCCCAACGATTGACAACATTCCCAAAGCAGCCATTCCAACGCCGAAGACAGCATATCCCTCGCCCATAGAATCGCAAAGGAAATATGCAACTGCTGATGCCGCGCCTATTCCTACTAACGGTGGAAAAACACTATGCAACCCATATGAAAAACCTGTTATTATGTTTAGCGCGGGGCCACTCCTAGAGGTTTCAGCTGTCTTTTTAGCGGGCATACGGTCTATAGACGTGTAATAATCTGAAGTTATTCCAATTACAATCCCAGCTACTAATCCAACAAGCGTTGCACCCCATATCCGAACGTCAACATGAAGATATATTGTTACTGCGAAGGTTAAGATCGCATATAGTATGCAGGTGATGTAAGTTCCCGTATTGAGAGCTTTTCCAGGGTTACCCCTCTTTCTTACTTTTACAGTTGCTACACCAACGAGGGCAGAGATTATACCCAAACCAGCAAAAATCAACGGAATTTCATGCGCTATAGGAAATACATGTCTCAACGCGTGCCCAAGTATCATTACAGCCACTATACTTGCAATATATGAGTCAGCTAAGTCCGCTCCCATTCCGGCAACATCACCTACATTGTCACCTACATTGTCGGCTATAACTGCTGGATTCCTCGGGTCATCTTCGGGAATACCCAATTCCACTTTACCAACTAAGTCAGCGCTGATGTCCGCGGTCTTGGTGTATATGCCCCCGCCTGCCTTTGCGAAGAGTGCGAGGGCACTTGCACCAAAACTGAAACCTAAGACTATCTTAGGATCTTTTGTGACTGCGTAGACTATACTTACCCCTAGAAGTGAAAAGCCTACAACTGATAAGCCCATAACTGCTCCACCGCGGAAACCAATTGGAAATGCCTTGTCTAATCCTTCTTTAGCTGCATTGGCTGTTTTTGCATTTGCTCTTGTTGCTACATCCATACCAAAAAAGCCAGCTAGAGCTGAACAGAAAGCACCGAATACATATGCTATAGCTAGACTTAAGTTTTGGACTACATTTTCGCTTGTCCAAATTGGTGTAGGGAGCAAGATTCCAATCAATATAGCCATTATGAAGACGAATATCAGCAAGATTGTGTATTCTCGCCTCAGAAACGCGTTTGCCCCCTCTCTTATCGCAGCGGAAATCTCTTGCATTCTCTCGGTTCCGCTGTCCTGTTTATTAACATAATAATAAAGATAGAATCCTGCTATGATCGAGATTAAGGCCGATATTGGCGCCACTATCCATGATTCAAGCAACTTTCAACTCCTCCAAAAGATTCAATTATGTTATGGCAACACCTTAGCCAGCATCGTATGCCTACTTCCTTTCCTGAACATTCTGACAAGTTTCCTCTTTCCAGCACGAGATTATTTTGTTAGGCGTTGAAAGAAGAAAAAGCATTTAAACTTGCTCTATAAACTTAACTAATAGATTAATGACTTTAAGTCGATTAAACATAGTTTAAATTTAGGAGTGTCATAATTGTCCGAAACTAGGAAGATTCAAGAGATTGGGAAAAGCCTTTACGTCTCGCTTCCTAAAGATTGGGCAGAGCAGATGCAACTCAAGCGAGGCGACATTGTAACTCTAATTCCCCAACAAGATGGGTCTATATCTGTTTACCCTGAAGAAAAGGAAGAAGATTTTAAGCAGATAGATTTGGAAATCAATGAAGAGTCAGAGCAGTCTCTTAGGAGAAGAATCACAGGTGCTTATGTAGACGGTTTTGACATCATCCAATTGAGGACCAAAGACAGGTTCAATGACAAACATCATGACGTCATCCGAGAGATAACTGAAGAATTGTTCGGACTTGAAGTCGTTCACTCAGGATCAAATATCGTGACAATCGAGTGTCTGTTAAAACCTAATTTGCCTATTGAAAAGACAATTGACAGGATTCTCAACATCACAAAAGCAATGTTTGACGAAACAATATCAGCTTTGAAAGAACATGACATCAACCTAGCTAGAGGTGTGAGCAGAAGGATTCGGGACATAAAACGTCTTTCTCTTGTCATTTATCGGGCACTTCGAAGTATGATTTTATTTCCAACGCTTGCAGCCCGAGAGAAGATGAGTTTGGTAGATTCCGTTGACTATCTACATGTTCTTTATAGAATAACTGGCACGGCGTACAACATCAAAAAATCATCGGAAAGCATCGTAAACATGGGGACACAAAAACTTCCAATGTCTGTTTCAAAACGTCTTTCTGAAACATCTGACCTCACACGGAAACTGTATGAGGAAGCCATCCAAGCGCTCATTTCTAACGACATAGTACTCGCTGATCACGTTTTAGATGTTGAACCTGATTATAACGAACTGTGGAACCTTTGTTTGAAGGCAAGTCAGAATTCGCAAATCACTAGCTTGACCTTCTCATACGTGCATAGAATCATTGATAACCTTACACAGATACAGCAATACGCAGCTGAAATTGCTGAGATAGCTATCGATCGTGCTGAAACTCAAAAAAAGAAAGCAGATTGACAACGCGCGAAAGATTGTTCCCAGTGCAAATCAAAAATGTCTCACGACTTCCCTTCCTTTTCCATGTTGACTATCGTTTCACCACGTTCCTGTAGAAGTTTTCGATGATTTTGTATCCTTCTAAATGTACTTCGCCTTTGATGTTTATTCGTTCTGGGTGAAATTGAACGCCATAAAATGGGCTGTGTTTATGCTTTATTGCCTCTACTTCACATGAATGGGAGTCTGCAAGTAGAACCAGATTGGCTTGGTCAAGACTTTCCTTTAAGACATAGTCGTAATGCGATTGAGCTAAAGGTATCATTTCAAGTTTTTCGAAACCCGCAAATACTTCATCAACCTCAACAATACGGACTTTTTCAAATTTATCTTTAACCAGTTCAGAGAGTGATGCTACATTAGCGCCTAATGACCAACAGAGTAACTGGTGACCATAGCAAATACCGAATACTGGTATATCGAGTTGCTTGACTAAGTCAATGGTTCCCGCGAACATATCTCTATGCAATGAATATACTATTCTAGCTTTTGATCCACTTATTATAACAGCATCTATGTTTTTGTCAATTCGGTAATCGGCATAAATATCTCGGAATCGGATAACATTACATTCACTGAACTTGCCGATAGCTTTGAGCAAGGTCTCATCATTCCAAGATCTCAGAGAACAATCAATGAGTGATGATTTTGTCATGATTAATAACTTAACTCACTGACTTATAATAGTCTGCGCACATCCTCACATGGTCCCTCCCTAAATCCACGAAGAAAGAGTAGGAAAACGGCAATACCTGGAGTCCCCAAGAAAGCCTGAAAACTCTCCACATGATAAAGCGCGTGCATGATAACTGTTTGGATTCGCACGCTCAGTGTATTATTATTGTACTATTAGTCAGGTGCCACTGGATCAGGTTGATCTGGACTTACTTCACCTTTTCTGATGTCTGCAAAGATGAAATTCTCAGAAGGCACGGGAGAGTCAGCCACCCTCCTTAGCATCAATAATTGTCCTACATGAGTCATAGAATCCGAGAGAGGTCCATGAAGAAGCTGTTCTTCTGTGACCTGGTTTGGGTTCTTCTCTTGGAATGACTTGTCCAGCTTTGACAGTATATTGTAGAATGCATCAACCTCAGCATTCCATGACCTTATTTCACAGTAGGTTGTATCATAGTGTTCAAAGAAGCTGTGTGCGTAAGTGAGTACACCTGTAATGTGGTGTAATATTCTTAATGGTGTTCTAACTCCTTTTCCAATGTGAAGGTTTGGATAGGTTTCTGGGGCGTTCTTTATTGCCTTGGTGGCTCGATAGGCTATTGAGGCAAGAAAGTGTCTAAGCATCTTGCGTTTCTCAGCTTCCAATTTTTTTATCACCTTTCTTAACATGTCTGAACCATTTTTTTTCTGCTATTGGCATTCTCTACTGGAATTTAGGCTTTTCAACTATTATGTGTACGCCTATCGGTTTCAAGTGATGCTTGAACTACGTGCGAAAAATCGTGTGCTTCAGTGATTATTCCAGTAATATCTTTTGAATATGTGGTACTCTTCCTTAGCCGTGTGAATCTAAAAAGTGACGGATTGTATTACTGGAGTTTTCCACCGCAGTTGCTGCAGAATTTGCTGGTGGACAGGTTTTTCGTTTTGCATTTGGGGCAATCAATTTCCTGTGGCTTCAATGGAACCCCGCAGTTTCCACAGAATTTCATCGTCGCCGGAACGTCTGCACCACACTTTGGACATTTCACTTTGGGTACTGGGGTAAGGCTTTTTCCACAGTTTCCGCAGAATTTGGTTCCAATAGGATTATGGGTTCCGCAATTTTGACATACGATGACTTGCTGTGGTGTTGTAGGAGCTTGAGATGATTGCATTGTTTTTGCCATAGTTGTTCCCATGGCTATTCCAACGCCTGCTCCGACGCCAGCGGCTGCGGCTCCTCCTTCTCCACTGGGAAGTTCTGCGGTTGTCTCTTTCATGTATTGCATTGCCATAGCTTGTTGTCCCATGCCTGAGGCGAATCGTCTTGCTTCTTCTGGTATTTTGACGCCTTCGAAGACTGTGTCTATGATTTTGATGCCTATTCGTGCGGCTTCATCTCTTATTATTAAGGAGACTTTGTCAGTGGTTTCGTCTACGTTTTTGACTAGGTTGAAAATGTCGAAGTTGGCGAATTCATCTATTACCCGTTCTTTTATGAAGCCACGTATATATTCTTCAACGTCACTGGATGTGCTGGCTCCTCGGTTTCCAAAAAATTCTACCACGAAGAGTTTTGGGTCTTCTACCTTGTGAAGTAGGTAACCGTGGAAACCGATTTCCGCTTGATATTGTATGGATCCGCTTGGTGCTGAATATGCTTGTCCACCGAAGTTTCCTCTGTATTGGCTGTTGCTCACAAATATGACTTCACATTCAAAGATGTCACCAATTATTCTTAGGGCTTTCAAGGCCCCTGTAAGAAGTGGAATGTTCTTACTTGTTATTGTATGTCTACCTGGACCAAAAACATCATAGGCTTTTCCGTCACGGAAAAAGACAGCCCACTGATTCTCTTTAACGACTACTTGGCTGCCATATTTTAATGAGAGATTGGGAAATCTGTGAGCTATGTCTTCAGGACCTGCGAAATCCCAAGAAACCTTTTCGACTAATGGCATTTTTGTGTCCACCTTAAATTTCTAATGGTCTGAATTGTTTGTCTCTTTCGTGCCATTTTTTCTCAAAACCGAGTAATAAACCTTTTACTTTCTTCACTTCTGCTGGCATGTTGGTCCAGTTTTCAGCTTCTGCTTCACTGTAAATCTTGTTCACGTTTTCCTTTATGCTTTCGACATCGCTGCTCAACGTTTTGTCGTAGTTGAAGACTCTCGCAAGTTCTTCTTCTCGTATGTGGCCTTTTCGGTCCATGAGACCAGCGTAACCATAGTCTGCATGTCTAACCTTTTCCAGGACTCGGTCCAGCACTTGGATGACTTTTTTGAAGTCTCTGCTTGAAGTTGCTTTGCCTGCGTCTAAGGCTGCCAAGTAAGTGTCTTCCCATACGTGGCGTACATCACGGAGATCCGTGTAATATAAGTCTCGAAGCTTTTTGTCAAGTTCTCTTAAATCCTCTTTTGTTCCGTATCCTAACGTGAAGAAGTTCTGAATATCAGAAAGTATGCCTTGTTTATCTTTAACCTTCTCGATAGTTTCGCGTTCTGCCATTCACTAAACCCTTCTTCTATTTCACTCTGTTATATGTGCACGCGCACCATTTAAATGAAGGTTTGATTTGGCATATAAAGATTTTAGCGTAGTTTCTAAAAACATAAATACGATTTGATAGATTCGGATAATTGGTTAAACCTGATTGGGGACGATGGTCTTTGTCTTTCTTGAAGAGGTTCAGAAAACCAAAATCTACTGTCTCGTTGATGATTCCTAAGACCATTTTTGAGTTAGGAGAAGAGTTGAAGGGAGAAATCATAGTTTCATGTGAAGAAGAATTTGATGCGACTGAAGTGAGAGCTGAACTCCGATGCGTCGAGAAGAAAGAGAAGATAGCGTGGATATATGATGCTCGGGCGAAGCGTAGAGTGCGAAAACCAGTGACAGAGCATAACACGTTGGTTTCCGTCAATCCGAAAGCAAAGGGCAAACTGCACATGGTACCTGGCTTCAAGAAAACCTTTCCAATAAGCGTTGATATTCCTGCTGGGGGAAGAGAAACCTTTCACGACAGAAAGACAAGCGTCACCTGGTCAATCAAAGGAGTAGTAGCCATTAAAGGACGCCCTGACGTGACCAGCGAAACAATAAAATTGAGGGTGAATAAACCATCAGCAGTGCCAAAACCTAAAAAGGTAGTTCTGATACCCTGCCAATATTGCGATACTCCAGTGCCTGAGACAGCATCGGAATGTCCAACATGTGGCGCACACAATTTCAAGTCATGACTAGGCTACATGCGTTAAACCTTAGGCGATAATTATTAATATTCAGTTTGATTTTTGTCAATTGGAGTTGAAGTGAATTGTTCAACCGAAACGTCGGATTGATTTTAACGTTTGGATTGCTGATAAGTCTCGTCAGCGGCCTGTTTTGCTTTGTGCATGCTTCTTTGAGTAGTGATGAACTTGTTGTCAATGGGGGTTTTGAGACTGGGGACATTGATGGATGGAGTAACGTTGGACCAGGTACTGCCTCGGTCTCAGGTGCTGATAATTACACAGGGTCTTACAGCTTGTTGATGGGTGGGTATACGGCGATTATCTTTGAACAGGTTTTGAACGTGAATTCAACGGCTCAAGCTCTTGGGAATCTGACTTGCCATTTGAGAGTTCCATCGTATCCTGACATCGACTGGGATCCCTCTGATCTTGAGGATCCAAGTTTCAGCATTTCAGTTTACTATTCAGATGGTGAGTCGAAGTCAACGGTTATCAACTTCACGACGGCAGAATGGTTCGAATTCGAGTTTCCCATGAACACTACGAAACATCTCAGCAAGCTCAGTTACTCTTCTTATTCTATTACAGAAGTCTATCTGGATGACGTTTCGCTCCTTGGAATACGTGTCTATCAGGGTGACCTCCTAGTATCAGGTAATGAGGTGTTCGTGATAGAGAATGATTGGTTTCATATCAATGGAAGCATCTTCGTTGAGGGAAATGCCACGCTGATCTTACGGAATGCCACAGTTGACTTCATGAGCCTTGTCCATGGAATATTTCTCCAGAACCCAGCTATGGGAAATCCTAGGCTCATCGCTGAAGACTCTGCAATAGTGGGAATGAGTTACAGCCGCCACTATGCCAATAGCTCGCTAATGTTCAAGAATTGTTCCGTCAGCGGATACCTACACTTCTATGATACCGCTAACGTGACAATAATTGATTCCCAAATGAGCAGAGGCTTGACTGCAAGAGAAAGCTCAACGGTTACTATATTCAACTCAACAGTAGAAAGGTTAGTTGTTTCAAGCCGCTTGACAAATGCTTCAGTCAGAAACCTCACACCGTCACTATTTGAATGGTGGAATTTCTGGAGCAACTGTTCTGTAGCTATCAATGTTGGAGGTGAGGCTCCAAACGTCACGTTGGTAAACACCGAAATTGAGGAATGGGAGTTGAGCTTTCAGTCTGCTTCACACGCAGAGATCGCTTCCTCAAGGCTTGACCACGTTCACGCCAACAGTGTTACTATGCTGACAATAACTAACTGTACTGTGAACGATTTGGAGCTGTACGATTCTGTCATAGTCAAATCGTTGAATTCCACTTACACACAGATTAGGCTCTTTGACTCTACAAAGGTTTACATCAGTTGGTACCTCAATGTCCACGTTGTCGACTCAGACAGCCAACCTGTCCCATTGGCAAACGTTACTGCAACAAGTGAGAATACAACATTGGCTCAGTCGAAGCTCTCTAACTCGCAGGGATGGGCAACCCTTACCCTATTAGAGAAGATGATGAATAATACGGGAGCATATCCTGAAGGAAACTACACGGTGGAAGCTGAGTACGATTTCTATTCAGACAGCGCCAGCGTTAAAATGACTGGTAACATGCAAATAGTGCTTCAGCTGCCTTTCATCATACCAGAGTTTACCTTGGCAGTGGTTTTGCTGTTGCTTTTCTCTGCTGCTCTACTCATAATTATACTGTGCAGGAGATGCGTCGCACCTTCTTTGAAGCCTTGATGCAGTAGGCGTTTAGTTGTCCAGGAGAATTCTGTAGTGGGCCGGGAGAGATTTGAACTCTCGGCCTTTCGGTTTCTAAAGGAACTATGGTAGATTGTGTTCTCTATCAGCCGAACGCTCCAGCCAAGCTGAGCTACCGGCCCACGAAACGTTAAATACTATTAGATTCTTTAGGTGTTTTTAAGGATTTTCGGAATCTTTTATTATTGGTTGAATGTTAATCTTTCTTGGGTCCGTAGCCTAGTTAGGATTAAGGCACTGGCCTTCGGAGCCGGAGATCGGGGGTTCAAATCCCCTCGGACCCGCTGGTTTCTGGTTGCAGATGCTTCTATGGAGCGTGGAGGTTGACCAAACAATTTTGGTTGAGATTTGGATAGCTAGAGTCTGAATTTTTCTTTGAATCTGTGATTATGAGCAGTCAGTTTTTAAACGTAATGTTAAATTTGATGTTATTAGTTTCTTCAGAAAAGACAGATTTTGTTTAAGAGTGTTTTTGATGAAATTGTGAATGTGCACGTTTTCGGGGTTTTCTAGAAGAATAGAAGGATGTTCTAGAACATGTGTATGGTTGTTTCATACCTATGTATTTTTAAGGTAGAGTCTATGATTAAGATTTGCAATTTGCGAGAAGAGGCTTTAATGGAAGATTGGATGTGAATTGTTGACGGTGGAAGCGTTTCTATTCCGCTCCTGTCAGGGAGGGATTTACTAGTGGAGGTTTTAGGTCGCGAGAAGATTGTTGAAGAGTTGCGGGAGCGGTGGAAGAGGTTGTGGAGAGAACGGGTGGATGATAAGGTGAAGGCTGAGGGGATTGCGAATTCCGATTTTCCGAGATTGTTTGTTGATAGGGGTACTGTGATTTTTGCTACGAGGGATTTTAAGCCTTTGAGTTTTAGAGAGATTTTGGAATTGAATGATTTGGTTGATGTGGACCGGTTTCTTCCTAGTCCTCATGTAGGTGGATGGGGGAAGTTTATTAGAACAGTGATTACAAGGCAAAAGCCTAAAGAGAGGATTGTGGAGACCCGTCGGTATTTGGATAGTAAGAAGAAGAGGCAGCATGTACGAAAAGGCGGGCATGGCTGGCTTCACATCTAATTCGCATGCAATTCAACATTGTTTATGGTTTCTCTGGCATGGGATGACTGCTTCAGAAGTATTGTGTGAGGGATTAAGCTTGGGTAGTTATAGAAGCAGGTTAGATATTATAGCGGATATTCTGCATGTGATAGATGGTGGAAGTACTAAGAAGACGCAGGTGATGTATCAGGCTAATTTGAGTTATAAGCTTTTGAAGAAGTATCTGGCTGAGGTTTTGAGAGCAAGTCTTGTCCGTTTTGACCGTAGAGGAAAATGTTATTTGATTACTGTTAAGGGAGAACGGTTTCTGGAAAAATATAAGAAGTATTCTAGATGGAACAAGAATATTGAGAAGCGACTTACTGAACTTGATAATAGCAAGAAGGCTTTGGAGAACTTAACTTCCAGCAAGTAAATTGTGTCTGGATAAACTGGTTTTTTCTTTTGTTCTTCCTAGGTTTTTGAGAGTGTGATTTAATGTTGTGGAGTACTAAGGTTGGCTCAGCCTTCCTAGCCGTCATTTTCTTTCTCCTTGTTGTTGTGGGTGGTTCTTCTGTTGTTTTTGGTGTTGATGGTTCGACGCGGGTGGAGGCTAGGTCTGTCATTGTTGATGCTGAAGAGACGATTGCTGATTGTTACAGGGTTGTTGCTGATGCAGATGGGGCTGGAGCGAATGTCTCAGCTTTGTTGGCCATTCTTGAAGACAGTGGTTGGTTGTTGTCGAGGGCTAAGGTGGCTTATGAGTCGGGGTATTACGGTTTCGCTCTTGATAATGCTACTCTAAGCAGGGATGGCTTAAGCGGTGTTGTTGCTGGGGCTGAGGACTTGAAGAAGGCTGCTGAGGAAGAGAGTCATTGGGATTTCATGGTCAACGTTGTGGGTTCTGTTGTTGGCACTGGCATTGTAGTTTTTAGCGGTTTTCTTGCTTGGTTTTTGTTGAAGAAACGGGCAGCTAGGAGTGTAGCTTGATGATTGTGGAGGAGCATGGTGGTTTTTTTATGGTTGTTGTTGGCGTCTTAGCGTTGGTCGTGGCTTCTCCTGCATTGAGCAGGTTGTTGGTTTATCCGCGGACGGAGTTTTTCACTGAGTTTTGGATTCTTGGTCCGGATCGTATGGCTGAGGGTTATCCGTTTAACATTTCAAGTGGTCAAGATTACAATGTGTTCTTAGGCATTGGGAATCGTTTGGGGTATTGCGGTTACTATTTGGTAGAGGTGAAGTTTCGTAATGAATCGATGTCTGCTCCAGACAGTTTTAATCGTACTCCGAGCAGTTTGCCATCTCTTTTCAACATTACAGCTTTTGTGGCTGATGAGCAGGTTTGGGAATTGCCTATAACTTTTTCTTTTGATCATGTTTGGGATGAGGCGCATTCGAAAGTTGAGTTTTTGGGTTTGAGGTTTAACGGTGTTTGGTTAAATATGACTGGATATGAGGTGTCATGGGATGTTGAAAGGAGAGGTTTTTTGGGGTTCCTGTTTTTTGAAATTTGGCTTTACAATTCTAATGTTAATGCTTTTCAATATCATGGACGTTTTGTTGGCCTCTGGCTTAATATGACAGTTTCTTAGCTGTTTGTTCATATTCTTTCGAGTGTTTTTGTGGCTTCGCTGTAGATTTTGGCGCTTATGTAATTGAAAAGCTTGTGGTTGAAGTGTTTCAGCTTTTGCTTTCACTTTTCATTGTATTCTTGTCGATTTTTCTAGGGACTTACTTAACGTACTTCGTTTATATGTGGAGGTGCGCAAGAAGGCCATGGAAGCTGAAAGCGATAGGAAATGTTCAGCCGAAAATTACGGTTTTGGTTCCTGTTCATAATGAGGAGAAAATCATAGAATCGAAGCTGAGAAATATAAAAGAGGTATTTTACTCCAAAGAGAATATTGAAGTGATAGTTGTTGATGATGCTTCTGATGATCACACCTTAGAAAAAGTTGGGTTTTTTATGGAAAACAATCCTGATCTTCAATTAAGTATTGTTAAACAGAATCCAAGGGTTGGGAAGTCAACAGCCCTGAATAAAGCTTTGGATTTCTCTTCAAACCAAATAGTTATAGTTTCAGATGCGGATACTTTTTGGCCTTCGAATATTTTGTTGGAAGCATTACCTTATTTGTCGGATCCAGAAGTGGGCGCGGTTACTGGGAGAAGTGTAAATATCGATACTTTTCAGTCTTGGGTTACAAAAGGTGAGAACATCTACTTGCGCTTGACTTCTTTGTTAAGGCTTGGAGAATCAAAGATCCACTCTACTATAAGATTTGAAGGTGGATTCTGCGCTTATAAGCGGGATGCCTTCAAGAAGTTTGACTCTGAAACTGGTTCAGATGATTCTGGCACTGCTCTTGAAGTTGTTCAGAACGGTTATAGGGCGATTATGGTGCCTGAAGCAACTTTCTATACAAATTTTCCGACTAGTTTTCGGAGTAAACTAAAGATTAAGGTGCGTCGTGCCAATCAATTGATTAGCCTTTGGGTTAAATGTTTGAAGCTTATGGTGAAACGAAAACTTCGTCTCTCTAGAAGGATTGTTTTGCCTGAATTAATGTTATTTATTTTTAATCCGATAATCCTTTTGGCTTTATTGGCTACGACATTGGTGACTATTGTTCTCTTCCCGTTTTCCCAGTTTTCAATTACTGTTATGCTTTTGCTGTGTCTCGTTTTGATTTTTGCTGGAAGAATGTTGATCGAAATCTTATTGGATAATTTGGTTCTGTTTTATGCTTTGTTAACTTTTCTTTCGGGACGTGGATACATTGCATGGGAAAAACCCAGTTAAGAAAATGAGGGCATTCTCATGATTAAAGTTGGAGTTATTGGTCTTGGAAGAATGGGCATGCTTCATTTAATGAACTCGATGAAGATTGAGGATGTGCGGGTTGTAGCGGCGGCTGACACATCAAAGAGAGCTCTTTCAAAAGCCAAGCATCTCGGCGTTAATGAATTGTTTGAAGATTACCATAAAATGTTGAACAACGCCTCGAACATGGATGCCGTCATAATATCGCTGCCTAATTATTTACACTTTGAAAGTGTTAGGTTGGCTTTGGAAGAGGGATTGAATGTTTTTGTTGAGAAG
>Ga0209427_10003931_pt1 | contig 17316 bp, 11 predicted proteins | sample DeeMarSWOR136_30_FD_187465 | JGI IMG/M metagenome (GOLD analysis project Ga0209427, IMG submission 187465) | Marine sediment microbial communities from White Oak River estuary, North Carolina - WOR-1-36_30 (SPAdes) (version 2) | ecosystem: Environmental > Aquatic > Marine > Intertidal zone >...
AGCCAATTGTATTCATATTCAATGGAAATCGCACCCTCAAAGCCAATCCTGTCTAATGCAGCCAGAACCCCACGTATATTGGTTTTACCCATCCCGAAGGGCACATCATGGGCATTTTTGTTCCCGGCTTCGCTCAAATCTTTTAGGTGCACCGCAGACAAGCGGGTGCCCAAATATTCAATCTGTTCGATCGGATCGAGTCCAGAACGTAGCCAGTGTCCAGTATCACCACATGCACCAAGCCTATTGCTTCTCTTTTTAACAACTTTCATCACTGTTTCCGGATTCCAGTAATGGGAAGGTTCGGGATGATTGTGTATCGCAACATTAATTTGATACTCTTTGCAAAGTGCATCAATCATTTTTACTGCTTTCTCCGGTGGTTCAGAGGCAATGGTTTGAATTCCCATATCTTTTGCAAACTCAAATATTTTCCGACACTCCTTTTCGTCGGCAGGAAGATTTATAACACCGTAATTTATAAGGGTAATTCCAGCATCAACTAACTTTTGCCGAATCTCTTCCCGAAATTCAGGTGACAAGTCGGGGGTTATTTTTATATCCGGATTATCATGGCTAAGCACCTGTCCAGGATATGCTTCTAACCATTGAATGCCGAGGGCGGCCACTTTGTCAATAGTCTCGTAAAAGGTAAATTCCTTGAATGTCCAGGCCTGAACAGCTAATTTCCAGCCATCATATGCATCAGTCTTTTCTGGATGCGAGGTGAGTGGTAAGTCCGCCCTTATTCCTGTAAATGACAAAAATAGGCTGACTAAAATACAAAAGCGTAGAAACGGATGGGTTTTCATTATGTCTCCTCTTTATTTATTAATCTTCTCAGCTTTCAAAGTCCTCATTCCACCTTGTATAACTTCTACACTCTTAGGTATACCATCTTCATCATACTGAAAACGAAAACTTATTTCTAATGTTCTCGCAAAAAAACCGGATTCAGAATTTGAGAACGGAAAAATTGGAATGCTTGGAAGACCTAGGTTTTGGACAACCAGTTGATTTTTCTGTCGCTTGATAGTAATACTAAAATTTTCATCCTGCACTTTATAGCTTCCCGTGTATTTATCGAGATCAGCCGGTTCCATTTCTTTCACAGCCATCAGCGGTTTTTCCATAGAGCCAGATTCCGGCAATTCTCTTATCCAAATGTTTCGATATCGGACCGGATTTTCATGATTCTGAAGTAGGATAGGAAGTTTTCCCTCATGATGATGATATGGAAGTATGAGCTCATGGGTCGTGGGACCAAGTAGTTCCACATTATCCTGAACCAGTATGCCATTGTGAAGTACAGTTATTCTGGCGGGTTTTATAGCCCGTCCTCTGGCATCAAAATGCGGTCTGTGAAAAACAATATCATATGTTTGCCATTCACCCGGTGGTCGACAAGCATTCACAAGTGGGGGGAATTGGCCATATAAGGCCGCAGCCTGTCCGTCTGGATAAGTATCATTTTGATAAGAATCCAACACCTGGATTTCATAATTGCTCATCAAATAAACACCACTATTCCCGCGTCCTTGCCCTTTATCTTTTACAGGTAATGGTGTTGACCATTCTACATGAAGTTGGCAGTCTCCAAATTTCTTAACAGAATAAATAGATCCGGCACCTTTTACACATTCCATATAACCATCTCTTACTGTCCATTTTGCCTTCTCATTATCGCCGGTTCTCCATTCGGATAAATCTGTGCCATTAAAGAGAATAATCGCATCGGAAGGTGGTCGGCCTGGATCGGCATTTGTACTCGGTGTACCTGGTTCGATAACAGGGGGTCGGGGTCTCGTTTCATCACCGACCTTCCAATTGTTTTCGGCATACATCTTCATCAAAAATACAATTAAAATTATAAAGAATACCACTAAACTAAATCTGCGCATATGAACTTATTTCCTTTTTATTTTTCCCAGTTTTTACTATATCTCTTAGTCATCAAAAGATCTACTTGAGGTTTTCTGGCTTGAAAGATCAGCTGGTCATAGGCTGCTGCTTTCAAAAAGGCTCTTTTCAGAAATAAAAATCTATTTGATCTTCCTAATCTTCTGAATGTACAATAATTCCGGTTGATGCCATTACTCATCGATACAAATCAAAAATTGGAGCTACTATTAAACTGATACCACATATATATTTTTCTCAATTTAAAATAAAATATATTTATTGATTATTCTGACATCAAGAAGATTTAGATATATATAAACCTGAACTTTACATTTATTTTTCCAAATCCGTATCACCAAGCAATGGCTGCCAGTTGAAATCTTTATAACCATATGCTTGGGCAAAGGCTTGCGACAGATTATTCTCCATATTTTTCAGGTCTTTTGCGCCATTTAGAAGAGATATATAACCACCGGCAACCTGATCATGACCTCCTACCGTCTTCGGATCTGGTACTAGTTTCATCAAAAATTCGCTGGCTTTGGCCTTGGGAATAGAAGATCGTACAGATAAAATCAGGTTTCCTTTATAAAAACCGGTACACAAAACCCAACTAATCATTTTCCGTCTTAATAGAAAATCAGACATTTCGGCAACCATTTCAGCACAGGTAATCTCAGCAAGATGAGCTACAAGCAGGTTTTTATATATGAACGCGTTATACAATGCCCGGGCTAACACAACAAAATAAGCCTGATCCAATTTGGGATTGATGATTTGTGCCAATTTACGAATGCTGGATTTTACATAAACCACCAGATAAGCTTGAATATCGCGGGTGTCTGCTTCCCGGGCCAGGTTCTGGGTTTCTGAACTAATAGCATATGATAAAGCAGTGGCCAAATCTGCCGGAATATCCAGACCAGTTTCCTGGAGCCATTCAGTTAAAATTGTAGCAGTTGCTCCTATTTCAGGTTGGATTATTTCAAACGGTGTAGGAGTATCAAAACGTTTGGGATGGTGATCAATTACAATATGACATTTTCGTTTAGACGGTAAAGAATTATTTTTTGCGCCTGGTTGGGTATCAACCAGTGCAATGCGATCGTATTTGGCAAACTTAAGACGGTTGATTTTTTTTAGATGAATATTTAATTTTTTTACCATTTCTTTATTCTCAGCCCGACCAATATTTCCCCCATAGGCTATACTCGTTTCTATATTATATTTATTCTCTACCAGATAACTGAGCGCAAGCGCAGATGCAATGGCATCAGGGTCAGGATTATTGTGAATCAAGATTAAAAGGTTTTTCCCACCTTTGAGGATTTCTTCTAATTTTAGAAGTTGTTTTTTCTTTTGGTGATTTTTCTCGTTCTTATCGCTGTCCGCCAAACCTTAAATTCCTCTAATAATGTAATTACACTAATATATCAATTTAAAAATGAATATCATTCACTGTTTTTAGAATATCTACTGCAAAAAGTATGGCAACTTACCTCGAGGTTATCACCTGATCAAATTCATTAAAGGCCGAAATACCATTGCGGCAGGTATAACCATTAATAAATCTGCATAAGATAATCCACCCCGGGTTCAATTAACAGATACTATCCGGCCTATCTTTATCAAACAGGTAATATCCCCGAAGGGATTCTCTCGGAAAGAAATAGATGAATGCAAAGAATTGTCCAAGAAGTCTATCTCCAGCTTCTTGATAATGCCTATCAATCATTTCTCAGCCAGCAAAAGGAAAAAAATCTGCTATTCTTTCTAAATCATAAGATTTTACAGTTAAACAGTCTTATTGATACCGGTATAGCAATTTCAAAATTTGACCAGGAAAATATAATTTTAAATCTTGCTCTTGAACGAGCTATCTCCTTAACCAACGCTTCCAGAGGGGTATTTCAGATAACTAAAAAAGGAGAAATAAAGGAAATTATCTATTTTCCAGCAAAATTTTCCTTGAAAAATGAACCGAATGCCATCCAGACCGGATTCCTTTATAACAATTTAATTTATTCATTTATTTTAATTGATAAAGAAACCCGAAACGGTTTTGTCTCCTTCGATGAGACGGATAAATTATTATTAGCAGCCTTAGCCCGTCAGGTTCATGCTGCTTTGGAGAACCAGCGCTTGCATTTGGAGGCTCTGGAAAAACAGAAATTGGATCAGGAACTATCCGTGGCTGGTTCAATTCAAAGGGCAATATTACCCAATCCTATTCCTCAGATAAAGGGATATGACCTTTATGGAATCAATATCCCTTCGAAAGAGATTGGGGGAGATTTAGAGAGATTATGCTAAATGGCCATAAAGACGCTAAGGATTTCATCCAACATCTGGTGAGTAATGTAAATGATTTTGTGGGGGATGCTGAACAGAGCGATGATATTACTGCTCTTTTCCTGGTGAAACAAAAATAATATAGATATTGCTAAGATAAGCAAAATTCGACACTCCCTTTGCCACGACCTTACTCCGATGTGTTATTAAGAGAATAGCATTTAATCAAGGCGATAGCATATAAAAGACTTTCAAGGCAATACCTGCTGAAATGTAGGCGAGAATCAAACCTAATGCCCGAACGACCATTTTGTTTTTATGCCGGATCATCATAAAAGAAGAAATCGCCATACTAATTGAAATGACGAGATACAAATAAACCAAAAGTAAACACCTTCCTGTGAAATAAACTGCCAGTCTCTTAATATAAATCTTGATATTATATATTTACAAAAACATCTGCACTAATGAATATAAATTCAATAATCGATCAGATTGTGATCTCGGTCTTATCATTGAAAAAATTATTGATAAAATCGATATATCACCATCCCGGAAGTTTTGAGCTTCCGGGATGGTCAAGGAAGGTTAAAACCCGAAGAAATCCGCTTAGTTATTTAACCAGTTGGCAAATGCCTCAAAAGAGAAATCTCTTCCTAAAAAATCTATTATCAATTTATTTGCTTCTTTTGAACCACCTGGTTCCAAAACAGTTTTGCGATATTTTTGGGCAAGTTTCTCGTTCAGTAAGCCTTCCTGCTGAAATAAACTGAACATATCTTTCGCAATTACTTCAGACCATTTGTAGGTATAATAGATCGCAGAATACCCATCCAAATGTCCAAATGCTAAATGCATGAATGTTCCATCAACATATTCAAAAGGGGTTATCTCATGCTGGAGGGACTTTACCATTTCCAGTAGATCGAAGGAGTGAGGTGCTCTATTATAAAAATTCAGAGAGATGGCAGAGTAGTACATTTGCTGTAATACATTCAATCCTAATCCAAAGGTGCGCGCTGCATTCATTTTTTCAATCAGGTTATCCGGAATAGGCTCTCCTGATGCATTCACGGCAAATTTTTTCAAGATGGCTGCATCCCACACCCATTCTTCGAGAAGAATTGAGGGCGTTTCCACAAAATCCCATTCGGTGCTGATTCCAGAAATCTTAATCCATGGTTGATGACCCCCAAAAATATAGTGTAAGAGATGACCAAATTCGTGAAAAAATGTTTTCACCTGTTGGTGCTCCATTAACCCGGTTGATCCATCTCCACCCGGAAAATTACAAACCAGGGCAGCTTCAGGGACCTGTATACCTCGAACTCCAGTTCTCACTTCAGTCAGCATGGCATGTTTATATTTATTTTCCCGGGGATGCATATCCAGATAAAATCTTCCAAGCAATTTCTCATCGTCCCACATTTCATAAACATCAACACTGGAATGCCACACTGGCTCATCTACTTTTTTATAAGAGACACCAAACATCTGGGAGGTAAGATTCAAAATGCCATTTTTCACATTTTCATACTGAAAATATTGTCTTAACTCTTTTGAATCGAAATCGAATGTTTCATTCTTAATAATCTCAGACAGATAGGTGTTTTGCCAGATACCAACTTCCGTCGCATTTGGATCCTCTTTTTGTAAACGCTTTAGCAAGACCTGATAATCCTGTTCAGCCCGATCACTTGCAACATTTACAACCTTGTTAATAAAGTCTTCAGCAACCTGTGGATTCTTCACCATTTTGTCTTCTGTGATATACTCGGCATAGTTTTTATAATCCAAAAGTTGAGCAAATTCATACCTTTTTTCTAATAATCTTTGCAATACTTCCTGATTTTGGGGATATCCTCTGCTTCTGTTTTTTTGATATAACTCAAATCGTCGTTCATCTGATTTGGCATATTTCATGAAAGGAATATAATCTGGATAGTCAGTGGTGACGCGAATCTTTCCATTTTCAGCAGGTTGATGAGAATTGATAAAATCTTCCGGAAGTCCTTCTAATTCTCCGGCAGAATCTAATTCAATATAACGCACATCCTCCCGAATATTTCTGGCAAAATCCTGACCTGTAGTCACCAGTTCTTCTTGGAGTTTTTCTATCTGATTCCTCACTTCCGAACTGCGATTGACCCCGGCACGTCTGAAATCCTGCATGAGTATGTAAATAAATCTCTTGGTTTCTGCATCCAGATTGATAGTATCAATTCCTGAAACCGCCTCAAAGATAGATCGGGAAAGATTAATCTTTGTTTCCAGTCTGGCAAATTCCTGTTCATACTCAGCGCCCAGCCTCCTGATTTCTGCATTAGGATGTACAACCAGATAAAGATGGGCCAGATTTTCACCTTTATCAATGAGCATCAATAGTTTGTTTAGAGGTACCAGTACAGTTTCAACAGTGGTCGGTCCTTCATATTTCTCTAATTCAGCAAACAATCGCCGGGCAGTCTGTAAGTCAGCTTCGCTACTCTTCTTAAAGATATCCACTACATTTTCTTCAGCGATAAGTGGGATTGCACTGACGAAAGCTGCCAAAAATAACAGGAAACCAACTTTGTAGAAAGGCGAGGTCATTTGTAACTCCTTTAGTTTTTTTTAATGACATTCAAAATTAGGTTTGTTCTTTTGACGAATAAAATCCTTGATTGTTACAATATTTTAAAACTTTCCTTTATCGAGCTTTCCATATGCTTCACCCTTTCCTAAAAGTTATACATCCTTATTTTCTAAAAACATTGGAATGATAATATTTCATCAATAATTTATGGAGAAAATCATAATCTTTTTATATTTCTTACCAAAAGAAAATGGACCTTCATAACCACTCAATTTTTAATTTTGAGATCTTAGTTCATACGCTGGAAATTACCGCTATCGTATTTAGTATGATGGTTTTTATCGACTGGATTGACGTTCGTACCAGAGGAAAAATCCCGCAGTGGATTAACAAACATAAAGCCTATCAATATCTCATTCCCAATTTTTTAGGGCTGACTCCGGGATGTATGGGTGCCTATCTAAATGTATCGCTCTACATGCATGGATATTTGACAATCGGGGCGCTGCTGGGTGGCATGATTGCCACCACTGGAGAGGCTTCACTGGTCATGTTTGCCCTGATTCCTTCTACAGCTGTTAAAATACACCTGATTCTATTTCTTATCGCTATACCGGCAGCTATTTTAACAGATTACCTGGTGGGCCTACTAAAAATCAGTCATGAACGCGAATGTGAGGCAATTGAATATCACCAAGATGAGAAATCACTTCTTCATTATTTAAAAGCACACATTTGGCAACACATCATAAAGAAACATATCTGGCGTATTTTTTTATGGACCTTGTTTGCCATCTGGTTAGTTAATGTGGGAATGAAATTTTTTGATTTATCAAATTTCGCCAGAGAAAATCCTCAATTAATGCTTCTGATAGCCATTCTTATTGGACTTATTCCGGACATCGCCCCCCAATTTATATTTGTCTTTTTATTCGCCGAAGGTATTATTCCTTTCAGTGTACTACTGACCTCTTCCATCGTCCAAAACGGGCATGCTCTACTGCCCTTGCTCTCTTATTCCATTCGAGACACCATTACAGTTAAATCTTTTAATGTGTTGGTGGGACTTAGCATTGGATTAACTGTGATGGCTTTTGGTTTCTGAATTATGATTATTTTTTTCAGATTATTCCTTTAACCTCTCACAAAAATAATTATCTGAAAAAATTATATAACCAGGCTTCCAAAATACATTAAAAGAAATTTGTAGAGTAAGATGATAACCCTGATTTTACAGATTTAAAGGTGGGAAATTTATTTATCAATGGGTAAGGTTCATACATCACCTATACAAACCTTACCCACTACCACTCATAAATTATAATATTTCCAAAATTTCTTCCGCATGGCCCTCTGGTTTTACCTTCTCAAAAACTTTTTTAATCTTTCCATCTTTACCGATGACGAAAGTGGTGCGGAGAATTCCCATATATTTCTTGCCATACATGCTCTTTTCGCCCCAGGCACCGTAGGCTTCGGACACCTTGTGATCTGGATCGCTCAGCAGGGTGAAATTCAGATTCTGTTTATTGATAAATCCCTGATGAGACTTCACGCTATCCGGACTTACACCCAAAACCACCGCATTTTTGTTCTCGATTCGGGGTAAATTATCCCTGAATGAACAAGCTTCAGTAGTACACCCACTGGTATTATCCTTTGGATAGAAATAGAGAATTACATCCTTTTTGCCTAAAAATTGAGAGAGTGATACTTCGGTACCCTTATCTGATTTCAGGGTGAATTGTGGGGCTTTATCTCCAACTTTTAACATGATTATCTCCTTTAATTTTAAAATAATCCATTATATTAAATCATGAATTACCCGAAAAAAATTGATTTTTAAAATTCTCCCTAAATTTTTTATACCTTAATCTTATAACGGCAAAGGAAGGCTCGTTAGAAAGACTCCCATCAGGTTGATCCAGCCGGAATGGGGTTGGGGTTAGGGTAAGTTATTCAGTACCTCTTCTATTTTCTGTATAACACCCTCCATATCGCTCAATTCTTCATTTTTAATCCTCAAAATATTTAACTTTTTGCCTTTTAGAACTTCTTCGCGATGTTGATCATGATATTTCTGATATTCATGGATTTTCCCGTCTAATTCAATAATCAGTTTCTTCGAAGAACAATAAAAATCAGGTATATAAAAAAAGTATTCGCCATCTCTGGATTCATAAATTATGGGGTGTTGTCGCAAAAATCTATACCCACCAATTTTTCGTTTTCTTATTTCCTGCCATAACCTTTTTTCTTCAGCTGTTGGATTTTTTCTTATCTTCCGGGCCAATTCTTTTATTTCAGAATATTTCATTTCTGTTCTGGTATACCCCTTCCCTTGCTCCCTTCCCCTGCCGGCAGGGGAAGGGTTGGGGTTAGGGTAAGTTATTGACTCTTTTAATTTTATCAGCCTGAATAATTTCTATCACTAAACCATTACGTATTTAAAGATAGGATGGTATTCCAATTACACAAAATATAAAAAAATTCAAAACTATCTCAACTTACCCACCAGCCTATTTTTTTCCAGGATTACTCGGTCTCAGATCTATTTCACTCACCATAGTTCTGTCGGGCATTTGAACCGCCATGAAGGCGGCATCTGCAATATCTTCCGGCTGCATTTTGTTTTTTGTAGGAGTGATTGTGACAGGTTGCCCGCTACGATTAAATGAGGTTTCCACCGAGCCTGGAAACAAAGTTACCACCCGGATATCATGTTCCCTCACCTCCATCATCAAACACTGGGCAAATCCACGCACGGCCCATTTTGTAGCCGCGTAACCGGTACCCAATTTAAATCCATTCTTTCCTGCCAAAGAGGCAATATTTACAATGTTTCCGGTTTTTCTGGCAATCATATGTGGAAGAACCTGCTGAGTCAAAAAAAATACCGCTCGCAAATTGACATCCAGCATTTCCTGAAGCTCCTCCGGTTTGATTTCCAGAAAAGTTTTCAAATATCCCAAACCCGCATTATTGACCAAAATGTCTATACGGCCCCATTTCTTCATCACCTGCTCTGGTATCAGTGGGATTTGGGACCCATTACGTAAGTCCGCTGGAATAATCAACGGTTGCTGTCCTCCAGCAGATATAATTTCTTCAGACACCTTTTTCAACAGTAATTCATTTCGGGCAGTGAGGGCCACTGCCATACCCTCCCGGGCAAATTTGAGGGCAATGGCTCGTCCAATGCCACGGCTGGCACCGGTGACAATGGCTACTCTTTTATCTATCATTATGTTACTCCTTTATTATTATTGTTTATTTGATATTTTTTTTGGGAGATATAAAAGAGAGAATGGATGGGATTGAAAAAAGTGGAATTTCATAGTTTTAATATTTCATGTCAAGAGTGTCCGGTCAAAATTGAATTTTAGTTTTTTAATTATTTTATTTGTTAATCAGTCATCAATAAACCTCCCTTGGTCTAAACATTATACCTTCTTTCCCTCCCCCGATCCTGCCGCTTTTCCCTTACCACTATTTCTCTTCTGGGTCGGTTTCAATAGGTGGGGAATATTCTTATTATCCACAGAACGCAGATGTAGGTCACGTTGTGGGAACGGAATCTCTATGCCGGCCTTTTTCAGGGCATTATGAACCTGCAGGTTAATATCACTACTAAAGGAGAGCCAGTTGTCGAAATCTGAGGTCCAGACCCGGAAGGAAAAATCTAAGGAGCTTTCCCCGAATCCCTGAAACAGAACCATGGGTGCCGGATTATCCAGAACCACTGGATGGTCTTCCGCCACTTTATGCAGAATTCTGAGTACCCTGTTCGGATCAGTGCCATAGGCCACCCCCACATTGACCTCAATCCGGCGAAGCCGATCTGAAAGTGTCCAATTGGTAACTTCACTCTGGATAAGAGTTCCGTTGGGGACAATGACTTCTGCCCCCTCAAAAGTACGAATGGTACTGGAGCGAATACCAATCCGTTTTACAGTACCCTTGAGTACCCCCACTTCCACGGTATCGCCCACTTTGATAGGGCGTTCAAATATCAGGATCAGGCCCGAAATAAAATTATTGACCACATTCTGTAAACCAAAACCGATACCGACACCAAAGGCACCTGCTAAGAGGGCAAATTTGCTCCATTCGATACCAGCCGCAGTCAGGGCAATAAGAAAACCAATTGCTAAAATAGCATAGTTTGTAAGAATAGAAATACTTGCTGGTACTCCCCGTGGTAGGGGAATCCGGGGTAAAACATCCTCCTCCAGAATAAAGCGAATCAATCGAGCTAAGATAATTGAGAGCCAGATAGTGATAATAAATATCAGAATATCTCCCAGAGCAAAGCTGAAATTCCCTATTTGCCAAGATTTCGATAGAAAATTTATAGTAAATTCCTTTAGCGGATCATAAATGTCAAAGTTTCTTAAAGAGAAAACAGTCCAAAGGATGAGCGCCAACAACCTTAGCAAAGAGACTATCCGTTCCTGTATCAGTTGTGCATTTTTCTGAATGATGCGAAGATTTAAAAAAAGTCGGCTTTGAAAAGAAATGACAATAATACTTTCCACAATGAGAATCGCTGTAAAAATAGCAACCCCTACATAGGCAATATTAAGCACGGCATTGGTGAATAAATCGGCTAATGATACATTTCCGAATACATTGGCAACAAGTGAAATCCCAAGTAATATTAAGGCTATTCTTGAAAGAAAAATCGAGGCCCGCCACCATTTTCCAGCTTCCCGCTTGAGAACCGGCCCATTTGGACGTAAAATCCAAAATAAACCTAAAAATCCCAATAAAGTGATGAAAAGGAGGGTAAGCCGATGGGCTAAGGTAAAATCAATAATGAGTTCATCCAGCCGTTGTAACACATAAAGTCCAGCTAACCCGAAGAGGGGTTTTCTCATTTCATGGTGTATAATTTTCGAAAGGAGACGAATCAGCGGTATCAAAACCAGTAAGCGGTTGAATTCCCTAATGAATTCAGGTGGATTTGTATATACATAAGAAGTAATAATTAATGAGAGTAATAAAGCGGAGGAGAATGAGTAATGATAAATATATCTAAAACTGCCTTGCAATACGTCCTTCTCAATCCAGGATTTTTCATGCCGCCGAACATTTAAAAGAAACAAGGAGATGATAATAAAAATAGCCAGGTGAAAGATCATTCGGGGCCAATTTTGTTCAATAAATTTATCAAGCAAGGACAGGCGGGAGTCCAATGCCTGTTTCATCTGCTGGGATAGCGAAGGTCTTTTTTCTTTCCATTCAAAAGCCTTCCAGAGTGGGGGGCTGTCAATGGCGAAAATCTTCTCGCGGGTTTGGGCCTGGGCCTCACTGACTTTTGATAGTGCTTTATTGATGCGGATGGATTCCTGTGACATCTGATCCATGATTGTCAGAACGGTTTCCTGTCGGATCTTTAATACTTTGTTTACCTTGCTGATTGAATCCTGAACATCACTAATTCTTGTCTTAAGAGCCTGGGGATCATCTCTTTCTGCAGATGCTTCCCGGGTCATTTCCCACAATTGTTGCATTTCTTTTAGTGATTGCCCGTATGCCTCCAGCTCCTCCGAACGGGATTTAAGACTGTTCTGCCAACTCATCATGGTGGTTTTTGCATTTTCCCAATCCGTTTGAATCACCATTAATCTATTGAATTTTAGGTCCTCAAGGTTTGTGGCATCTAATTCAGCTTCCATCTGGTTGATTTCTTCCTGTAAATCCTTAAAATTTTGGTCAATATCCTTTACTTCATCCAGAGGTCTGATCTTACGGCGAATTTCATCTAATTGAGTTATGGTTTCTTCGGAAACATTGGGAATATCCGAAGCAGCAATAGGTTGTAATTCAGGTTCCTTTTCGGGGATCTCTGCGGCTTTTTCTGCCGGTGTTTGTTTTTGATCAGAGCTGCTGGGGCCCTGTGCCATTACCCCGGCTGAAATCATTAAGGTAATAAGAAAGATTGCAAGTGAGGCTTTGTGGAATTGATATTTTATAATTCTTTTAATATTTTCGTAAAAGTTTTTTGATATATCCTGTATGATTTTGTAATTAAAAGGCTGAATCAAGCTAAACATTGAAACTCCTGTGTTAATTGTATTAATAGTTTTTTTAATTGCAAAAATAACCAAAAACGGTAAGGGAATACCAGATACTATTTATAGATAACGATTGAGAAATAATTACTCCTGGATTCATGTTTATATATTTTTTCTTAATCATGTTGACTTTCTGGTTGAGAATAGATTTAAAATTAAGGAAATAACTAATATATTTAAAAATCTCTAAATATAAGAATATCAATATGCAAATACAATATTTTTTAAGTTGCCATATAACTGTTCTTTCTTTAATTTAATTTCCCAAAAACAGAGGATGATTACCAGATATGAGAGTTCTCTTTATCATTTTCATACTTTTTATCGCATTGAATTATGCTTTCGCTCAAAGAATTCCCAAAAGTGAATATACCCACTTTTTACCCATTGAACGTCCACCACTGGTTCGCCAGACCAGCGGGAGTGCTGAATTACATCTCTATGGGGATAAAAATTCGCCTGATTACCGGGATGTCGATCCGGTGGATGGGATTGATGACCAACGGGCTGAAAATCTGATGAAAATTGCCCTACAGTTCAGCCCCATTCTGGTGCAGAATTCCTTTGGAGTGCCCATGGATTTCCGAAAATTTACCGAACATGGCGCTTCTTACCTGCTTTATGTCGATGAATGGAACCTGGCTGGTTCCACGCCAGAATTGATGCAAAGCTATACCATCGATATTCTGAACCTTGGTAAAAATGACTCTGAAAAATCAAACGAGGATAAATTAGCATCAGAAATGAGTGATGACCAGAAGTTATTATCGTTGTTAAAGCAATTCCATCCTGAAAATCCGACTGAAATATCTTATCGCAAAGCAGCTGTAGAGCCAGACCGAAGGTTTTACAAAGTTATATACATCGATTTTCCCGGAGGTGATCTGGAGAGTTGGAAAACTGAATACGTGAATCGATATACTGATGATCTGGATAAAAATTATCGAGATTATATCAAGATCTTTGTCCACCCCTTTATCCATAAGGTTGAATCCCAGACCGCGGGATTTCTGGGATATGAATTGGTCATGCAATATTTTTTCTTTTATCCCTTTAATGATGGAGCCAATAAACATATTGGTGATTGGGAACATATCAATGTTGTAGTAAATCCGTTAAATAAGGTGGATCAGCTCTTAAAGGGTGAAGAGATGGAGCAAATCCTCGATGGTCATTGGGACAAGGAAAAAGGAGAGAATCAGCTTGTCATTAAGAGGTTTGAATCTTATTTCCACCATAATGTCTTCATCCTGGATTATTCATCACCCAATGTTTATGCACCCCGGAAGCAATGGGAGCAGGATATCAAAATCCGCCAGGAGCGCACGATTGACGAAAAGAAATTATGGCGCAAAATTCGTCAATTGGCCTATCAAGATAAAGAGGAAACCCAAATTAATACCCATCCTATTGCTTATATCGGGGGAGATAGTAAAGGACTGGATTTATTGATGGTATCGCCGGGAGGGCGTAACCGCGACTCACATGGGACCTATCCGTTACCCGGGATTTATAAAAAAGTGGGTCCGGGTGGAGCATCTGAACAGATTTCTGTCCATTTTGATCACTACAAATATTTTAAAAGCAAAGAATCTGACAAATTTGAAACATTTAAACGCAAAGGTGCACTCTTTTTTAACCGTCCAGACAGATTGGAAATCATACCCGATTGGGAACGAATTATTGACTTTGTTTACCAGTCACCGGAGATGCGGCTGAAATGGTACTGGATGCTGCTTCCCCTGTACTGGGGGTATCCAGCAGTAGAATCACCGCTGGCAGGTATCATCCCCCATGCCGATACCGGAAATCTGGCGCCCCATGGCGCCTGGTATCAGGGCGGCTGGAACCGTAGCGGTCCCACTAAGGGGCATACATCCTATGATCCGCACAGTTACTATCTATTCTTACCGATTAGTTTTACTGATACCTTTCAAAACAATTTCGGATTTCTCAATTTAACCCTTCCCACTATTGTCCATATCCCGCCTTTTGATATTACCTGGACCATGGTCTCGGCCCCATTCAGGGCGGTCTCCAAAAAACAGAATCCGGTTTTTTATCCTTCAGAAGCCATTCCTTTCCGTTTTTTCAGCCTGATGCCTGGAGTAGCTAAAGATTATTTACCTAATGATTTTAGCGATCTCTTGATCAATGAAAGGCAGGGTACGGAAGTAATTGAGCAATTGATTTTGCATATTTTTAAATATGGGATCCCGGGCGCGGAGGTAGTGGGTGCCACTGAAAAGATTGAAAATCCTGTCGGTATGGCTGTTGATGCCACGATCCAAAAAGATCGGTTTTCGGTAGTAAATACCCTTATCCACAGCCGAAGTGAGATGAATTTTTCGGTAAATTTTAATAATATCCCGAATTTTAACATCCGCACGGAACTGAACATGTGGCAGTATGAAGGCAGTCTCCGCTATAATTTTTCTACCCGTGCATTACAACCCTTTTTGAGATTGGGTTATGGCTACACCTGGTATCGACTGGAAAATACCACCGCCAATGATGAATCTTTTGCAGAGCCCAATTCGAACTGGTTTAATAAACCTTTTACTTCCGGAAATTATTTCCCTAATACCTTTATCGGGGGTCTGGGATTGGAATGGATTTTTATCAAAAGCATGGGAAAACTACCCAAAGGGATTGATATCAGTGCCAAGCTGGAATTCGCCTGGAAATGGCACAAATTGGGTCTGAAAGTGTCAGAATTTGATATTAATGATTTGCTGGAAATTGGTTTTTTAGCAGGTGAGCTTCCACAAAATAAAACCGTCAGGCACCAAATGATTAAGGGGGGTCTGGTATTTAGTTTTTGAGCTGTATTTCCTTGAATTTTAGGATATATCCGTTTTTAGCAGTTGGTTTTTAATATTTATAAAAACTGAATGTTATATAAACAAGCATCCCCCCTTTGACTAACCTTCCCTTCACATTTAATGCTAAACCACCCCTTTATCCCCCTTTTTTGCCACTGTATAGACTTGGGACATGGGTAACAGGTATTGGGAGACATAGGTAACACAAACACATTTAGTTAAAATCATGTCTACCTGACTAGTCATGAGGTAGCCATGAGCTGGAAGGATTTTGTTCTAATATCTTGTAAAAGTGTACTTCTTCCCTTTATCCCCGGGTTGTCCAAAAGATAAAAATATATGAATAAACATACATATTTTTGTATACTCATGATACTACTGAACTCACCCCCTTCGCCCCCTCTCTTTAAAAGAGAGGGGGCGAAGGGGGGATGATTTACACCATAAGTATTTATAATAATGCATTTTTTTTCATTAATTTCACCTTCTGATACAGCCCCTACACGTAAATTAAATCCTGTTTCATTATTCTTTATTCAATGTATAATATCCGATTTTCCGTATTCATTGATACCACCCCATTTCCCATCTTATCCTAAACCCTGTATTCTAAATCCTCCTTTGTCTTTTCACCTTTAACCTTTGACTTTTTTCCAAATCAATATCTGAATAGAGTTTTATATTTTTCAAAATCTAATTTCCCTCCCAATTTCAGAAGCAGTTTTTTGTTTAAAACGCACTCATTATTCCCAATACGCCACGGTTAGCTTCCAGCTCAATATCGCGGGTCAATTCCACAATAAATCGCAGGTTACGGGCCAGCTGGTAGGTCCAGCTCAGGGTTGCCGTATGATATTGCAAGGATTCAAACTCAAAATATGGCTCTAATGGCGCATAATCTTCTTCCTTGAGATCAGAATCCACCCAGTTATATAAAAAAGTAAAATAATACCGCGAGCGATCCTTTTTGGGAGCAAAGATTACCTCTCCAATGACTCCGGAGGTATTCTTCGATTCCGCACTGGGAATAAATAGTGGATTGGAATCTTTACGCAACAGATATTGGCCAGTGAATTCGAACTTACCTATATTAAGATTAACATCAGGACCAATATAGGTCACTTCATTATCATTTACGCCCAGAGTATCGGTTACTCTCTCTCTCCCATAATACACGAATGCACCTATACTGGCAATTTCCCCAATGGCCTGGTTAATTCGAAAACCGTAATTCTTAAATTTATCATCATCAAACTTGCGATCTTCTCCGGCATCACCAATCCCTGCTCCATTCACCACCATACCCACCAGGTCTGTACCGGTTTTATCAATGCTAAAAGGAAGCATGATACCCCGGTCGTAAGTTAAATTGATTTTGGAGAAACCGACCCGCTTGGTGTAGAATATATAATCCTCAAATGTCAGGCGTAGTTCACGTTTCAGGAGGGGATCTGAAGTCTGAAACTGGCCCACCAGCACATCCAGATTAGTTTTAAATATGTTATTAAAATGGATATAGGCATCCTCAATTCCGGCAACTTCGCCCCTTTCCGATAGATAAAAATAGAAATAATATCCAATGTTTTTATACAGATTCCCCCCGGAAAGCAACTTCACCCCCCAGGGAAGTTGCAGGTCGTTC
>Ga0209427_10003934_pt1 | contig 17302 bp, 13 predicted proteins | sample DeeMarSWOR136_30_FD_187465 | JGI IMG/M metagenome (GOLD analysis project Ga0209427, IMG submission 187465) | Marine sediment microbial communities from White Oak River estuary, North Carolina - WOR-1-36_30 (SPAdes) (version 2) | ecosystem: Environmental > Aquatic > Marine > Intertidal zone >...
ACTAGTAGTAAAATACCCATAGAAATTGGAACTACTCCTAAAACAGAATACAGTTTCCGACCTATTGAATCCCTCTCTTCTACTTCTTTAATAGTTAATAATTTTAGGTGTTTATTTTGTCTATCCCAAAATATCCCATAAGACGTTAAATAGGCTATTGGAATAAAAAACCATCCAATAAAATTAAAACTTGGAATCCCAAAATATGATCCTCCCTCAAAATTCCATGTCCAAGCCCCAAGGTCTACTGCAATAGGGTCCATCCCCCAATCTAAACTCAATGCTATTAAGGTTGCCATAATTATACGCTGCCAAGCTGTTAAATTTAAACTCTCAGCAATAACCATTACACTATATATAATTCCAACCCATGCTAAAGTCACTGATAAAGGAATTATGCCTAAAAGCATTATTAACTCTTCCGCATAATCATAATTCCCGGAAATAACACCCATAAGCTCTAATAGGAATCCATAAAGAAAAAGGCTGAATAACATTACCAATCTTTGTAAAAGATTATCAGATGCTTTGATAGCATGAATTATCGCTAAAATACACATTAAATAGCCTATTAGACTAGGAATTATTTCCAAAATTGACATATCTACATTCACTGAAAAATTCTAGCTAAATTTTAATATTTTATAACGTATTAAAGTGTATTTTATTTTTTAAGATATCAATAATAGGATTTCCTAATGTGGAATTGTTTATAATAATAAATATTAGGAAGGAGAATTTCATTCCTTTTTTCTGCTAATCTCTTCCTCTAAAACTCTAATTAATTCTTTTTTACTTTTTTGAATATCAGCATCTAATTCTTTATCTGCTGTAAATAAATCTCCTTCCTCTTCGATATCAAGTGCTGTCATTTTTTCGATATATCCCTTATACAAATCATCAATTATTGTATTTAAAATTGAAATCGAATTTTTAATATTCGGGTTTATTTTTGGAGCAATCTCACTCTTAGATATCTCAATATCAATCTTTTTTACTTCTCTCGACATTTTCTCTAAGGATTCGAATACATAACGATCGCTTAACAACATTGTCATTTTTTCTTCCTCTGTCTTTTTGCGAGTCTCCTCTAAAATTTCCCAATATAAATCTCTTATCCAATCTTTTATTAAAAGCTCGTTTCTTAAAATTATATCCCTGTCATTGCCTTCAAACTTTGTTAAATCTTTGATATGAAAAGCAGTAAATATATCTTTATTTGAGTGCATTTTTACTGAAAATTTTTTACATAATTTAGAAATAGTCTCTTCAATTTCAGGTGAAATTTGTTGATTAATCATTACTGAAAGCATTAACATTTCTTCTCCACCTCGAGCCCAATCTGAATAAATTTGAAAGTAATAGTTTAGTAGCTTAAAATTTTCAAACGATTGGATCATAAATTCTTCCTTTTTGGGTTGATCCATTATCTCAGATATTCGATTTGATATTTCTTCTTCCAATTGAGTTTGTGGAAATAAATAAAATATTAAGGGTCCTATTTTTTTATGAAAATATGATATTATAACGATCATCTTAACCTAAACCCTATATCTTCTTTTCTAAGAATATACATGATAACCTTAGCATATAAATTTCACATTATTATATCTTCTATTAAATTACATTATAAACAATTTGTTTATGAAATTTATATGATAACTATATATATAGATAATAGAAATAATTCTTAATAGAATATATATTATAGTGAGATAATTCGCATGAAGGATAAGTTTCAACTAGTTGGCACAAAAATTCAAGAGTTCAAATTATCTAATTCAAGGGGAGATACTGTAAATATTAGAGACTTAGAGGGAAAAAATGTAGTTCTAGTTCTCTTTAGAGATATTCATTGACCATATTGTCGATGGCATGCTGCTAAACTGAGAAGAGATTATGAAAAGTTCGAAGAAATGAATACATATTTATACACTATCCTAGCCGATAAAAAGAAAAATGCTATTAAAATGGAACAGAAATATGCTCGTAAATATCCTGTATTTTATGATAAATCAAAAAAAGTTCCCAAAATGCTTAATCAAGAGGTAAAAATTACAAAACTTGGTAGAATGCCTGGGTTATTAGTCATTGATAAGCAAGGAATCATTCAATTCGCTTATTATGGAGACAATATGCATGACATCCCCACTAATGAAGAGATTTTCGAAGTTTTAAAGGAATTAAAATAATAACGATTTGGTTGGAATAAAGTTGAAAATCAAAATGATCCTTTTTTCCTAAAAGTTAGCCACACTTCACCAAATCTTTTTTCATTATAAAACTACTCGATTATATATCCTTGTTCTTCCCATGCTTTTCGCATGACACTATTATGCTTCAAGTAATCATCAACAATATTTTTTGGAACATTATTTAACGGACAGCTAAAGTTAGGACATTTAGAACAACTAAGGAAATGCATTGAAACAATCCATATAATTGCCACAATTAGTGAGATCAAAAAGTAAAAATACACTTTTGCTAAGATTAAAAAAATAAATGGATAACCAACAAAAATTAAAATGCCTACTATGAATTGTATTTGTTCAGAGCGACCCATAGGAGCAGGATTATACTTCCAAGCCTTATAAATCCCATAATTTGCATAACATTTAACTTTTTTATCATCTTCAAATGCATAATAAGGACAATGACTACAGAGTATTTTATTTTCCCAAACTTGAAAGAAAAATGTTAAATACCCAATATAACTCGCGAAAAAGAAGATCAATTGAACAAGATTCAATCCTCCTGATACGAACCCATGAATGATTCCTAAAACTATAACAATCCATTCACACAAAACTGGAATAAGGAAATAGATTGTATCTTTTATATTAAAGTTACACATTAATTTTCCTTTCAAAGAGCATTCCTGACACTCTAAAGTATCTTTATTACAAATATTCCGCCATTTTATTTTACTTTTCATATGTAGAACCTCAAAATTGGTTTAGTTTTTCATTCTACTTTGATATAAACTGAATTTTTGAAATTATTTAAAATTAAATACTACTTTTTTTTCTAGAGATTTTTCAATATTAAAATTTAAATAATCAAATTACCATATATATCTAGTAAGATGAGTCCAACAATAGAAATAAATGATGTTGTTAAAGCTAAATTAGATGAATTCAAAGAAAAAACAGGGAGTGAAACTTATTCTGATGCCATAAATATCTGCTTAATCCAATTAAAAATGCTTGAAGATAATCGAAAATTAATGACTGAAGTCCGAGATTCATTAAAAGTACTTAACTCTGTCTCTACTACAGACAAAAACGTAGTTGAAGCTTTAAGGCATTACGTCGATTCTGAAGATAAAAGCGATAAGTTAGCAATGTTTGTCAGATTAATTGACACGAAAGCTAATGAACATAAGCTTTTAGTATCTCAAGGCCATTTAAGAGAAGCCCAAAACGTGTATTCTGAATGGAAAGCTCTTGTAGAATTAGCAAATTTACTGGGGATCGAATCAGAACTTGAGATGATCAAAAAAGTAGAATAACTTTATAAAGTTATAATAAATAGTATTGTTTCCTTTTGCTTAGAACTATATCTAATTCTTTTAATATAATTTATAAGCTTAAAAATAAAATATTTTAAAAACCTCAAATAAGTATGAAGAGAAACAAGAGTGAAGTGTCTAAAATGCCTGTGCTTTTTGTTGGCCACGGCTCTCCAATTAATATTATCTCCGATAACAAATTTACTCAAGATTTGAAAAAAATTAGACAACAATTGCCAAAACCTAATGCGATATTAGTGATATCTGCTCATTGGTTAACTTCTGGGACTAAAGTATTATGTTCTAAAACACCAAGATTAATTTATGATTTTTATGGATTCCCAAAACAACTATATGAAATTAAGTATCCATGTCTTGGATTCCCAGAGTTAGCTTCTGAAATTGTCAATAAGCTTGAATCCTATAATGTGACATGTGATTATGAATGGGGCTATGATCATGCATCTTGGGCAATCCTTAAGCATATATACCCTCATTCTGATATTCCTATATTGGAATTTAGTTTAGATTATGGTTTTAACAGATGGAACTTAAAACCAATAGAGTATCATTATCAATTAGCCAAAAATCTAGATTTTCTCCGTAAACAAGGAGTATTGATAATTGGAAGTGGTAACATCGTTCATAATCTAGGAATTTTAGATTTTAATGTTGATGCACCGATAATGAAATGGGCACAACAACTTGATGATACCATAAAGGAATATTTACTGAGTTACAATCATCAAGCATTGATAAATTTTCAAGAGATAGGTGAAATCGCTAATATGGGAATCCCAACATGGGATCATTACCTTCCCTTGATCTATACCATAGCTTTACAAGAAAAAGATGATCCAGTAAAATTCATTCATGAAGGATTTCAACATGGTTCCATCTCTATGAGATGTATGCAATTCGGCAATAGCGTATAATTAAAATATATTGAAGTGAAAATGAAAGTTATATTCTTAGGAACTAATGGTTGGTATGCAACGGACTTAGGAAATACAACTTCTACTCTTATTTGTTCAGATGATTATTATATTATCTTAGATGCGGGAGATGGAATTTATAAGATTGATCAATATATTAATGATGAAAAGCCTATTATCATATTACTTAGTCATCTTCATCTTGATCATATAATAGGGCTTCACACATTTGCAAAATATTCCTTTAATCAAGAAATAAACATTTATGGATATAATGGAACAAAAATTGGGTTAAATAAGGTAATTAAACATCCTTATACATCTCCATTCAAACATATACCTGTGAAAGTTCAAATTCATGACTTAAATGAGGGAACACATAATATTGGATTTCCCCTCATATGTAAGCTCCTTGTTCATGCTGATCCGTGCTTGGGATATAGATTAGAATTAGAAAATAAATTAATTACATATTGCACTGACACTGGTTTATGCTCAAATTTATATGAACTTGCTAAAAATGCTGATTTATTTATTACTGAAAGTTCATATAAGCCTGGTCAAGAAGAATGGGGATGGCCACATCTTAAACCTGAAGAAGCAGCTGAGGTAGCTGTGAAATCTAAGGTAAAAAAAATGATTCTAACTCATTTTGATGCCAGCTCTTATAAAACTATGCATGATAGGAAAGAAGCAGAAGAAAAAGCTAAAATGTTATTTCCAAAAACAATTGCAGCATTCGACGGTTTAGAAATTGTTGTAAATTAAGAAGAAAGATGATCAAAATAGAAGAATAGCTTTATTCTCCATTTCAGGGTTCTATGATTTGTTTGTAGAGCTTTCTTAAATAGCAATATTTTTATAGATTATCGACTGTTTAAAAGGATAGATCCGAATTTTAAATAAAATTCATGTAGTAGAATTCTATTTTCTTCCAATTCTTGAAAGAGTACTTTGAATTTTGATAAGTTTTTTTGTAGAATTTCTTCGAATTTATGCGATTCAAAAAAATTATTGATAGTATTTTTTATATTTAAAAGTTGTTCTTCTATTTCTTCTTTTTCTCTCTCAAAAACATTGTGTTCACGTTTATATTTGTGAATATAATCGTAAATTTCATCGCAGAGTCCGAGCAGAGTATAATCTTTGAAAGTAAGTCCATATTCTCGGTGTAACTCCATCTTTTGGATCTTTGCATCATTCCAATCCAAATCTTTTCCTAGTATCGGTATGATCTTAATGTTGTTAGAACGTGCTAAAGCAAGTTCATGTTTACAATCCTCTGATTGGAGAGATTTTTTTGTCGCGAACAAGAGGAAAAATTGGCAATTTGAGATGGTTTCTTTCATAAAATGATGAAAGTCCTCTTTTTTTCCTAAATTTTGCATACGATGATAAACAGAATGAATTTCCTTCCTACTTGCCAAATTATGTGTTATTTCCATGATGGAATAAACCCCATCCTCATAATCAGAGGTAGCATAAGTAATAAACACATTTATATCAGCGATTTTTCTACAATATTGCAGTAGGGAAGGAATATCTCTTGATACTTTCTGTTTCCATTCACCTTCCCATGGATTTTTTTCAAAACCTAAAACTCGTAAATTTTTTAACTGCCATAATGATCCTGGAAGTTTTTTTAATTGATTTTCCTCTAACCACAACCTCTGAAGTGATTTTAATTGTCCAAATGATTCTGGGAGTGTTGATATTTGATTATTCATTAAGCTTAAGTCTCTAAGAGATTTTAGTCCCCCAAAAGAGTCAGGAAGAGTTGATAACTGATTACGCCCTAACATTAACTCCTGAAGAGATTCTAAATTTCCGATGGATTCTGGGAGGGTGGTTAGTTGATTACTTGCCAAATCTAGTTGTTGAAGATGTTTTAAATTACCTATGAATTCTGGGAGATTTTTCAGTTGATTACCCCCCAGTTTTAGTTGCTTCAGAGATTTTAATTCACCTACGGATTTAGGAAACTCTGTGAACAGGTTATCTTCCAAATTCAGTTTTTGAAGAGCTTCAAGTTGTTCAAAAGATTTAGGGAGTCTTGTTAACTTGGTATAACGTAAATCAAGGATTTTGAGAGTCTTTAATTGTCCAAACCAGTCTGGGAGCTTTCCTAAATTATTTAAATTTAAATTAAGACTTTGAAGTGATTTTAATTTAACAAGAGATTTTGGAACATCTCTTAAATGATTGCTATCTAATCTTAATGCCTTTAAATTGGTGAATTTTTCAATAGATTTTGGGAGCTTGGTTAATTTGCAATTATATAGACTTAATTCAATGACACAAAAATTTTCTGCTATAAATCCCATTTTTGAATATGTCAATTCCTCTAAGCATGGAATAGTTTCTCCGATTAATTTTTCCAAATCTTCTAAGACAATGGCTTGTTCATTATTTACCTCAGAATACATATTACTCATCTTTTTCCCTTTTTTTACCTTATTTCATTTAAAAATTAAGATCAATTTTAGATATTTTAGAAAAAATTTCTGTAGTTCCTAAATAATACTCCAATGGGGAGATTTGGTTCTCACTTAATTTTTTAAAGAGTTCTTTGAATTGTAGTAAATTTTTCTCGACACCAGCTTGAAACTCAGTTGAATTCATATAGTTTTTAATTACATCTTTAATCTTTAATTTGAATTCTTTAAGTTCTACTTTTTCTTTCTTGAATTGAATTACATAATTATAGATCTTATCACCAAGTTCAATAAGTCCATAATTTCTGAATTGTAAGCGTAATTCGTTTTCTAATCCTGATTTTATTAAATCTATCTCATCCCAATCTAAATCTTCTCCTAAAATTGGAATGATTTTAATGTCATGAGCACGCGCTAAATCAAGTTCATGTTGACAATCCCTTGATTGCAGGGAATTTTTTGTGGCAATGAATAAAACGATTTGACATTCTGGAATGGTTTCATTCATGAACTTATCGATTTGACCGTCTCTTTTCATATCTTGCATACAGTGAAAAGTATGGTAGATTTCATCTCGGGCAGTTAAATTATTAGCCAGATCTGCGATAGGATACACTCTACTCTCATAATCAATAATAGCATAACTAATAAATATATGAATGCAGTCTAATTTTCGACAGAACTCCAATAATGCAGGTATGCTTCTTAAAGTCATCTCTTTCCATTCCCCCTCCCATGGATTTTCTTCAAGCTTAAGGGTTTTTAAATGTTGTAATCCCCAAAATGACCCTGGAAGTCTATTTAATTTATTATGAGTTAAATTTAGTTCTTGGAGAGCTTTGAGTTGACCAAAGGATTCTGGGAGTGTATTCAACTGATTTTCCGTTAATTTTAGGATTTGGAGCGATTTAAGCTTTCCAAAGGATTTGGGTAGTTTTATTATCTGATTATGAAATAAGTTTAGATTTTGTAGTGATTCCAAATCAACAAAAGATTTGGGGAGATATTTCAATTGATTATGAATCAAATTCAGTTCTTGGAGGACTTTGAGTTGCCCAAAGGATTCTGGAAGTGCTTGTAATTTATTAAAAGCTAAATTTAGATTTTGAAGTGATTTCAATTGCCCAAAGGATTCGGGAAGTGTTTCTATCTTATTAAACGCTAAATTTAATGTTTGGAGGGATCTTAAATCACCGATGGAGTTAGGAAGAACCGTTAATTGTTTCTTCCTTAAACCTCGTTCTTGGGGTGATCTTAGAATATTAAAAAATTCAGGAGTCAATCTGGTTCTATTAGAATATACTCCTAAATTCTGAAGTTCTGTTAGTCCTTTCTCTCTTTCAATAGATTTTTGTTCTTGAAATGAAACAGCACCAGATAAACCAAGACCTATGACATTACCACTTTTAGTTTTTACTCCACAAGTATTATATCTAATTTCATTCACATAAGGAATCTTTCTACCAATAATACTTTCCAGTTCCCTTAAGACTTGGTATTCTTCTGGCTTCGTTATTAATTCACTTTTCAATATGAGGTTTTAATTAATTGAAATTTAAAATTTGCAATTAAAAGCAATAATAGATTAGGGATATTCATTTTTGTTTAATCAACCTTATTATATAACAATTTTGTAAACTATAGAATGAAATCAATTTAAAAATAAGCAATAATTAAATTCATTCTGAAAAGAGAAGATCCTAAAATAGGACAAGTTGGAATAGATTAAGACCAAACAATAATAAAAATATACAACTAATTAGTTCAATAATAGAATATATTAGAAAGCTAATCTGTTTTGAGAAAAAATATCTCTTATCTGTAATTTTCTTTTCCAATTAGTCCCATAATTTAATTTATCCTGATAGAATATTATCTTTTCCTTAATTTGGGGAACAAAGCACCTGTATTCTTTTGATAATCCTTATATTTTTCACCGAATCGTTTAATAAGATCTTTTTCTTCAAAATAGATCATAATAGGTGTATAAATAATAATAAATAATAACGAAATCAGAACTAAGAACCATGAATTGAGTACGAAGCTTAATGCAACAAATGTAGGAAATTCCCCTAATGATTGAGGGTGTCGGATATATTTATAGATGCCTCCATACATCTCTGTTTCCCTCGATGGACTAAGTGTTTCAGAACCAGCAGCTTTGATACCTAATAACATAACAATTACACAAGGAATAGCAATACAAATTCCAATAATGATCCCTATCCAAATATTAGTGCTTATAACCCATGTTTCAAATAAAGGGATCGGGAACCATATCCATAAAATTAAATTGATTATAGAGATAAATTCGAATAAACCTCCAATCCCTCGTAACTTCTTGCAAGTATCCCATGCTTTTTCACCATATTTTTCTGATCTTTTTACAGGTTGAATGCTAAGGAGGTATAAATATCCCATCAATAAGATTGAAATAATTAGAATGCAAAAATTTACCATCGCAATAATCATATATATCCCACTCATTCTTTTTTTTTTTTAAAAAATTCAATTAAAAATACTATGCCTTTAATCCAATAAATTTTAATATTGATTCTTCTAAGAATTTTACAAGGTTATCATCATTCTCCACAACCATCCCATAAATTACATGGCGATGGATGATACAATCTATAAAATTGAGTAGAAATTGACTTCTGCTATTAATATCGTCTTCATTTTTATATCCTAAATTTTTTAATACTTTTGAAATTAAAGAGATAAGTTTTAACTCACTTTTTATATATTCAAATTCTTCAAATAACTCTTTATTAGTAAGCATGGCAATCTCAATCGCTATAAGCATCTCTATATTGTTTCGATGTTGCTGAATGTATTTTGTCAGTAAATCTTGTAGAAAATTAGCTAAATTTTCAGGAGTTAGAGCTTCTATTACATTCTCATCCAAAAACTCTATATACTCTCTCCTTAACAATTCTTTTACAATATCTGGTTTCCCCTTTTGAAAATGATGATAAAGAGTACCTATACTTACTCCTGTTTCTTTAGCAATATGATTTGTACTAATATTATTGTATCCTTTTTCTTGGATCATTCGAATTGTAGTATTGATTATTTCTTGTTTTGCATTTCTACTGCTCATATTTTTATCCCTTTTTTTTCTTATTGCTATAAAAATATGAGATGCAAAGAACTATTTAAATTTTTCGAGCAAAGCTCGATAAATTTATAAATGAAAATTAATATATATTATTCGAGCAAAGCTCGAGAAAAGAATTAAACAAAATGAGGTAGAAACAAATTATTGCAGAAAAATCATATCCAATTTTAAAAAGGAAAGTGTTAGTTGAACGAATTTTTCTTGGAAGACCAGCTAATTATGCAATAATAGCTGTAAGATTAAATGGGTCATTTTCTACATCTCAGTTCATAGAAGTTTTATCAAAATTAAGAAAAAAACATCCATTACTAGGGACGAGAGTTATATTTGATCTTAATAATTATGCTTGGTTAACAAATGAGGGAGTTCCTGAAATCCCAGTCGTAGAAATGAAACTTACAAAAGAAGATCAATGGATCGATATAGTTAAAAAAGAACATAAGCATATTTTCCATTTGAAGCAAGGACCTTTGATACGGTTCACTTTACTTAAGGATACGAATTCTATTGATTTAATTGTTAATTGTCATCATTCTATATGTGATGGACTGTCCTTAGCTTATTTAATTCGAGACATTTTGGTCCATTTAACAAATCCTAATGAAGAAATCGAACCTATTTTAAATGCAGCACCATTAAATAAGAAAAGTATTCCATTTAAAGCCAAACGTAGTATATTGATGGCATTACTCATTAAAACCATTAATAGATTTTGGAAGAAAAATGAAATTCGATTTTCACAAAATGATTACCAAAACCTTACTAAAGTGTTTTGGGATAAAAATTCTTGCGAAATTATAGCCTGGCAGTTAAATGGATCTCAAACTTCAAAGTTAATTAAAGGTTGTAAAGAAGAAGGGGTAACTGTGAATACTGCTTTAGTTACCGCCTTTCTTACAGCACAAACCAAGATTCTGAACTATAATTCCACTAATCATATGCGAGTTCACATGCCAATTAATATACGAAACCGATTAAGAGATCCAGTTGGTGAAACATTTGGATTTTATGCTCAAGCTTTAATTTTAAATTTGGATTTTACTTTAAATAAATTATTCTGGGAATTAAGTCGATATTTTAATAACATAATTACTACTGAGACAAAGAAGGAAAATACTATATTTAATTTATTTAAAGTTGCGAAATTAGATCCTTCCCTTCTCGACTCGACCTATTATCATAAGTATGGGATATTTAATAATAAATGGTCTGCTCGTCTACTTAAAGGAATGGGGGCTCACAATTTTATTGCAGATCTTTCAATAACGAATATTGGTAAGTTAAATTTTCCAGCAAATTACGGGAATCTCTCTATAGAAGCTCTATATGGCCCATCAGTTTATTCTGATCTATTAAATTTTATTGTTGGGGTGGCAACTATAGGAGATAAAATGAATCTTATAATTACATTTGATGATAAAATTATTTCAGAGGATAATGTCTTGAAGATAAAAAAGTGTTTTATGGATCTTTTAGGAAAATTGTGTAATTGGTGAATTAACTTTAATCAAGAAATAATAAAATGCAAATAAAAAGCTACTTCTAATAACATTAGAATTGTCCGTCAATTAATTCTTGGGATTACATAAATAATACTCTTTCTAAATCTTTTTTACCAAATATTTTCCCTTATAAATTTGCTATTAAAATCGTTTAAATATTTAAAATTCTGTTATTTGTAAAAAAAAGGAATAAATTCTTTTAATTCAACAGAAATTTTAATATGAACAATACTTTTAATAACTTTGCTTGAATTATACTTAAATAAATAGATTTATCCAAAATTTATAGTATCTTAATTGTTATCTCTTTGACAGAGCAAAATGACGAAGATAGAACATTGGATCCCCATCTTAAAGACAAAAAGGTATTTCCGGTTAAATCTAGTGAAAAATTAAGTCGAGATGAAGTTGTAAGTAATTTAACTGGAAGAACTCTGATGGTTTATTTTGTTCTATTGAATAAGAAATCAATTGGAGTCCGTGAATTACAAAGACATTTAGATCTATCTAGTCCTAGTGTCGCTAAGTATCATTTAGATAAACTGGCAAATTTACATCTTGTTGAAAACAAGAAAGGTATATATTATCTTAACAGAAAAACTGATTTGCCAGTATTAACTTCTTGGGTATTGATTGGGAGAACTTTACTCCCTAAAGTCATTTTCGCTGCAATTTTCTTTACAACTCTTTTTATCGGTTATCTTCTTTTTATTTATACTTATTGGAATAAAGATAGCATGGTTGTTATTATGTTTGGAATAATAATTATAATTTATTTGTGGTTTGATGTAATTCTGCAATTCAAACGTAAGCCAATATAGTTTAATTCCTCTCATTCACACAATCTATAGATACTATTCCCTAATGTTATCGACTGTTCTAAACTTTAGTATAATAAATTTAAATGTACTAATGCAATTTAATAACTGATTTTTTTAGCCTTTTTTGGTAATTAAGAATGAATAGAAAAAATAAAGCAGGACTTTTTTTAATTATAATTAGTATTCAATACCTCTTTGTAGGACTTAATGTAGTATATGCCTCTGATCCAAAAAAACTTAATAGCGAACAATTGATAAATAACTGCAAATCGCATTCGTCACCTTATTATTTTCCCACCAACCAATCAACTCCTTTAATGACAGAAGATTATGGGACAGAACTTTCGAATGGTTCTCTCAATCCTGCATTATATGAACGTGGGAATGATTATGTTCTAACAATAAATTTAGATAAATATGTTCTTACAATAGGAGAAACATTAACGATCCACTTAGCATTATCTTATAATTTAAAACCTATTAGTGGAGAATTAATAACACTTTCAATATATAGTGATTTTTATCGAGATTTCAGTTGGTATAGCCCATATTATCATGAACCTATGGAACCATTTTATACAAAAGTTTTAACTACAGATAATGATGGTCAAGCTTCTTTATCTTTCTCTTCCACTACCGAAACAGGAATTTATACTGTATATGCATATAATGAAAAATGTAAGGCGTATAAAGAATTCTCGGTAGGAAATGTTGGAATTTTTTATAAAGGACCTTTATATTTCAATCCAGGCCATGAATATACTGCTGCCGTTCATATTGTGGACACAAGGGATTTCAGTGGTATCTCTCATAGCATTTTTAACTATTCAATTTCATATTATAGATACTCTTTATCAGATTGGTTCATAATAACGAATGAACAAGTTCAAACTGATGACTGGGGCTATGCAATTTTAAATACTCAAATTCCCTCAGAAATCGATGATTATTCGACATTGAAGCTAACTTTATGGACATCTGATGGTAAGGCTAAATATGAAACATTCTTGTATAAATCATGGGATTATTATTATTATGCGTTATGGGGTGGTGAAAAAGAAACAAATCAAGAAGAAAAACAATATGTTGTAACAACAGATAAAACCATTTATACCCCTGGAGAAACCATTCATCTTAGAGTATTGGTATTAGAATATTCTTTTATGAATGAAACTAAACGTGCTTTGAAAAATTCTCTAATACCCCTGACTATTTATAATCCAGATGATCTCGCAATATTCTGGACGTCTCTAACCACCGATAAACATGGAATCATAACTTATAATTTACCTTTAGATGAAGATTGTGAATTAGGATACTATGGATTCGAATTTGGCAATTCTAATGATAAATATAGATATAATGTGAAGGTTGATTTTTATGAAAAGCCTGCTTTTAGAGTAGAAATAGACACAAGAGGAAAAGAATATTATCCTTTAACAGAAAGCGATTTTAAAGGATATGTGTATGTTTCATATTATTTTGGTCAACCTGTGGTGGGAGCTTCTGTAGAATTATCAATCTTTAATTATATGGGAGAACATAAAAAAACTATTGAAGGTTATACCAATGGGGAGGGTCGATTTTGTTTCTCAATAAATTTACTCTCCATAAATAAATTGGAATATTCTTTTAGCACAGAAGCCAAAGTTGTGGATACATATGGGCGAAGTGCTTCAATTAAAAAAATATTTACTCGGATAAGAGATATATTTGCATATGGTTATTTATCTAATTGGGCACCTCATCCAGAAGAAAGTTTAGAATATTATTATTATGTATATCAATATGTCATGACCGAACGGGATTACTGGTATTGGAATTATAACCCTCTCAAAGAAGTGTCAGTGAAAATAGAGATTTATGGTATTAAAAATTACCCCCTCTATAGATCACTAATTGAAGATGAAAAGCGACTAGCAACTTATCAAGGAACAACTAATATTTTTGGAGCTGGTAAATTAGAATTCAATTTACCAGTGGATCAAATTATACTTTATGATCTCTTCGAAATTCGATTAAAAGTCCAGCTTGAAGATAGACGAACAACCACTTCATCCTACTATTATCGGTATAAAAAATACAGTTTGAATATCAATATATTAGACTCAAAATTAGATCAAGGTCAGACTCTCGAATTCGAAGTTTCGTATAAAGATGTTTTAACCAATACACCCTATAAAGGAGAAGGTATAATTCAGATTTATGATTCATGTTATCAGTTAATAGGTCAAGTTGAAGAAAAGATAGATGGAAGCAAAACCTATCAATTATCAATCCCTAAATTTTATCCCGATGGCATCTATTACATTTATACTTCTGTTTATTCTCGTTCAAATGATTATTATGGAGGATTCAGTTACCATTCAGCTCATGAAGCTTTTACGGTTGGAAATTATCAATCAATATCCTTTACTACTAATTTTCCTGATACTGGAAGATATGCTGATGAAATTATTGTTCATCAAGATGATATAATTGAAATTAATGGGAATTCGAATATATCAACCAACTTACCTCATTACCTCGAGATTTATAAGAGAGGTTTGCTTCATTCGATTAAGTTAGATATTATTGATGAAAACTTCTTATACAATCTCTCAGTCATAGCAGATTATGCTCCAGAATTTACTATTATTGTTTATACTATTTCTGATACAGGAGAACTTTATGAACACGTGCTTCTTATTCATGTGGAATCCTCTTATAGTTTTGAGCTTTCCACAGATAAAGAACTTTATGAACCTGGAGATTCAGTAATATTAACAATAACACCTTCAGAAAATACTACATCGATTTTTTCTGTGTCTTTTATTGATAGTGCTTTACTTGATGTAGAGCCAGAAGATGATTCGGAATTAGCTTATTTTACAATGAATACTTATTCAACATATATTAATTCAGGAAGCTCATGGGGTTCTGGATTTGATGCTAGACATTATTGGTGGTTTTGGGGTGGGACACATACAGGAGGGATTTACTTTTGGGAATATCTACCAGGTACTAGGGGGGATACTTACTCTAATTTTGAAGCTTATGATTATAGCGATATTACTATGCCATCTTTTGAAGATCTCCTTATAGAATTTGAGACTGATATACGAATAAACATCTCAGAATCAGCAAATTGGAAACCGAAAATGATTATTACAAAACCTACAAACATTACCTTTTCATTACCAGATAATATTGGTGAATGGACAATTAGAGTAGTAGGGAATTCTATCTCTGAATATCCCAACAATATTGTATCAGGTGGTTCTGTTGAAACAGTTCAAATCAAAACCTTCTTACCATTTTTTATAGAATTCGAGCTTCCTCGACCTATTAGGCAAGATGATATTTTAAGTGTAAAAGGATATATTTACAATTATATTGGAACTGATGTGACCGCTTATGTTGCCATTGATGCTCCTCATTTAGTTATTTTAAATAATGATGTCCAAGAATTAACAATTCCTGATGGATTCGTTTCTGAGGTTGAGTTTTCAGTATATTGTAAAGAACCTTATTATCAAAATATTACATTATTAGCAGCTACAGAAACTTTTGGAATACAGTATTCTGATGCTAAACAATTAACTACCTATATTACACCGAATGGTATGGAGCTCATCAATAGAACTATCGGATATTTAAATGCTACTGATAGTCCTCTACTTTTCGATTATATTTTAGATCCATTGGCTATTTATCATAAAGAATCACTTGCATTATATACCGATCTCATGGATATTTCTATAGATAGTTGGCAAACATTGATTGGTTATCCATATGGGTGTACTGAACAAACAATATCAAAACTTCTGCCTACAGCTCTTATTTATAACTATTTATATCAAACTGGACAACTAATCCCAAGTATAGAAGAAGATATTGTTTTAATGGTCTTAGAAGGACTTTCTCGAATTTATAATTTTCAACATAATAATGGAGGGTGGGGATGGTGGGAGGATGACAATTCTAAAATCATAATGACAGCAATAGTTGTTTCAGCATTGAACCAGATTGAAGAATCGGGATTTAAAGTTAATCCCAAGGTGATTAGAAAAGGAATTGAATATTTAATAACATATCAACATTCTGATGGATCATGGGATTTTCAAGATTATTCATCAAATACTTTAGAAGCTACTGCTTATGTTCTTAAAGCTCTCCTCAATTATAATAATATTACATCTGAAATTAATGCCAGTATCAATAATGCGATTAATAAATTCACATCTTTATGGCAAACAGGAGAAATGAACAGTCCATATGCGGCATCTCTTTTTTATCTTGCAACTGTAGGCACTGCTCATCAAAATGACATATTAAATAATGAATTGATCCAATATATTAAGGATACTAAAAAGATGGAAGAAAATGATATATTTTGGAAGGCTAATCAAGCTAATAAGTGGTACTGGCAAAATTTAGGTAATGAAATAGAAATAACTTCATATGCTACATGGGCTTTAGCGATTGATGATTATATTAATAACTATGCTATAATCCAAAAAGCAATTCATTATTTATTGAATCAACGTAATTGTTGGGGTTGGAGAACAACTGCAGATACAGCAGCAGCAATAACTGCACTAACTGCAATTAAGGTTATTATATCCTCATTAGGATTCATAGATTTTAATGGTACGATTTCTATAAGTGTTAATCACTCCCATCCACCTCAATTCTTTGTTAATTTTACAGAAGACAATAATTATCCTAGTGAAATTCTATTAAATCTAGCTCAATTTATCAATGTAGGTGTTAATACAATCAACATTACTTTGGATGGTTCTGGACAAATCTGCTATATTTTTGAGAGTGTTCAAATTCTAAGATCAAATCCTAAGATCGAGATTCCAAATACACTTGAAGTTTCTAAGAATGAACAATTTGAATTACCAATAAAATTCTTAGATATCGATGATAGAATGCCGATAATAGATACAGCGATAATTATAACTCATATCCCTCAAGAATTGCATGATC
>Ga0209427_10003938_pt1 | contig 17297 bp, 18 predicted proteins | sample DeeMarSWOR136_30_FD_187465 | JGI IMG/M metagenome (GOLD analysis project Ga0209427, IMG submission 187465) | Marine sediment microbial communities from White Oak River estuary, North Carolina - WOR-1-36_30 (SPAdes) (version 2) | ecosystem: Environmental > Aquatic > Marine > Intertidal zone >...
CCCTTCTTAGCATTTTTTCTGTTGGCGATTATTTGTTTAGTTGTTATAACCATTTTCAAACCTCCTTTAAGCTATTATTCTTATTGTCTTCGTGTATTTTATTAATTTAATTTACTTACAATAATAAAAGGAAGCCACAAATCATGACTCCCTTCCTTTTTACTTAAAGTTATTAAATCGCATCAGTTTTAATGCGTTCTCCTAATCTATAGTAATTGAAATCTCCACCAGTAGTCCAAATAATTGGATGAATTTTCCTCCAATTAAGTTCGAAATTACTTTTTTCTTCAAATCTATATTGATGATTAACATATGATTTAATTACCCTCCCAATGATTCCCTCATTGTGATGATAATCGAGGATTTCATGTACTTCACATTCTATATTTATTGGGCACTCGCGAATCATTGGAGTAGTTTTGAGTTCCCCATAGAAGTTATCAAAGAGGGTGCTCTTATCAATATCTCGCCCAGATTTACTTCCACATATCTTTATTTTTTCCACAAGATCTTCAGAAGGAATATTTACACTGAAGGTCATATTCTCATGGATCCCTATAGAAGTGTAGCGAGTTTTAGATAAACTAAAGAAAATATATTTTCCAAAATCAAAGGGGCAACTATAACCAATTACCAAATAATTAGGCTTATTATGAACGTTAGCTCCAACTAAAATAACTGGGAGTGGACTGAGCAGATTTCCTTCAATTACATATTTATTTAAATTTTTTTTTTCCATTTTTTTTAATTTTTATGGTTTTTTTACAATATAATCAAGAATACAGGTACGCCCTGTTGTGAAGTAATTTCCTTTTAAGATATGCCTTTTTTCTTTATAGAGTATCTCAAAACCCTTAAAATATTTGTCAGGTTCATTATCATCATAAAAACTATGAAGGAACTTTTTATTGCTTTCTATAGTTATAATTTCACCTGGATTTTGTTCTATTCCATTTCCATAATGAACATCATCCTTTGAAAGGAAGTTTATATAACAAAGGCCTCCTTTTTTCAACACTCTATACATTTCTTTGATGGCAGTACCTGTATCAATCTTATTTAAGTGAAATATTGAATTATAGGAAAATACAAAGCTAAAAAAATTAGAGTCAAATGGTATTTTTCTCATATCTGCTCTAATAATTTTTAGTTTTATTCCACTTTTTTCACAATATCCATTAGTATAGTTAATAGAATCCTCCGAAATATCAATTCCATATGTTTTAAATCCATTTTCATGAAAGAATGCAAGCTTAGGGTTTGGACCACCAGCTCCACAATCTAAAATTTTTTTTTCTAAAGGAATTGAACTAGTAAACCTAAGGAAATTATATAATGAGGAGGGATAAAAATTTTGGATCATTTTCTATAAGTACCTCAAATTTGCTATTTTTTTTATTATATTTTTTATGATGTTTTGTATTTTTTGCCAATCTCAAATGCTGGTGCCAATTTTTCGCCAATTTTCCAATAATTATTTATAGAATATGTATAAGTTTTTAATTTGGCAATATCAGGTATTCCTTCTGTTAAATAGTCCTCATCTGCATAAACATTTACTATTTTTCCAATGAAAATTTCGTGACCTTCTTCAATTTCTACAAAATCCTTGATTTTAAATGATTTGATAACTTCACATTCAAGATTTAATGGTGATTTATTTACCATTGGAGCTGTTTTTAAATCCCCGTAAAAGATGTCAAAGACTTCTGATTTATTTATTTCTTTTCCTGAGACTATACCACAATAATCAATCTTTTCTGCTAAATCTTCAGTAGGTGTGTTGACACTGAATGTTCGATTTTCATTAATACCAATGTTAGTATAGTGAGTCTCCCAAGAAGCTATTGAAATCATTGGGGGATCAGCTTCTACAATACCAACATATGCGAGTGTCTCAAAATTCGGCTTTCCATTCACATTTGCCCCAATAAGGGCAACTGGCATAGGAAATAAATAAGCCCCTGGAGTTATTTTAACTTTTTTCATTAATCTCACTTTTAATAATTATTTTTATGTATTATAGAAAATGATAACATATATAGATGACATTAATGAACTTAAAACGAACTTTGAACTCATTTTCTAATCTTGAACCATAACTTTTAACTTTTTATTATTCTCTTTATCTCTCACAATAATAATAATTGATATGATTATGATAATAATACCAATAAGATGAAATATTGTAAAAACATCTCTGAGAAGAATAAATGAAAAAAATGCTGCAGAGAATGGTGTAAGGGAATTAATAACTGTAGCAGTACCAATCTGTATATAAGTTAATGTCTTATACCAAAGATATAGACTAAGACCATAATCTAACCCCATAAATAAAAAAAAAATAAAGTTATTTGGGGTTAATATTATTTGAAGGTTCTCTAGAGGGGAAATAATAATATAACTTACAAGTAATAAAATTCCACTCATTAAATTCCGGATAAATACAATTTGAGTAGGATAAAATTCATTTCTATCAAATTTTACCTTTGTTAATGTATGAATAAGTGTGAATAAAGCCACACTTACAATTAAAATCAATACACCTATATTCAAATCAATTAAGTTAGAAAATCCTTGAGTTAATGCAAAAATAAGACCAATAAATAAGATAAAGCAAAAAATTAGCTGAATTTTAGTAACTTTTTCATTTAAAATTAGAAATCCAAATAACAAGCCAAATATTATTTCACACTTTAAGATAATACAGCTATTCGTTGGCCCTGCAAGTTCATAACCAATATATAATAAAATTGGAATAAAGGTAAAAGTTAACCCTATTAATACTAATAATTTTATATTATCTTTTTTTTTCCAACTATTCAATAAAGAATAAGAATTTTTTTCATTATTTTTATCGGTTTGTTGAATTGAAATCAGCCTTTTCCTTTCAAAATAATAGAATGGAAGGAAATTAACGCCTCAATTAATGCTGTAATAGCTGCGAAGATATAAGGAACTATAATTGATGGCCTTGAATTAGAAATAACAGGTTGCAACCCTATTAAGAAGACCCCTATTGTTCCAAAGATTAAACCTTTCTTGATATTGGTATCCAAGTTATCCACAACAACTATTGTTTGAAGTATTTTCACTAACTGGTCCGCAACCACATGAATTTTCATTCAATATGCCCTTTTTCGCCTTTTTAGCCACGCCTCTCGCATTCCATAAACAGCCGCATCCTTTTCTTTCGTTTAAGATAATCGCTTGAGTAGGGCAATTTCTCTTACAAGCACTGCATTCTGTGCATAGTTCAGGTCTTGATATCTCATACTTACCAGAATCATGAGGTTGTGGAAGTCCAAATGGGCACACCTCAGCACAAAGACCACAGCCATTACACACTTGTTTATCTATAAAGATTAAAACATCTTTAACAAATTCAGTAAAATTGAATGATTCAAGATTAGTTTCTGTCACTCTACTTACCTCCTATTTTTATACATCTTTTAATACATCTTTTATTTTTTTTTAATTTATGTTAAAAACAAAAATCCTAAGGTTAGAGAAATTATACTTAGGATCATTAAAATCTTATTTGTTAAACTAAAAATTGGATATTCCTCTTGGATTTCTCTAGGGCTTGTAGCCATTGAGTAACCACTAAAAGACATTGTTGAAAAGAATGTAATCCAAAAATAAAAACACAATTGCCATAGAACATAAAATAAATTATTATGGATCAAATAAGATAATCCCCCAATGAGAATCATATTAATTATCCCAAAAAAAATCCCCTTGAAAATAAACCTTCTAGTGAATTCTGAAATTGGGAATAATAATACTACAAAAAAATTAGCAGCAATTATCCAGAGTGATAATTCACCAATCCACCATAATTTATTAAACCAGAGGAAGATTGAGAACAATAAAGCTAATGTAATTAAAGGCAAAATAAATAATTTTCGAAATAAAAATGAAATATGAGTTAATCCAGCACGAGTTCGATGGTATAATGTAAATTTAGCTAGTTTCATTCGCTCAGGTTTTTGAATGGGATTTTCATCAAGAAAACGACGTATATCTTTTGACCAAACTGGTCCATATCTAACTCTAAAGGGAAATTTTTCTGAATTTTTTGGTAGTTGAGGTACTGCCACACCACCAGCTGAAAGTTGTGGTAATAATAGTGTTTTTCTCTGAGTTATATTTTTTATATCTGTTGCTTCTATTGCCTCAAGAAGTTGTATATTTCCAAAATCATTACCACGAGCAGCACACCATACATTTATACCGTTAGAATCAACACATAATACCCAAGCATCAAGTCCTTTAAGATCACGCATCACTTTAATATATGTAAATTCATAATTAGCGGTGACAATTATTGGTGAGTTTTCATTAGGATTTCCAGATTGATAAATCCCGGGTTCAATAGGAACACGATCAACTTGCCCTGTGAAAATGCAACGATAAATTCTTAATTGAGCCCTAAAACCTTTAAATCTCTTTGCTTTGGGTCTATAATACCCAGGTTCAATAGTTCTGTTATCAGTAACTTTTTGTAGCTCAATAGCTTGAATTGAGCCATGTTTCCACTTTATCTGAGTATTGATTTTAAAACCTATTGGTTCCAAATATTTAAAAAACCATTTAACTAGATATGTGCTTTTTATTCGCAAACTCTTTAATTTTTTCTTATACCACCATCTTTTAATTTTAAAAGTTAACTTCCAAAAGCCAGTAGGCACAAATTCCGCAGCTATAATCAAACGACCATTTGGTTTCAACATTCTCCATACGTTTCTGAGAAAAATTTGTTGTTCCAAAGGACGAAGCTCAGATAATAAAAATTTACTTACTATAACATCTTGAGAACCTGCCGGTGTGGGTAAATCCTTAAATGACCCCTTTTGATATAATAATTTTCCACCAGTTAAATCAGAGGGATAATTTTTCATAGCATAGTTAATCATTTGAAAGTTTTTATCAATTGCGATTACCTCATTCCCTTTCTGTGCCATTTTTGAAGCAAGTACACCTGTACCACATCCAATTTCTAATATAAATTCGGAATTATTAATTCGATTTAAAATCCAGTTTTGTACTTCAACATTTACTCCTTTTGTTAGAGCAGTAAATTTAGAATCATAAGTTTCTGGTTCTTCTTCTAGTTTTCGCATATATACGACTGCCATAAGCAAACAATTTAATATTAATAAATTTTAATTTTATTATAGATCAGTTGAAATATTAATAGAATGAATTATATAAAAATATTTCGATATGAATCTAGAATAATAAATATGAATAAAATTTTTATAATTTCATACGTTCTATTATAATAACTATAGAAAAATACAATGATATTTTTATGAAAGTGGATCGAAAGAAAAAAATAAAAGACACATTATGTGGGTGCGAGAATTGTTCTAATGGTGATAAATACTTTGAATGGCTACAAGAAATTGGAAAGGATTTAAAATTTGATGAAAATTTAAATTCATTGTTAGCATTTTTTAATGCTTTAGGAAATAAGGAGCGTTTGACTATATTAAAAGCATTAAAGAATAAAGAACGTTGTGTATGTGAATTGGAGGCGATCTTGGACAAATCTCAACCTTCAATTTCTCATCACTTGCGAGAATTGGAAAAAGTGGGTTTAATTCGTGGATGGAAAAAAGGAAAATATACCTATTATACCTTATTGAGAGAAGAATTTAAGGGATGTATAGCTAACTTAAATAAAGAGTTTAGTTTTGAATAATCAAAAAAATTTTTTTAGATGTAAAAGAGAAATAGAAAATTTAAGATTAAATAGATTCAGAGTGTTTTTTTAACAAATCTGCATTAGTTCTTCCCATTTTCACAGCGAGTTCAGCTATGATTGAATCAAGATACACAAATGCAGCTATTTCAAAATTTGTGCCTTCAGGTGTAAGTATTGCTTGATCATCCATAGGATCTGGTCTATCTTGCTTTGTTCGACCCTTTAATTTAATTGTTATGTCACCCATACGACCAATAATAGATGAAGGGTGCGATGTAATGACAATTATCCCATATGGTTTGACAGAATTTACATAATTGCTTAAAAGAGATACCACAATACTAGTTGTTCCCGAACCAGATAAAATAATTAAGATATCATCCTCTGTTAGTGCTGGTATTGAAGCTAAGTTAGTCACCATATAAACATCAGCTCCTAGATGTACTAATCGTGTTGCAAAACATTGTAATATGAAAGCACTCCTCCCTGAGGCTAGTAGAAAAAATTTTCTTTTATTTATTATACCATCATAGACCAATTCAATGAATTTTTGAGTATATTTAAAATATTTATCTTTTTGAAGGTGAATTTGGTTGGCTTCGAGATTTTGCATCATTAATTTCATAGCTCGGAAGAGATTTTCTTTCGCTCGACCATTAACCTCGATGTGATTTTCAATTTCTTCCATCATTTCTAATCCTTATCTTATTATAATACAACATGTATTAATAAGCAAGGATATAAAAAATATATTTTGGTTGAAATAATTTTCATTTTAAATAATTAAAATAATTTTTATTATGAGATTGAAAGATAAATTTAACATGTGTTAAGAATGAAAAAATTAAATATCCCTTAAAATAATATTAATTGTGCCCATTTATAGTGTCTTTATGAGATTTTTTCTAAATTCTATGATTATTGATCTCCAAATGGGCACACATATTTTAGTAAAAACCTTTAGGTAGATTAATTAGGCTAAGAGTGCTCCAATCGCAGCACAGAATTCAGAATTTTTTAAGAATATTGCTTTTTTCTTTTTTACTTTGCATAATAAAGATACAATTTTCCTTAAAACCCTATTTTCTATTAAAAATCCTCCACAAAACACAATATTATTTACTTCATTATTAACTGCCATAGTAGTAGCAATTGAGCCTAAATTTTCACCAATCATACAAACTATAGAACTTAAAAAATCTTCTTTGGATAAAGAGTTAATATTAAAACGTTCATCAATCTTACCTAATGAAGCTGCTGTAAATTCTCTAAATAGTAAATCAACTCTATTATCTTCAGGTGAATATATATCTGAAACCTTTAAGTCGACATTGTATCGATTTCCCTTTTTAGCTAAATCAATTGCCTCGAAATAATCATTCATATTAAATAGGATTTTTATTATTCCCATAAAAAAACCACCACCGAGAGCTGAGCCACCCAAATGAATAATTTTATCATTTAATAATACAATCGAGGTCCCTGTGCCTATAGTCACTATCAATGACCGTGAAAGCTCTTCACTTTTTTCCAATTTATAGAGAAATTCGATTCCTCTAACATTTGCTTCAAATTCATTTATTAAAATTGATTCAAAACCCTTAGAATATTCCTTATATAAATCAAAGCTCTTTCCTCCTGTAAAATTAAAATTATTAAATTGGCTTTTTTTAGATTTTAAAAATTTATCTAATGTGGAAATGTTTGTTTGTCTATGAAAGGACCCTAATATTATTTCATTTCCCTCCATATATGCAAATTTCGAAAGGGTTTGTCCCATATCAATTCCTATTTTATTAGGAGGAATTTTATTTATATCATCACCAAGTTTAATTTGAAACATTTTACTCATTACTTAACTTAAAATTCAATTCTTTCATTATTTTATATTATTAATTTAATATATGAATTGCGAAACTACATTCTTTATGTTTACCCATTCAAAATCAAAGAAAACTGAAGTTGTGATAAGTAAAGGTAATACCCCAAAAGAAAGTCTATTAAAAGGAATTGAACAACTTGGAGGGATTTCCAAATTCATAAGTAATGATGACAACGTTTTTATTAAGTTTAATTTAAACCTGCCTGCAGGTTTTCCAACAAACACAAATTTCGATGTGTTAGAAGCACTTATCATTTCTTGTAAAGAAGCGGGAGCAAATAATATTTATTTAGGAAGTTTTCCATTAAGAGGAATTCCACTTAAGATTATCTCAGATTTATTAAATATGAAGAATTATTTTGAAACACTTGGAGGAGAATTAATATTTTTAGATAATAGTGATACTCTGGAGAATAAGAATATCAACCAAGATCAATTAAAAAAAATTAAATCTGAGTCGCTTTCTTTATTGCAAATAAATGAAAATGAATTTTTTGTGCCAACAATTATTCTTAATTCAAATAAATTCATATCTGTTAATCAAATTAATGTAAATCCATTATTTAAATTAAATTTATCTTTATTAAACATATATTCAATTATTCCTCCAAGACATCAAGTAATAGGAAAAAATGCAAAAGAAAATATTTCTAATGATCAATATAAGAAAAATTTAATATCAAATATTTTAGATGTTTATGAAATCAAACAACCTCATTTGGTTATTAATGATTTATTTTACATCTTAGAAGGTGCTGGACCTTATATATATAAAGATTCTAAAATAAAAAGGACGAATTTAATGATTATCGGAGATAACGCAATTGCTGTTGATAAAGTTACATTAAACACCTTAAATATTGAAATTGAAAGCAGTGAGTTAATATCACAAGCGAATAACAGAAATATTGATGTTCCCAAATTATCTAATATCAAAATTTTAGGAGAAAAACTTGAAGATATTAAAACTCCTATTGAATTATGCGTTTCGGAGCTTGAAGATATTAAAACAAGAAGTTTCAGTATTCATTCGGGGAATATTTGTTCAGGATGCTTCAAACAAGCTTACCATCTATTAAATTTTATGAAAACATATATGGAAAAAGATCTAAAATATAATATTGATAATGCTTTTCTAATTGGTGAAAACCCTCCAGAACCTAATAAAGCGAATAATTATTTTCTTTTTGGAGATTGTGCAATTAAGAATACAAAAAATTACAAATTTAGAAAAATAATTATCAAATCTAAAAAAGATCTTATACAAGAGGCGAAAAAAAAGATTTTAAAGGAATCTAAATCTAAAAAAAAGCCAAAAATTAAGGAGAAACAAAATAAGAAAATTTTAGAATTACCTGGATGTCCTCCTAATTTTTTTAATTGTTTGGAATTAATAATAAAATACTTTGGTAAAAAAAATGTCCCCAATCTAAATTTACTTACACATATTAATCGCCTTTGGATAGCAGGGGATTTAAATAATAAATTAAAAATCTGGGAGGAGCTCTAAGTAATTGATCAATAAAAATTTCAAGGATAATTGGTTAAAGATATTAAGGTTCAATACAAACAGAGAGATATTGGAAGATCCTGAGAATGTAAAAGAATATTTTAGAATACCACTTACCCCAATTTCTATAAATGCTAATCTCTTATATCAATTTTTCGAACTTTTGTATCCAAAATTTATAAATGACCAACAACATATCCTCGATATAATTTTAATGGATGATGATAAAAAGAATATGGTTCAAAATCTATATCTATACGAAACTAGGAAAGCAGGTATTCATGAGACTGTTAAATCGCTCCCCCCAAATATAATTAAAATTAAAAGTCTAGAGCCTGAAAATTTAGATGAATTATTTGATAAAGCACAAAAAGCTATAATAAAAGAGTTTAACATCCAAATATCATCAATTCGTTTATTTAGAAAGGAAACTATTGAACTAGTAAATAATTATTGCGAAAGGATAGAAGAAATCTCAGTATATGAGTTTTTAGAGCACTTTTTGGACTTAATTCAAAAACTTATTAATCAAGACTTAGTTTATATTTATCCAGAACCAATTATTATTAAGTTCCTTAGAAGTAGTTTAGTATTATTAGATAAAATTCAACTCCAAAACTTATTTAAAATTATAGAAGAAATTATCCCTGAATTCGATCTTTCTTTATTAATAAATGCAAGTGACGTAAAAATAATAATTCATTTACAAAAACAACTATCTAAATTTAAAAAGTCTCATTTAGCAATAAGATTTTTAACACCACCTGAGTTAAACCTTAATCTAAATAATTTAGACATAAAGGAGAATTTAAATTTAATTCGAAGGATATTAAAAACAGAAAAAGTATATTATGTAAATCAAAATGATATTATCTCTTTCATTTCAGATTTTTTTGAACTCGCAGTTCCTTTAAAAAAAGAGAATTTACTCTTTTTACTTCAAAGAGCTCTATTTGGTTTTCGAAGTTTTGAGAATCACTGGGATATGGTTCCACGACCTAAAATTTATAATACATTAATTAGATTTATAATTAGACTATTTGGGTTTAATATAAATCTTAAAAAACTCTCACATTGGTCAATTCCTTATATAATTTTTAATTTCATTGATTTTCACTTTGGACTAAATTCAAAAATATTATTTATTATTACTGATCAAGAAAAAAGTAAAATTGGCAGAGTTTCTCGAAATAATATTTTTAAAAATTTATGTAATCACATTTTTCTATTAAAATTTGAAGAGAGTAGCTTAAAAAAGATATATACAATTAATAAAGATGAACTTTTTTCTGATAAATATGAATTACTTTATTCGATTAAAGAAAAAGTAACAAAAAAATATGGATATATCTCTGCAGTTATTATTTTTGATAAGTTTTTACTTCAGAATATCATCAAATATTTCTTTTTTAGTGATTCAAAATTTTTGTTTTACCCTTGGTTCAAAATATTGAAGATGTTTAAGAATGAGAAGTTTTTCAGGATATATCCAGAATTTCCATTTTATAAACTAATTAAAAAGAAAAGAACAATAACGATATTAAAACTATTATTACCGTTATTAATCGATAAACATGAATTTTAATGTTGTCATTTATTTTATATATCCTTTAGATACTAATAATTCAGCATTTAAGATAGCGCCACCTGCAGCTCCTCTTACTGTATTATGGCTCAATGAAACGAATTTATAATTAAAGACATTATCTTCTCTAAGCCTACCCACAATAACAGCCATTCCTTTATCAATATCTCTGTCCTTTTTTGGTTGAGGTCTATCATCATTCTCTAAATATATTATAGGCTGTTTTGGAGCAAATGGTAAATCTAGCTCCTGAGGAAGTGATTTAAATGAAGTCCAAATTTGTACAATTTCTTCTTTTAGGGGTATCTTATCTTCAAATTTTATATTTACACTAGCGGTATGACCATCGGACACTGGGACTCTTGTGCAAGTTGCACTTATTTTTATGGTTTTATTGTTTTCAATTCCCTTTTTTCCAAGCTTCCCTAGGATTTTTAATGGTTCTTCTTCTGTCTTCTCTTCTTCCCCATTAATATATGGGACTATATTATCAACAATATCTAAAGATGGTACACCAGGATAACCCGCACCTGAAACTGCTTGTAAGGTTGTTATAACTAGTTTACTAACTTTATAACCTGCTTGCTCTAAAGCAAAAATAGGAGTAAGATAACTTTGAAGTGAACAATTAGGCTTTACAACAATAAAACCATTCGTAAAGCCTCTATTTTTTTGTTGAATTGGTATAACATTTAGATGTTCGTGGTTAATTTCACCAATTATCATTGGTACATCAGGAGTCCAACGGTGAGCTGAATTATTGCTTATTACTGGAAAACCCAAATTGGCATATTTGAGTTCTAACTCCATTATTTGTTCTTTTGTAGGCATATTAATAGCAGAAAAAATAAAATTAAGATCTTTAGGAATTTTATCAAAATCTTGAACGTCTCTCACTATTAAGTTTTTAATATTATTAGGAATTGGGATAGGCATATGCCATTTATCCTTAACAGCTTCTTTGTAAGGCTTTCCAGCTGATCTTTCTGATGCAGCAACATCTACAATCTCAAACCAAGGATGATTCTGTAATAATCGGATATAATTTGAGCCAACTATCCCTGTAGCTCCTAAAATCCCTACTTTAAATTTTCTCATTGACATTTGCTAACAAACTTTTAATATTTTTAAAGAAAAAAATTCTTTTTAATTTACAATTATTAAGTGTTATATTATTCTAATTAAAAATCTATTTTTGTTAAATTTTTATTTTTTAAAGTCTTTAACTTAATAGAAATTACGAATATATTTAGTATAATAAATATTATAAACTACAACTATTATTTGATACTTATGCCAGGACCTTTTGATGAACTTGAGAAAGAAGCAGAATCCTTAGAAACACAATCAAAAGAAGAATTTAATCGGAAAAATTTTATAAAAGCAATTTCATTGCTTGTAGAGGCGAAAGAGATTTATAAAAAATTAGGATATAATGGAAAGATAGGAATGCTTGATAAACGCATTTCCCAATTAAAGAATTTAGATAAATTTGAGACACAGGATACAATAGAAAAAAAGAAGAGTGAAATTGAATTTCAACAACAAGTGAATAAAGTTTTAGGAGAAAGAGAGAGATATCATGATAAAAAACTTGCAGAAAAGAAAGTCTTACCTCCTGAAATTACAAATATAATTGAAAAGATTAATTTACTTAAACAAAAGATAGAAAAGGAAGAAAAAATAGGAAAATATTCCAGAGTTATAGGAAGATATGAATATCTCTTAGAATTATATAAATCAATACCAACAGAAATTGTAAATTTTACTAATGAAATTTATGAAATTGAGAAGAAAATAGCAATAATTCGTGAAAAAGTGTAAATATACTTTTTCTTTTTTCAATAAAAAAAGATTATGAATTTTTATGAAGAATCCTTTTAATGAATTCTACCATGTTCCAAATTCAAAAGAACTTTTAGATATTGCTTTTAAAAGAGGGATGAAAAGTTCAGCTCAGGTCTCTCGGAATGCACCAATATTAATAAAAGCAAAGAAGAAAGAGTCTAGACGTATAAAAGTCACTATAGAAGAACTCTTAGATAGAATTCAAAGAATTATTAAAATGGTTCCAATTATCGATGATCTTCCCGATTTTTACAAAGAATTAGCATCTATTTTAGTTAATATTGATGAATTGAAACTCACCCTTGGAAAAATAAATGGCATTTTACCAATTCTTAGAAATATTGAACGAGAATATATTAGCAGATTAAGCAAAATAGAAAATCCAAAAGAGGGAGATCAATTAAGAAGGGCCGCCTTTGGGAGGGTATCATCTATTATTAATAAACAAAATTCAAATCTTGAATACTTAAATGAAATTAGAGGGCGTTTGAGAGAGATACCTTCAATTGATTATACAATTCCATGTGTAGTTGTTGCTGGATATCCAAATGTAGGAAAGAGTAGTATAGTTAAAAATATCTCCACGAATAAAAAAATAGAAATTAAAGAATATCCCTTTACTACAAAAAAATTGAACATGGGTCATTTGGAAATTCAAAGAAGATTTGATAAAATTAAAATTCAAATAATGGATTGTCCGGGTATCTTAGCTTTAAGAGCTAAGAGGAATTACATAGAGCGCCAAGCAATATTGGCTTTACGGTTAATCTCCGACTTGATCTTATATATATTTGATCCCACACCCGCTTGTGGATATAATATTGATTCTCAAATTGAATTATATAAAGAGGTTAAGCAAAATTTTGCCAAAGATGGCAAAATAGAAATTGTAATAGTATTTAACAAAAAAGATTTAGCAAGTTTATCTGAAATTAAATATTTGGAAGAAAGGTTGAATTTACAGAAGGATGATTATTTTTTGACTAATGCATTATCAGGAGAAAATTTGGATAAAATTTCCAGTTATTTAAAAGAACGATATGCGAAATAGGAATACTAGATCTCGTGGAAATTCCATCCCTCATTCAATTATCTAAAAAGTATTTTCCATTTTCGAAAATTATTAATCTTGATTTCATCATTTCATCTATTAATTTAATTAAGGATGAGTGAACTGTGTTATGTGCAGAAGAATTTTTACAAGGATAAAGATTTTCTAACCTATCATCCAACTTATCAAGGTTAATATGATGAACATGACAATCTGGCTTTAAATACTTGTCATTAATAAGATAGTCTTCATTTAATTCAGGTTCTTGCGTCAGATGTTTTTCCATGATATAGCGATGTTCCCTCATTTGAATAGAATTTGCCTTTTCTACAGCAAAAGGATTTCCATAGCTTTTATCTAATTTTATGTAAATTATTTTTTTGCCACTGCTATTTTTTCCTATGTATCTATCAAAACCCCTATATTCTGCAGGAATACCATGTTTTTCCCATCGATATCTACATGCTGTTCTTTCTGAAATCCCACATAATTCACTTAATCTACTATCTGTAAGATTAAATCTTTTGTCTCGAATAATACGCTCGACCCATCCTTTGTGCCGATATAGTGGATTCTTTTTTGAACAATCTTCTTTTGGATTTAGTTGTATTTTTTCAATTGGAGAATTATTCCTTATCTTATATTCAATATTCCAGTTTATACCCAACCAGTCCATATTTTTAATTGTTTCCCTTACTTTATCCATATCTTCATAATTATTGAAAGAATTTTGTTCTAACCTTTCGTTTCTTTTCAATATTTAAATTTCGATAATCATAATCATGATTTAAATAATAATTACCATCAGAAAATAATACTTGATTTAACTTAATTAAACTACTTAAACATTCATTTATATTTGAGTTATGATGTTCCCTGTCATTTTTATACAACCAAAGATTTTCGATTCTATTGTCTATCCTAATATAATTGATATGGTGTACGATACTCCCATTTTTAATATAAAATTTATCATCATTTTTAATTAAACAAGGGTGCCGAGATAACTCTTCTGAAGTAAGCACTTTATTGAGATGATCTTCCATCACAATAATATGTTCTGAACGATAAATTCTTCTATCTCCTGTTGGGTTAAATTCAGGATGTTTATACTCTCTTGGCATATATAGAAATCTATAACCGTCTTTAATATAATTTCCGAATACTTTTCTAGGAATACCAAACTTTTCACGCCAATTACCGATTGTTTTATTGTTTATGTTTCCACAAATTTTTGCTATAGAAATATCATTCAGATTTAACTCTTTATTGGTATAAACCCATTTTAACCACTTTTTGTGTTTGTATAGAGGATTTGATTTTGAGCAATTTTGATAAGGATTCAACGTGATTGCCTTATATCTACTACCAATATAAACTTGAATCTTCCAATCCTTAGATATATCACTCCAGTTAACTTGCTTGAGATATTCTTTAATATTATCTATATATTCTTTGCTCTTATTTACATCATGCTCATGATAATCTTTAAATTTTTCTTGCAATTCTTCATTCAATTGTTTTTTATAATCTTTTTCATCAAAACTGCCATATTTTTGCTGATTCAATGTAATACTTTTAGCTTCATATTGCTTTAACTCATTTTCAACGTCTTCTATGAAATCCTTATCCTGGTTTTTCTTCTCATTGTCTTCATCAATTCCTTCTAAAAATTCTTTGTCAAAGTTATTATCGTTTGATGTATCCTCAATATTTTCCAAAATGTCCTTTTTATTATCTGGTACAAGATCCTGATTACTGCATTCTACAAAAAGATCCTCAATTTCTTCTTTAGGGTTAAAATTATTAAATTCGTCAAATAGATCATCAAGTTTATCCTCGAGTTCTTTATCTGGTACAAATTCATCGAATGGATCATTAGGCTTATCCTCAGCTTCTCTATCTGGTATAAATTCATCAAATGGATCATCAGGCTTATCCTCAGATTCACTAACTGATACAAATTCGTCAAAAGGATCTTCTATTTCTTTATTTGAATACAAGTTTTCATCTAATTCTTCCGATTTACTTACTTCACCTTTTATTTCATCCACTTTTTTATTTGTTTCATGAAAATCCAATTCATCCTCCCAGTCATTACCATATTCACCCAAATAATATCACAATTACAATTTTTATTTTAATAAAAAATGAATTATAAGTATTTAAAAAAAAATAGAGAAAAATTTTTTTGATTATTCTTATTATCTTAAATTAAATCTTTAAAATTAAGCAATGAAGAATTTTATTTGACTAACGCTCTTACGGGAGAGAATCTTGATAAATTAATTGATGAGTTAAAAGAAAGATTCCGTGGTGATGAATGACAATCATTTTAGGTTTGGATATTGGCGGAGCAAACACAAAAGTCGTTTTAATAAACATTAAAAGTAAAGAAATTATTGAATGTTTTTCATATATAAAATATTTTCCATTCTGGGAAAAAAATATCACAGAAATCTCAGAAATGCTAGAAAAAGTAGTAAAAAATTTGGTTGAAAACAATAAATACAAATTTAATAGTATTAATTATTTTGCTATTACTATTACTGCTGAACTTTCCGATGCATTCCAAACGAAAAGGGAAGGAATTCAAACAATTTTGAATGCACTTGAGAAAATTTTTGAGAAAGAAAAATTGAGGTTTATAACAAATAAATGTAAATTTATTGATTTTAGCATGGCAAAATCAGATTATTCCTCAGTTGCTGCAGCAAACTGGGCTTCAACTGCTCTATTTTTAGGAAATTTTGAATCAACTTGCATTCTAATTGATGCCGGCTCAACAACAATTGATATTATTCCTATTTTAAATTCAATCCCAGTACCCCAAGGAAAGGATGATATTTCACGTTTAATAAATCATGAATTAATCTATACAGGTGGCTTAAGAGCTACAATTCCCTCTATAACTCATCATGTTCCTTATAATAGTAAGATTGTACGTATTTCATTTGAAAAATTTGCCTTAATCTCTGATGTCCATAGAATTTTAAACCATATCACAGAAGAACAATATATTAATAATACTGCTGATAATCGTTCAAAATCCTTAGAAGATTGTTATGCTCGACTTTCTAGGGTAATTTGTATGGATATTGAAACAATCTCAAAAGAAGAATTAGATTTAATCGCTAATTCTATTTATCAAAAACAATTAGAAATTATTACATTAGAAATTAAAATTTTTATAGATAATCTTACTAAAAGATACAAGGAATTTAATGATAATATTAAATTTGTAATCACAGGTTTATCTGCTGATTTTCTAATAAAAAAACCACTCCAAGATTTAGGATTTACGAATATTATAAATTATGAGGAAATAACGAAAATCCCAGATAATGTTAGTTCCTCAGCTTTTGCTGTCGCAGGTGCATTATATAATCAAATAGAACAATATAAAAAAGAAAATGAACGATAAAATAGCTGTATTTAAAATTGGGGGAAAAATTTTAGAAGATTTTGAAAATTTAAAATCTACGATTTCTCAGTTGGAGCAATTATATAACGAAAATTTGATTTATAAAATAATTATAATTCCCGGAGGTGGCTCATTTGCAAACTTTATCCGTAAGATATATAGTGAATTACAGTTTACTGAAGAAATTGCCCATTGGATGGGAATTATCTCTATGAACTACAATGGATTAGAATTAAGTAAGAAATTTCCTAACTTGCAAGTTATTGATAATTATCAAAATTTAA
>Ga0209427_10003939_pt1 | contig 17292 bp, 14 predicted proteins | sample DeeMarSWOR136_30_FD_187465 | JGI IMG/M metagenome (GOLD analysis project Ga0209427, IMG submission 187465) | Marine sediment microbial communities from White Oak River estuary, North Carolina - WOR-1-36_30 (SPAdes) (version 2) | ecosystem: Environmental > Aquatic > Marine > Intertidal zone >...
TGTAAGTCCAATATTTTCGTAAAAATCAGATTCCTCACTTCGTTCGGAATGACAGCTTTTAAGAATAATTGATACTTTTCAGACAGACACTAATTAGTGCCGAACAACTAATACTGAAATAGTGATTTGCTTCCATCTCTTTACTTTTGATTAAAACATAGTTAATTTAATTTTTAAATTTACCCGCTGATAAACGGGAGCAGTAATGCCAGTCAAATGGTTATCAAAACAGAAATGCCTGAGACTACTTCAAAAAGCTATTTACGGGAGGTTAGCCACCAGCGATGCAAGCGACCAGCCCTATATTACTCCATTAAATTATGTTTTGGTTGACGACAAAATTTATTTCCACTGCGGTTTCGAAGGCAGGAAAATTGAAAATATCAAAAACAATCAGCAGGTATGCTTTGAAGTTAGCCGACATGGGAAGCTTTATGCCGCGGCGAAGGCGAATAATTTTTCGATGCGATACTGGAGTATTTTGGTGTTTGGCATCGCTTCTCAAGTTGATGATGAAAACAAGAAATTATTCATCATGAATAAGTTGATGGAAAAATATGCCTCGAACTATGATTATATTCCCCTAACATTAGCAGACATGAAAACCTGCAATTTAATCGAAATTACGATTGATGAAATGAGCGGAAAGGTCAGCGTTGATCCGAAATAAAGCTTTCGGAAATGATAGCTCTCATAATGGTTGAGCTTTATATGTGATACGATTTGTAATGAACTTTTGATGTTGAAACGATATGACACATTCCAATTCATTCCTGTTAGAAGTTAAAAATTTAAAAAAATATTTTCCAATTAAATCCGGGGTTTTATCCAGGATTTCAGGCTATGTGTATGCGGTGGATGACATCAGCTTTAAAGTGAAGCCCGGTGAAACGCTTGGATTGGTGGGTGAATCGGGTTGTGGGAAATCGACAGCCGCGCGGGTGATTTTGAGATTGATTGAACCGACATCTGGCGAGGTCATTTTTGATGGAAACAGTGTATTTAAGCTGAAAAAAAAAGCATTACAACACCTGCGCCGTGAGATGCAAATAATTTTTCAGGATCCCTATTCATCGCTGAATCCGCGAATGACTGTCGAAGGAATTGTGGGGGAAGCTTTATCTTTTCATAAAGTTGCCCGGGGTTCTGAAAAACATGATCGTGTGGTTTACCTGCTTGAACGCGTTGGTTTACGATCAGAGTATTTGAAACGGTATCCCCATGAGTTTAGCGGCGGTCAACGGCAGCGGATCGGGATCGCCAGAGCCCTGGCGTTGAATCCAAAGTTAATAATCGGTGATGAGCCAGTATCGGCGCTGGATGTTTCCATTCAGGCACAGGTACTGAATTTGTTAATGGAATTGCAGGAGGAATTTCATCTTTCTTACATCATCATAGCCCATGATCTTCGGATTGTGGAGCATATCTCTGACCGGGTGGCTGTAATGTACCTGGGCAAGATTGTCGAGCTGGCATCTTCGATGGATTTATACAAAAATCCACTTCATCCTTATACGGAGGCTTTGCTATCTGCTATTCCAGTGCCTGACCCAACAACCAGGAAGCAACGAATACTCCTTCCTGGGGATATCCCATCGCCGATAGAACCGCCGCCTGGATGTCGCTTCCATACTCGCTGCCCCTATAAGCTGGAGGAATGTGACAAAGTCGAACCTGTTTATAAAAAAATAGGTTCGGCACATTGGGTTGCCTGTCACTTGAGATAATAAAACAAATGAGAACATACCTGGATGGGACTGTTGCATATCAACTCGAAACAAAAAAGCAGAGTTTAATGATATTCGAAAAAACTTTTGTTAATATCCAAAATTATTGAACCAAATTTTGTATTCAATTAATTGAGGAACTCATGTCACCAAAAGAACTAGCAATTTCTGTGGCGAATCAGGCGGGGAAAATACTCAGGGATAATATCGGCAAAATTCAATCTGAACACGTGGAAGATAAAAATCCATTTGACTATGTGACAGAAATTGACAGGACCTGTGAACAACTCATTATCAAATCCATTAAAAAACATTACCCGAATCATGACATCCTGGCAGAAGAATCTGGCAAATCCGGACACGTAAACTCCTGCTGTTGGATCATTGATCCTTTAGATGGAACGACAAATTTCATTCATGGGAATCCTCATAGTGCTATTTCAATTGCGCTTCAGCAGGATGATGAAGTCATAATGGGTGTGGTTTACGATCCTTATCGAGATGAATTGTTTTATGCAGAAAAAGGACGAGGCGCGTATTGTAATAATAAACGTATTTCTGTTTCTTTACAAGAAAATATTAGCAATTGTCTTATTGCCACAGGCTTTCCTTTTAAGAATCGACACCTGTTAGACCGCTACTGGAGAGTCCTGTCTAAAATATTCATGGAAGTAAGTGGAATTCGCCGTACGGGTTCGGCTGCTCTTGATCTTGCTTATGTCGCCTGCGGAAGATTTGATGGTTTCTGGGAGCTCAAGCTTAGTCCATGGGATATTGCAGCAGGTTCAATTATCATTAAAGAAGCCGGCGGTAAAATTACAGACTTTAAAGGAAACAATCAATATATCTGGATAGGTGATGTGGTTGCCACGAATGGCCTAATCCATGATTTCATTCTTAATACAGTTCAAAAAACCTTTCCATCGAATCCGTAGCAGGATAACTTTATGAAAGATAAAAAAGGCACAATACTCATTATTGATGATGATAATACTCTCCGCAAACTATATGTCGATATTTTTAAGTTTGAAGATTATGATGTTTACGATGCTGCAACTGGCGTGGAAGGGCTTCAAGTTTATGAACATCATAAAATTGACCTGGTTATATTGGACTTAAAATTGCCAGATCAAAATGGTCTGTTTTTATTGAATAAGATACTGGGAATAAATCCGCTTCAGTTAGTCATTATTCTTTCCGGACATGCGACAATTGAAAAAGCAGTTGAGGCAACAAAGTTAGGTGCTTATGATTTTTTAGAAAAGCCAATCGGGATGGAAAGACTTTTATTAACGGTGAAAAACGCCCTGGAAAAAACGAGATTAATACATGAAAAACAACATCTCATAAAACAGCCCGAACGTCGTTATAAAATTGTGGGTGTCAGCACAATGATGCGTCAAATTTTTTCAGTTATTGACAAAGTGGCACCAACAAATAGTATCGTTCTGTTAAGCGGTGAAAGTGGAACGGGCAAGGATCTAATTGCGCAGGCGATTCACTATAATAGTCTCCGGGCGGATAAGCATTTTTTTCGATTGAATTGTGCCGCTATCCCTGATGAATTGGTCGAATGTGAGTTATTCGGCCATACCAAAGGTGCTTTTACTCATGCATTTAAAGATAAAAAGGGACTATGTCTGCTGGCTCACCAGAGCAGCTTATTTTTAGATGAGATTGGAGACCTCAGCTTGCGAGCACAAGCAAAAGTGCTAAACGCAATTGAAACTGGCGAGTTCACCCCGGTTGGTAGTGAAAAAAGTCATCACGCCGATGTCCGAATTATATGCGCCACCAATCAAGATCTCGAAAAAATGATAGAACAGAAGAAATTTCGACAGGATCTATTTCATCGAATCAATGTGGTTAATATTCATATTCCCCCCTTGCGGAAACGAAGAGAAGACATACGCCCAATAGCTCTCCATTTTCTGAACGAAACATACAAAGAACAGCAACTGCCGCAAAAAAGATTTTCTCTTGATGCTTTAGAATTACTTTCTAAACAACCATGGAAAGGAAATGTCCGCGAATTAAAAAATTTTATTGAGCGTCTCTGTGTATTATCTGAAGCAGATATTATTACTGGATTGACCGCGTCAAAGGCTTTAAATCTGAAAGAAGAGGTATCGCTACCAACTGAAACAGACGATTATCGAAAGGCAAAAGAATTTTTTGAAAAGAATTTTATTATCAGCAAATTGATGAAGTATAATTGGAATATTACTCGTACCGCGCAGGCGACCGGAATTGACAGGGCAACCTTACATCGTAAAATGAAACAGTATGGGATTAAAGTGAATAAATAAAAGATTAGGAATTTAACATTTTTTTACTTATATTAACGTGTAAACTAAATGTTTTTAATTTATATTTAAGGAGAGCAGTATGAAAAAAATCTTAATTCCTTTTATCTTACTTAGTTTAATTATTTCTTTTTGCGGGAAAAAGAGTGAAACTGTTAAATTAGAAAAGGATACACCAGCTTATCAATTAGCAAAAGACCTTTCCGGTGTGTTACCATTTCTCGATCCTGATTCGAATAAAGCCTTAGTGAAAACAAAGGAATTTACGATAACAACCGGCGAAGTAATCAAATCGATCTATGACAATTCAGGGAATAAAACAGATCAACTCAAGCAGATGCCTGCCAATCAAATAAAAGGGATAATTCTACAGACAACCCAGAGAATGGGGGAACGAAAGTTAGTTTTAAACGAAGCTAAAAAAGCAAAATTCACTGTACCAGATACTGTTCTCGACAGTTTGGTGAATTTGCAATATAATCGCGCTGGCGGGGAAGAAAAATTTATAGAAATGCTTCAACAAAGTGGCGCGAATATTGAAGCTGTAAAAAAGGATATGCGCAATTACATGATTTTTGATCGTTACCTGAATGAAACCATTGGTAAACAGATTGACGTATCTGAAGAAGAACTTGCAACGGTGAGACACATTTTATTAATGACCCGTGGAAAAAACGAAGCCGAAAAGGAAAATATTCGCAACAAGATGGAAGGAATTTTAGTCCGGGCAAAACAAGGAGAAGATTTTGCTGAACTTGCCAGGGAATTTACAGAAGATCCTGGTTCAAAAGAAAATGGCGGTTTGTACGAGAACTTTCCAAAAGGACAGATGGTAAAGCCGTTTGAAGACGCTGCATTCTCCATTCCTGTGGGTGAAATTAGTGATATCGTTGAAACACAATATGGTTATCATATCCTTAAAATCATTGCCAGGAATAAATTGAAATCGCTTTCTGAATCTAATCCTGAATTAGAACAAGAGATTAAATCGCAGAAGAAACCGCAGGCTTTTCGAGACTATATGAAGAAGCTAAAAGAAGATCTTCAATATGAAGAGGTAAGATTTTAAATTAATTTTGGCTTACCCAACATGAATAAGCCACAGTCAAAAAGAGATAAATGGAACGCGGGTACTCCAACTAAGAAACACCTGAACACAACCCTTTCAAAGGTTGCAAACCTTTGAAAGGGTTTCTTACAAATTTAACTATGTTACCAGATGGGAGCCTCTCTAGGAAACGGTCACGCTTCTTTCAAATTAAATGGCTGTTGCCATTGGTAGCTTCTAATATGATTGTTACCGGACCATCGTTATGAATTTCAACCAACATCATCGCGCCAAACTCTCCCGTAGCAGTTTTTAGTCCGCTTTCTTGCAGGTAATCAATGAATTTTTCATATAGTGGTTGTGAAATTGCAGGAGGTGCGGCTTTGACAAAACTGGGACGTCGTCCTTTACGAGTATCACCATAGAGTGTGAATTGTGATATTGCTAATAATTCTCCAGCAACATCTAAAGCTGATAAGTTAAACTTACCTGCTTCGTCTGCAAAAATTCTAAGATTCACACACTTGTCAGCCAAAAATTTTGCATCGCGCTCGGTATCACCATTTTTCACGCCGACCAGTATTACCAGACCTTTATTGATTTTCCCAACTATCTTTCCATCTATGCTTACTGAAGCCTTTTTAACACGTTGAACGACTGCTCGCATTTATAGCTCCTTAAGTTAATTAAGTATAATACGTTATTAGGTAACTGGGATTGGTTAACCTGGTATAAGGTAACTGGGTAATTAAACAAATTAGTGCCTGAACGAAAACTAGCAAGTTATGTCATTTCGAGCGCAGCGAGAAATCTGGTTATCGTTGAAATTATTGCAATTACAGATTTCTCCCTTCGGTCGAAATGACAAAAATAGGGATTTTCGTTCAAATACTAATTATCAAATTATCGACAAAATTTTGCCGATCTTGTGACACTAAGTGCCCAATTCCAATTACCTAATATTTGCCAAGATAAATCGCCAATAAGCCGGCAAACATGTTTAACTTCAAGATCATGCTCAACCTTGAAAGATTGTTAGACTCTGGATTGCGCCACATAGAAAAGAGCACATAAACAACTATCAAGTCAACAATAAAAAGTACAATTATCAAATATAATAATCCAAATATCTTGAAAAAATAGGGCACACTTGTCAGAATAATAAGAAAAACATAGATCCAGGTCGCGGTTTGTCGGGCAACACCTTCTCCATATTTTATCGGTAAAGTCTGAATTTTATCTGTGCGATCCCCCGCAATATCTTCAATATCCTTAATAATTTCGCGACCCAGATGATAAAAGAACGAAAAAATTGCCGGGATCAATGCATAAGTTATTCGCTTAACCGCGATACCACCATAAATAAATGCTAATGCTGTGAGCAGACTGACCGCTATATTACCCCATAAGACCGTTCGTTTCAGGTGATAACTATATAAAAATAACAGCATAGAACAAAAAATACTTATAACAAAAGCTAACCAATTGATCATGTATCCCAAACTAATACCCAGGAAAAACAAAATCAATGAATATGCGAAACCTTGTTTTGGAGTAACAAATCCTGCTGCAATAGGTCGGTTCGGTTTATTTATTTTATCGATTTCAACATCATAGTAATCATTTATGACATTTGCCGCTGCTGCTATCAACCCTCCCGAGGCACACGCCAGTGTCACCTTTAGTAATGGATATACCGTACCTGTAATAAACGCCCCAATAAAAATAGATAACATTCCAATTACAACATTTAAGGGACGACAGAGAATGAAAAAATATTTTAATTTTTTGTATGGTTGCACCAGTTTTATTTGCCGCTTAAATTCAAATTTGTCGAATTTAGTTTAACCTGAATTATTTTTAACCACCAAAATACAAAGATATAAAAGCACTACTCTGTAAAGAGTTGAATTCTTGTTTTTTTTACAAAAAGTTTTTGGGATCTATCTGGAATTTGGTCATTTGGACCTTGGAATTTACAGCCTTGCTGCGCGATGCTTATTTAAATAAAAATTAACTTAACGATTTTGAATATTGACTTATATCATTTTAACTTTGAAATGTCACAAAGCGCCAATAAAAACACTCAATTTTCAACAGAATTTGAATTCGTACTGTGTCATCTCAAGATTAAAATGATATTAGTCTGCTTTTGCATGGCAAATTTCATCCATCTTAATTTTGTAAGAAAAAGTTGATTATAAAATAACAAATAATACAAAAAAAGTCAACGATATAAATTATTTTATCTAAAATTATTTTATTAATCAACTATCTTCGCAATGATGCCTTGGAAAAAATATAATCGGGAATAGCCACATCAAATTCAATCGAATCGACCATGAATTCAGTGCCATCACCGCTTTTCAATTCATCTTTGAACACAATCCTCATTGGCACCCAACGGTTTTCGACTTTTTTAACTTCTTTGATTTCTGTCGTTTTTAATAACTTTCCACTTTTTGCGTATCGGGTTTCCTTGAGAGCGACAAAACGATCTTTATCCACCCAAAGTTTTCGAGAGTGATAAGCGACATCTTCCTTTTTGGCAATCAATTCTAAAATCCAGCACAGGCGTTCATTCAAAATTTCTTCCTTAATGATATTCGCCGAATAAATTTTGTGCAATTCAGGATCTTCCATCATATCTTCGTAGGATAAATCCGATCCCATCACTGATTGCCGCAGCATGTGACCCGCAATTCTGATGGTGCGATCCGTTGAAGGTGAATAAGTCCATAGTTGATCTCCAAGTTTCAGCATTTTCGTCCCTTTTTCACGGGCCGGCGCCAGATATTCGGTGAAAGATTGGTCAGTACCCTGGATCCATGATTTTGATTCAATGGTTCGACTGCCGCGTCGACCGTGAATAATCATTTTTGATACCACGACTTTGCTGTTAGAGGTCATATTTTGATCCAATCTTTTCAGAACATCATCCCCTGATGGAGATTGTGCTAATGACTGAGTTGTTATGAGTAAAATGAATCCAATTAAAATATTTCTCATACTTCCAGCTCCTTAAATAGTTGTGAAGTTTGTCTCTTATAAATGCCAATTCCGGCAATTGAGGTGCCCAGCACGGTTGAAATAATTCCCGGCGCGAAACCAATGACAAAGCTGCCGAAAGTCACCTGCGCCCGATAAACGCTCGATATCATTATTGATGAACTTTTAAAAAGAAAACCAAAATCGAGTCCATAAACCTGCATCAGATAGGCAATACCGGCACCGGCAAGTGTTCCTAAAATTGAACCAAATATTCCTATCATAACAGATTCCATAATTAATGTTCTATAAACATGCCCTTTGTCTTCGCCAACAGCCAACCTTACGCCAATTTCACCGTAGCGGCGCAGGCTTCCCATCAGACCAGCATTCCACAAAACAATTGACATTGCTACTACAAATATCATGATTATAATAATAGCCATTGAATCGACCATCGCCAGATAATCGGTCAGTCCGCTTTCCTCCGGCAGTGTTCCCATCTGCGGCGAAAATTGGTCATCCACATTTTTAAATTCTTCATTGAATGACGTCGCCATGAGCGTCGCCTGTTCATCGTTGTAAACATCATCCGGGAAGAATCCCAATATTTCACTGGCTGCATCCTGCATATCTAAGGCAAATTGAATATCGGAAATATCTGTGAATATCGCGCCGCGATCCATTGCCGCAATTCCAAACTGAACAGTGCCGGCAATTTTAAAATTTGCCATAGTTATACTTCCAAACATTGTTGAACTAATCAACGTTGCAATATCGCCAGGTGCAATTTTCAATTTTTTGGCGAATTCATCGCCAATTAAAATTTCGCCGGACTGCTTCGGCATGTGCCCGCGAATAATGGCATCTTCGATATTAAGCAGTTTGTATTCCGGGCTGGAATCAGAAAACAAATCGACCGCCATGCCGCTAACCGGACCCTGGGTTTTCGTTTCCCCGTTTTCATCGGGAATATCCAGTAATCCGCCGAATTTGATTCGCGGCGTCCAGATCATTTCTGGATATTTTTCATTCAGATTTTGTAGTAAATTATCAACCCCAATGAACGCCAGGTCAATGGGATTTTGATTGGCTTCTTTGGCATACGCCTGGGTCATTATTCTTAAGTGTCCAGTTTGGTAATGTGCGGTGGACTTGACCATGTCCGACATCATACCGTTTAAGAATGAGTAGAGAAAGACAGCCAGAAAAACGCCGATAAAAACGGTTAATACCGGGAAGAGTGACCGTGAGCGGTCACGCATCAGACCTTTTAATAAAAATTTAATCATGTCAATTTTCCTCTTAATGCATCCGTTGGTTTAAGTTTGGCAATTTTTCTTGTCGGCAGATAGCTGACAATAGTGGTAACAATTAAAACAAGTAATGTTGTGCCGATGATAAGGCCGACGGTAAATGTCGGGAAAATTCTATTCCCCAGTGCAAAGCCGAAACTATCCGTTGCTTCCGGTAGACCATATCCGGTTGATGCGACATACAGTAAAAGGGGAATTCCATAAACAGCAGCCACAATTGCCGCTAAAACAGCATGCATCGCGCCTTCTAAAGTAAACAGTTGAATTAGCTTTGAGCGCGTCATTCCCAACGCCATTAAAGTGCCCATCTCTTTTCTTCTGCGGAAGATGGATAGTATTTGTGTGTCGAAAATGGCAAGCATAGCTAATAACAACAGGACAATATAGAAAATGCTTCCGCCGATTGATTTTGATAAAAAAAGCGCCCTTATATCTTGCATTAAAAATTCAAGATCTTTGTGATTCCAATTAGCAACTTTATCACTGAACTGTGAGCCTTTTTCCAGGATAACGATCGTTGCTTCATCGGGCATTGCAGTCATGTTGCGCATTGTTTCAATGGGAATCCAAAGCTGTCCGTTATCAATATCTGAAACGACGGTTTTCATCACTTCTACTATTTTTATTTCATTTGCATCGAAGGTGCCTTTGGCATCACGCCACCTTACAGTAACATAATCTCCTATTTTCAGCCCGGTGCTTTTTGCCATTCTGCTGCCAATTAATGCCGGAATGGTTTCCTCATCCGTTATTAATACTGAAGTCGGAATTGACAAAATAGTCTGCCCCGGCGCAATTCCTTTTAGCAAAACATTTTGAAATCTGTTATTGGGATAGATTGATGCCTGCCGGATCAATATTGGTACGGCTTTATTCTCCGTAACTAATTGTTTAAATTCAACCGGTAATTTTCCGTGGGCATCCTCCAGCGTTAACGGATCGTACGGATCATAGTCGCTCTGCCAGTATTGCCCGCCAGCGTATTGGGCATCCAACGTTTCTTTTTCCATTTGGTCAGCCATCCCGTTGTAAAGCCCTTGCAGGAATATAATCGCAACGAATGAAAACGAAAGGGCGATAACGTTCAACCAGGTCCGCAGACCTGCGCCCAGCAGATTGCGTAATGCTAATTTTGGGATTACCATTTTATTTACTCCTTTATCAATTGTTCATCTTTTTCAACTTTGCCGTCAACCAGTGAAATTTTCCGCTTCAGGTACTGCATCACCTTTTCATCGTGGGTGGCAAAAATAAAAGTTGTCTCCAATTCCTTGTTCAAGTCCACCATTGTCCCCATAATATGATGCGAATTCTCGGCATCCAGGTTGGCGGTGGGTTCATCTGCCAGAACGAGTTCCGGTTTCTTCACGATGGCACGGGCAATCGCTACCCGCTGGCTTTGCCCGCCAGAAAGCTGGGCCGGTTTAGAATCAGCACGATCTGCCAATCCCACCCATTTCAGGGCGTCCAGCACCAATTTTTTCCGCCGGGCAGCACTCATATCATGTAGCAAAAGGGGAAATTCCACGTTTTCAAAAACGGTGTAGACCGGCAACAGATTGAACGTCTGGAATATAAACCCGATGTGCTTGTTGCGCAGCCTTGCCGCTTTTTTGTGCGAGAGTGTTTCGATTTTCTCGCCCAGCACCTCGGCGCTACCTTCCGTCGGCTCGTCCAGGGAGCCGATAATGTTCAGCAGTGTGGTTTTGCCCGATCCACTGGGACCGACCAGTCCTACAAATTCACCTTTCTTGAACGATAGGTTAATATGATCCAGCGCGGTTAGCGACGTCAGTCCCATGGGATAGATTTTTACTAAATTTTCTGTTTTGATCAAATATGAGTTTTCCATATTGCTCCTCGTGATTAATTCTACTTAGTCAGATTAAAATATTAAATGTCATTCCGACCGAAGGGAGGAATCTGTTATTCCATCATATTAAGAAAAATAAGAATTTTTGGTTGACGTATAGATTTCTCCTCACTTCGTTCGTCGAAATGACAGGTTCATCTTTAACAATTTTGAATAATCAAACTAAGTAGTGTTAATTATTTAAATTCTTTCATCTGTTGGGTTGTTTTAATCTGTTGGTGTTTTTCTATTTTAAATTTTAAAATTATTATTCAATCGTCCCATCCTATACCTGTGATCAGTTACCATCTTAATCTTATAACTCATTGTTTTTATGTGCCAATTAGAATTTAAATATCCATCAACCAGTCGGCGGATTTAATCTCACCCCTTAATGATTAAATACTACCATAACTTGAAATCCCTTCCCAGCAAAAAGATTACTTCCGGTTTGATTCTGGTAGAGCTGATTCTGTTCCGGATTCCAGAATCCAAACAAATAAAAAATCCAATTATCATAAATTCTTTGCCAGCTCAGGAATCGATATAGATTATGATTCTCCCAGTTGTAATAAAAGATGCCCATCACCTGATCGATCAAACCAAGGGGATAATCCAATAAAATGGCAGAAAAATTTGCCTGTTCACCATTACCAAAAATATTATCAGATTTTTCTATAAAGAGATGTTCTCCTAAAACGTGCAACCCGCTGCCAATGCTAAATGTATAATCGAGACCGAAATTTAATAATTTTTGATAATCCAAAAATAGCAATTCTGATTGCTGATAAATCAAAACACTTTCAAACCATAGTCCAATCCCGAAATCCCATTTACCATCGAGTGCAAAACGGTTTTCAGGCACAGTTTTATCCACCTGCAGATAGGGTGCAACGGGGAAATTGCTTAAATCCATTTGTCTATGGTGATAGGAAAAAGCTATTTCTCCATTATAAAAAGGAAGCTGAATTCGTCCGCCATATTCAGGCAAATCTTTATTTGATGGATACATTTCCCATCCCTTTCGTTCATCATTACCATAAAGACCCCAAAGCCAGATATTGGCGTTATTCAAAAAATAATATCTGAACAGCAATCCATAGACGCCATCAGTAATTTGCAATGGATCCCGAGGATCGATGCGGTCAAACCACATCAAAGGTCTCAATAACGTTGCTGAACCAAAATTGATTTTTTGCAAACCCAGCCGTGCTTCAAACTGCGGCATTGCATAACGAAGCCAAAGGCGATAAGGCTTGGTCTTTCCTGTTAATTTAATATTTTTCATAACATGGACGTGTCCTGATTGATATGTATTCAGCGAAAATTCTAAATCTAAAGCATGTTTGTCAGTTATAGATTTTTTTACTGACAATCCTGGTACATAACGAATGCCGAATTTCGTTTCAGTGAATACGCTATCATCGATGACGAGCCATCCTGATAATTGTCCCTTTAAATCGATTGACTGTGAAAAGGCGACGACGCTCCACAGGGAAAAGAGAACATTGCCAATGATTAAGATTTTTAAGATCAATTTAACTTTTACGTGATAGGAAATATCCTGATCCATGATAGCCCGATATTTCGCTTATGATGATACTGTAATTTCATTTGTTAGAAATTTTACTAATTTGATTTTATTACTAAATATTAAATTGTTTTATTAAAATCAAGAGATTTTTTCATTTTTAAATTTTTTGTTGGTATTTTCAATAAATTTTTTATATTTAGAAAAGTGAAAAAAATGATAAATGGACTCCACTTTAAAAGTGGAGTCCATTTGGGAGGATTAAAGAACATATGGCAATGCTAAAATCCTACATAAAAAAAATAGCTGAAATTACCAATCGGGGAGATGCCAGAGAGGAGAGTTATTATTCGGCACTTGAATGGCTGCTCAATGAATTCATACAAACCAGCCAAAAGAAAAACGTGAGCATCACAACGCTTCCCAAGAAGACTGAGGCGGGCAACCCTGATTTCAGAATCTGGGACGGTAAACAACACATCATCGGGTATATTGAAGCGAAAGCCCCGACTGTCGATGACTTAAACCAGATTGAAGATACTGAACAATTGGAACGCTATCGTCATACCTTCCCCAATCTAATCCTCACCAATTTTTTTGAGTTTCGGCTCTATCGCAATGGAAGTTTGGTGGACAAAGTTACCATCGCCCAATCGTTCATAATTCACAAACTTCAAACTGTGTCCCCTGTTGAAAACGAAACAGAGTTGATCAAAATACTCGATACTTTCTTTGGATTTTCCCTGCCCCGAGTTTATGATTCAAAAACCCTGGCAATAGAATTGGCTAAGCGAACCAGATTTTTAAAAGATGAAGTCATTAGCGAAGAATTAAAAGAACAAACAAAGGGGCATGGCTTTATTTTGAGCTTTTATCAAGCATTTCGGCAATACCTGATTAGCGGTCTTTCAAAAGCAGATTTTGCTGATCTGTATTCTCAGACAATCACTTATGGTCTTTTCGCAGCTCGGACTCGGGCAAAGGATGGATTTAATCGGAAACTGGCTTATGATAACATTCCACAGACTATTGGCATTCTCAGGGATATATTCAAATTTATTTCACTGGGCGATTTGCCCCCGCAAATGGAATGGATTGTGGACGATATTGCCGAAGTTTTGTCCGTTACCGATGTCACCAAATTACTTCATCAATATTATCGGGAGGGAAAAGGAAAAGATCCCATTATCCATTTTTATGAGACGTTTCTTTCAGAGTATGATCCACAAACCCGAGAAAAAAGAGGTGTTTATTATACTCCAGAGCCTGTTGTTTCCTACATCGTTCGTTCGATTAATCAAATTTTGAAGGAACATTTTAATCGACCCGAAGGTTTAGCCAGCGATTCAGTAACAGTGCTGGATCCAGCGGCAGGGACATTAACATTTATGGCAGAAGCAACGAATGTGGCAGTCCAGCAATTTGTTGCCAGATATGGCGAAGGCGGGAAAGAGGATTTTATCAGAGAACACATTCTGGAGAACTTTTATGCCTTTGAATTGATGATGGCGCCTTATGCCATCGGACACATAAAGATGTCTTTTTTACTGGAAGAACTAGGTTATCAAATCCAAAAGGACGAACGATTTAAGCTCTATTTAACCAATACGCTTGAAATGGAAGAGCTTGCCCAGACCGAACTGCCAGGGATGGTTTCTCTTTCCCAGGAATCTCATCTGGCGGGAAAAATTAAAAAAGAGCAACCCATTTTAGTGATCCTTGGCAATCCGCCCTACTCGGGACATTCAGCTAATCAGGGCAAGTGGATCGATGATTTATTGAAAAAGGGTTATACCCATAAAAACGGCATCAAAAATAACGGATATTACCATGTCGATGGCAAACCATTGGGAGAGAAAAATCCCAAGTGGTTGCAGGATGATTATGTGAAGTTCATCCGCTTTGCGCAATGGAAAATCGACCAGGCAGGCGAAGGGATATTAGGGTTCATTACCAATCACAGCTATCTCGATAATCCGACTTTTCGTGGGATGCGTCAGTCATTGATGGAAAGTTTTGATGAACTGTTTGTTCTGGATTTGCATGGCAATGTTTTGAAAAAGGAAAGATGTCCTGATGGTTCAAAAGATGAAAATGTGTTTGATATTCGGCAGGGAACTGGCATTGCGATTTTTGTCAAGACGAAAGGAGAAAAACAGAAATCCAAAGTTTATCATTCAGATATCTGGGGTAAGAGAGAGGAAAAGCTGGACTGGCTGCTGAACAATGATATTAAAACAACCAGATGGAACGAATTATCGCCTAAGTCAGAATTTTATTTTTATATCCCCAGAGATGAACGACTTTTTCAAACGTACAATAAATTTCCCCAAATCACTGACATTTTTCCGCTCTATGGCGTTGGCATGACCACCGCTCGTGATCAATTTGTTATCGACAGCGATAAAAGGGCTTTGCTAAATCGAATTCGTCTGTTCAAGAATAGCAAATACTCGGATGAGGATCTTCATCGTTTCTTTCAAATCAAAAAAAAGAAAGGATGGGACATTAGAAAAGCCTGGAATTCGCTTCAGTTAATTCCCGATTCTGAATTAGCAGAATATATTCTGCCAGTTTTATATCGTCCGTTCGATATTCAGTGGATTTTTTATCATGATGCAGTGGTATGGAGAACGGTGAAAAAAGTTATGCAACACATGATGCAGAATAACTTAGGATTAATTGTCCCCAGGCAGGTGGCAAAAGATTTTCGTCATGTCTTTTGCTCCAAATATATGACAAATTTTAATTCGCTTGATGTCGCTGGAAGATTTGGCAGTGGATATCTTTTCCCCCTTTATCTTTATCCAGATAACAATCCCAATACAAACACCAGTAAAAGTTCTGCTGGAACACTGATGATGGTGTTTGACGGATCAGAAACTTACCGCACCAAAAAGGCAAATATCAATCGATCATTTTTTGAAACCTTAATAAATATCTATAATAAAATACCACTATCAGAGGATATCTTTTTCTATATTTATGCCGTTCTTTATTCAAATACTTTCCGCACAAGATATGCTGAGTTTTTAAAAATAGATTTTCCCAGAGTGCCTTTTACTAAAAATTATCAAGTATTTAAAAAGTTGGGTGAATTTGGCAAGAGACTGGTCGATTTGCATCTGCTGCAATCAGCAGAAATCGATCCACCAATAGCCAAATTTCAAGGAAAAGGCAATAATAAAATTGAAATTGTGAAATACATTCAAAAGGAGAATACAATTCAAATTAATCCCACTCAATACTTTGAAAATGTTGAGAAAAATACCTGGGAATATCAAATCGGCGGCTACCAGGTTTGTCACAAATGGTTAAAAGATAGAAAAGATAAAATTTTATCCCTGGATGAGATTAAACTTTATTGTAAAATTGTGACAGCTCTTGAAAAAACAACATGCTTACAAAATGAGATCGATTCATTATATGCCGACATTGAAAAAGAGATAATAGAATTTTAGATTGAATTGTAGAACAAGTTGCCAACTTGTTCTACAGTTCTCAAAATTCAATTTACAAACCATTTGCAATTATCCATTATTTTTATTAATTTACTCCATGAGTAAAACTAGTGTTTAACACGGAATGAATGAACCTATGAATATCTACTACTTTTCAGATACCGATTGGAAACGACATTTAAAATTTGATGAGTCAAATTTAAGAGAAATATTTAATCAGATTGCAGATGGATCGAATACAAAAGATTTAATAGTTGCCAACTATTTCCTTGGTAAAAATTCATGGAGCGGTGGTATTGCCTACACCCGACACTGGCTATCACCAAAGCAATTCATAACTTATCGAGGACGCTGGAAATTTACTGAACAATTCGGCATCCCCAATGGTCTTCCCAAGAATTATAAGCTTATCCGCCTACAATTCGGAATCAAAGGATTAAAATACCCATTATGTCAGATCGACCGATATGGCTGGAAGCTTACTTATTTCTCGTTTATTGATCACATTGTCTTTCTATTTGCCCATGAACTTCATCATTTCCGGCGTTATCATCTCGGGTTTCATGATCGGGAAGGTGAAAACTCTGCCAATAAATGGGCACTGGATAGGGTGCATCAGTTGAATTATCATGTCAACGGCATTAAATTACCACAAAGAAAAAAGAAGAAGCGAATTTCCCATTTCGTTCATTCGCATATTACTGATCCATATAAGAGATATCGTTCACTTGATTATGGAGATAAATTATTAATTAAGTATGATCCTCGAAGTCAGTATCAGGATGAGATTGTATCTGTTGTACGTCCCATACGATTAAATTCAAAACGAATCGTGGTAGAAACGGCTGATGGAAAACAGTGGCGCTGGCCACTGGAATGGATTTCCATTGTGAAATAATATATTGGAACGCTCTCGGTTTAATAAGAATAAAAACATAACAAAAGAATGATTCTAAATAACCCTAATTCTTGTTAAGAATTGTGACATTAGGCTGCTGATAATGAGGTGGAGTCGATGAATCTTAAAAAATTAACACTAACTCACTATATCTTTATCGGAATT
>Ga0209427_10003942_pt1 | contig 17278 bp, 15 predicted proteins | sample DeeMarSWOR136_30_FD_187465 | JGI IMG/M metagenome (GOLD analysis project Ga0209427, IMG submission 187465) | Marine sediment microbial communities from White Oak River estuary, North Carolina - WOR-1-36_30 (SPAdes) (version 2) | ecosystem: Environmental > Aquatic > Marine > Intertidal zone >...
GAAATTGATGTTTCTATATATTGATATTAACTTTCTACACATTTCCATGAATCAACAAGTAATTGGTACTCAAAGTATTTATCAAAAATTTTGGATCTTGGATTTTTATGTTTGCTTTCCACCTTAATTAACTGACCGGTTGCTTCTAATTTTTCTTTACATGAAATCTCGTCTTTCGTATATATAACTATCTGGTGTCCATCTTCTAAATCGAAATAATTCATATACGGGTGAGATTCAACGAACGAAGTAATATGTTGCCAGATTTCCTGAGCAATCTTTCTAATAATCTTAACTTCTTTTTCTAGATTATTTTCAAAATCAAAGTAATTAGTGATATCAACCATAATTGTGTTAAATAAAGTAACCTTAACTTATGATATAATTTATTATAAAGTGAGATCGTTCTTAATATTCGCGTATACAAGGGTGAGTCAATTGGATGATGAAGATATTGCCAAATTTTGGGATGAAAATGCTGAAAATTGGACAAAGTTAGCCAGAATGGGGTATGATCGATGCAGAGATCTCATTAATTCTCCTTTGTTGTTTTTACCTGATATGCTCGGCTGTACAGCTTTACCCAGCGGCCGGTGACTTGATATTTAAATTCCAGAGGGTGAGGACTAAGGTTAAAAGGAAATGAAGTGTACCAAGATTATAATCAATCAAACAAACAAAGAAGAGGGGATTTTGAGGATAAACACCATCGATGAACTCGCGGAGCGCCTAGGGCACAGCCCGGGTGAGCTAAAAAGAATAGCGAATACAAAAATACGCTACTATAAGGTTAACGAAAAGATAAAACCATCCGGTAAACTCAGAACATTATATGAGCCGATGGGGCCGTTAAGCAAAATTCTAAAGTTAATAAAAGAGCGGCTTCTTGATGGAATCGAACTTCCGGAATGCATGCATGGTTATCGCACGGGGCGAGACTACATATCCAATGCATGTGTGCACGTGGGAAAAAATATAATCTGTAAGCTGGATATCAAGAACTTTTTCCCAAGCATCCATCATGGAAGGGTGTTTAATATCCTTATGGATTTGGGTTGCTCAAAACAGGTGGCCAAACTTCTTACGCGGCTAGTCACATGCGACAATCATACTCCCCAAGGTTTCAACACAAGCCCTACGCTCAGTAACATTGTAGTGAGCAATCTTGCTCGACGGCTGCAGGGTCTTTGCAATCACTACCGTCTAACTCTGACAATCTATTCTGATGATATTACAATCTCAGGGAACATAGAACAAAAGAAATTTGAAGGACTTTTCTACAAAGAACTGCTACCCATAATAGAAGAGATCATCAAGCAAGAAGGATTCTCACTTAATTTTGGCAAGATTAAATTAGTGAAGAGAAGGGATAGCCAGAAAGTCACAGGCATAATCGTGAACAAGAAACCGAATATCCCTAAGCAAAAACGAAGAGAACTTCTTTCGACAATAAAAGAATATCAGATGAATGGAGTATCGATAAGCCATGATTCTGATCTTTTAAAGGTTAAACAAAGTCTCCGTGGTAAGATTGCTAATGCTCAACGTGTCAACCGTTCTTTTGGACAACTTCTTTTGAGGGAATTTGAGAAAATTGATTGGTCTCGCCGAGTCTCGTTCTCCAGCAATTAAAACAAGACTATATGAATGTTGTAATAGATATTGAGACTATCCCTTGTGACGCGGATACTCGTAAAATACTTCCTCCTATTAGCCCACCTGCGACCCTAAAAGACGAATCCAAAATCAAGAAATGGCGTGAGGCCAATGTTGCACGACTTGAGGAAGAGCAATACAGAAAAACGGCCTTGGACGCGAATGTTGGGCGTATCGTTTGCATTGGAATGCTGTTCTTTAGTGAAAAGAGGGTTTTTCGTTCCGGACTCTCGATATTTGGTGAACAAGAGAAGTTAGTGTTGTCCACTTTTTGGAAGCACATTCACGAGCACAAAACCCCTTATATCATTACGCACAATGGATTGCACTTTGACCTGCCATTCATCTGGAAACGCTCTGTGATCCTGCACGTTCAACCCACAATGAGGTTTAACTTGACTCGCTACAGAACCGACCACATGTACGACACTATGGCAGTCTGGAGCAATTGGGATGTACGAGACGCAATTACACTCGACCACTTAGCCCGGACCCTCGGTGTAGCGCGAAAGTCCGGAAGCGGCCAGGACGTGTATGACTTGTGGACAGCCCGCCAATACAAGGCTATTGCAGAGTACTGTTTTCGGGACGTATACGTGACCTATTGTTGCTATTGTAGAATGAATTTCCTCACGCCCGCCGATGCCTCTAAGATACCTGTGCAATATCTCGACGTGGGTTAGTTCGTAGTTCGTCGCTCAGGTGCCCTGCGCACCTGACACCAAGATAAAATCCTATTCTCCTACTTCCCCCCGCAGTCTCTCTTCCCACAGACAGCAAAATCACGACAACTTTGCTGGTGAAAAGGATAGCTCCACCGTTTATGGGAGATGAATGTATGATGCATGCCTCATGGTGCAGTAGTTCGCACACAGAAACTCCCCTTGAGGCAGTCGAATAATCCCTCTTACACTCTATTCCCTCTCCCCTCGTGGGAGAGGGATCAAGGGAGAGGGGGAGTATATTTGTAGGTCGGATCGCCCGAAGGGACTCGTCCTGAAGGCTTGTCCTGAAGGGCTACTCGACAATTAGGCTATGCGGAAAAGACATTTGATATGAACCATAGAATTGATGCCGATCCCCAGGCTCCAAATTCGGAGGACGAAAAAATCCTAGACTCTGAGTTTTCTGCTTCGACTTCGCTCAGCACCCTGAGTTTATCGAAGGGTCGAAGTCAAGAGCCTAAGGACCTCAAGCTCATAGAAATACTAATCGACAAGAGCATTAAAACACTGGAAGAAAACTCCTGTAAGCCCAGAATCCAGGATGCCTTAAAAGCCATCCAGCTTAAACAGAAAGTGGCTAAAACCTCGGAAGCCGAAAAAATCTTTTGGGATGAAATAGAAGCAATAAGAAGAGAAGAATTGCCCAAACTCTATCCTGAGCCTATGGATCCCGACGGCTTGGAAGCTCAACTTCTCACCACCATCACCGGGCTCAAACATCTCCTGAAAAACGGCATTCTTCCCCTTAAAATCATTGCCGACACCTTTAATGAAGGGAGGTCTAAAGAAACCCGCCTTTCTTATCACCGCATTGCCAGGCTCCTTTCCAAAATCGGATTCAGAAAGGTCAAAACACACGGCGGGTGCTCCGCCATCCTCTGGGATGACAAACTCCTTTCTCGAAATACCTTTTCCGACGCCGACAATTCGTGCCCTTTGGATGGCTGAAAAAAATGCAAAACGATGCCCACCAAGCTCACCAAGGTCACCAATCCCCGTTTCCCAGGTCAAGCATCCCCGTTCCCGGCGAATCCATTCAGGCTCATTCCATCTCACCTTCGGCTCTGAAGAACTTCCCTTCTGCGGTTGCCACCACCTCGCCATCTTCATCTCTGATCTCGCCTTCGGCCAAGAGTATTTTGCCCCTGTCCCCGGTGGGCTTTCCTTCCAAAAAAAGTCTCTGTCCGATTTTAACCGGTTTTTTGAATCTAACCTTTATCTCGCAGGTCACAGTCAAGATGTCTTGAGCCAAAATGGATTTGATCATCACCTCATCCAGAAGAGTAGACAGTATCCCGCCATGTAAAATATTCTTGTATCCTTGAAAGTGATCTTGGACAGTGTATTCTCCTACAGCTTTACCATCCTTCAGGTAGAATTCGACGTTCAAGCCGGATGGGTTTTTGTCCCCGCAGACAAAACATTGGCTGTATTTCTTTAAAGGTTTCATGTTCGCCGAAGCATTCATGCGAATCTCCTTTCACATAGCCATTCAGTATTTTAGCATATAACTTTGGCCTACCGCCAGGGGGTTGCCCTTGGTTGTTTTAAACCTTTGCAGAATGTTCTGCATTGCAGCCGCCCGATTTATCCGGAAGATCCTAAATTGGGCTCTTTTAGGCTCGATCTCGTCAAGATGTCGCCAAGACGCTGTGCGGTGCGCAAATAGAGTAACTACCTCAGAAGAGTTTTGGGAAGATTTTTTTAAAAAGCTTCTCAAGACACATAAAATCAGACTCCAGAGAGAGATATTTCATAAGAAGTAAAAAGTGGTGACTTAAAGAAGCCACCACTTTCCCAACTTTACCTCTGAAAAAGAATGCCCAAGTCGGACAAACTCAAAATGCTTTTTCCGGTTCTTACTTCTCTCCCGGCATTTCTAAAAGCTCGGCTTTTTCTTTGATAGCCGTGACTGCGCCAGTCCCGTGCTCCATAAGTTCTAGGGAGGTTGATCCGTGTGTGCTTTTTACTATTCCGAATAGTGGTACCTTTTCACTGGTCCAGGTATCTGTCGGCTGCTTTCCTTGGGTGGCGTCTTCGGTATGGACACAATCGAAAGTTCCAGCCTTGGTTTTGACCTTCTCAGTTCCCAACTTCTTAGGCTTAGGCTTCACTGCTTTGGTAGTATCCATGGGAGGCTGATTCATCAAGCTCACAAATGCCTGAGGTAATTCGCTGGCTGGTTCTTTGCCCGACTTATAGATCATCCTTTTGATAGTGCCCGGCTCCTGGGGATCACCGGAAATCAACATTTTGAAGATGTTGACACTCCCGGTCTTAGGATCAATCTGTTCGATCTCATACCAGAAGAACTCTTCCTTTCCGACCTTCTCCTTGCCTACTATGGAGAGCTTCAGGATACTCTCGGTTTTGGTTTTGCCGTCCACAAGCTTATATTTAGCGTAGCTGCCCACCTCTGGTATTTTGAATTCGACATCCATCCTGGGCATTCCCAGAATGCCAGGAACCTGTGCCAACAGAGGCTCTGCTTGGGATAAAACCAAAAGAAAAGCCACCAAAAACAAAAAGAAGGCCAAATACTTTTTGGAGAACATGCCGCTCCTCCTTGGATTTAAATGTTTATTGATTAATTTGCACCAAGATTTTCCGATTCTCTCTCAGATGGGTCTCAACCTTTTTTCCAAAGCCGTTATTATTGATTATTTCCCGTCTCCTACTTTAGATGAGTTCAACATCCCTTGAATGCGGCTTCCTATGTCTTTCTTTATATCGACTTATATAACAATTGTTTTACGAAAATGTCAAGTCTTTTTTGAAAATTTCTTTTTTTCCTTGACAAAATGTGTTTTTTTATTTATTTAATAGATTGGATACTCAGAGAGATGAAAATTTTGTTGGGCTATTTGATCCTTTACCTATGCCCAACTTGATTAACTGGATTTGGTTTATTTATCCAGGTTTATGAACAATAGTTAAGCCGAAGGAGGATTTATGAAGAAGCTCTTATGGCCTTTGGTAACAGCTATGATCATTCTTGGATTGACTGGTCTTGTCTGGGCTCAATGTCCGGAGGACACGATAGACCTCGGCGACTGCGATACCCTTCATGTTGTTGCCTGGGATGCTGAATATTGCGATTCCTTTCCCTGCTTGGTGCATGTCAGTCTATTGGTGACACATGATTCAAACGCCTTTTATCAGGACCCGCCTGGCAGATGGGTACAAGATTCTATTAGAGAGTTTTCTATCCCACTAAAATGGTCTCATACCAATCCCACAGCTCACTGCACTTTATCTGCAGAGAAAAACATTGCTTCCCACAGCGATACTGTAAATGGTATCTTTCGTCACTTTGGAGGGAAACGCAACCGTATGCTTGAGTTGTATGAGATGGGAGAGGGAGAAGAGTGGAATGTATTATGGGTATTCGTCAATAATGCTTCCCCCTCTCCGTGGTTAGCTCTGATTCTTATACCAACACATCAAGACCCATCTTGGTGGGAAGGAAACAGGATCCTTCTGGCAACTATCACCTTCACTGTCTCTGATACCACAACCATTTACATTGAGCCAAATCTTTTGAGTCCTCCAATGCCTATCTTCGAGTTCAGCAGATATGATGCAAAGTTGTATATCCCTCGACACAACATGCCTTTGTGTGTTACTGTCGAGTCTTTCAAGCGCGGAGATTGTAATGGGGATGGGGTGGTCAATTCAGCTGATGTTGTGTATCTGATAAACTACCTCTTCAAAGACGGCTCTGCTCCTGATCCTTTGGAGGTGGCGGATGTCAATTGTGACGGAACGATTAACTCTGCGGATATAGTTTATCTGATTGATTATCTATTTAAGGAAGGACCGGCACCCTTAGATTGTGGTTAAAAATGGGAGGAGAAAATGAGAAGGTATCTATTATTTCTGATAGTAGGAGTAATTCTTCTTGGATTTAGCGATTTTGCCTCAGCGCAATGTCCGGAGGATACGCTAGACTTGGGTGACTGCGATACCCTTCATGTTGTTGCCTGGGATGCTGAATATTGCGATTCCTTTCCCTGCTTGGTGCATGTCAGTCTTCTGGTCACCCACGATTCCAACGCTGTTTATCATCAAGGGCATGACTCGATTATGGGTTTTACGCTTCCTCTCGCTTGGATCTATACTAATTCCTCTGCCTATTGTAGCCTGACTTCGGAAAAAAACAATTGGCAATACTCTGACACGGAAAACGGTATCTTTCGTCATTTTGGCGGAAAACTCAATCGTCTGTTTGAGTTGTATGAGATGGGAAAAATGTGGGTAGTTTCTACGTACATCTTCAATCCATCTTCTCCAGATCGGCCAGGATCTTTCGGTCTTGGGGCTTTTTGTGGTTCAGCGAGCCAGGCCTGGTGGGAGGGAGAGCGTTTGCTTCTGGTAACTTGGACCTTCACTGTCTCTGATACTATGATGGTTTGTATCTATGAGCCAATTACTCCACCTGGAGATATGGTCTGGTTCACCCGAATTGATGCAAAAGTTTACAGGCCTCGATACAATATGCCTTTCTATATGACTGTAAAGCTTTACATGCCAGGGGATGCCAATGGAGATGGGGTGATCAACTCAGCCGACCTTGTGTATTTGATAAATTACCTCTTCAAGGGTGGACCTGCTCCCAAGCCTCTTCAGGCTGGCGATGTCAATTGTGATGAAGTCATAAATTCAGCAGATATAGTTTATCTAATTGACTATCTATTTAAGGCTGGACCTGCCCCCTTAGATTGTCGCTAAAATAAGAGATAAAAATGAAAAGGCATCTATTGTTTTTGTCAACAGCAGTAATTTTTTTCGTGTTCGCCAGATCCTCTGAGCTGGTCCCGCATTTTGCGGGATCGGATCGGAGACCCTGACAGGCACATCAGAAGTCAAAACTCAAAACGCAAAACTTGAAACTACAACTAAAAGATCAAAACGCCCTTGTCCTTTTCACTCTTCACATTGATATGAACTCTCTCCATTCTACTAAGGTGGGCTTTTAGTTTTGCGTTCTATTAGTCGATCGTTTAGATCTTTGAACGTAGACAATAGGCAGTCTCTTTCCCATTCTGGTCATGATCTCATAGGCAAAGGTATTAGTCCATTTACCAAGATCGTGGGCGGTGATCTCATCGTCTCCCTGTCTGCCCATCACCACCACCTCATCTCCCAACTTAACCTCAGGGATGTGAGACACGTCCACCATAAAAGCGTCCATGCAGACTCTCCCTACCACCTTTGCCCTTTTCCCCTTTATCAAGACCTCGCCCTTGTTGGAGAGAAGCCGGCTGTAGCCATCCGCGTATCCCAAAGGTATGGTGGCGATTTGGGTTTTCTTCTTAGCTATGTAGGTCTTTCCATAGCTTATGGGAGTTCCTTTCTCAACCTCCTTAATGAAGATCACCTTGCTTCTAAGACTCATGGCAGGCTTAACCCTTATCGATTCCGAAGTTTCAAGTGAAGGATAAAGACCATACAAAAGGTGTCCCACCCTCACATGATTGAAATAGCTTGCCGGGATGTCCAAAACTGCTCCGCTGTTGGCGATGGATTTGATGGGGATATGATTGGAGAATGATTCCAGCTCATCCAGAGTATTTTTAAAGAGAGAGAGTTGGTGGAAAGCAAAGTCCTTTTTTCTTTGATCCGCCGTGGAGAACTGCGAAAATATTCCTTTCAGTCGAACATTTCCTAATCTTTTTATCTTTTTCACCAAGTCTATGGTTTCCTGTGGAGGGATGCCATAGCGCCCTAATCCCGTGTCTATTTCGATGAAGATATTTGAACGCTTGTTCTGTCTTTTTGCCTCTTGTGAAAGTCTTTTTACAAATTCCAGATCGGTTATTATCTGATCTAAGTCGTATTCCACAACTTTTTTTGCCCTCTCAGGCGGCTCCGGAAATAAGTTCACTATGGGAGCCTTTATCCCCTTTTCCCTGAGTTCTGCTCCCTCCTCCAGAATTGCTACCCCTAAAGATCCTGCTCCGTTCTCCAGAGCCAATTTTGATACCTCATAGGCGCCATGACCATAGCCATCTGCCTTGACTATAGCCATAAGCTCCACCCCCCTTCCCAATCTCTCTTTGATGCTCCTGATATTGTAGGTTAAGGCGTCCAGGTCCACCTCTAAATAGGCGGGTCTCAAAAGTCTGTTGTTTTCACGTGGGGGCATCATAAATTTTTATTTCCTCCCAAATCAATTTGTGCTTGAAATAACAAAATTCAAAACGACAATTATATATTTAAATCTGCCTCATTTGTCAAGTGGGAATCTCTGCTGTTGTTTCGGGGTACCTTACCCCGAAACATGAAAAGGTCACGGGTGAGGGCACCCGTGACCAACGGGCATCTCTCATCGTCCGAGACAAGGCTCGGACGTTAGAATCTTTATTCCTTGCGTCTTGACCCTTGACCCCTCTTTTTTGCCCACCATTCCAATCTTTTCTTGATCTCTTTTTCAAAGCCGAAATCAGTCGGCCGGTAGTATTTTCGATTCTTCAGATTTTCAGGAAGGTAGGTTTCGTCCACGAAATGATCAGGAAAGTCATGCGGATATTTGTAATCTTTTCCGTATCCTAAATCCTTCATCAATTTGGTGGGGGCATTGCGGATATGCATAGGCACTGGCAAAGCTTGAGTCCTTTGAATGTCCCCTTGAACCAAGTTGAATGCTTTGTAAACTGCATTGCTTTTGGGGGCAGTAGCTAAATAAATTGCAGCTTGAGCCAGAGCCAATTCCCCCTCAGGCGATCCTAAAAAATGATAAGCCTCTTTTGCGCCAATTGCCACCTGAAGTGCCTGGGGATCGGCATTTCCGATATCTTCGGAAGCGAACCGAACCATCCTCCTGGCGATATATAAGGGATCCTCACCTCCGGCTAACATCCTTCCCAGCCAGTATAAAGCCGCATCTGGATCCGATCCTCTCAAGCTTTTATGTAAAGCTGAAATTATATTATAATGCTCCTCTCCACCCTTATCATAGACCAGTGCTTTCTTCTGCATGGTCTCTTCGGCGATCTTCAAAGTAATCTTTCTTCTCCCCTTCTTATCTGGAGGGATAGTAAGGACTGCAAATTCCAGAGTGGATAAAGCTATGCGAGCATCTCCATTTGCCATCTGAGCAATGTAGTCCAAGGCCTTATCTTCTAACTCCACGTTGAGATTTCCTAAGCCCCTCTCTTTGTCTTTTATAGCCCTATTTATGATGATCTTCAATTCGTCCTCATTGAGTGGATTCAGGGTATAAACCTTGGTTCTGGAAAGCAGAGCGGAGATCACCTCGAATGAAGGGTTTTCAGTGGTAGCTCCAATCAAAATAATGTTCCCCTTTTCCACATGAGGAAGAAAAGCATCCTGCTGAGCTTTGTTGAAGCGATGCACCTCATCCACAAACAGGATGGTCTTCCGATTATAGAATTCCTTCATCTTTGTGGCTTCAGCCATAACCTCCTTTATCTCCTTTATACCGGAGAGGACGGCGGAGAAGGAGACAAAATGTGCACCCGTGGCTCTGGCGATGACGTGAGCTAAAGTGGTTTTGCCGGTTCCAGGCGGACCCCAGAAGATCGCGGACTGAATCTTATCCTCCTCTATAGCTTTTCTTAGAACCGAACCCTTTTCCAAAATATGCCTCTGCCCTACAAACTCATCCAGAGTCTGAGGTCTCATCCTATCTGCCAGAGGAGTCCTTCCAATGCCTCTTTGTTTTTTCTCTTTTTTGAATAGATCCATGAGAATTAAAGCCCCCTTCGGGGCGGGATAAATTCCCGCCCCTATGGGCAACAACGGCCTCTCACCCATAGGGCAGGGCATTCAGCCCTGCCAATAGAGTTTTTCAACACGCCCTTCAGATTCGTCCTGTGTCGTATGAACTGTGTGGCTCATACCATCGGGCGGATTTAGAAATCCGCTCCTACATCTAAATCATACGAAAAAATCGTCTTTAGTCAATTACTATTTAGTAGCTGCCTCCTTTGAAAACCAGGTTTGTACTCAAATGTCATATCTCGAGTTTCCACCTTCTATTCTTTCTTTTTTCCTATCTTCACAAGTTCAAGGATACGGTCAAGTTCTTTTACTCTTGCAGCGTAGGAGAAGACAGAATAACTTATCAATCCTAAAAACAGAATTATGGCCAAGCTCAAGATTTTTTCGGCTAAGGAAGCTGTGCTTAAATCCAATCCAAAAAACTTCAGATAAATCCACAATGCTAATCCCATGAAAACAGCTGCGGATAATATTCTAAAGAATGTCGTGCCAATGTTTTTTCGATCCAAAGGACCGATTCTTTTGTCCAAAATCTTAAGAAGCAAAAACAGATTGGTCATGGCGGCAACAGAAGCTGCCAGCGCCAAGCCTCTGAATCCCAAAGGATGCATGAGTATGAGATTTAAGATGATGTTCACACATACTGCCACGGCACTGGTCTTGACTGGCGTTTTTGTGTCGCCCATGGAATAGAATGTGGAGGCGGTCAGTCTGACAGAGGAATAGGCGAAAAGTCCAATGCAATAAAACATTAAAGCCTGAGAGGTCGCCATAGTATCCAGAAAAGTAAACCTTCCGTGCTGGAATAGGACCGAGATGACCGGCTGAGATGCTACAGCCAAAAAGACGGCTGATGGTATGGTTAAAAAGAATACCAATTTCAAAGAAGAAGTAAAAGTGGAAATAACTTGACCCATTTCCTTTTTTGCGGCAAAGGCAGAAACTATGGGAAAGGTCACCGTAGCCACTGCCACTCCAAAAACCCCAATGGGAAATTGCATCAACCTGAAACTATAATTAAGATAGGATACAGAGCCCTGAGGCAATAAAGATGCGATCAAGGTATTCACAAAGATATTGATCTGAGTGGAAGCCAAACCCAAAGTCGCAGGAACCATTAAAATCAAGATTCTTTTTACACCAGTGTCTCGAAGATTGAGGGTAAAGCGGTATCTGAAGCCTATCTTCCTCAAAGAGGGCAGCTGGATGGCTAATTGTCCGAACCCTCCCAAAAGCACACCAATGGCCATTCCGATGATTGGCGGGTCAAACAGAGGTGAGATGAAAAGACCGCCTATGATCATCCCCAGATTGAACAGGGTGGGTGCCAAAGCGGGAATACCGAAGCGCCTGAAGGTATTCAACATCCCCATGGCTAAGGCAGCCAAGGCAATGAGAAGCAAAAAGGGAAACATGATTCGAGACAAAAGGGTGGTCAACTCCTGTTTGCCTGCCTCTTTGCCAAAGCCAGGAGCGATTACAGAAACGATGTAAGGCGAAAAGATAATTCCTAAAATTATTACCAAACATAAAGTGACTAAAAGCAGATTGAGCACCAGATTGGCCAATTCCCAGGCTTTTTGCTTTCCCTGGTTGGTTTTGTAGTCGGTAAAGACCGGAATGAAGGCAGAGGAGAGCGCTCCTTCGGCAAATAGATCTCTCAATAGATTCGGTATGCGGAAGGCGGCAATGAAAGCGTCGGTGGCATAGCCTGCTCCAAAAAGAAAGGCAAACACCTGCTCTCTTACCAAACCCAATACACGGGAAAGTAGAGTGGCGGAGCTTACAATCCCAGTGGATTTGGCGATTTTATCCTTATTTTCTCCTCGGATCGCTTCTTGCATTTTTAAAAAAGCTTTGTAGGTCAAGCATGGTCTTTAGACCTGCTTGACATTTCGCTTGACAAAATTGATTTCAGGTTTATATTCAAAAATCGATACATAAGGTGCAGCCTCAAGCAAAGGAGTTAATTTGCCTGTTCATAAATCGGTGAAGAAGAGACTGAGACAAAGCAAAAAGGCCAACATTCAAAATCGGTCCATTAAATCCGAGATAAAGACCTTTGTCAAAAAGGTTGAAGCTTCTCTTGATGAAAAGGACTTGAAAGAGACGATCTCTCTTTTGGATAAAGCCGCCAGAAAAAGAGTTATTCACAAAAATCAAGCCGCAAGGATCAAATCCCGATTGATCAAATTGGTGAGCCAAAAAGCTTCTGAAGTTGCCCAAACTCCTTGATTGGAGTAGCTATGCCCCGTTTTTGGCTGGACTCCGCTGTTTTTTGGCTCCTTTACCAGACCAGGTGTCTCAGCAACAATAAAAGCCTGGGATTTGATCTCAGGATGGTTTTAACTAATGGAATAGGCTCAAGACCTGTGACTACTTTGTCATCGAAGTATTCTTTTAAAAACGAAATTACCGCATCCAAATACTCATCGGTCATCCTCAAAAATATAGCCCGACAAAAAGTATGAAATCGTAATAATCTCCCTCTGATGTGCATTAGTTCATCATAATACCTTTTAAGAAAGGATACGGATGAGTTTCCATTCTTAATATACTGGCTGACCACTGATCCTGCGATCTTGCCGGAGAGCAAAGCGGTGGAGATTCCAGCTCCGGAAAGCGAATCGACTACCCTTCCGGCATCTCCCACCAAAAGGACATTTTCTTTAACCAAGTTCTTATGTCGATCAAAACAAGGAATTCCTCCCATCATGGATTCAGCTATTTTGAAATTATAAAACCTTTTTGTGACAAATTCATCTAAGTATTCTTTAGCTTTTTTCTCTTTTGATCGGTCAGATGCTATTACCAAGCCGACATTTGCCCTACTATTCCCTTTAGGAAATACCCAGGCATAGCCTCTTGGTGCTAAGGTTTGCCCGAAGTAAAACTCCGTACAGTCCGGTTCCACTTCCACCTGGTCTAAAAGGTATTGGGCAGATGATCCTATTTGATCCAATCCTAAACAAAAGTCCATCCCCGACCATCTGGCCACGTTTGACTCCACGCCATCTGCTCCGATTATCACTTTGGCTTCATATTCTTTCTCTTTTCGATCAGATTCGCTACGCTCACTGCAAGTCTCCAGTACCCTAACCCCGCAGAATTCTCCTTTTTTGTTTTTCAAAAGACCAATCGCTTGGACATTCACCTTTAGACAAGCTCCGCAAGAGACGGCTTTCTCAGCTAATCTCTTGTCGAATAGTTTTCTATTCAATATGAACCCAGCATTAGGGTGATGAAGTTCCATTTTTATGTTAGAGGGGCTTACCAAAAGTACCTTTTGAACTTGGGTGCAGATCCATTCTGGATCGATAGGAACAAAGTCGGTTAATCCAGAGAAGCTAATTGCTTCGGCGCAAGATAAAGGGACGCCAATCTCGGGATGCTTTTCCAGAAGCAAAACATCAACATCATTCTCAGCCATTTCCTTAGCTGCCATTGAGCCAGCGGGACCCGCTCCCACCACGATGCAATCGTATTTGTCACTCATCTTTTAGATTCAAGTTGGTCCTCCCTCACCCTGTCCCTCTCCCCGATGGGGAGAGAGCAAGTGATCCTGGAGTGCAACAATTTATTGTTGCGGTTTTAACTCGGGACTATCCATTATTTTCAGGGCTCCCACCGGGCAGAAAATCACGCAGTTTTGACAAAGTGTGCATAGTTCCGGTCTGATCAGAAGCCCGGAAACAAAGAGTTCTAAAGCTCCATAGGGGCATACTGCCACGCATCCGCCACATTGACCACAGAGCTTAGGATTCAGTTCCAACATCTTAGGTGTTCTGACGCGAAACAAGTTTCGCTACTCCAAGGATTCATTATTAAGGAGAAGGGAGTAGCAGAGCTTGCTCTGCGTTCTTATCTATAAAAAAATGCTGGAGTAATTTAACTCCAGCATCAAGAAATATCAAGACATTTTTCAAATTCTATCAGGAGAAGGAAGGATTGAAGCAATTTGAATGTGAGTATCATTTGAATTTTCTAGATAAGAAATTAGGGCAGGGAAACTAACCTGCCCTAATGGGAGATAAAAAAGTGAATGCTTTTTAGCCCCGTCAAAGCGGGACACTCCAAATATACTTAATATTGTTACTTCAACAGCACCATTCGTCTGGTCTGGGTAACCTCGCCCGCCTTAAGCTGATAGAAATAGATGCCGCTGGCTATACCTTCACCCTTTTCATTCTTTCCATCCCAATTTACGCTCTTGGGTCCTGCTTCTTGATGATCGTTGATCAAGGTCTTTACCTTCTGCCCCAGAATGTTGTAGATGGTCAAGGTTACCTGGCAGGATTTGCGGAGATTATATTTGATGACAGTCTGGTTATTAAACGGGTTGGGATAACTCTGGTAAAGCTCGAAATCCTTTGGAGTTATCGCGCTCTCCTCCTTTTCCTCCACTCCGGTGGTCTTGGGACAGATCATCACCGCCCACTCCACTCCAGTGTGTATAGGACCTTTAACTTCAAGGTCTGGCTGGTAATACTGAAGCTGATCGGGATGGAAATTTTTGCCCATAAAATTCTGGACGGATGATTTTTCCGGCGGATATCCTAACAGTCCCCAGTCAGGGTTGCCTGGAGTACCAGATGGTATGGTTGAAGTATAAACATCGTGAGAGACATAAGCAGGATCGTTGTGAAGCGTATCGTTGTCAGCATGTGGGGCATGAGGTGGACGCACTCGCCCAGGTCCGCCACTCTCTGCATTATCCCAGTACGGGTCGCTAAAAGCGATCTTCAGCGACTCGGAACATACCCCCGCCATTGTGACATAATGACCGCCTCTCCAGGCGAAGTAACCAGGCTCAACCTCTTCCCAGAAACCCAGAAGCAAGATGATATCCTGGCAAGCCTTGAGCGATTCCTCCATCTCGAAAAACTTGGGTTGATAGAAAATGGATTCCTGCAATGCTAATGCATAGTCCTGAAAATATTGCTCCAATCCGATTTGTATAGAGTCAACATACGTTCCCGGTCCGGGCTTAGTATGGAAACGTTTTGCCAGCGTATCGATAAGCTGGGGCGGAGTCCATCCCTCCGGCACTGCATCAAACCACCACAGACAGTTAGCCACCGCTACTGGACCACAATAATAATCTCCCCAACCGCTCTGGAGCTGATCAAAATCGGGCATACCGCTGGGAGCTTGAGGCGTTACGTCGGGCTTCCAATACCAGTTGCTGGGACAAATCATGATGGCATATTCGATTTCAGCAAATACAGGCAAACCATCCATATAAGAATCAAAATATATCTCCTGTCCTGGCTGGAAATTCTGACCTTCGAACTCCACCAATTTCTCAAGAGTCATATAATAGTCGGGCAGCGACCAGAGGCCGCCAGGGCTGGGGGACTCCAAGAGGGCTTGGTAAACATCATGTGAGATATATTCAGGATCGTTGTGGAGGTCATCGCCCTCTGGATGCGCTGGATGTTCGGGTCGCACCCTGCCGGGCCAACCATACTCTGCCGCATCTCGGGCTGGGTCGCTAAAGGCGACCTTACAAGAATCTGAGCAAATCCCGGACATGGTGACAAAGTGTCCGCCAAAGCGAACCCACTGATCTGGTTCTTGCCAAAAACCCAGAAGCAAAATAATGTCTTGAGATCTTTGCAGCGAATCCTCCATGGCATGGAATTCGGGCTGGGGAAAGGCGTGTGCATAAAGGCTGAATCCGTAATCGTTGAAATAACGATCTAATCCGCTTTGAATCGAGTCCACATATGTCCCGCTATCAGGATCAGTGGAAAAATAATCCTTACCTAAGAGTCTGATGAAACCAGCAGGATCATTCTTATAGTTATCAGGAACAGCATCAAACCACCACAGGCAGTTCGCTATGGCGGCGGGTCCACACAGAGCCAGGGAATCATTGAACTGATATTGGCCGAAATCCGGCATCCCGCTGGGAGCATTTTCTCGGTTCTGTTTCCAGTACCAGCACTCCTGGTCTTTGGCATAGCCGGTGGCGCGGATGATAGGATCTCCGGGAGGGTTATCTATCCAAAAATCAGGCCATCTATAGTAGATCCCGTATTCTAATCCCCAATTGTTGCAACTATCTTGGGAGGCAACCTCAAGGTCAAATAGAAGACTGGGAAGGGAATCAGTATCGGTGAGGGTTTCATACTCAAGCTCCAGAAAGAATGGCTGCGAGGTGCATACCGGCTGACTCAGACTTAAATTCATTGGTCTTCCTAAAATGGAAACTCCTGAATCAGCAGGTATAGCGAAAAGCTCGGAAAATAATACGTCTCCCGGACCATTGCATTCATGAAACTCATGCAACCCGCGAATCCTTACCCTTATCTTAACTGGCCACACGATGGATTCACTGAAACCTCCATAAAGGAAAAAATGCACATCTGTGATTTTGAAAGGATAGGGAGCTTCTCCCGGACATTTTTCTGGATCCATGTAGACCGCAACACCATATCCAGAATCAAAACCCGCTGAATAATATTTCGGGTCCCCATCATCGTTTTGGATTACGCAAAAGTCAGCGTCAGTCCAGGTAAAACCCGAAAAGACCGGAACTTGATCTTCGGGCAGTTGGGTCGGTTTGATTTTTTCAAAGGGGGCAGAGTTTACGGTGGCAGCTAACAAAGAAAGACAAAAGCCGGTCAAGATAACAACCATTAACCTTTTATACATTAAACATCCTCCATTTTCGAAATCAAGATTTTGGTGATAGCCTGGTCTTAAAATTTGTGTTTTTTCCACCTGCTAATTTTTGTTTAGAACTTGACTAAAGGGCACCTCTCAATATTTCATATTGAATATATGGTGACCCATTTTGAAAAGCAAGGAGTTTATCGGAACAAATCAGAGATAAAGCTGTTCGTGGTGAATCCTTCGGGAGAAACCCCCTCAGGATAAGTCCATTCTCTTCAGGATAGAGCCTTCCCTCGGCTCTGCCCAGACGGGCAAGCTCGTACGAGCCCGTCTGGGCGCTTCATCGGTTGGTATGAACCATACGGTTCCTGCCGTGAACCTATTTCAACAGAAGCATTCGTTTAGTTTGAATAACCTCATCAGCCTTTCCCATGGAGCCTGTGGACAGTTGATAGAGATAAATGCCCGAACTCAAATCCTTCCCCTTTTCATCCTTTCCGTCCCAGCTTACGGTTTTAACTCCTGGCTTC